>ERZ773248.36-NODE-36-length-168211-cov-7.757142_pt1 | contig 168211 bp, 166 predicted proteins | sample MGYA00580518_ERZ773248 | MGnify/ENA primary metagenome ERZ773248 (study PRJEB29015, sample SAMEA2737762) | human gut metagenome | biome: human gut; feature: human-associated habitat; material: faeces | place: China | collected 2012 ...
AAATACCGACCTCCAATCGTTAGATTTTTAGGTCTAACTTTTGGGGGTCGGTACATCCATCTGCATCAGTCTTTTTATGGTTATTCTGTTACTCTTCCCAGGCATTAAGCCCACGGCTTTGTTTTTCAATTGCCTGCTCAAGGGTGATTTTTTCCGGATCTCCCTGCAGGTATTCCATAAGCTCAGGGATTCCCTCTTTTGTCACATTGTTGACTTCAAAAATCGGATCACACCCGGAATTTGCCAGCCACTGTCTTACCATCGGAATATTTGCATATGGCGAATCAATCTTCGTAACAATGCCGATCAATGGGCGGTTCACGAAGCACTGACAATTAGCCTCAAATACACTGAACGGCTCATCTGCAGCCATTACGATTGCAATAATATCTGCCTCAAATGAAAAACATGCCAATGCAACACCGACATTTTTGGATTCTGCATATTCTCCCGGGGTATCAATGGTATCTTCAGCTGTATTGGTATACTGCGTCTTATGATAATGCAGCTCTTCACCCTTCAAAGCCTGTGTAAGAGAGGTCTTTCCGGACTCACTTCGTCCCATCAAGAATAATCTTTTCATTTCCTAATTCTCCGTCAGTTCACAAGCTCCAAACTTCAGGGTGTTTCCAAAATAATCCAACACTTCCTGAAGAGCGATCTTTATATTTTCTCTTTCACCAGTCAGGATCAGAGATCCATTAAACCGATCCATAAACCCAATCTCGACATTTGCCACTTTCGTTGCGATGTCAGCAGCTACTACCGCACCTTCCCAGGGTGTAAACTGCAATAATCCAAGGCTCTCTCCTGTATGATCCTCACCTAAATGTACACCGATATGAAGTCCCAGATTTTTATATACTTCCGAATCCGACACTCCGATCAGATGTGCAAGCGATACCTCGCTTCCAGGAATGCGGATACGAACCAGACGAAGCTTGTCACCCTGTAGTGCCTCATAGTTCTCCGAAAATATATACTCCAGAAATTCTTCTCTTGTTAATCTCTGTTTCATCTGGATTCCTTACCGCTGCGTGACCGGACAGGTGACATATCCAAGAACATCATGGTAATAGCGAACAACCTCATTGAGAGCGCTTCTTACATCTGAAATATCTCCGGTGATGATCAAAGTTCCGGTAAAACGATCTGCAAATCCAAGATATACATTTCCGCTCTTTATTGCAATGTCAGAAGCAATAACGGCTGATTCCGGTGGAGTCATATTCATGATCCCGATCGCAGATGATCCATAATCAATAGAAGGATTCAGACCCAGCTTCTGGTAAATGATCGGAGCCGGTCCGCCCATCACATGTGCAAGTGTGATCTCTTTACCTGCAACGGTCTCCTGTACAATTCTGATCTGATCTCTATGGTCAATCATCTCTTATTCCTCCTGGTTACATAATAAACTGGATACAGTCACCTGATATTCCGGCAGTTTGTTATCAAACCACTGTAATTTAATACCCAGTTCTTCTTCCAAAAGTCTGGTAAACTGAAATCCCAGACAAGTCATGGAATATCGCTGATCCTCCGGATGCCTGCATGGCAGATCATCCAATCTTGCGCATCTCTTACAGAGAAGACATGTGCTGATACTTAAGCTTCCCGGATATTGTTTTTCCAGCTCTAAAAGAATTACCTGCAGGTGAAGCTGAACCTTCTGAAAGAGATTTCTTCTCACCCAATCCATACCTTCCGGTGTCTTGATCCGCTCACGTAGTTCTTCTGAATAATGAATCTTTACAGCGATCAGATACGCATCCTGGTATGGCTTCAGATACTCAAATGGATCTGGCTGACCAGGCGGACAGGACCAGTCATTGTTATAATTCGTACATTTTTTGCACGCTTCATTTGAAGTTTTGGGATCCAGATAAGTCACCAACCGACTCACCGGTAATTTTTTTACAATGACTTCTGTGCGATAATCTTTCATAAGCTTTCTCTTTATAACTCAGCCCAGTTTGCCGGATATACAAAATACCAGTATTTTGCATAATTTGGTGTCTGGAAGTGAATATGGCTTCCTTTCGGGATATAAATGATCTCACCTGGTTTTGCTGTCAGAACATTTCCATTGATCTCGATCTCCAGAGTTCCCTCTACAACGCAGTCATACTCATCATAAGTAAGTGTCCATTCAAATGATGTGCCGTCCTTTAATTCCATGAGACCTGCACCCATTCTCGGTGCTTCTTCCAGGGTCACAACATCTTTCAGATATACCCCATCCTGCTCAAAACGCTCAGTCTCGACTTTATCAGTGGTGATCTTGATGATTCCACTCGGATCTTTTTCTTTATACGGCTCAGCCGGAACTGCAGTGCCAGCTGATTCAGCCAGTACTTTTTCAACAATAGAGCGAATCAATTCTTTACTTACATCCATCTTTATACCTCACTTATTCTAAAAGGAGCTTTGCGAAAGCCGCTATTTCACTCACTTTGCAAAGCTCCGTATTTAGATTACTCTTCTTTTTCTGCTGCTTTTACAGATGCTTCAACCTTTGAAAGAAGTTTCGGCGCAAGAATATTAGCAACGATCAGAGCTGTGATACCAGCTGTCAGCTTACCAACGATCATCGGGAAGATCATCTCGCTGTTAACACCTGCAGTAAATCCAAGGTGATCACCAAATACGAATGCTGCAGAAACTGCAAATGCAACGTTAAGGAGTTTTGCCTTCGGGTTCATATCGCCCATAATATTAAATACAGCGATATTGTTTGCAAGGTTTGCTACCAGACCTGCAGAACCTTCTTTGTTCATACCAAGTTTTCCACCAATAGACTCCAGCGGCTTACCAAAGGTACGTGTGATCCACTCTACCATCGGGAATGCACCGATCAATACGCAGGAGATCTGTCCACAGGTAAGAAGACCAGACTCAAGTGGAATAGCTCCAGAAGCATCCGGCTCAACCATGATGTTCAGAAGCGGGAATTTAATACCGGTTTCATACTCAAATACTGCAATTGCAGTAAAGATCGTGATAACGATCGTAACGCCTGAACCAAATTTGTCAAAGCCACGGATCATCTTGTCCGGGATCACCCACAGACCTACAACGATAAGACCAGCAATAATGATAACCGGAATCAGGTTCACGAGGATCGTTCCGATACCCATCTTGTACTGTGTCATGTTCATTGCCAGACCACCAACGATACATCCGATCGGAACAGTGATCAGACCAGCCAGAACACCGGCACCCAGGTACGGTTTATCTGATTTTTTGATAATGGAAAGTGCTACCGGGATTGTAAATACAATTGTTGGTCCCATCATGGTTCCAAGGATCAGACCTGCAAAATTACCAACACTTTCGTTTGCTGCCATCTGCATAGCCAGCGGATAACCACCCATGTCACATGCAAGCAGTGTCGTTGCGAACATGGAAGGGTCGGCACCAACCAGAGTATAGATCGGAGCGATGATCGGTTTTAAGATAATACACAGAACCGGAGCTGCTGCTACTACTCCAGCCATAGCTGCTGCCAGAGGTCCCATAGCATTAAATCCTTCATCGAACTTTTCACCATATCCCCGCTTGTTTCCAGCAATCTTATCAATTGCACCAACCAGCATGAAGATCATCATAATAAATACGATTGCGCTGTTAATAGAAATACCGGATATCCATTCACCAAAACTTTCAGTGAATACACCTACATTTGTAATGTTAGAAACTAATTCCTGAAACATACAACCTCTCCCTTCGATTATTATCCTTTCCTACGGTAAGGATTATAAGAGTGATTCAAGTACCTGTTTGGAAGGACGTGGAATCACGGTGCTTCCAATGTAAAGCTCACTCTGTTTTTCAGCTGCTGCAACTGCTGCGCGAACAGCACCCACATCACCTGTAAGGGTGAAATAACCTTTTCCACCCACAGCATAGCCGGTCCTCACTTCGATCAGTGTTACCTGAGCGGCTTTTGCTGCCGCATCTGCTGCCTTGATAGCCGATGCGATTGAATAAAACTCCACAACACCAATGGCCTGTGGGTCTACTACTTCCTGTGTTCCTGCAATTGCAGGGAACAATTGCTCATGTACATTTGGAATAAGAAGAGAATCAACAATAAATTCCCCTCCTTTTGCCAGGCCAGCCTCTAAGGCTGCTCTTACTGCACCAGTTTCGCCCCCAACGATGACCATATATTTTCCAGGACATACTGTTGTACCACGAAGCAATGTAACCTGGGCAGCTTTTATCATGTCATCACTGGTTTCGATACCACGTGCAATACTGGTAAGTTCTACCATACAGATTGCCATTCCCATGATTTATGCCTCCTTCTTGCTGATTCGAATGCCTGAAGATCCAATCTCTGTGACGATTCCCGCAAATCCGGTGTGGATATTTGCAGAGAGCCCCTCTGCTGCTTCCGCAATGAGATCTCCTGCATGTACCATATCTCCAACCTTCACCACCGGAGTCGCTGGTTTTCCAATGTGCTGTCCAAGCGGAACGATCACTTCCTTCACATCCAGATCTGTGATCAGCTTCGGCTCCACATGGAATACATAGTCTGAAAGTCCCAGCCTTGCGATCAACCGTTCGGTTGGTATCCTGCGTTGCTCGATGGTGGATTTTGCTGTAGGATTCTGGTTCTTTTCAGGATTGATTCCCAGTCCTCTCAACAGTCCCTTGGTATAGTCATTCATTTTCCGTGGTGATAAGCCCATCGGACATGCAAACATTTCGCATACACCACAGCTGCTGCAGTTTGCAGCACTTCCAAAAGTAGCTTCAAACTCCTTGACGTCTGTGATCTGATCCTGACGCCAGAGATTTCTCATAATTTGATTGGGTTTTACATTATGACCAATCTGTTCTCTTGGACACAGATCCGTACAAAAACGACACTGAATACAGGATGTTCTTGCCTGACGGATCATAGTCTGTACCGGCTTCACTGCCCTTCTTACCAGATAATGATCTTTTGGCAGGATCAGAAGGTTACCGGTTGTTTTTGTTACCACTGCATGATCGATCATGGAATCACTCGACTGCATCTTTCCCATCATTGGACCACCGATGATGACTGCATAGTCTTTTACTCTCAGATCAACCTGATTGATGATCCTTCGAATCGGTGTTCCAAGCGGAACTTTAAACATCACAGGTTCTCTCACTGCACCTGTAACAGATAAATACTTCTCCGTCACAGGTTTGTCTTCCAACGCATCTGCAATGGAAAGAACGGTTCCAACATTCTCGACAACTGCTCCCACATTTAATGGAAGTCCTCTTTCCGGAACGCTTCGCCCTGTCACCTGCTGAACCAGCACCTGCTCATCTCCTGCCGGATAAAATGTCCGCATTGGAAAAATCTCAACTGCAGCATGTTTCTCACGGATTGCTTTCTCCAATGCTGCAATCTCAGCCTTATATTTTGCTTTTAATCCGATCACAATGTGCTGTGCTTCTAAATGATGCCCCATGAGCAGTATCGTATCAATGATACGGTCTGCAAATTCACGGCACAGGAACTTATCCGTCTCGATCAACGGTTCGCATTCCGCTGCATTAATAATCAAATATTCAGCTTTTGCATTTAATTTTACGTGTGTTGGAAATCCGGCGCCGCCGGCACCAACAACACCTGCTTTTTTAATCGCTTCTATTAGTTCCATAAACTTCAGCTCCATTAACTCATCAGATCAGCGCGACATCAACATCATGTCCGTCCACGATTCCAACTATAGTTGCATCCACCGGAATATTACTTCCTCCGGCTGCCGGACGAGCAGAACTACCGCCAACGTAGATCACCGTTTCACCGACACCTGCGCCGATAATATCCGCTGCAATGATCGGTTCCCCGACAGGATGCAGATCGATCAGATTAATCGGCTGAATCACAAGAAGTTTCAGTCCGTTTAAGTTTTCATCCTTTCTGGTTGCCCAGATATTTCCGATTACTTTTGCTGTCTTCAAATCAGAAACTCCTTTCTTCTAGTTTCGATTTATCACTTAGCAATCTACTTTTTCAATCACAATGTGATACTTTTTCGCATAATCCTTTGCCAGATCTGTAACGATTGTCTTTCCGTTCACAAGAATGCGAGTTACTTTGCCCTGATGGGCCATGATCATGTCTCTTTCTGAGAGTACTCGCTTTTCAAAAGCAAGGTCTTTTTCCTCTGCCTTTGCAGAGACTTCTACCTCTGTACTGCTTGTACAGCACTCACTTCCCAGAATAGCAGGTCCGATCTGCTCATTCGGAAGGATCTCCACCCCGCTCTTTTTCAGGATCTCAAGATTTGCTTCGAGCTTTCCATAATATTCCCTTGGTGCAGTCTTACGATAGTGATATAATTCCACATCCTCTTCCGGAACATAGATTTTCTTACCACAAAGCAGAGCCTTTCCAAATGCTTTTGTATAAGGCGTATCAAAAATACCATTTACGATCTTTCCCAGCGCCTCATTGGTCAGTGTATATGCGATCACGGCTTCCCAGTTTTCCACATCCCATGTATCCTCAAGCAAAGCACATCTCATCCGATAATACTCTGCCAGTTGTTTACATTCATAGACTTTGTGGCAAATCTCTCCATGATTCTCAGATATGATACCAAGCACAGGTTTATCTTCCGCTCCCACAACTCCAATATGGTTAGCTTCCGCTTCCGGCTCAGCTTCACAGGCGGCAACACGCTCTTGTACTCGACGATAGATTTCGTTGACTAATGCATCTAAATCCATGCGTATTCCTCCTAACTATTTGCAATTCATTGCAATTCCCGTCGGAGTAACCAAAAATGGATTCTCCGGCTTGACGGTTTTGATACCCGTCTCTTTTTCAATAATTTTTTCCATACCGGTGAGGCAGCAGGTACCACCACAAAGATAAATGGTATCCGTCTCGCTGAGATTTACATACTTTTTGATAATACTTGCCATCTTTTCTACTACCGGTTTCAAAATCGGAAGAATCTCGCGATGTTTGCTGTAATCCTGCTTGATCACCTCTGCCTCATCAAAACTGATATGATAATTACCTGCAAGTACTAACGACAGATGCGTACCACCTGTTGGCTCATCCTGAATATCAACCACCTTGCCATCTTTCAGGATAGCAAGTCCTGTCGTACCGCCACCAATATCTACGATCACACCATCTGAGATCTGGTACACAGCATTTGCAGCACTGGGCTCATCCAACACTGCAACTACTTCAAATCCTGCACCTTCTGCCACATACTGATGTGTCTTTGTACTGCTTTCAGTGCCTGCCGGCATAGCGATCGCACAGTCAATAAGCTCTACTTCTCTGCCGGTTTTTTCTGATATACGGTCTTCCAGTTTTTTCTTTAACTCTTTTACCACTCGGAGGGTTCCAGAATAATCCACAACTACTCCATCTTTCAGGAAGTTATGCGCCTGCTTCTCACATGCAATCGGATTGTTCTCTTCATCCAAGACTACGATCACGATATATGCAGTACCAAGATCCAATCCCACTTTAAATTTGTTGCCTACAGGCTGAAAGGTTTCGGTCTCAGACTGTTCTACCCTTTTCATATAGCTTTCGATTCTTTGAATATCCATCCCAATTGCTCCTGTCGATATGTTTCCTTTTTTAATGTCTGATAATCTTTCCTAATGTAAAGCCGCTTACCATAGCTGCATTCGCTTCATCAAAATCGATATGCATCTTATACCGGTATTTATCACTGACACGGATCACCACATCATCAAATGTCAGCATACGCTCTGTGAGCATCTGAACACTGACACGTTCTCCGTCCTTCATATTCATTTTACGGGCAATGTCCGTTGGAACATGAATATGATTATGGGCTACGATCGCTGCAGGGATGTCTTTTAGTACACCCTTAGGTCCTTCAATGGTGATAGTTCCGGCACCTTCCAGATTGCCGGACTCCCGAACCGGAGCTTCTACTCCCAGAGTTCGTTTATCAGTAATAGAAACCTCTACCTGAGCTGCACTTCTGGCCGGTCCCAAAACAGATACCTGTAAGGTTCCTTTTTTTCCTACCAGCTTTACTTTCTCTTCACTCAGGAACTGCCCCGGCTGGGACAGCATACGCTTCGGGTGAAGCTGTGCACCTTCTCCAAACAGGATCTCTATCTGTTCCTGGGTCAGGTGTACATGTCTTGCCGACACTTCCACTTCGACCAGACCAGACTTTACAATAGAATCAACGACTTCGTCTATTATTCTATTCATTTTGTCTCCTGATTCTGAAGTTTTGCCAACTGTTTACACATCAGGATATGCATTGCACTGGACATGCGGTTTAATTCCTCGATGATATCACCTCGGTCATAACTCTTTCCGTTATGGAAAGCGGTTGCAGCCGCTACTTCTGTCTCACGCACTGCAGTCCGCATCTGATTCAATAATGCATATGTCTTACCCAGCTTATAACTTGGAAGCACCATCTGTTTTACCTTATAATATTTCATCGGATAATGCGAATGCTCTCTCAGTTCAGCGTGGGTCAGCCCGATAATGGTTTCTCTTGTAAACGGTTCTTCCAGCACATCACATCTCATCATTTCCCGGATACTTGTCAACACATCTTCCAGGTCTTCTACAATGGACATATCCTCGCCCATCTCGATCAGTATAGTCTGGTTCAGAACAAAGAGTGCTTCTAATGCATCCAGTTTTCCACGGAAAAGAATTCTCTTGTCGTCCTTGGCAACCAGTCTGTTTCCTGCCAGCTGTGTCATGTGTTCCGGCTTTTCAAAATAAAATGCGCCAGTCGTATCATCTACATATTTTGGTTTCGGCAGATTTTCCACTTTCTTCGGAACTTCAGGTTCCTGTGCAGGTGGAACATCTGTGGCTACTACTTCAATATTACTTTTGCGGAGCGGCTTGTCTTTCGAACTAACAATTTTTACTTTATTCTGCTGCAGATATTCTCTTGCGGCCGGGGAAAGAATCTTTCCTTCCGGGATCACATAAGTCTCTATCTGTGTATCTCGCAGTTCATCCCGTAAAATTGCTTCGGTAATGACTTTCATGTCGTGCCACCTCCTAATATGGTGTTTTATAAACTACCTGCACCGGAGCCTTTACGCTCCGGGCAGGTCAGTCACAAATCACTTATTTAGAAAGCTGTGGCAGAATTCCTTCTACTTCCTCGTGCGGTCTCGGGATTACGTGTACGGAGATCAGCTCACCAACACGCTCAGCTGCTGCTGCGCCAGCGTCAACAGAAGCTTTTACTGCACCTACATCACCACGTACCATAACGGTTACCAGTCCGCCGCCTACATGCTCTTTTCCAACAAGAGTAACGTTTGCTGCTTTAACCATTGCATCTGCTGCCTCGATAGATGCTACTAATCCTTTTGTTTCAATCATTCCTAATGCCTGAGTAACTGCCATTGTAATGTCCTCCTTAAATTAATTGTCTTTTATTTTTTAGATATTTTATATTGCCTGAAGGCGCTTTACGATTTCATTGACCAGCATATCTACGTCAATATCTGCCGCCTTTGAGCCAGTACAGCAAGGAGCTGCGATCAAAGCTTCCGTATTTTTGCGAATCTCATCCATCTCCAGCAATCCTTCTGCAACAACACGAACATTGATCAAATGCTGCGGTCCTACGTTTTCAGAAGTAGCACTTCCTCCGATGGCACCGCATCCAAGTGTCAATGCCGGGAGCATGCCTGTGGAAGCGCCGATGCCACCAAGTGCACTTGGCGTATTTACCATGATACGGGAAGCCGGTATTCTTGCCGCAAAATAATCTACGATCTTAGGATCTTTGGTATGCATGGAGAATGTATGTCCTGCTCCTTCGTAATGAAGAATCTTCTGTGCAAGTTCACAGATCTCCACATAATTCTCTGCAGTATAGAATCCAAGGATCGGGGCAAGCTTCTCATTGGAATATGGATGTCCAAATCCAATGCCGGTTTCTTTTGCAACCAGAACTCTTGTTCCTTCCGGAATCTCAATCTCAGCCAGATCTGCGATCACCTGGGCACTCTTACCAACGATCTGCGGATTCATGGTTCCATTTGCTCGAAGGATGAATTTTCCAAGTTTTGCGATCTGCTCATCATTCAGGAAATAAGCTCCCTGTTTTTCCATCTCGACACGAACGGCCGGTTCCATATCACAGTCGCACATAACAGACTGCTCGGATGCACAGATCGTTCCATTGTCAAAAGTCTTGGAATCCATGATACGTTTAACCGCCAAGGCTACATCTGCTGTCTTTTCAATATATGCAGGTCCATTTCCAGGTCCCACACCGATAGCCGGTGTTCCTGAAGAATATGCGGCACGCACCATTGCGCTGCCTCCTGTTGCCAGGATCATGGCAACATCCGGATGTTTCATCAACATATCCGTTGCCTGAATCGTAGGTATGGTGATCACAGATACAAGATCTTCGTTTCCACCTGCCTCAGCAATGGCTGTACGGATCACCTTAACCGCTTCTACGATACAGTTCTTTGCATTTGGATGCGGAGAAAAGATAATTGCATTTCCACCCTTCAGCGCAATCTCTGATTTATAAAATGCAGTAGACGTAGGATTTGTAGAAGGAATCAGACCTGCTACAATACCAACCGGAATTGCGATCTTTTTGGTTTTTTTCTCCTCATCTACTTCAAGTACTCCGATCGTCTTCATGTCTTTGATTGCTTCATAGACACCGCGACTTCCGAATACATTTTTTATTACCTTGTCAGCCTCGATACCAAACCCTGTCTCTTCATGAGCCATCTTCGCAAGTCTTTTTGCATTTCTGACTCCGGCTTCTGCAACGCTCTTTACGATTGCATCTACCTCTTCCTGACTCTTCTGTGCAAATTCCTGCTGAGCTTTTTTGGCCTTTTCAACAAGATCTCTCACTTCCTGAACTGACAACAAATCTTTATCATACAACTGCATATTTTATATCTCCCGTCCTGTAAATTCTAGTATGTTCTGAATCAGTTCTGTCTTTTTGCCAAATCGAATCTGTTCTCTTGTCATATTATCGACCTGCAATTCTCTTGCAATCGTTCTGAGCTTTGAAACAGACATTTTCTCCAGCATTTCTTCGGTGTAAGATTCAGCTTTTACAGGTTCTTCGATCACTGCATTGTCTGAAACCTCAGCAATCGGAGTCTCGGAAACTTCCGGCACTGTTTCTGCTTCAGGTTCAAGCTTCAATTCCGGCTCGGGCTTCGGCTCCGGATCAGACTCCGAAGATTTTTCCGGAGCAGGAGGCGTCGATGGCTTGAGCATCTCGCCCACTGACTCGTGAGGTCTTGGGATCACATGAACACTGATCACCTCTCCAACTCTTTCCGCAGCACTTGCTGCTGCATCCATAGAGGCTTTTACTGCTCCTACATCTCCCTCTACCATCACTGTTACCAGTCCGCCGCCTACCTTTGTTGCTCCAAGACTGCTGACATTTGCTGCTTTTAATGCACTATCGAGAGCTTCCACTGCTGCAAGGTAACCATATAATTCAATCATTCCTAATGCTTTCATATAGTACCTCAGTTGTGATTACTTATACCAGTGGGTTTGCTGCAACTGCCTCAACGGCTTCCGCAAATGCGTTACATGCTGCTTTACAAGCTGACTGGCTTCCAGTCAGAAGACCTCCACCAAAGTTGGTCTCACTTGGCGGATTGTACAGAGCAACGATGGTTACATCTGCTGCCTTGATTGCTGCATCCAGAGCGTACATTGCTTCCAGAGGCGGAGCGATCAGGTATGCAAGAGCTTCACCTTCTTTGATTCCATTGGTGCTGGACAGATAAGAACCAGTACGGGAAATGCAATGTGCATAATACGGAATGGAATCGTCATCATTTGCAGATACGAAATGAGCTTCATTTTCAATAAAGTCTACAGCAGCTTCCAGGCCGGCTCTTGCCTCTGCCGGGTTCGGTCCTGCCAGAACACCAATAATCTCACCTGCGAGCTTGGTGTTTGCATTTGCTGCTCCAGCATAGAAGGAATGTGCATAGATAACATCTACATCTGCTTTCTTTGTTGCTTCATCAAGTGCTGTATAAGTTACATCATCACAGTCTGCTGTCAGCAGTGCCAGTGAACGATGACGCTGCGGATCATATTCAATAATTCCACCAGCTGTGATCAAATCCTGAACCATTTTCTGTGTTGCATTCGGGATATATCTCGTTGCAAGGACAGTCGCTTTTAACGGATCTCTTTTCATTTTGTTATTACCTCCATCCAGAATGATTAAAGTTTAAGGTCTGTTCCACTTGCTTTTGCTTCCAGAATCTTCTTGATGATATCTGCAATATGTGCTCCTGCCTCAGCCGGGATCGTACCATCTTTATGAATATTGGAAACAACCGTTCTTCTTGCTTCCGGCATACCAACTGTTGCCTTGTAAGCAATATATGCAGACATGGATTCTGCTGTAATAAGACCTGGTCTTTCACCGATCAGTACACAGGTAACATCAGCGCCCGTGATCTCAGAAATCTGATCCATGACACCAACACGTCCATATTTTACAAAGAACGGTGTACCTGCTTCAATACCATAGCTCTTAAGGCCCTGAAGAATTGCCGGAAGAACATCAGCGGTATTTGCTGCAACTGCTGCAGAACTGAGTCCGTCAGATACATAGATCTGTACAGTCGGATGCATTTTGCATTTTTCTTTGATCGTCTGAACAGCCTCGTCACTGAGGATACGGCCAAGGTCCGGTCTTGTAAGATAGGTATCTTTACTGTCACATTTTGTCTGAACAGTGAACAGTCCAAGCTTCTCAATAACCTCTGGATCTACGTCTGTAAATACGGCATCCTGTGCTGCGGAATGAGCTGCACGGAATTCCAGTACCGGTAAGGTCTTGTATCTAGCACCTGCTTTGCCGATACCCAGACGACACGGTGCATACTGTTTCAGTTCATAATAAGCATCTCCTGCAACCGGATGCTCTACCAGATACTGTTTTTTAATATCAATTTCTGCTACATCTTCAACAAATCCGTCTTCTGTAGCAGCAGATGCGGTATCCGCTTTCTGTGCCGGTGCTGCGGAAGTTGCAGATGCGGTATCTGTTACGTTCATCTCAGAAAGGACCTGAGCAATAATATCTCTTAAATCTTTTTCGTTCAAAACTTCCACCTCCCCTTATTTCAAGAATACAGATGCATCGCCTGCAAGGTCTGTAAGTTTTCCATCTTTTGAGAAGCCCATCTTTTCAAGCCATTCATCAAACTCTTTGATCGGACGAAGACCGAATACTTCACGAAGAGATGCTGCCTCATGATAACCGGTACACTGATACATCAGCATACAGTCATCACCCTGCGGAACACCCATGATATAGTTACATCCTGCTGCCACAAGAAGAGTTGCCAGATTTTCAATATCATTCTGGTCAGCTTTCATATGGTTGGTATAGCAGGCATCGCATCCCATCGGAATACCTGTCAGTTTACCCATGAAGTGGTCCTCAAGACCTGCTCTGGTAACCTGTTTGGAATCATACAGATACTCCGGTCCGATGAAACCAACTACGGTATTAACAAGGAACGGATGATATCTTCTTGCGAATCCATAACAACGAGCTTCCATGGTTACCTGGTCCCATCCGTTGTGTGCTTCAGAAGAAAGCTCAGAACCCTGTCCGGTCTCGAAATACATGTAGTTCGGACCTGCACTGGTTCCTTTCTCATTCATCATCTGATAGCCTTCATCCAGCATGGTAGCGGTCAGACCGAAAGCCTCATTACCTTTCTGAGATCCTGCAATAGACTGGAACATCAGGTCGATCGGTGCACCCTGCTTCTCACATGCTTCCATCTGAGTGGTTACATGAGCAAGTACACAGATCTGAGTCGGAACTTCCCATTTATTCTTAAATTCATCAAAGCTTCTCAGTACTCTTGCAACGCTCTCTACAGAGTCATCTACCGGGTTCAGACCGATAACGGCATCACCACATCCAAGAGAAAGACCTTCCATAACAGATGCCATGATTCCTTTCGGATCATCTGTAGTATGGTTCGGCTGCAGTCGTGAAGAGAAAGTTCCTTCAAGACCGATGGTGGTGTTACAGTGTGCATGTACTCGGATTTTCTTTGCTGCATAAATAAGGTCAAGGTTTGTCATCAGCTTGCAGACAGCTGCAATCATCTCGGAAGTAAGACCCTGAGCTACGGTCCTGATCATTTCTCCTGTGGTATTGATGTCCAGGATCCACTCTCTTAATTCTGCCACCGTCCAACTCTGAATACTGCGATAGATGATCGGGTCAATACCATCAATGATGATTCTTGTAACCTCATCTGTCTCATAGGGAACTGCTGGGTTTTCAAATAAATCCTTTAATGTGATGTGCTGAAGAACTGCCTTTGCTGCAATTCTCTCTTCTGCGGATTCAGCGCTGACTCCGGCGAGGTTATCACCAGATTTCTCTTCATTGGCTTTACCCATAACTTCACGAAGAGATTTGAATTCGTAAACTTTTCCGCGTAAATGTGTCTTTAAGATCAATTTTCTTGCCCTCCTTCTCAAGAATTGAAAATTAAAGTTTTGGTAACAACCGGAACAACTCGTCCCATGGCAACTGGTTCTCCGATATCAATATAATCTCCGTCATTCGCATAGATTCCATCAATACAGATAAAATCCTTTTTGCGTTCCAGGAGTACATTGATCGCATTCCCCAGTACTTTGGCAATATCATTTTCTAAAACAATGATCAATGGATACGGTCCCGAGATAACCGCTTCTGCCCCATGGATGATCATTTCTGCCAGTTCCTGAACTTTTAAAAAACTGGTATGATATTTACCAGAAACCACAATTGCTACCTGTTCCATATGACCTTCATTCATGAATAGCTGAAGTTTTCTCTGAAGAGTCGTCTGGAACAATGCCGGGTTCTGTTCATCTTCTTCAGACATTCGCAGAACCGGAATGTTTTTTATGGGAAGTTTTCCATCCGTATACTGAATGGTACTTCCACTAACATTTGTTGTATGGGTACCTGCACCTACGACTGTGGCGCGAATCGTCTCCGCCGCCTGATAGGTCGGTACAGTTTTGAGAACCGGATGATTCTTGATCGCCCTTGCAAGCAATACTCCTACATCATGATAGGCAAATACATCTGCTGGCTCTCCTTCATAGTAAACACTGGCAACACCGCCTGAATAAGTAACTGCGTTGATCACAGGTTCTTCTTTCAGTCTCTTTCCATGATTGGTATACATTCTGCTGTGCATCTCATCTGCAGGTTCCTTATTGATCGCCTGTGCCAGCTGATCTGCCATCAGTTCGCATACCTTCATGAGGGTTTCTTCCTTTGCCGTATCACCAACATTGATCTCGATGCCATGAGCTTTTGCAAGCTCCTTTGTTCCCGGAAAAATATAGTAGATTTTTCCGTTCTCATCGATTTTGATCAATCTGCCGCCCACATCCAGGCAGCTGGTACCTCTTAAAATTCCATTCTGGAATACGGCAATGTTGCTGGTGCCTCCGCCAATGTCCAGATTTGCCACAGTTTCTCTGTGTTCCTTTGACAGCTTATCTGCACCTGCACCTCTCGCCGAGAGAACAGATTCCAGATCCGGTCCTGCCGTTGCAACGACAAAATCGCCTGCCAGATTACTTAATGTATCCAGTACTACATTGGCATTCTGTTTTCTTGCAGTCTCACCGGTAATGATCACAGCTCCTGTGGAAAGATCCTCCGGTTTCATTCCTGCATCCTGATATTCTTTTTCAATAATTCCTTTTACCTTCTCCGCATCAATGGTCTTCTGATCCAGCAGAGGGGTAAAATAGATCTTGCTTCTGTATGTTACTTTCTTATCAACAATGTTGATCCTCGGCACCACATAATTGCTTGCTTCATTTTCAATTGTCAGTTCGCTGAAAATCAGCTGTGTAGTTGATGTGCCGATATCAATTCCTACACTTTTTATGATCTCATGCATGGCTATCCATCTCCTCCATATACTTTAGAAATGCGTCAAACCCTTCTCCTGTATAGCTGCTGGTAACAAATGTCTTCTTTGCTCCTGCAAGCTTCAGGTATTTTTTTGCATTTTCGATCTGTTCTTTGCTTCCAAGATCACATTTTGTCACTACACCCACGCAGGGCTTTCCAAATGTGGTTGCATATCCCGGAGGAAACATGGTGCCGCTTTCCGTTGACTGCTGTACCAGAACAATGCAGTCTACCTCAGCTGCTGTGACTGACAAAGCACCCCAGAACCGATGTTCAAAATATTCACCTGGTGTATCGACCATCGTTTTATTTATCACCTGGATCGTCTGGGTCTTCTTATATCTCAGTTCTTCATTAGTCAAATACTGGCAAAGTGTTGTCTTGCCTGCCATGGATCTTCCAATCAGGATGATCTTGGTTTTCATATTGCTGTCCTCTTTCTGACTTTGTAACGGTTGATCATCAGGACTGTGTGATCTCCGGCTTTGCAAATCCCATGTAATCACACAATTTTGCAATTACTCCATTCATTGCCGCTTCCACGGAAGCCACTTCACCGGTAATGATCAGCGTTCCATTAAAACGATCCACAAATCCGATCTTGATTCCACCGGCTTTACTTGCCACATCTGCAGCAATGATCGCACCTTCGCTTGGCGTGATCGTAAAGATTCCGATCGCACCATCTCCATCTATCATTCCCATTTTTGAATAAAGATCACTCACCGGATTGGGAATAATATGTGCCAGTGTAATCTGCTTGCCTGGAACAAATTCCTGAATAATCCTTTCCTTTGATGAATCAAATTTTTCTATCATCAGATCTCTCTTCCTCTATAAGCTTCCATGAAAAGCTCCTTCAGTTCTTCCCTTGTCGGAACTCTCGGATTGGTTGCCGTGCAGGAATCTGCCATTGCTGCATCCACCATCTCATCCAAAGCAGCCACAAACTCATTTTCCGGAATTCCAAGGTTCTTAATACAGGATGGAATATTCAGCTTTCTGATGAGCTGCTTCGTTGCACGGATCGCACCAAATGCGCTCTGTCTGCTGCTTCCGCTATCAAGTGATAGAACCGTAGACATCTTTGCATAACGTTCTGCCGCAGGTGTGAGAGAAGTACGGCATCCACAATTGTATGCCATCACATAGGGGAGAAGCACTGCATTGGCTCTTCCGTGTGGAATATGGAAATGTCCGCCCAGGGTATGTGCCATACTGTGATTGATCCCAAGTCCTGCATTGGAAAATGCCATTCCTGCCAGACAGGACGCATGATGCATCTTCTGTCTTGCATACAGATCTTCTTTCGTCAGCTCTTCTATATTCTTTCCTGCTGCTTTGTACGCTTCCGGAAGATATTCAAATACAAGCTTCATAGACTTCTCAGCAGCTGCGTCGGTAAAATCATTGGCCTTTGATGAAACATATGCTTCATACGCATGTGTCAGTACATCAATACCCGTATCAGCAGTGATCGATGCCGGCACTGTCTTGGTAAGCTCTGCATCCAGAACCGCCGCATCCGGGAGCATATTCTCAGAGATCAGCGGATATTTTGCTTTCTTATCCGGATCGCTGATGACCGCAAAGGTCGTCACTTCACTTCCGGTACCACTGGTCGTCGGGATTGCAACAAAGTATGCCTTTTCCAGCATGCCTTCTCTTGATGCCAGATAATTCATGGCTTTTGCCGCATCAATGGAAGATCCTCCTCCCAAAGCAAACAGCACATCCGGTTTTATGTCTACCATCATAGAGATTCCTTTTGTTACAGTTGCAATATCCGGATCCGGCTTGATCTCTGAAAAGATGGTAACTTCCACACCCATTCTTGCACAGATATCTGTAATATAGGAGACCTTTCCACTTTCATGCATGAACCGGTCTGTAACGATAAATGCTTTTTTACGGCCCTGTAAAATCTCTGTCAGCCCATCACGATCCATATAGATCCTTGGCTTCACTAAGTAGCTGTCCATTTTCTAGTAACCTCCTTACATTCTTCAGAAAATAAAAACAGCACCATATAATTCTATTTATACGGCGCGCCTTCCGATATCAATAAAAGAAACCTTTTGACAGTTTACCATGATTCTGAATTGATCCGCTTAACTGCTTCATCCACCGCGGATGCAGATCCCAGAATTGCAAGGCAGGTCAGATGCTGCGGACAATTGCCGCTGATCTCAAACACTTCCACATCCGATGCTTTCTGAGCAAGATCACTTGCATAGATCAGATCACATACATTTCCATTGAGCACCGCCAATGCAGAATGCTCCTGAAACAGCACATCAAGTCCTTCCATCCGTGCTCGTCGCATAATAATCTGCCTAGTTCCTTCTGACACCGTTTTCATAATATGAATCTTCATCGATGTCATTCCTTCCCTATTCACTTTTTCAATCAACAAGTCAGGCAACTGATATATGCATATGGCGCTGCACATATCCTTTCGTTCAATTGATGATTTTGTCTTTTCATCTGTCTCCGAGCCGAGCAGTTGTACAAATCATCTTTTCAACACGTCCTTAGTATACCTCATTTATTGCAGTTTGTCTATTCATTCACAAAATTTTTTTCGATAATTATACAATTGTTACAGATTTTCTTTTATTCTGTCCATTTTTAAGCAGAAAGAAGGAAGAGTCCCCTCTTCCTTCTTTTTGCTTAAAAATATGTATAATTCTTTGGTTTCCGGCTCCAGCCGATGGCATTCTGTATATCCTGCACATAAGCATGATCACTACATTCCATCTGCTCAGACCACAGGAATGCTTCCAAAGGGATCGCCCCCACAACCAGTGAAGACAGATCTGCGATCTTTGCCTTCAGAACCACATCTGCTTTCTGAGCATCCGTCTGACATATCCGGTCTCCCTCTATCCGAAGCCAGATCGTCTTATTGTTGGATTCCATAAAATCATCCTCTACCTGGAGTTCCAACGTAAATGCTCTGCTCACAGGCTTATCGCAATGACTTTGCTGTCGGAAGTATTCCTCCAGATCCAGAATACGGAACATAAATCCCATGATCTTCCTTCCCGTCTCCTGAATCGCTCCATCATATGCCCGGTTCTCGCCACTGTCCGGATTCGTAAACAATATATGGAAATATTCTTCATACGTATAGATACGCACTCTCTCGATCTGATCGGTCTGTGAAGCAAAAAACGTCAGGAACTGCTTCATGGTCTCCATATCCTCACAGACCAGTTCACGCACCGCCAGATCATGATACATATCTGTATAATGATCCACTTGCACAAAATCAAAGGTCAGATATCCTGTAATCTTTCCATTTCTTCTGCAGACTACCACATATGGTTCATCAAAGATCCGATGCTTATCCATAAAAGGATGGATCGTCGCTCCATGTGTTTTTCTGGCATATTGCCGGTAGAACTCCAGTATTTCTTCCTCATCCTCCGGTCCTGCATAAGATAAACCGGATTTATCTCCATAGGAACGGATATATTGTGGACGCGGTGAATACATTACCTGTTCCGTACAATATCCATATCCCATTTTACGATAAAAAGCCGGATTAAATGGATGCAGTGCTCCAACTGCCGTGCCTGTCTGTGCAAATACCCCCATCTGAACCCTGAGGAGATTTCTTGCAATATGTTCCTTCTTGTGCAGAAAATTTGTGGATACATAGGCGGGTGCACCCATTTTCATCATCTTCCCACGGACATTCATCTCAAAATCCATCATAAGAAGAGAACCTATCATGGTGCCGTCATCATCAAAACAGCCAAGATATCTCCCTTCCTCCGGCCTGACAAGTTCTCCTGGCATATTGTCCAGTAATGCCTGCGGTGTCTTAGATGGGAACGCTGTCTGTACATTTCTTCTGAGCTGCTCCACTTCTGCTGGTTCTACAAAACGTATTTCCATCTTTTTTCTTCCCCTTACAATTCAATTTTCAGCGCCATATCATCCGATTCATATGCACCCATTATATCACTTTCGTATAAAATAATCATCACTTAATAAAAAGTTTATGCAAATCGCTGAACAGAATCACAGCCATCAGTCCCATCAACAATACAAATCCTGTAAAATGCACCATACTTTCTTTTTCCTGTGGAATAGCCTTGCCGCGAATAGCCTCAAGGATCAGAAATACCAGCCGCCCCCCGTCCAGTGCCGGTATGGGCAGGAGATTCATCACTCCCAGGTTCACACTCAGAAGAATTGCAATCATGATCATATTCATAGTCACATAGTACCAGCCATCTACCCGGGATTCCTTGTAGGTATCACCAATCGTGCTGACGATTCCCACCGGACCGGACATTTCCTCCAGTCCCACCTGTCCGCCGATCAGCATCTTCAGGCTCTCAACGGTAGCCTTCAGCCAGTAGCGGATCTCTGCACAGCTGTATCCAACTGTTTCCAGTGCACCGCCCTTTTCCCGCTGCACAGTTCTGGAAAATCCATAGAGATAAGCTCCGGTGTCGCTTTGCTTCGGAGTCAGCACAACCGTCTGCTTCTCTCCATTCCGTTCAAAGACTACTGTTGCCGTCTGTCCCTGATGAAGACTGCTGTAAAGACTTACCTCCCGATAGAGCCAAGTACGGCTTCCATTGATGCTGATGATCTGATCACCATCTTCCATGCCAGCCTCTGCTGCCGCAGAATCTGGAATAATGTCCACCATTGTATTGTCGTAGCCCACGCTTCCCACAATGATCAACGCCAGCACCCATGCCAGAATAAAATTGAATACAGGGCCTGCCGCCACCACAGCGATCCGTGCCCAGACAGATTTATTTCCAAAAGCACCTTCAGAATCGCTGGCTTCTTCCTCTCCTACCATCTGACAGGAACCACCGATCGGCAGAAGCTTCAACGAATACCGTGTATCTCCCCACACATGGCTTAAGAGTCTTGGTCCCATGCCAAGAGAAAATTCAATCACTTCAATACCATTCCATTTTGCCAGAAGAAAATGTCCAAGCTCATGAAATATAACAATCGCACTGAATATGATCAGTGCCAGAATATAACTCATTCTACCACCTGCTCTCAATCATGTCATAGGTTGCAGCCTCTGTCTGAAGGATCTGCTCTACAGTCGGAGCCTCCACAACCTTGTGGGCAGCCATACACTCACTGATAATCTCAGGAATATCGAGAAAACTGATCTTCCGATCCAGGAATTTGGCTACTGCCCGCTCATTGGCCGCATTATAGACCGTCGGCATAGAGCCGCCTGCGGCTGCCGCATCAAATGCCAGCTTCAGTCCCGGGAAATTCTCCATATCCGGTTTTTCAAAAGTAATCTGGTTCAATGACCAGAAGTCCAGCCGGTCTCCCGGCAGATACTTGCGATCCGGATAATACAGGGCATACTGGATCGGCAGCTTCATATCCGGTGTGCCAAGCTGCGCAATCACTGCGCCATCTACAAACTCCACCATGGAATGGATGATACTCTTAGGCTGCACCACGATCTGAATATCTTTTGGTTCCACGCCGAAGAGCCAACGTGCCTCCATCATCTCCAGACCTTTATTGACCAGCGTTGCAGAGTCAATGGTAATCTTTCTTCCCATGGACCAGTTCGGATGCTTCAGGGCATCCTCCACCTGTACATGTTTCAGTTCTTCCTTTTTCTTTCCGCGGAACGGGCCACCAGAAGCTGTCAGAAGAATCTTCTTCAACTGACTTCTGTGCTCTCCGTTCAGGCACTGGAAAATCGCGCTGTGCTCACTGTCCACCGGAAGGATCTGTACGTTACACTCCTTCGCCAGCGGAATAATAATATGACCTGCCGTTACCAGTGTTTCTTTATTGGCAAGCGCAATATCCTTTCCAGCTTTCATAGCTGCGATAGTCGGACGAATGCCGATCATACCTACGATCGCCGTCACCAGGATCTCTGAAGACGGTTCTGTCGCCACCTCCAGAAGTCCATCCATGCCACAGACCACCTTCACATCCAGATCTTTTACTCTGTCTTTTAATTCCTTTGCCTTTTCTTCTTTCCATACAGCTACTAGTCCCGGATGGAACTCGCGGATCTGCTTTTCCAGCAGTTCAATATTATTTCCCGCCGCCAGTGCTGTGATCTGAAGATCACCATTTTCTCTTGCCACTTCCAATGTCTGTGTGCCAATGGAACCAGTAGAGCCTAAGATTGCTATCTTCTTCATCTGCTGTTCTCCTGTTCTCCTGCAGTCGCTTCTGACTGCCTTATTTATTCCCGACCGATCATCCAAGCATCCTTAATGCAAGTACATAGATCATGGGAGCTGTAACGATCACGCTGTCAAACCGGTCCAGGATCCCTCCATGTCCTGGAATCAGCGTACCATAATCCTTAATGCCATGTTGTCTCTTCACCGCTGATGCCGCCAGATCTCCAATCTGGGAAGCCGCTGCACCCACTGCGCAGATCAGGGCAAAGGCTGCCGTATACTTACCCAGCAACGCTCCATACGCTGCTCCAAGCAATGCCGCACCTACAACGCCCCCGATGGCTCCTTCAATGGATTTCTTCGGACTTAATACCGGTGCCAGCTTATGCTTTCCGATCAGTACACCTGTACAGTATGCGCAGGTGTCGCAGCCCCATGCACTTAAGAAGATCAGCCAGACCAGTTGAAATCCATCTTCCAGCATCCGGGTCTGATAGATAAAACTCAGCATCACCGGCACATAGAAGATGCCGAAAAATGCTGCCATGATCTGCTGGGTATTGTATTTAGGATAGGAAATCACATATTCCAGCATGATCAGCATAAATGCCGCAACCAGTGTAAGCCACAAATTTTCTTTCCATGCCGGATCACCACCACAGACAACAAAGCTGATGAACGACCACATTCCCGCACCAATCATGCCGATCCACCAGAGAGTATCCCCCCTGGGAATCTCCAGCACTCGATAGAATTCATGAAGGCCAATAAAACCCGCCAGTGTTACTGCGATCCAAAGCGGCCAGCTGCCAAATGCACAGGTCACGCCAATGATTACCAGCAACAAAATACCACTGGTCAGTCTGGTTAAAAATGCTTTCATTCTTCTTTCACTCCCCCATACCGACGGTCACGGCCATTGTATTTTTCAATCGCTTTTTCAAGCTCCGCCTTATTAAAATCCGGCCACGGTACATCAGTAAAATAAAACTCTGTATAAGCAAGCTGCCACATCAGATAATTGGATAATCTAAGTTCTCCGCTGGTACGGATCAGAAGATCCGGATCAGGGATTCCTGCTGTATCCAGATGATCACTGATCACCTGCTCTGTAATATCCTCCGGTGCAATTCCTTCTGCCACGATCTTTTTCACTGCACGACAGATCTCATCCCGACTTCCATAATTAATGGCAATCGTAAAGTTCAGTCCGTCCTGGTCCTTAGATTCTTCCTCCAGCTTTGCAATGCTTGCCTGGATATCCTCTGCCAGTCCGCTCTTATCTCCGATCACACGCACGCGCATATGATTTTTCTTCGCCGTCTTGACACAGGTCTTCATATAATTGCGCAGCAATGTCATCAATGCATCCACTTCATCCTTGCTACGCTTCCAGTTCTCCGTGGAAAATGCATAGACTGTAAGATATTTGATACCCATATAATATGCATCTTCACAGATTTTCTCCACATTTTTTGCTCCCTGTACATGTCCATAATTGCGGGGCATGCCTTTTGCTTTGGCCCAGCGGCCGTTTCCATCCAGAATGATCGCCACATGCTGCGGAATATTCATACCGGTTTCCTCCAAATTCTCTCTAAAACGTGTTTTAGGCTGCTGTCGGACAAGAAGACCCGTGATTCACAGCTCTCCTCATGTTACCCAACAGCAGCCTCCCTCATTGCATGCCTATACGGTCATGATCTCTTTTGTTTTCTCTTCTACAGCTTTATCAATGTCGCTGATGTATTTATCAGTCATCTTCTGTGCCTGACTTTCCAGATCCTTCTGATCATCCTCCGTCAGCTCATTGTTCTTGTTCATCTTCTTGAATGCTTCGTTTGCATCACGACGGATATTGCGGATCGCAACCTTTGCCTCGTCGCCTTTTTTCTTCACATCTTTGGCAAGTGCTTTTCTGCGCTCCTCAGTGAGCTCCGGGAAGATCAGGCGGATAGACGTACCATCGTTGGTCGGGTTGATACCAAGATCAGAAGTCATGATCGCCTTCTCGATCTCACGGATCAGCTTTTTCTCCCACGGCTGGATCTGAATGATTCTTGCCTCCGGTACAGAAATATTTCCTACCTGCTGAAGCGGAGTCGGGGTTCCATAATAATCAACTTTGATCTTGTCCAGCACATGCGGATTGGCACGTCCTGCACGAATTGCTGCATAATCTCTCAGCAGCGCATCAAATGATTTTGTCATCTTGCTGTCATATACTTTTAATCTCTCATCCATCTATATATCCTCCCTTATACGGTCACTTTTGTTCCGGAAAATTTTCCTTTTAATGTATTAACGATACTGTTTTCTTCATTCAATCCAAATACCATCATCGGCATCTTGTTCTCCATGCACATGATAGATGCTGTCAGATCCATCACGCCCAGCTTCTGATCGATCACCTGCTGAATCGGGATCTCATCATATTTCTTTGCTTCCGGATTCACCTTCGGATCGCTGTCATAGACACCGTCCACTGCCTTAGCCAGCAGAATCACATCTGCCTCGATCTCCACTGCCCGAAGAGTTGTGGTAGTATCGGTGGAGAAATACGGATGTCCAGTTCCGCCTGCGAAGAAGGTCACTACCCCTTTCTCCAGGCACTCAACAGCTGCATCCTTGGTAAACATCTCAGCCATCGGTCCCATGGTAAACGGAGTAAATACCTTGGTCTTCATTCCCACGCTGCGGAAAATCTCAGACACATAGATACAGTTCATCACAGTTGCCAGCATACCGATCTGGTCAGATTTTGTACGGTCAATATTGTTGCTAGTACGGCCTCTCCAGAAATTGCCTCCTCCGATCACAATAGCTACCTGAACACCGCTGTCACACACCTGCTTTACCTGTTCTGCAACCTGAAGGCAGGTTGCCTCATCAAATCCGGTATGCTTCTCACCGGCCAGAGCTTCTCCACTCAGTTTCAAAAGTACACGTTTCATATCGCACCTCAATTTTTTCTCGCAGCACGCAGTATCCCCGCATGCCTCATATCTGTCGTTATTCTACCATAACACCAGAAGATTTTCAACTGATACGTCAGTCGTCGGAACGGATTCCAGTGACTTCTTACAGTTGGTCTGAATCCAGCAGAATCGTGAACGGACCATCATTTAACAGTTCCACCTTCATATCCGCGCCAAATTCCCCTTTTTCCACCACCGGTACCTGCTCTTTGCATTTTGCAATGATGTACTCATACATTTCGTTGGCCATATCCGGCTTTCCTGCCTCAATAAAGCTCGGACGGTTGCCATGACGGCAGTTTGCATAGAGAGTAAATTGTGAGATCAGCAGAAGTTCACCTTCCACCGTATGTATATCCAGATTTGTCTTGCCGTTCTCATCCTCAAAAATGCGAAGTCCCAGCAGCTTTTTTACCATTTTATCAGCAATCTCTCTCGTGTCTGTATCCGCTACACCGATCAGCACCATAAATCCATTTCCGATCTTTCCGATCACCTGACTATCTACCGTGACAGATGCATGTGTCACTCTCTGTACTACAAATCTCATATTTCTGACTCCTGTCTCTTATCTTCTATAGGGTTCGCAGATCCACATCTGCAATGGCCTTTACTTCCTGATACAGTCTTCCCACCGGCAGACCAACCACATTGTTGTAATCACCTTCGATTCCGGATACATATGCGGCAAAGAGCCCCTGGATGCCATATGCCCCGGCTTTATCCATGGGTTCTTTGCTTGCTACATACGCCTGAATCTCCTCCTCTGTCATAGGAAACACATGCACACGGGTAGTCTCTGCAAAATTGATGGTGGTCTCCACCTCTCCTTTTTTCAGGATCACAGCCACACCGGTCAGCACCTCATGATCCCGTCCCTGAATGCGGTGGATCATCCGAACCGCATCTTCCGGATCCTTTGGTTTTCCCATGATCTCGCCGTCTACAGCGACCACAGTATCCGCTCCAATCACCACATCTGCATCCACGCGGCCCGCAACCTCCTGCGCTTTCTGCATGGCAAGCTCCTTGACCGCTTCCTCCGGATCATCCGTCGTTATCTTTTCTTCACCTTCCGCCTTCACCACTTCAAAGGAGATGCCGATCTGTGTCAGCAGTTCTCTTCTTCTTGGCGATCCGGAAGCCAATATGATCTTCTTCATTTGTTTTCTCCCGTCCATAAACTGGTTTTTAAGCGCCAGTCAGTTCTGCATTATCATATCATCTATGTCGGTTTCTGTAAATCATGAACTTTGCTCCCGCCCGTCATCAACAGCAAAAGGATTCCGAAAAGATGCCAGCTCTCCTAATTCTTCCTGTATCCGCAGCAACTGATTATACTTTGCCGTCCGCTCCGCCCGACATGGCGCACCGGTCTTAATCTGTCCGGATCCGCAGGCTACTGCCAGATCTGCGATCATATCCTCTGAAGTCTCACCGCTGCGATGAGATATAATGGTGCGATATCCGGCCTTGTGAGCCATATGGATCGCATCAAAAGCTTCCGTCAGCGTTCCGATCTGATTGAGTTTAATTAGAACCGCATTGGCCGTCTGAAGCTTGATCCCACAGCTGATCCGCCTGGTGTTCGTTACAAACAGATCATCTCCTACCAGCTGAATATTCTGACCCAGACGACAGGTAAGCTTCTGCCAACCTTCCCAGTCATTTTCCGCCAGTCCATCTTCAATTGATACCAGTGGAAATTCTGCCGTCAACGATTCATAGTAATCGATCATCTCATTTGTACTCCGACTGATCTGACAGCCTTCCTGGCTTCCTTCTCCTGGAAAATCATAACAGCCAGTCCGTTCATTTAACAACTCGCTGGCTGCTGCATCCATGGCAAACACCACATCTTTTCCCGGATTGTATCCCGCCAGTTCTACTGCCTTCATCAAATATTCCAACGCTTCCCTTGCATTTTTCAGATCCGGTGCAAATCCGCCTTCGTCACCAACTGCGCTGACCATCTGATCTTTGTTTAGAATCAGTTTTAACTTGTGGTAAACCTCTGTTCCCATACGAATGGATTCCTTAAAATTCTCTGCACCTACAGGAAGGATCATAAATTCCTGAAAGTCCAATGAATTCTTTGAATGACGGCCTCCATTCAATATATTCATCATAGGAACCGGCATGCTGTCTGTCCGAATACCACCCAGATACTGATATAAAGGAAGTCCCAGTGCCTTTGCAGAAGCTTTGGCAACCGCCATAGAGACCGGCAGGATCGCATTGGCACCCAGGTTAGACTTATTTTCCGTACCATCCGCATCGATGAGCAGATGGTCAATATATCCCTGACTCAACGCATTTTCCCCCAGCAGAGCATTGGCGATCTTTGTGTTTACATTGGAGACTGCCTTTTCTACTCCCAATCCCAGGTAACGTTCCTGTCCATCCCGCAGTTCCACCGCCTCATACTGCCCTGTAGATGCTCCTGACGGAACGGATGCCCTTGCCTCATAGACACCATCCAGCACCACCTCCGCCTCCACAGTAGGGTTTCCCCTGGAGTCCAGGATCTCTCTTGCGTAAATATAGGTGATTGGCAGATATCGATTCATAAAAAAAGAACCTCCTATACTATTTTTTTCATAGTATAGGCAGGTTCCTTTCTTTCTATTCTGCAGCTACCAGATACTCGCTCTTCACGTAGCCTTCCTCATTATTCTTGCTGGTGCATCGAATCTGTACCCATTCCTGAGATGCATCGCCAAGAACTTCTACCGTATCTCCATTTGTCAGACTGGTTACGACAGAGCTGGTGGTATTAGCTTCACTCCTTACATTCAAAGAGCTTGCATTGACCTTCATAGTCACAGTCTGCGGCTCTTCCGGTTCTGCTTCTTCCTCTTCCGGAGCAGCCTCTTCAGTCTCCTCTGTCTCCTCAGCATCCGTTTCCTCAGCAGGCTCTGCATCATCAGCAGTATCTCCATCACCCTTGATCACCAGATCTGCAGCTGCATCTTCCTGCTGTTCTTCTGTCTGAGACGATGCTGCGCTGTCGCTATCGCTCTTGTTTCTTCCCATGAACCACATGGCACCAAGTCCGATCACAACACAAAGAATCACTGCAAAAACTGCTCCAATAATGATCATCTTACGGCCGTCATCTTCCAGATCCCAGTCGTAACGATCCTCATCGTCTTCGTCATCCTCGTCATCTTCGTCATCCTCGTCATCTTCGTCATCGTATTCCTCATCCTCATTGTCTTCATCGGAATACTCTTCTTCGTCCTCATCATCCTCTTCTTCAATGACAGGCTCTGCTTTTTTCTTCTTCGGCTTTTCTTCTGTCAGATCTACATCTGCCACAAAATACTCAAAATTGTCTTCTTTCTTCGACTGTTCTTTCACGCCTGCAGCAGCAGATGCCTTCTCATAGGCCACATCCACCCAGTCAGCAGCTACCGTCCCAAGGATCTGACGGTCTGCACCTGCCAGAATCGTCTTCCAGCCTGCCAGCCATACAGCATTCTCCTGCGGCTGTCCCTGTGTAAGGGTCGGAAGAATCTTCTCCAGCTTCTCAAGCTCGCCTTCAATCTTCTCCGATGCCAGACCAAGCACTGCGCTGATCTGTTCTGCGCTGAAGTCATCCTCATAAGCCATCACCAGCATCACACGATGAAGCAGCGGAAGTGCCGCCAGAATCTGTGCCAGATTCTGTGCTTTTCCCGGAGCCTCTTTGTGCTGAATGCTTAAAAGCCTCTGATATTCGCGACGGATCTTTTTATAATACTGCTGCCAGAACCAGAGATTCTGATCCTCTGCTTTCAGTGCTTCGCCGATCTCTTTTAATACACCTGCATAAAAATCTTCCACCAGACTCAATGCCTGTTTTTCTTCCTGTGTGATCAGAAAACTCTTGCAGTATACCTCTTCATAAGTTGCATCGTATATTTTTCTATATGCCCCGTCAGCACCTTTTTTCAGATCTTCCAGGGCACGTTTCATCTCCAGTACCATAAGCCACTCCTATTTTACAAGCAGAGATTTTCCGGTCATCTCAGCAGGCTGCTCCATTCCCATCAGTTCCAGCAGAGTCGGTACGATGTCTGCCAGGCATCCGCCTTCTCTCAGCGTATATTTCGGATCCGCATTTACAAGGATGAACGGAACCGGGTTGGTGGTATGAGCAGTGAACGGTTCACCGGTCTCATAATCTTTAAGCTGCTCTGCATTTCCATGGTCAGCACAGATAAACATCTGTCCGTCCACTTCCTTGAGTGCCTCTACTGCCTTGCCAACACACTCGTCAACAACCTCGATGGCTTTGATAGCTGCAGCCTCTACACCTGTATGACCTACCATATCCGGGTTTGCAAAGTTGATGATAATCACATCATATTTTTCAGAACGAATTGCCTCACACAGACGGTCACATACTTCATATGCGCTCATCTCTGGCTTCAGATCATAAGTTGCAACTTTCGGAGATTTTACAAGGATACGATCCTCGCCCTCATTCGGCTGCTCCACTCCTCCGTTGAAGAAGAAGGTCACATGTGCATATTTTTCTGTCTCAGCAATACGTGCCTGAGTCATGTGATGTGCTGCCAGATACTCACCAAACGTATTGTGGAGTTCTACTTTCTTGAATGCAATGATCGTATGCGGAATCGTTGCATCATACTGAGTGAAGCATACATATGTCAGATCCAGCTTCTTCTCTCTTGCAAATCCGTCAAACTCATCTGCACAGAAAGCTCTGGTAATCTCTCTTGCACGGTCCGGACGGAAGTTGAAGAAGATAACAGAATCCTTGTCCTGAATGGTCGCGGTCGGGTGTCCATCTTTCATAACCACGCTCGGTTTTACGAACTCATCGTATACTTCTTCCTTATAAGAATTCTCTACAGCGCAGATCGGGCAGTCAGCCGGGATGCCTTCTCCCTTGGTCAGAGCCTTGTATGCCAGCTCCACACGATCCCATCTGTTATCACGGTCCATAGCATAATAGCGACCCATAACGGTTGCCACTTCTCCAACACCGATTTCTTTCATCTTATCAACTAACTGGGCAACAAAATCTTTTCCAGATGCAGGCGGTGTATCACGGCCATCCAGGAAGCAATGTACATATACTTTGTGAAGTCCCTGCTGCTTTGCCATCTCCAGAAGTGCATACAGGTGAGTATTGTGGCTGTGAACGCCTCCGTCAGAGAGTAGTCCGTACAGATGAAGTGCGGAATCGTTCTTCTTGGCATTATCCATAGCTTCCAGAAGTGCTTCATTCTTGAAGAAATCACCATCCTGGATCTCTTTGGTGATACGGGTCAGCTCCTGGTATACAATACGGCCTGCGCCCATATTCATATGTCCAACCTCAGAGTTACCCATCTGTCCATCCGGAAGTCCTACTGCCAGTCCACTGGCATTTCCTTTTACATACGGATACTCAGCCATCAGCTTGTCCATCACCGGGGTATTCGCCTCAGCGATCGCATTGGCTTCTTTTCTGTCATTCAGTCCATAGCCATCTAAAATCATCAGCACTGTTGGTCTTTTGCTCATTTTTTCATTCTCCTTTATCTTATCTATGTATACGGCCTGTCTTCAGAACAAACCTGTAACTAGCCATATGTCATTGTACATGATGTCTGCAGAACATGCAAGCCGTCACTTGACAAATTCAGAGAATTTTCATTTCTTCTCTTAATATATTGTCTGATAAGCAGGATCTTTTCTTAAAAAGCAAATAGCCAGACGATTCCTTACTTGGAACCATCTGGCTATATACATTTCACTTATTCAGTGACTTATTTCCAGTTTACGATCTTTCCGAAATCTGGTTTCAGAGCAGCTCCTCCAACCAGTCCGCCATCGATATCCGGCTGTACGAACAGCTCCGGAGCGGTAGCAGCATTTACAGATCCGCCGTACTGGATACGGATTGCTTCTGCAGTTGCCTCATCATAGATCTCAGCGATGCACTCACGAATGCCTTTGCAAACTTCCTGTGCCTGCTCGGTAGTAGCGGTCTTGCCGGTACCGATTGCCCAGATCGGCTCGTAAGCGATAACAGCGGTCTTAGCCTGCTCAGCAGTTACTCCAAGGAAACCAACTTTTACCTGCTGACGGATGAAATCCATAGTTACGCCCTGCTCTCTCTGAGTCAGAGTCTCACCACAGCACATGATCGGAGTCAGACCATGCTCAAATGCTTTCAGCATCTTCTTGTTTACAGTCTCGCTGGTCTCTGCGAAGTACTCTCTTCTCTCAGAATGACCAAGGATTACATATTTTACTCCTACGTCAGTCAGCATGTTCGGGGAGATTTCTCCGGTGTAAGCACCTTTCTCCTCAAAGTACATGTTCTCTGCACCAACCTGGATATTGGAACCTTTAGCAGCTTCCATTACCGGAATGATGTCGATTGCCGGTACGCAGAAAACTACATCTGCATCTTCTGTTGCTACCAGCGGTTTCAGTGTGTTAACCAGCTCTACTGCCTCACTCGGAGTCATGTTCATCTTCCAGTTTCCGGCAATAATTTTCTTTCTAGCCATTTCTTATATCCTCCTGATATACTTTATAAAATATCCGTCTGCAGCTGAAACTGCCGCGGTATTTTACGAAAACTTATTTGTCATCAGCAGCCATAACACCCGGAAGCTCTTTGCCCTCCAGGAACTCAAGGGAAGCTCCGCCACCAGTGGAGATATGAGTCATCTTATCGCCAAATCCAAGAGTATTAACTGCTGCTGCGGAATCGCCGCCGCCGATGATAGTGATTGCATCGGTCTCAGCAAGTGCTTTTGCAACTGCGATGGTTCCTTTTGCAAGGATCGGGTTCTCAAATACACCCATCGGTCCGTTCCATACAACGGTCTTAGCAGATTTTACAGCATCAGCGTAAAGTTCTGCAGTCTTCGGTCCGATATCCAGTCCCATCATATCAGCCGGAATTGCTTTGCTGTCTACAACTTCTACAGCAATTTCAGCATCGATCGGATTCGGGAATGCTGCTGCAATGGTAGTATCTACCGGAAGGAGCAGTTTCTTTCCAAGCTTTTCAGCTTTCTCAAGCATCTCTTTGCAGTAATCAAGTTTTGTATCATCTACCAGAGAAGTACCAACTTCTGCGCCCTGTGCTTTCAGGAAGGTATAAGCCATTCCACCACCAATGATCAGAGTATCACATTTCTCCAGCAGGTTGGAGATAACGTTCAGCTTGTCTGCTACTTTTGCTCCACCAAGGATTGCAACGAACGGACGAACCGGATTCTCTACTGCATTTCCAAGGAAGTTGATCTCTTTCTCCATCAGGTATCCAACTACATTCTGTCCGCCTTTTGCGCTGATAAATTTGGTAACACCTGCAACAGAAGCATGTGCTCTGTGAGAAGAACCAAATGCATCGCATACATAGATATCAGCCAGGTCAGCCAGCTCTTTGCTGAACTCTTCACCATTCTTGGTCTCCTCAGCACCACGGAAACGTGTATTCTGAAGAAGAACTACATCTCCATCTTTCATCTCAGAAACTGCTTTGGTAGCTGCCTCTCCGGTTACATGATAATCAGATACGAATACTACCTCTTTGCCAAGCTTCTCAGACAGACGCTTTGCAACCGGTGCCAGGGATTCTCCCTCGTTCGGACCATTCTTTACTTTTCCAAGATGGGAGCAAAGGATCACTTTTGCGCCATCACCTATCAGCTTTTTGATAGTCGGAAGTGCTGCAACGATACGGGTCTCATCAGTGATCACGCCGTCTTTCAGCGGTACGTTGAAATCGCATCTTACAAGGACACGTTTTCCTTTTGCATTGATATCATCAACTGTTTTTTTATTTAATGCCATGATAAATAACTTCCTTTCTTTCAGGATCTTTCATAAAGACGAAAAAAAGGTCCGGTCCTGAAGACCGGACCTTTTGAGGTCTTAAACAATCAGCCCGCCATGCCCCTCGATTCCACTTCGTTTCATCTCGGTGAACGGGCTATCGCCCTATAAAAGTCGCAAACTCCAGCCGCTCATGTGCAAGCACATAGCGCCTGCATTTTACGCCTTTTGCATGGCTTAATGCTTACGCAAGCTCAGCGAAGTATTTGATAGTACGAACCATCTGAGAAACGTAGGAGTTCTCATTGTCATACCAAGATACAACCTCAACCTGGGTCTTTCCATCCGGAAGCGGGGAAACCATAGTCTGGGTAGCATCGAACAGAGAACCAAATCTCATACCAACGATATCGCTGGATACGATCTCATCCTCGTTGTATCCGAAGGACTCGGTAGTAGCTGCTTTCATAGCTGCGTTGATCTCTTCTTTGGTTACAGCTTTGTCTACAACTGCGAACAGAAGAGTGGTAGATCCGGTCGGGGTCGGTACACGCTGTGCAGCACCGATCAGTTTGCCGTTCAGTTCCGGAATAACCAGACCAATTGCTTTTGCAGCACCAGTGCTGTTCGGAACGATGTTAACAGCGCCTGCACGGCTTCTTCTCAGATCGCCTTTTCTCTGCGGTCCGTCAAGGATCATCTGATCACCAGTGTAAGCATGGATGGTGCACATGATACCAGACTCGATCGGAGCCAGGTCGTTCAGAGCTTTTGCCATCGGTGCCAGGCAGTTGGTGGTACAGGAAGCTGCAGAAATAACAGTATCCTCTTTGGTCAGAGTTTTGTGGTTTACGTTGTATACGATAGTCGGCAGATCATTTCCAGCCGGAGCAGAAATAACTACTTTCTTAGCGCCTGCAGTGATGTGTGCAGAAGCTTTCTCTTTAGAGGTGTAGAATCCGGTACACTCCAGAACTACATCTACGCCGATCTCTCCCCACGGAAGCTCAGCTGCGTTAGCTTTTGCATAAATCTTAATCTCTTTTCCGTCAACGATGATAGAATCATCAGTTGCAGATACAGTGTCAGCCAGAGCATATTTACCCTGAGAAGAATCATATTTCAGCAGATGTGCAAGCATTTTCGGAGAAGTAAGGTCGTTGATTGCTACTACCTCATATCCCTCTGCGCCAAACATCTGTCTGAATGCCAGACGGCCAATACGTCCGAATCCATTGATCGCTACTTTTACTGCCATGTTTCAATTCCTCCTAAAAGTTGAATAATGATATATTTCTGATCTTTTAACTCTTGCCATGATTGTTAAAAGAACATCAACCGTTACTTATTTTAACTGCTTTGCCAGAAAATATCAATACCAAAAATCAAGATTCCACATTTTTTTACTTTACTTTCCTGCTTTTTTCTTCTATCATGGGTCAGGACAGGACTATTTTTACACAGGAGGAACAGATTTTGGCAATTATTGCTGATACACATGTACATACTTTGTTCTCCGGTGATGGTTCATTTTCACCGGAAATTATGATTGAAAAAGCAATTTCACTCGGACTTTCCCATCTGTGTCTGACCGACCACATGGACTATGATTACACAGACGGCGGTGTCTGCTTTGAATTTGACCCGAAAAAATATTTTGACTATATGACTCCACTGAAGGAACAATATCAGGATCGGATCGATCTGATGATCGGTGTGGAACTCGGGCTGCAGCCCTATCTGTCCAGCCGGCATCACAATCTAGTGTTTTCTCATCCCTTTGATTATGTGATCGGCTCCATCCATCTCGTCAACAGCCGTGACCCTTACTACCCTTCTTTTTTTGAAGGGCGAGAAGAGCAGACCGCTTACCGGGAATACTTTGAATGTGTCCTTCAGAATCTGAAATCATATACGAACTTTGACAGTCTTGGACATCTTGACTATGTTGTTCGATATGGTCCCACAAAAAACAAAAATTATGCATGGACACAATATCGGGAAATTCTGGATGCGATCCTTCATATTTTGATCAAAAATGAAATTGCGTTAGAAGTCAACACGGGTGGATATAAATATGGCCTCGGCGAACCTAATCCTTGCACAGATATTCTGAAACGTTATAAAGAACTTGGCGGGAAATTGCTGACCATCGGCTCAGATGCCCATGATCCTGCATATCTGGCCTATGAATTCTCAAGATTACGAGAGTTGCTGATCTCCTGCGGATTTTCTTCCTATTATATATACAAGAAACGTGTACCGATGGAACTGCCGCTGTAGCCAACTATGACAGTCTGGAATGGCAGCATAAAAACTTCTATAAAAACCACAACAGCCCGGAATGACAGCAATAAATTGCGCTGCCGCTTCGGGCTGTTATTTATTTACAGAATTGTTCCGCCGCCTGCCACGTAGTCTCCATCGTAAAATACAACGGCCTGACCAGGTGTCACGGCACGAACCGGCTCATCAAAGGTGCATTCCACCAGATCTTCCTCGATCTTCCGCACAGTACACATGGATCCGCTGTGGTTATAACGGATCTTTGCCAGAAAACGTGCTTCCCCTTCAATATCCGGCACGCTCATCCAGTTCAGACGATCCGCACGAAGCGTTGTACGAAAGACGTCATCTGCTTCACCGATAACCACTTCACCGGTCTCCGGACGAATCTCTGTCACAACGACAGGTCTTCCCATGGCAAGTCCAAGCCCTTTCCGCTGACCAATGGTATAATGCGTGATTCCCTTATGCTTTCCGATCACAGTTCCGTCTGTCCAGACAAAATTTCCTTCTGGAATCTTCTTTCCAGAGTTCTCCTCAATGAACTTTGCATAATCTCCATCTGGAACAAAACAGATCTCCTGGCTGTCCGGCTTATGAGCCACTGGAAGACCCAGCTCTTCTGCAAATGTGCGGATCTGATCCTTGGTGTACTCTCCCACTGGCATCAGTGTTTTTGACAGCTGTTCCTGTGTCAGATTATACAGTGCATAAGTCTGATCCTTGGCCGAAGTCGCTGATTTACGCAGCGCATAACGTCCATTGGGCAATTTCTCGATCCGGGCATAGTGACCGGTTGCAATGTAATCTGCGCCAATATCCATGCTTCTCTTCAGCAGAGACTCCCACTTCACATAACGGTTACAGGCAATACAGGGATTAGGTGTATGTCCCTTTAAATATTCATCCATAAAATAAACAATGACATTTTCCTTGAAATCCTGTTTAAAATTCATGACATAGTAAGGAATCTCCAGGCGGGATGCCACTTTTCTGGCATCATCCACAGCAGAAAGTCCACAGCATCCGCCGTTTTCCTCCACCTGCTCCGGCACTTCATCCTGCCAGATCTGCATGGTCACACCCATCACGTCGTAGCCCTTCTGAAGAAGAAGCCAGGCCGCCACGGATGAATCGACTCCGCCGGACATTCCGACAACGACCTTTTTCTTCATCCTAGTATTCTTCCTCTTCTTCGCCTTCGTGAATATCTGACTTCGGTTTCTTCAGTCCTTCAATCTTAATATGATGTTTCTCTGCATAATCCCACAGTGCTGCATGGATTGCTTCCTCAGCCAGCAGAGAACAGTGTACTTTTACAGGTGGAAGTCCATCCAGTGCTTCCATAACTGCTTTATTGGTAACTTCCAGAGCTTCATAGATGCTTTTTCCTTTTACCAGCTCCGTTGCCATACTGCTGGTTGCAACTGCTGCACCGCAGCCAAAGGTCTTGAATTTTACATCACGGATGATCTGGTTGTCATCGATATCAAAGTAAATTCTCATGATATCACCGCATTTTGCATTACCAACTGTACCTACACCGCTGGCATTCTCAATCTCTCCTACGTTTCTCGGATGCTGGAAATGATCCATTACTTTATCGCTATACATATTCTAAATCCTCTTTTCTTATTAATGGCTGTAATTAATGATTCCGAATGAAATCCTCATACAGCGGAGACATACTTCTAAGTCTCTCAACGATTTTCTTAATACAATCTACTACATAGTCCACATCTTCCATGGTGGTCTCCTCGCTCAGAGTCAGACGCAAGGAACCATGTGCGATCTCATGAGGCAGTCCAATAGCCAGCAGTACGTGAGACGGATCAAGAGATCCCGATGTACAGGCTGATCCACTGGAGCCACAGATGCCATCCATATCAAGCATGATCAGCAGGGACTCACCCTCTACGAACTGGAAACTGAAGTTTGCATTGTTCGGCAGACGGTCAGTTCTGTGTCCATTCAGTCTGGTGTACGGAACTTCTGCAAGTACACGATCGATCAGATGGTCACGGATCTTACGCTCTTTTGCAGTACGCTCTTCCATGGTATTTGCTGCACGTTCTGCTGCCACACCGTATCCTACAATACCCGGAACATTCTCTGTACCTGCACGACGTTTTCTCTCCTGAGCACCACCATGAATAAAGCTTCTGATCTTTACCCCTTTACGAATATACAGGAAGCCAATTCCTTTCGGTCCGTTCAGCTTATGTCCACTGGAACTTAACATATCGATATGCAGCTCATCTACATTAATAGGAAGCTGTCCATATGCCTGTACTGCGTCGGTGTGGAACAGGATACCATGCTCATGAGCAATCTCACCGATCTCTTTGATCGGCTGAATGGTACCAATCTCATTGTTTGCAAACATCACACTGATCAGAATGGTAGTCGGACGGATAGCTTTTTTCAGTTCATCAAGCTTGATCTTACCAAACTCATCTACATCCACATAAGTGATCTCAAATCCATGTTTTTCCAGCCAGTCACAAGTATGCAGGATTGCATGATGCTCGATCTTAGATGTAATAATGTGATTTCCTTTGGAAGCATAAGCTTCTGCTGTTGCTTTCAATGCCCAGTTATCAGACTCACTTCCACCTGCTGTAAAATAGATTTCCTCCGGATTTGCTCCAAGAGTCTTTGCAATCTTCTCTCTTCCTGCAGTGATAGCTTCTTTGCTTTTCTGTGAAAAGCTGTAGACACTGGACGGATTTCCATACAGTTCTGTAAAATACGGAAGCATTGCCTCCACAACTTCCGGCGCAGTCTTGGTTGTCGCCGCATTATCCAGGTAAATTAATTTCTTCTCTTCACCCATGTTTTATCACTCCTTTTTCTCACAACATGATACTGGAATCTGACGTTTTTTCTGTACTTCCCGGCTTTCTGCCAGCAGATCACTGAGCATCATTTCATCTACAGTCTGGTTAATACTGTCATTGATCCGTTTCCATACATATTTAGTCACGCATACATCGGAACCATCACAGCCGCCCTGATGTTCGATCCCCGGACACTCCACTGGATCCAGATTTCCTTCCAGGGCTCTCAGCACATCTCCTACTGAGATCTCTTCCACCGGCCGTCCCGGTACATATCCGCCTCCGGCTCCACGCACGCTTGTTACCAGATTTGCTTTACGGAGCTTCGCGATCAGTTGTTCCAGATAGCTCTCGGATATGTGCTGTCTGGCTGCAATACTCGCAATCGACACCGGAGTATTCTCCGCATATAATGCCAGATCGATCATCGCTCTGAGCCCATAACGTCCTTTTGTAGACAGCTTCATCTCTTTCACCCCGTTTCAATTCCGAGCTTTTTACTCGGATTTCATGTAAAAGAATAACACTGGTAAGCAGTTCTGTCAAGCACTCTTCTCTAATATATTATAGGAAAAAAGAACAGCGAAATTCTATGCGATCATTTCCTCATTTCATCAAAGGCACGCTCCTGCTGACCTGTGCAGGTCTTCTGTGCCGTTTTTCCGGTTTCTTCTATAAGATATTCCTGGCACATGCCCTGGGTGCGGAAGGAATCGGCATCTATCAGCTTATTTTTCCTGTATTCGCCGTATGTCATGCATGTACCGCCTCCGGTATTGAATCTGCCATCTCCCGTTTCACCGCCGGAGCTGTAGAAAAAGAACGATCCTACGCTTTGAAAGCCGGACTGTTCCTGTCCTTGTCCGCCTCTGTGTTGGTCTGCGTCCTTCTCTGGAATCAGGCAGAATTCATAGCAGACAAACTGCTCTGCGAAAGCCGCTGTATCACACCTTTACGTATTCTGGCTCCGGTCATCCCTCTAAGTGCGATCCACGGCTGTCTCCAGGGATATTATCTGGGACAGAAGAAAGCATCTCTCCCGGCCATCTCCCAGATTCTGGAGCAGGCAGCAAGAATCGGTTCTGTAATCTTGCTTTACCGCATTTTTATCCAGGAGAGCCGGGCAATCACCCCCTCACTGGCAGTACTGGGGCTTCTCTTCGGAGAGGCTGCTTCCGCCCTGTTCATGCTCCACTTTACTGTTTCCGAAAAGCGTTCTACTCTGCCACTATCTGCACTGCGTATTCAATGCCGGAAGATTCTTTCCATGGCGTTGCCTCTCACCGGCAGCCGTTTAAGTCTGACACTCCTTCAAAGTGCGGAGGCAGTGCTGATTCCTGTAAGCCTCCAGACATCCGGTCTGTCTATATCAGAATCCCTGAGTCTCTATGGCATCCTGACCGGCATGTCCCTGTCCTTCCTGATGTTTCCCAACGCAGTGACTTTTTCTCTGTCTGCCATGCTGCTCCCGACCATCTCAGAAGAGCAATCCCGCGGCAATGAACAACGAATTTCTCTTTCTATTGAATATACGATTCTTTTCGGACTCCTCATGGGAATATTCTGTATGGGAATTTTTTTATTTTTCGGAAACGAATTGGGAACTGTTGTCTTCCACGAACCATTAGCCGGAAGCTTTTTGTGTACATTGGCATGGATCTGCCCATTTCTGTATCTTACCGGAAATATCAACAGCATTCTCCACGGTCTTGGCAAGACCGGTATCACATTCATCAATCAGCTGGCGGCAGTGCTGGTGCGGATCCTGGCTCTTCTGCTCTTCGTACCCCGCTTCGGCATCGAAGGTGTTCTCTGGAGCATTCTGATCAGTCAGTTGCTGCTGTGCATGTCCGGGCTTCTGGCAGTCTCCCGGTACATTCACCCAACCATCGGGCTTGATGCCTATATTCTAAAGCCCGCTGCTGCCATGCTTTTATCAACCGGAGGTATTTATCTGTTGAAACCCTTGTCTCACTTTATGATTTTCCGTTCTTTATCAACGATCCTGATTCTGGCAGGAAATCTTTGTCTATGCGCGATCCTATATATACTTCTGCTCCTTTCCTTCGGAATCTGGAAACTATTCACTTCTGCCCGGAAGTTCTTTTATTTACAATCTCAGTGAAGTATACTATAATGTTTTCGAATATCATTTCGCAAACATAGAAACTAGTAACAAAGGAGATTACCATGGGATTCACATTCAACAAAAAGCTGCCTATCCCCAAGGAGATCAAAGCCATGTATCCGCTTTCCCCGGAAAATGCAGCAAAAAAAGCACAGAGAGATAAAGAGATCCGCGACGTGATCACTGGCGCAGACGACCGATTTCTCGTAATCATCGGACCGTGTTCCGCAGATAATGAGCCTGCTGTCATGGATTACCTGCACCGTCTGGTTCCGATCCAGGATCAGATTAAAGATAAATGCATCATCATTCCACGTATTTATACCAACAAGCCACGTACTACCGGTGAAGGATACAAGGGAATGGTTCATCAGCCGGATCCGGAAGCAGCACCAGATCTTCTGGAAGGTCTGATTGCAATTCGTAAGCTTCATATCAGAAATATTGAGGAGACCGGACTTACCGCAGCGGATGAGATGCTTTACCCGGAGAACTGGTGGTATCTGGCAGATCTGCTCTCTTATGTGGCAGTTGGTGCCCGTTCCGTAGAAGACCAGCAGCATCGAATGACTGTCAGTGGCTTTGATGTCCCGGCCGGTATGAAGAATCCGACCAGCGGCGACATGACAGTTATGCTAAACTCCGTTGTCGCTGCTCAGCATGCTCACTCCTTTATCTATCGGGGCTGGGACGTGGACACCACCGGCAACCCGCTTGCTCACACGGTTCTTCGCGGTGCTGTCAATAAGCGTGGGCAGGTTCTTCCGAATTATCACTACGAAGATCTGCGTCTCTTATGCGAGCTGTATGCTCAGAAAAACCTCCAGAATCCAGCTTGTGTGGTAGATACCAACCATTCTAACTCCAATAAGCAGTATCTGGAACAGATCCGTATTGCCAAGGAAGTCCTTCACAGCCGCCGTTATAACAACGACATCCATAAGCTGGTGAAAGGACTGATGATCGAGAGCTACATCGAAGATGGCAGTCAGAAGATCCATGATCACATCTATGGAAAATCCATCACCGACCCTTGTCTTGGATGGGAAAAAACAGAAAGACTTCTCTACGAGATCGCTGAGGAGTGCTAGCACAAAAATTATCCTGCGAAAACTGTTCTTACCGGCAGTTTCCGCAGGACTTTTTATTTCACATATTTCTGAATGAAATCCAGTATGATCTTTCTCGTCTCCTCATAAGCATTGGCTGTCTCAAATCTCCGCTCCGGGTGCCACTGCAGCGCCAGAATCTTCATTTCATCCGAACCATAGGCCTCAACCACATGGTTTTCCCTGTCAATAGCAAGAGGTTCAAAGCAAGAAGCCAGACCTTCCTCATAGATACAGTCAGAATGATAATTGTTAACCCAGATATTTCGCTGTTCTTTCACCAGCCACACCTGATGATCCACGCCTCTGGTCCGGTTCACCGGAAGTTTCGGATGATACCAGAGCTTTCCGCCAAACATCACATTGATATACTGCATGCCGCGACAGGTGGCAATGATGGGAATCCCGTGAGCCACACAATAATGGATCACCTGCTCTTCCATCCGGTCACGGTTGGGCTGCAGCTCATCTTCATGAGGTCTGTCATACAACTGCGGTGGAAGAGAACCGCCTCCCACCACGATCAGAAGATCTCTCTTCTTATTAAAGATCATCTCTACATTTTTGGTAAAGTTGGAAATGGTCTTTGGAATAAATCCAAGTAATTCATAGAACCGTACATAGCCAGATTCCAGAATATCTACCGGATCTCCGTACTGATTGACCCCCTCTCTTTGGGTGATCAACGCACTTAAATTCCGATACTGAATTCCTTCCTCGATCTTTCCAGCCCGGCAGTCCAGTGTCAGATAGCTCAGAGAAGAAACATAATTATATATCTTCTCTCCGCAACCAATAGCGGCTGGTATTTCAAATTCCGCACATCGGATCGCCATATGGGAAGCCGCACCACCATAGCAGGTAATAAATCCTTTGATCCCTTTGGCAAATACCCACTCATAGCCAGGATCCGCCTTGGGAACTACTACGATCTTATCATGAATATCCACCCCCGGTTCTTCCTCCAGAAGCACCACTTCTCCCTCGATCCGTTTGGTCGTAATAAAATTAGGTCTCGCCTCGTAAACTTCCACCACATCAAGACTTTCACGGTTCAGGATTACCTCCGGCAACGAAAGCTCCCGATATTGCTGATACCGTTTATGTCTCCGTCTGATCTTCACCTCCAGCTGATCTCTCAGCTCTTCCATCGCCATATACTGAGGCAATCTGAAATCTTCAATCTCCAGCCAGGACAGATCATTTCTGGCGATCTCCATCTCATTTCCTGCACGTACCAGAAGTTCCAGAATGAGACTTAATGATTTTGTAAATTCAAATTTAAAATATTCCCGTTGTTCGATGGCGTAGCGGATAAAATGCAGCAACTGCTCGACACTTACCTGTAATCCAGCTTCCTTCAAAGCCTCCGCCAGGCGCCCCGGATTCAATGCATCTTCTCTAGCTTCCGCCTTGCCTTTACTCTTTGACGGCCCCGGTCGGAAATTCATCTGGTCATACCGCTCGGTACGGATATCATAGGTTCCCACTCGCAGATGGCCATATTTTTCATTAAATTCCGCACGGCTGATCTCATCCATGGAAAATGCCCGAAAATCTTTTTCAAATTCCGTGGATACAGTAGATATTGATTGCATAAATGCATCTGTATCCTCCTGTGAAAACCAGGTCTTTCCTTCATCGTCTGCTGGTCCGTTTTCTGTAAGACTCCGCAAAAATGCACGTGCCATAAATGCCATTCGTGCCTGTCTGGCAAACTGTGGTGTTCCATAATGCTGTAATCCTGCCCGTAGATTCTGAACTGCTCTGAGAATCTGATAAATATCTGCCTGTTGGTTCCTAAGAAGCCTCTCCTCTTTTTTTCGAAGTTCTTCCAGTTTCTGAAGACTTGTCATGTCTTCTGCCAGAATCTCATCAAACTGAAGGATTGCTGCCATTGTCACTTCTTTTAATTTTTCCGTTAGATCCTGACGATCATCTTCCGTAAATCCATGCTCCAGCAGACATCTGGTTCGATTTTCTGTTCCAAAATCATAACTGGTAAACACGATTTCAAACTCGATCTTGTCATGAGCCGTCAGATTGTGTCTTAGAGCATCCTGATAATACCGCACCAACCGGAGTGCCAGCTCCTCGTCCACCGCCTGCGGAATCAAAGAATAAAAAGCATATTCCAGACAGATGTACGGCTTATTTCCCACCCGGTGCATCAGATCTTCCTCAAGCTTCCGGAATCCGATCCGCGCAATTCCCTGATTCCAGGCCCGATGGGTAATGATTGCCCGGTAAAGAGAATAATCAAGAGGTCTTGGATTACTTCCGATGATCTCAGAAGGATTCCAGAATGCCATATCTGACATCATCATAGGCTCTTTGGTAATCACATTTTTATGTCGTTCATACATACTTCCCGCATCTTCCAGAAGTTCAAAAAATGCGTGGTCATCATAACTTCCTGCCTGCTTATAGCTGGCCACCAGCGGCCGCATCTGAAACAGGATCACCTGGTAGTCCCTGTCAATGGCAAACTCAATATCAAGAGCCAGTCCATCCATAATATGCTCCAGCTCCCGTACTGCCAAAAGCAATTCTTTCCATGGTGAAGGCAGCCCCTCCGCCTTAATATTCCGGACGATCTTCATCATCCTTCCGGCAGAGCCGCTGGTCACACTGTCTGTAGACCCGGTCTCATCATAATTGATCAGATAATATGGTTTGTTACTTTGGATATCGCGGGTGAAGACCACACCCCCGAGCATGACATTTCTGGCCTGACACTGAATCAGCACTTGTTCTTCTTCCAGATTGTGAATATCCCGCCGATAGGACGCAATGACTGCATCCACCGCATCAATGATCTCCTGCTCACTGGAAGAATCCACATCCAGAATACTTTTATAATGTCCCGCATTAGAACGCTGGAAAGAATCTTCTGCGGTGGAAGAGCTTCTTACCACAATCCGCCTTCCCCTGAACTGATCCATGATCTCATGGCAGACGCCGATCTTATCTCTGTGGTAGTCTCCCACCTGCAAAATATACATTTCCTCAATCACAGACTCATGGATCAGACTTCTTAAGGCAAACAATGTGTCTGCCTTTGTGGAAATCAATTTTCTGTGTTCCATACTTCTCACCCTCTTGGATGTACTTTGCTGTATTCATTCTTTACTTCTGGCTGAAATCCTGCATAGATCTGTGCCGCCGTAAGATCTGAATACCCCAACAATTCCTGTATCATATGCATTCTTGCTCCGCCTGCAGCCATGTGCGCTGCACAGGAATGACGGAACATCCGCGGTGTAATATCTTTTTCGATACCAGCTCTCGCCGCATAACCTTTTAATACTTTCCAGAATCCCTGGCGGCTCATGGGTGCACCAGAGCAGTTCAGAAACAGAGTCTCTGTATCTTTCTTCAGAAATGCATCTCTTCCTCGTTCCAGATAGACCAGCAAAGCTTTTCCCGCTTTTTCGCCAAATGGAATCATACGTTCCCGACCTTCATCCCTGCACAGAATCCATCCAAAACGCAGATTCACATCCTCCATCCGAAGGCTGATCAGTTCACTGACTCTCATACCTGTGGCATACAAAAGCTCCAGCATAGCCTTATCCCTGCATCCTTTTGGCGTATCCTCGGTGGTCTGAGCAAGCAGATGCTCCATTTCCTGAATGGTCAGTATTCCTGGCTGCTTCTTCTCCACCTTTGGCGGTTTTAACGTAAATGCAGGATCTTCCTCGATCATATGCTCCCGAAACAGATACTCAAAGAACCCTTTCATCGAGGCAATATATCTGGAAATGGTAGCTGCTGCCATTCCATCCTTTTCCAGAAGCAACACATAGGAATTCAGATGCGTGGTCCGCACCGCAGACACAGAATCCATTCCCTGTCCATGCAGATACGCGATCATCTTGGTCAAATCACTGTGATAGGACATGACCGTATTATGTGATGCCTTTCTTATATTTTCCAAATATGCGACAAAATATCGCAGTTCTTCTTCCATAACAACTCCTCGACCTCTGAAAACTGCATTGATATCTCCCTTCAGATCAAATATCAATATTAGATTCAGTATAGCCAAGTATGTTGTGAATTTCAATCTTTTTTTCACTATATTTTACGTAAAATCTGCCTGACAAGTCCCGGATTCAAGGCCGCCTCACATGCAACTCCAAAGAGCAGAAAAAACAATCCCAAAGCCGCCAGAAAAACATATTTTTTTCGGTTCGATCCTCCACAGGAGGTCCACAGAATCACCCATCCAAAGGCCGGTACATAGAAAAGGATCTGCGGAAACAGTCCGGCTACACAGATCATCAGCCCCTTTCCACCTAGCTGGATCACTGAGATGCCCGCCATGGTTCCCCAGAGCATTCCTGTCAGAAATATCAGTCCAGTCAGTATAGCCGGTGCCAGCGGAAGAAATCCCGCGCACACAACTGCCAGATACTGACTTATCCGATAACCACCTATGTACAAGAACAATTTTTCTATATTAACAGACAGGGAAGCATATTGATTCAGAAAATATTCACTGAATAATCCTGTATCTGCTGTTGTTGCTTTTGTCTGTGCGATCAAAACACCTGCAATGATCCCTGCAAAGAAGATCATCGGCCCTGGTTTCCACCTGATGCCACTATTCGTATACTGCCTCCATATCCTCCCTAACACAAAAACACCTCCCCATCCATCTTATGGACGGGGAGGTGTCTGTATGACTCTATCTCAGATTTTTGTACACCTGTTATACACTGCTTCCGATGCTTTGAGCACTGCATTGCGAAGGCCATATTCTTCCAGTGCTGCCACACCCTCAATGGTCGTTCCCGCCGGAGAGCATACCTGGTCTTTTAAGACTGCGGGATGTTCTCCAGTCTCCAACACCATGGCAGCCGCACCTTTCACTGCCTGTGCCGCAAATACATAAGCTTGCTTTCTTGGCATACCATATCTGACCGCACTGTCTGCCAATGCTTCAATAAACTGATAGACAAATGCCGGAGAGCTTCCACTGGCGCAGACTACCGCATCCATCAACCGTTCTTCGATAAATTCGGTTTTTCCGCAGGCATCGAAGAGCTTCTTGATCTCATCCATCTCCTCGCCTGACAATTCGCCCTGCTTCACACTGACACCTGTCATTCCCTCTCCGATCATAGCCGGTGTATTTGGCATGACACGGACGATTCTCTTATCATTGCCAAGGTTCTGCTTTAACTGGTCAATAGTCTTGCCAGGTGCCAGCGAGATCAATACATGCTCCGGTGTCACCATATAACGGATCTCTTTTAAAACCTCCTCATAGAACTGCGGTTTTACTGCCAGCACCAGATACTTACAACGATTTGCACATTCTGCATTGTTGTCTGTATATTCCACCCCTGTCTCTGCATGAACTTTTGTCTTTGTTTCAGAAGTCTTTGCGCAGAAGATCATCTCTTCTGCGGGATACTCTTTTAAGGCCCCTTTCAGGATCGCATGTCCCATATTGCCCATTCCAATAAATCCAATCTTCGCCATACTATGTACCTGCCTTCTTTCTGTAAAATAATTATCAGAAACTGTATTCCATATATATGTGTTAATATAGCACACACAGACAGTTTTTTACAATGCTGTTTATACAGAATAATTTAGCTTTCTGCTCTCCAAATACGTACAGTATCTAACAAGATTCCCAAAGTGACAATTTGTACAATCACAATATATTTATTATATTTATATGCCTCAACAATTCTAAATTGCATGATTGCTTTAACTGCTGATCTCATTCCACAGAATATACAGTTAACTTCGCCATAATCGCATAAATAATAAAATGGCTTAAAATATGTAAACAGCACGCATAAACATATCAGTACCAAATATATTATAAGTCTTGTCACTCTAAAGGCTTGTATATACTCATTTTTCGTCATAATAAGCTTTTGCTCCCAAAATGAATTTTATTCCAGCTATAGTCTGAAAAATTTGTGGTACAATAAAAATCACACCTAATCCACAAGTCAAGACAACATATAGCCAACAACTAATAAAGCAAACCACTAAATTAACTACTGAAATTCCAAAATAAGAAACCGCCAAGACTAATTTATATTTTTCATTTTTTACAATATAAACAATAATTCCCAAAACAAATACTGCAATACAAATCATCATCACTATCTGCGAAAGTAGGTGATACAGTTGGTGAACATGGGAGAAAAATTACGATCCCTCAGAATAGAAAAGAAATTGACCCAAAAGCAAGTCGCAGACAGACTAGGATTAGCCATAAGTGCTGTATCTTCCTATGAATCCGGCAGTCGTTATCCATCATATGATGCACTAATAAAGTTGTCCCGAATATTTCATGTTTCTACAGATTATCTTTTGGGATTAACTGATAAAAGAAACGTAGATGTTACTGGTCTTGATGATGAATCCGTAGAACTGATTTCACAGTTAGCAGATAAGTTGAGAAAGTAGGGTGTCATATAATACAGCATCTTTTTTAGCAGGATATGTATAAATCTGTCTTGAACGGCTCATATTGATCCAATAACATTTCCAGAAGTAGAACATATAAAATAAATAGTGGCTATGAGAAAGTTTCTCAGAACATTTGGGAGCAGGACAAAAAATAAGCACCTTCAGATCTTGCTCTGTTGGTGCTTATGATTTACGTATCACTATAATGGTATCTGCAAGCCACAATATATACATTTTCATCATCAATCTTATATATCAGTCTTTCTTTATCATTGATTCGCCTGCTCCAATATCCTGTCAAATTACCAATTAACGGTTCAGGCTTTCCAATCCCTTCATTTCCATTTCTGCATATATCGTCTATTAGATTGTTTATCTTCTTTAATATTTTCCTGTCCTCTGTCTGCCAGTAAACATAGTCTTTCCATCCATTATCGGTAAAAACCTTATTCATCAGCAGATACCTCAACAAGCTCATGTGTAGAGAATTTACCATTTTCAAGCTGTGCCTTGGATTCCATTAACCAATCATAGTTAGCTTTATTTCCCATCACATAGACATTTTCAACCAGATTATTATATGCTTCCTCAGACAGCATAACAACATTTTTATTATCTTTTCGTGTTACAATCATCGTTTCATAATCATCAGTAACTTTATCCATGTACTTTTTCATATTGTCACGTAAATTCGTATAATTAACTGCTAACATATCAACACCTCCCAAAAATAATGTACGGTTTTCTGTACTTTTATTATACTGTACAGTTTTCTGTACGTCAAGTATTTATATTATTTTATGATATGATTGTATGAATTATTCCAGTTTTGACTATCTGTATTATTTGACTTGGAATACTTCTGCTTCCGTTATAGCATATACCGATACATCTGTACAAGCATGTTCATGCATCTGCGCAAAATTAAGCAATAAGAATCGAACTTATATATGATTCCAAACGATCTACTTAAAATAATATAGGTGGTCTTTTCTTCTGAAATTTTTACGACACTTTTCAAATTAGTTTACGACACTTTTACGACAATTATGAGGTACGACACGGTATGAAACGGTATGACATAAAATATAAAAAGCTTGAATTTCCATTGGAAATTCAAGCTCTCATTTTACATCTTTTTGTTATTTCGCGTATTCCGTTACCCTGCTTTCGCGGATCACGTTTACTTTGATCTGACCAGGATACTCCAGCTCTGCTTCAATCTGCTTGGAAATATCACGCGCAAGCAATACCATTGATGCATCGTCTACCTGATCCGGAACTACCATTACACGAACCTCTCTGCCTGCCTGAATAGCAAAAGACTTATCTACTCCCTTAAAGGAGTTTGCAATATCTTCCAGTTGTTTTAATCTGTTGGTATAAGTCTCCAGTGTCTCTCTTCTTGCACCCGGTCTTGCTGCAGAAATTGTATCTGCTGCCTGAACGATACATGCGATCAGAGATGTCGGCTCCACATCACCATGATGTGCTTCTACCGCATTGATAACAATCTGAGATTCCTTATACTTCTTACATAAATCTACGCCGATCTGAATATGGGATCCTTCCATCTCATGGTCGATGGATTTACCGATATCATGTAAAAGTCCGGCTCTCTTAGCCAGGCGAACATCAACACCAATCTCGCCTGCCAGAAGTCCTGACAAATGTGCAACCTCAATAGAATGCTTCAAAGCATTCTGACCATAGCTGCTACGGAATTTCATACGTCCAAGCAGACGTACCAGTTCCGGATGAATACCGTGTACACCAACCTCGAGAGTTGCTGCTTCTCCCTCCTCACGAATCATTGTCTCGACTTCTTTCTGAGCTTTCTCAACCATCTCTTCGATTCTGGCCGGATGGATACGTCCATCAACGATCAGCTTCTCAAGAGCGATTCTGGCTACTTCCCGGCGAATCGGGTCAAAGCCTGAGAGAATAACTGCTTCCGGTGTATCATCAATGATCAGATCCACACCGGTCATCGTCTCCAGAGTACGGATATTACGTCCCTCTCGTCCAATGATTCTTCCTTTCATTTCGTCATTCGGAAGCTGTACAACAGAAATTGTTGTCTCTGCCACATGGTCTGCTGCACATTTCTGAATGGCAGTTACCACATAGTCCTTTGCTTTTCTGTTTGCTTCCTCTTTCGCCCTGGCCTCCATTTCTTTGACCAGCTTGGCTGTTTCATGTTTTACATCGTCTTCAACTGTTTTTAAAAGATATTCTTTTGCTTGTTCGGAGGTAAGGCCTGAGATTCTTTCCAGTTCCTGCACACGTCTGACAGACAGCTCTTCTACTTCAGCACGTTTTTTTGCCAATTGCTCTTCCCGTGCTGCAAAGCCTGCTTCCTTACGCTCAATTGCCTCAGTCTTCTTGTCAAGAGTTTCCTCTTTTGCCAGAACACGACGCTCATAGCGCTGGAGCTCTGCCCTGCGTTCTTTGGTTTCTTTTTCTAATTCATTTCTGGTTCTCATAGACTCTTCTTTTGCTTCCAGCATCGCTTCACGTTTTTTCGTTTCAGCGGTCTTCAGCGCTTCGTCTACGATCTCTCTCGCTCTGTCCTCTGCATTGCCAAGCTTGGTCTCCACAACCTTTTTCCGATAACCGATTGCGCAAGGCCAGGTGATAGCTGCTGCAACAACAACTGCGACCAGAACTGCTATAGCCGTAACCATATACAGGAGCACCTCCTTATTCAATTTTCATTGTACATACACAACACTTAAAGTTTAATCTGTTTTTACAATTATGTCAAGTGTTGTCTGTCCGCTTTTGTATATTTTGTGCAATCAGTCAGTTTCTTTCATGACAGATATGATATCACTCATGCAAAATCCTTTTCTGGCAAGAGATGCTATCACACTCCGCTTCTGACGGTCATCTGCCTCCGCATTCCGATAATGCTTTTTTTCCAGATGCTTTCGGATCAGCTCACACTGATCCACCGGTTCCAGTTCTTCGTACACCTGCTGGATCAGTTCTGGAGATACTCCTTTGCGAAACTGCAGTTCCTGTTCCAGCTGCCTTCTGCTCTTGCTCTGGCACCGGCACTCTATGTAGTTACGCACATAGCGTTCATCATTGATATAACCAAAACTTTTTACATAGGCAATGGCCTTCTCCACCATTTCAGGGTCAAATTCCGCCTGTAATAGCTTTTCTCTGAGCTGTGCCTCTGTCCTGTCCATCCGTTCCAGAAGCCGTAAAGCTTTAAGCTTCGCCTGTCTCAGCTGTTCTTCCGGCATCAGCTCCTGCGGACTTCGCTTTATCTTCTTCCGGCACCGGTAATCCATAATATGCTCTTACTTTCCTCTCAATTTCATCACAGATCTGACGGTTCTCCTTCAGATACTGTTTTGCATTCTCACGGCCCTGACCGATCTTAGCATCATTATAGGCATACCATGCACCGCTCTTGTTCACAATGCCACAGTTAGCAGCCAGATCCAGAATGTCTCCGATCGTGGAGATTCCCTGCCCGAACATGATATCAAATTCAGCCTCTTTAAATGGAGGTGCGATCTTATTCTTTACAACTTTTACTTTCGTATGATTACCGATCACTTCTCCGCCCTGCTTCAGAGCTTCCGTACGACGTACATCCAGACGTACAGATGCATAGAATTTCAATGCACGTCCACCAGTTGTGGTCTCCGGATTTCCGAACATCACGCCGATCTTCTCACGAAGCTGATTGATAAAGATCACGATACAGTTAGTCTTGCTGACAACAGATGTGAGCTTTCTCAGTGCCTGAGACATAAGTCTCGCCTGCAGTCCCACATGAGAATCACCCATATCGCCTTCGATCTCCGCCTTTGGAACCAGCGCTGCCACAGAGTCCACGATCACAATATCCACTGCTCCAGAACGCACCATGGTCTCAGTGATCTCCAGTGCCTGTTCCCCATTGTCTGGCTGGGAAATGTAGAGATTATCAATATCCACACCAATATTTCTTGCATAGACCGGATCAAGCGCATGCTCTGCATCAATAAATCCCGCAATACCTCCACGCTTTTGTACCTCAGCTACCATATGAAGAGCAACCGTGGTCTTACCACTGGATTCCGGTCCGTAGATCTCAACAATTCTTCCCTTCGGAACACCTCCTGCTCCCAGTGCAATATCAAGGCTTAAAGAACCAGTCGGAACGGTCTCCACCTGCATATGGGAAGTATCTCCCAGCTTCATCACAGAACCTTTCCCATACTGCTTCTCGATCTGGCTTAAAGCCGCATCCAGCGCTTTCAGACGGTCATCCTTTTTTACATCATCTTTTTTATTATCTTCCTTTGCCATGAATAATCTCCTTCAAATGATCTGTTTCACGATACGAACTTTTGTTCGATTTCCATGCATTCATCCTATCCTATTTCCAGACGATTGTCAAGTAAAAGTTCCCTGGATTACCATGGTTATTCTGTTGAAATTACAAAGACCCCGGGATACTTTCTCTCGGGGTCTGCTGCCTTTTGTGTATTTGCGATGTGTTTGTGCAGTATCAGCTTTATATCTGATGCTTATTTTTTAGCGATATATCCTTTTGCTTTCAAAGTCTCTGCGCAGAGCACAGCTCCTCCTGCTGCACCACGGACGGTATTATGGGAAAGTCCTACAAATTTCCAGTCATAGATACTGTCTTCACGGATACGTCCTACAGAAATGCCCATTCCGTTCTCATAGTTTACATCCAGCTGTACCTGCGGACGATTATCTTCTTCCATATAGCGGATGAACTGCTTTGGTGCGCTTGGAAGTCCTGCTTCCTGCGGGAATCCTTTGAAGTTCACCAGGCGATCGATCAGCTGTTCCTTGGTCGGTTTCTTGCGGAATTTTACAAATACAGCTGCGGTATGTCCATTCAGAACCGGAACACGGATACACTGACAGGTGATCTTTGGCTCTTCTGCTTTTACGATCACACCATCCTCAATGTGTCCCCAGATACGAAGCGGTTCCTGCTCGGATTTTTCTTCCTCACCACCGATATACGGGATAATATTTCCAACCATTTCCGGCCAGTCTTTGAAAGTCTTTCCTGCTCCGGAGATTGCCTGGTAAGTAGTAGCTACGACCTCATACGGTTCGAACTCTTTCCATGCAGTCAGAACCGGTGCATAACTCTGGATAGAGCAATTCGGTTTTACTGCGATAAATCCTCTGGTGGTTCCCAGACGTTTTTTCTGATGTTCGATGACTTCGAAGTGCTCTGGATTAATCTCCGGCACTACCATCGGCACATCCGGGGTCCAGCGATGTGCACTGTTATTGGAAACAACCGGTGTCTCAGTCTTTGCATAAGCCTCCTCGATTGCTTTGATCTCATCCTTGGACATATCCACTGCACTGAACACAAAATCAACGCTTGCAGCTACTTTTTCTACTTCATTGACATTCATAACAATGATCTTCTTTACCGCTTCCGGCATCGGAGTATCCATCTTCCAGCGTCCTCCGACAGCTTCCTCATAAGTCTTTCCTGCGGAACGTGCACTGGCTGCAATGGTCACTACCTCAAACCACGGATGATTCTCAAGTAATGAAATAAATCTCTGTCCTACCATACCGGTACCGCCAAGGATACCTACTCTTAACTTCTCGCTCATCTCTTTCATTCTCCTCTGTTTTATGCCCGCTGCACATGTCCGTATGTAGCGCACATTTGTATGTCCTCTGAAATATTACAGGATTTTTGATAAAAATGCAATACTTTTTTCAAAAACATATGAAATATATTTTAACATATCTATATACATACAACAACCGGGGCACCGACAAATTGCCGATGCCCCGGATTTATATGGGATCCAAATATAAGGTAGCTGTCCTTTTATTTCTTTTGGATCAGATAATACGGCAGCGCAACAAAGATGCTGCCACCAATAATATTTCCAAGTGTTACCCACAGAAGATTGTGAAAATATCCTGCAACGGTAAGTCCTGCCACACCATTAGGACTCATCAGTCCGATTGCCATCACACTCATGTTTGCAATACTATGCTCGAATCCGCACACCATGAAAATAAAGATACACCAGAAGATCATGATCAGTTTTCCGGATTCTGTCTTCATCTTTGTACAGCACCATACTGCCAGACAAACCATCAGGTTGCACATAATACCTTTCACAAACAACTGGCCGGCTGCTCCGCCCATCTTGGTTGCCGCTGTATTTGCAAAAAATTCACCGACAGTCCCAGTCGGAACACCTGCTGCCACGAACATGACTGCCCCTAAAAGTGCTCCCACCAGATTACCAAGATAGCAGACTACCCATACTTTCACAGTATTTGCCCAGGACACCTGCCCCATAAAGGAACCGGCTGCCATCACAAAGTTATTTCCGGTAAAGAGTTCTGCTCCTGCCATGACTACCAGACTCAGTGCCGAGGCAAATGCGAAAGCCATGATCGGCTTGGTAATCGTACAACCTGCCGCAGTCAGATGTGCCCCAAGAGTAAATGTCACAAATCCTCCCAGTGCAATAAACATGCCTGCCACTATGGATGATACAAAATATCCCAGTGGACTCTTCTCCAGTAATCCAAGTTTTCCTTTTGCCGCGTTGCATACGCTCTGATACTCGTCTTTGAACATCTTCATCTCTCCATTCTGCTCTTGTTACCCTTTATCATTCTGCCAGATACTCAGAATCTTTATGGATCGCCCCCATATTAACGACCCGGGTCAAAGATTGTTATTATAATAACATACTTTTTCTCATGTGTGATTGTACACATTGTAGGAAAGGTTTTCCTAGAGTTTTTCGAAAAAAGACTTTACAATCTTCTATTTATCCGATATAATATCATTTGTTGTTATGCAACAAGCTTCCGTGGCTCAGTAGGTAGAGCGACGCACTCGTAATGCGTAGGTCACCGGTTCGAATCCGGTCGGGAGCTTCACGTAAAAGCCTTGATTTTTCAAGGTTTTTTTATTTTACGTCAGAAAGAAAACCGCCCGAAAACGGGCGGTTTTTCCTGTTTTGTCGACCGGTTGTCGACCATTCTTGCATTTATTCCAGCATCTACCAGCCAATCAGCCAGGAATAGATTCCTTCATATTTGTATCTGGAAGCATCCCAGGAGAAGTCCTTCTGCATACCGCGGGCCACCAGCTCGTCCCACTCTTTTCTATGGACAAAATAGGTATATTTCGCATAGTTGATAACTTCCATCATATCCCACGGATTGTAGTTGGTGAAAGAGAATCCATCTCCACGACCTTCATACTCATTGTAGGGTTCAACTGTATCTTTCAGTCCGCCAGTCTCTCTGACGATTGGCACGGTGCCATAGCGGAAAGAAATCAACTGTGTCAGTCCACATGGTTCAAATGCAGACGGCATCAGGAATGCATCTGCTGCTGCATACAGCTTATGAGACATCTCATCCGCATAATAAATATTGGCGGATACTTTGTTCGGATATTTCCATGCATAGTGACGGAACATATTCTCATAACGCTCATCGCCGGTTCCGATTACAACAAACTGCGTATTATCATCCACGATCTGTTCCATCACTTCTGCGATCAGATCCAGGCCTTTCTGATCTGTCAGACGGGAGATAAGACCGATCAACATCTTATTCTCATCTACTGTAAGACCCAGAGCTTCCTGAAGTGCCCTTTTATTAGCCGCTTTTCCTTTATGAACATCCTTGATATTGTAATTGGTATTGATCTTGCCATCTGTCTCCGGATTCCAGATATCGTAATCGATACCATTGACGATTCCTCTCAGATCCATGTGTCTTGCAGAAAGAAGTCCATCCAGTCCTTCGCCATATTGCGGTGTCTGAATCTCCTGTGCATAAGTTTCGCTGACAGTTGTAATATAATCTGCATATACCAGACCGCCCTTCAACATGTTGGCGTCTCTCTTATACTCCAGCTTGTCCGGGGTAAATACATAATCCGGAAGTCCTGTCAGTCCCTGCATCGTCTCAACATCCCAGATTCCCTGGAATCTCAAGTTATGGATCGTCATAACAGATTTAATACCGCGATAAAATTCGCCTGCTGCGAACTCCGTCTTCAGATATACCGGAATCAGCCCTGTCTGCCAGTCATGGCAGTGGATCAGATCCGGGCGGAAGCCTACGATCGGCAGGATAGAGAGCACTGCCTTGTCAAAGAAAGCAAACTTCTCAATATCGGTACGGAAATCTCCGTACGGTTTAGATCCCCCGAAATAAACCAGATTGTCAATAAAATAATAGGTGACGCCCTCATACTCATAGGTCATGACACCTACATGTGCACCCGGATTATAAGAACCGGTTCCCATATAAAAATGCGTGATATACTTGAAATTATTTCGGAAATGATCTGGAATACAAGTATAGTTCGGAAGCACTACCCGGACATCCCACTCATCTTTATTGAATCCCTTCGGAAGAGCTCCACATACGTCTGCCAGTCCTCCTGTTTTCACGAACGGTACACACTCCGATGTTGCAAACAATATTTTTCTCATAAATGAGTCCCCCTGTCGCCATAAAGAGATATTTGATAGGAATATCATACCATAATCCAGAAGTTTTCAAAAGATATTTTTCATTATTTTCACTTCCGAAAAATCCTTTCCCATTTTCCGATAATATAGCCACCACAAAACAGGAGATGCATTTTGCATCTCCCACATCAATGTTTTATATTTCCATCGCTTCAACTGCTTTGTAAAATTCTCTTGCAGAGTTCACAATACTTTCAAAATTTCCCATTTCAACTTTTTTCGCACTAACCAAATTACTTCCAATCCCAAAACAACTGATCCCAGCTTTTGCAAACACCTCAATACTTTCTGGTGTAATTCCTCCAACTGCAGACATAGGAATATGTGGCAACGGTCCCCTCAGTGCCTTAATATAATTCACTCCCATTAATGCTGCGGGAAATAATTTTACGATATCTGCCCCCGCTTGATAAGCTGCCACTATTTCACTAGGTGAAAAAGCACCTGGCATCGACACCATTTTCAACTCTCTTGTTTTTCGAATAACAACTTCATCCGTATTTGGAGAAATCACATAATCTGCGCCTGCCAAATGTGCATCTTCCACATCCTCCACAGTCAGCACCGTACCTGCTCCAAGACAAATCTTATCTCCAAATCTTTTTCGAACTTTCTGTAAACTTTTGAGTGTCTCTTTTCTTTTTGTTTCATTTGTATGATCAAATGTAATCTCCGCCATATTGACACCGCCGTCCAAAAGTGCCTGTATTACCGCCTCTATATTTCCAGAATCCACTCCACGAATAATCGCAATGATTTTATTTTGATAAATCGTATTAAGAACCGTATCTCTTTCCATTATACAATCTTCCTTATTGTTGTTTTTTTCTATTTTTTTCCATTCGCTGCATTGTTTCTTCCATATGTTTTCGCATGTAGAGTGTGGCAAGTTCCACATCTCTTTCCTTTACATACTTCAAAATATATTTATGATATTCCAAACCAATATCCGGACCTACACCCAGGTTTACTTTCTCATGATGTCGAATCAATGCTTTGCTAATAGATTTCGTAATGCGATATACAAATTCCTTTTTTGTTCCTTTTGCGAGTACTTCATGAAATTCGTAATCCGCAGTATAAAATTCTTGCATATCACCATTGCAGTTTTTCATACGATTATAGCAGTTTTCTAACTCTGCAATATCATTTTCATCTGCAAACTTTATAAAAAGGGCGATATTCCCACATTCATAATATTTGCGATACTCTAAAATGCTGATTACATCTTCGTACTCTATACAATCCAGCCCCAAATCCATATCGTCCAACATTCTAGGATCTCTTACATATGTTCCAGATCCTTGAACAGAATATAACACCGAAACCAGTTCCAATCTGCTGATAGCCTGACGAACTGCCACACGACTAACTCCAAGTTCTTCACTTAGTTTTGCTTCCGTGTAAATACGTTCTCCATGTCTCCATTCATTTTTCGCTATCTTTTCTTTTATAAAAGTATATACGATGTCTGTCGCATTTTTTGTATATCCCATCTTTTACCTCTGTCATTTTTATTAACCTAAAAAGCTTTTATTCATTCTCCCATCTGTGTCGAAAGAGAGTTCCACTTGGCCTATGACTTCTGCATCCTCCATCTGTTCATACTCTTGTTTCAATGTTTCAGAAACCCATACTTCATCTAAACTCAATGTGTTTTTAATTCTCATAACCCTTGCCTTATTGGTATCCAATGAAGATGAAAGCATAATAGCCGTCTTAATTGCCTCCAAATCACTATTCAAAATAACAGGCAGTCTGGATGGTCCAAGAATTCCAGCTGTAATAGAATTAGTATACATCACACCCAAATCCAAATCTCTTACGCAGTCCACTGTCGTGATATCTGCCATTCCAATTCCAGCTCCATTTCCAGCAGTCTCAGGTGTAGTCCCAAGAATCACTATTTGCTTTATTTGAATGGAGTCAAAACCTTCATTCAAATAAGAACCTGGTCGCCCTGTCACATTCGGATCCATGCCTTCGCCACTGATGTTTTTACCTATCTCATCAATAATCAGTACATCTAATTGCTTTACCTTAATCTTCGACATGTTGTTTTTCGCCAATTTTAATAATTCTTTATCCCGCTCTATAATACGCTCAGCCGGAACGGCTTCCAGAACCACAGGTTCATCATAGGCATTTTCTACAATTCCAATTCCACCAATAATCGGAGCTTTCTCTAATATTAATTTTGCCGCCTCTGGAAGTGCCCATGAAAAATTAGCGAAACCCAACTTGTGAAGACTTGCACAACCTTTATGTTTTCCCAAACCAATAGCAAGCATTTTCACCAAACCACTCTCATGCTCTCCTTTGAAATCTGCATGTGGTTTCACTTTATTCATGATAAACACACCGTCAGCTTCATATGCGACTTTTGAAAAGTAAACCGGAAGTCCACAAGTCAGAGTTCCCAACTCCACTGTTTCCATAGACGGTTCAAAAGGTACATTCATACTTTCCGGAGTAATACCAAGATGAGAAAGGACATCTATTTGTCCTTTCATGGTCGCACCTCCATGGCTCCCCATAGCAGGTACAATAAATGGATCGGCTCCTTTTTCTTTTAGAAAACCCAATATTGTACACAAAATTTCTACGCTATGGGAAATTCCTCTGCTTCCAGCTGTTACCGCAATTTTTTTACCTGTAAAGTCCGCTTCGCCAAATGCCTTTTTCAGTTGTTTTTTTGTTTCATCCACAACATTTTCAATTTTTTGTTCTTCAAAACGTTGTCGCACTGCATACATCTTGGGAATTTTTACATTATCCAAAAGGTTTCCAAAATTCACATTTATTTCCCGTTTCAACTTTTCACCTCTATTTTTTGAAAATAGGCATTTGCTATAGAAAACGCACCTTTCGCCGATAGTGGAATACTATCTTTCACATTGTAAGGTAAAATCTTTTCAAAAAGTCCATCTTCTCGAAGTACATCCATCAATCCATTCAGAAGAACTTCTTTTCCAGCTACAACTCCTTCTGCACCTTCTACTTCTTTCTGCATACTTCGCAGCGCTGCCACATCATTATATAGTACAGTTCCAAGAAGATAGCTAGCTACCCAACTATGATCCTTTTTTTCGTTATCGCCAAACATTTGATAAATTCTCGCAAGAAAAGCCGCCCGTCCAAACCCTTGTCTTTTTGCTGTTTGATACCCTTTCAGTACTGCTTCCCGACAATACTCTTCTTCGGAAATGAATGTCCTACCTACTGCATCTGCCAAGATTGTATTCTTAGTCAGCACCTCCAGAAGTTCTCCTGTCAAAGATGTCAAGCATGCTGTAATCTCTTGTCGTTCATTTACAAATACAAATTTTGTATGAGACCCAGGTAAAACAAAGACATATTTTTTTCCAGCCGGACAATTTTTCAAAAGCGCAAGTGTCTCTACCTCTTCTCCTCTCATAATATCCATTTTATCTAAACAGTTATTATCTTTAATTGTATTTTTCAATCCCCTAATAAAAAATATAGGAACTGGACATACTTCCGGAATTTCCGCACGATACAAATTTTCAACAAATTGTTTTTCTGAAGCTGGAGCAGTCAGATGAGGAACTTCTTGAATTCCCAAATTGGATGTAATCATTCCAGATGCAAATACAGCTTTCACTTGCCCGAATTCTATTTGATTATTCTCAACCAGATTTTCCAGACATTTTCGAATCTCATTTTTCAAGAAAGTATTATTTCCGCTCCGTGCCGTATCGCGGACTCCAACTTCACATTTTTCTGTTCCTTTCAGCATTCCAGAGCATGCCCATAGATACGCTCTTGTATTTGTTGTTCCTGTATCCAATGTAATTATATATGTTTTCATATTATTTTACCCCATCAATAATGCCGGAAGTGCCATACTTAACTGAGGAACTACTGTAATCAAAAGCTGAACCACCAGCATCACTATCAGATATGGCATAATTGCTTTCGTAATCTTTTCTACACTTAAACCACTGATTCCGCTTGCCACAAACAAATTCACGCCCAAAGGTGGTGTGCAGAATCCTATTGCCAGATTAGCTGTTAACATAACACCAAATTGAATCGGATCCACACCAAAACCTATTACCACCGGGAGTAAAATCGGAGTCAAAATGATAATGGATGCTACGGTCTCCATAAACATGCCAACAAAGATCAAGAAAACATTAATCAGCAATAAAATCACATATTTATTCGACGAAATGCCAGCAATAAATCTTGCTAGATCATTTGGTACCTGCATCAAAGTTAAAAGTCGTCCAAAAGTAGATGCAAATGCTACCAAGCCCATACATGTAGCTGTCGTTTTTGTACTCTTTACAAAAGCTTCTACGAGGGTCTTCCAGGTCATTTCCCGATACACCACAAATCCAATAAAAATTGCATAAACCACAGAAACTGCTGCCGCTTCTGTCGGAGAAAAAAATCCTCCATAAATACCACCCAATACGATAATTGGAGCTAAAATCGCCCAAATACCATCCTTTGTTGCTTCAAGTGCTTCCCTCAAATCAAACTTGTGTGCTTCACAATGGATATTTCTTTTACTGTATAAAATTCTCGCCACCACGCAAAAAGCTACAGAAAACAAAAGTCCCGGAACAATTCCTGCCATAAACAATGTACTAACAGAAGCTCCTGAAGAAATTCCGTACATAACAAAAGGAATACTAGGTGGAATCAGAACACCTACAATTCCTGCAGCTGCAGCCAAACCAGTACTGTAATCCTTAGGATATCCTCGTTTTTCCATTTCTGGAACCACATTTGCACCAATTGCTGCCACAGTTGCTGGTCCAGAGCCTGAAATTGCTGCAAAGAAAGTGGACGCTGCCACAGTTGCATAAGCAAGGCTAGCTTTCACAGAACCCAGCCAAACATCTGCCATTTTTACCAAACGTTTGGACAAACCTCCTGTATACATCAAATCTCCCGCAAGAATAAACAATGGAATTGCAAGTAATGGATAAGAACTCACTGCAGTAACAATTGAACGCACTTGCAACATTGGTGTTGCTGTTCCAAATAACAGAATCGTCAATGCAGAAGACATAGCCAATGAAATTGCAATTGGCATTCCGCATAATATCATAATCAATAAAGACAAAAACAATACCGTTGCTCCCATTATTTTATCTCCTCCTCTCCCTTACAAATCAAGTGAATCAGAATCTGCACAATTCTTACAATACTGCAAGCCGCTCCCACCGGCGTGGCTAGATACAAGCTCCACATAGGATATTTGATCAACAGACCATATTTCCCCACTACAGAACTATCAAACAGCAAACGAATTCCAAAATACAAAATATATGCAAATCCAGCAAGTGTAATCAGATAACACAAAATATTTAATATTTTCTGTACCTTTTTCGGCAGTAAGCCAGTGATTGCTGTTACATTCACATGCGATCCTGCTTTAAAGCCGAAGCTGATAGCAAACCATACAAACCATACAAACAGAAACAACACTAAATCTGATGCCCACGGGATTGCGCTTTTAAAAACATATCTCATGACCACATTAATCGCCATAAAGGCTGTAAATACCATAAAAATTGTTACACATATGTATTTCTCAAAATTATCATCTAACCAATGTATAAGTTTCATTTCTACCTCCCATTTTGTGGCTGCCGCATTTAGCGGCAGCCTTTCAAGGACTATTTCTGTGCTGCTTCTATCGCTGCTGTAAATTCATCATAAACATCATCGCCCACAATTTCTCTATATTTCTGTAATGTAGGTTGCGCCGCTTCAATGAACTCCTGTTTTTCTTCATCTGTAAGTCTATTTACTACACAACCTGCCGCTTCCATCTCTTCCAGTTCTTCCGGTTCTTCTTTTTCCACCAGCTCCATTTGATAATTATATGCTTCTTTAAATGCATCATTAATGATCGTCTGTTTTTCTTCAGAAAGGCTATCCCAGAAATCTACAGTCATAACCGGTACATATGCGGTAAATACATGGTCGGAAATAGTAATATATTTCTGAACCTCATAAAATTTCTGTGAAAAAATATGTGCAATAGGATTTTCTTCTCCATCAAACACACCTGTACTTAAGTTTGTATATAACTCTGAAAATGGTGAACCTTCTGCTGAGCATCCCAAGCTATTCCAAAAATCAACATGCGCCTGCACCTGCATAGTACGAAGTTTCATTCCGTTCAAGTCTTCTGGGTGATGAATTTCTTTCTTATTATTAGTGAGCTGACGCATACCATTTTCCATATATCCCAATCCGTGCAATCCGGCCTCTTCCAGTTCATCCAATTCCTTCTGCCCCCACTCACCATTCAACACTGCCCAAGCTGTCTCTCTATTCGGATACACATACGGAAGTTCTATTAAACTCATAGACGGTAATTCTTCTGTCATGTAAGAACTAGGAGAAACCGCCATCGTAAGATCCCCTGTCTTCACGCCCTCAATCATCTCACCATCTGAGCCAAACTGCTGAGCCGGATAAATTTCCACCTGAAACTGTCCTGTTTCTTCTACCAATTCCTTAAAACGCTCTATTGCACGATGCATATGATAGGTTTCACTAGCACCATGTGCAATCTTCAAAGTAACAACTCCATCATCAGATGTATTGGTACCTCCTGTATCAGTATTTCCTCCACATCCTGCCAATCCTAACACCATTGCTGCTATCATTGTAGTTGCTAAAATTTTTTTTAATGTTTTCATACTGTACCCCCAAAAAAATATAATTTAAATTCGTCCAAACTTTTCCAACAATTCATCCACGCCTGCGCCTTTTAAAATTTCTTTTCTCGTAGCTATTTCCTTATCCGCCTGTTCTCTAGCCACAGGATATACTTCTGCAAGACGTCCATATGGAACGACTGCAACTCCTATCTCATCAGCTACAATCAGATCGCCAGGATTTACAATAACACCTCCGCAGCATACCGGCACATTAATTTCTATAGGTTCTTTTCTTCCAGAATATGCGGTATGTGCTGCTCTAGGACCACTTGCTTTTGCAGTAATAGGGAAATCCAACATTTTTGCTTCATCAGTATCTCTACAGCTTCCATCAATAACCGCTCCTACTACTCCCTCATTTTTAGCAATTCCAGACATCAATCCTCCCCAAATGGATGTCTCTGTTTCTCCAAAGGCATCAATTACTATTACATCCCCCGGTTTCACTAGTTCAAATACTCGCAAACAATCTACAATATCACCTGCTGTCAATTTTACAGTAATTGCAGGTCCGATAATTTTCTTATCCGCTGCCTTTGGTTTCATATCATGTCGCATTACCTGATCTCGCTCCATTGCATCTCCAACTACACAAGATATAGAGTACACATCTTCCATTTCACGGAAAGGCTTTATCAGTTTTTCATCAATCTCCGGTCTTTTATTTACAATACACTTCATGCTATTCCTTCTCCTTTTTATATTCTTTATTTCTTCTTTGATGGATAAACTGGATTCAATGGTTTTTCTCCCAGCAATACTGCTTTTACATTTTCCGCTGCAATATGTCGGCATTCATCTAACGCTTCTTGGCTAATATACGCCGTATGGGGTGTAAAAAAGCAATTATCTAATGTAAATAACGGATTATTATCCGGAGTCCATGATTTCATTTTCATTGGCTCCTCTTCCGGGTCATCTAATGCTGCTCCTGCAATCCATTTTTCTGTCAATGCTTTGTAAAGTGCCTGATTATCCACACATTTTCCTCTGGTTACACCTACCAGATAACTATCCGGCTGCATCATACGCAAAGTATGTTCATTGATGATGTGATGTGTAGATTCCATATATGGCGTTAATATGCACACTACTGTAGATGTAGAAAAGAGTTCATTTTGATCTACCTTTTTTACTCCAAATGTTCTCATATAACTTTCTGATACATATGGATCACTAGAAATCAGTTCGAATCCAAACGCTGCCATTTTTCTTGCAAGGTTCTGGGCTATTCTTCCAAATCCAAGAAAACCATATCTTGCATTTCTACATCTACGAATCGGAGCTCTCCAATCCTGCCACCGATAACTGCCTTCATGCACCTTTGAATTATAGAACGGGAGATTTCTCATCAGCATCATGGAATATGCTGCTGCCTGATCTGCAACTTCATCTAGACAATAATCAGGTACATTCGTTACAATCATTCCATGTTCATATGCCGCATCCACATCCACAATATCTACTCCAATTCCATATCGAGCAATAATCTTACAGTTTTTCAACTGTTCAATCGTACCACGTGGAATTTTGGCATATTGTTGAATGATCGCATCTGCATCAGCAGCTTTTTCCGGAAGAGTCTTTCCTGTATTGTCTTTCAAACCAATAACCTCAGCTCCAATCGGTTCCAGTACACTCTTTTCAATTTCATTATCGGCATAATCATAATCACTGATATACACCTTAAATTTCTTTTCCATGTTTCCTTCTCCATTTGTCATATCTTTTTTCATAAACAATATATTGTTTTCTTTAAAATATCAGATAATTCTATGATTGTAAATATTTTTTGTTTATTTTGCATATTTTCATCGATATTCACAATTTATTTTTATGCATTTTTAATACAAATTTGAAATTTGTATTATCATTTATTCTTTTATTTGTCTGATGAATTAAGTGCAGCTCTCAACTTATATTTATTGTCACTTTATAGCTTCATCTATGGGAATTAAGCGATATTCTATATTCTAGTATTTTTTCATTATTTTTCTTGAAAAAAATTACTATTCATGCAATAATAAAAATTGTGACTCAAAAACATACAATTACTATAATTATGAGGTCTGAATATGATTAGTGCAAATAACGTTACTCTTCGTATCGGCAAAAAAGCTCTTTTCGAAGATGTAAACATCAAATTTACCGAAGGAAACTGCTACGGTCTGATCGGTGCCAATGGTGCCGGCAAGTCTACCTTCCTGAAGATTCTCTCCGGAGAACTGGAGTCTACCAGCGGTGACGTGGTGATCACTCCGGGACAGCGTCTTTCCTTCCTGAAACAGGATCATTTCCAGTATGATGAGTATACCGTTATGGATACCGTTATCATGGGAAATGCAAGACTCTATGAGATCATGAAAGAAAAAGATGCCATCTATGCCAAAGAGGACTTCTCTGATGAGGATGGAATCCGCGCCAGTGAGCTGGAAGCTGAGTTTGCAGATATGGACGGCTGGGAAGCCGAGTCTGATGCCGCCACCCTGTTAAATGGTCTGGGAATCGAGACTGATCTTCATTACAGCATGATGAAGGATCTGATCGGTGCACAGAAGGTCAAAGTCCTTCTTGCCCAGGCATTGTTCGGAAACCCGGATATTCTGCTTCTGGACGAGCCGACCAACCACCTGGATCTGGATGCCATCGCATGGCTGGAAGAATTTCTGATCAACTTTGAAAATACTGTCATCGTTGTATCCCATGACCGTTATTTCCTGAACAAGGTATGTACCCATACTGCTGATATCGACTATGGCAAGATCCAGCTCTATGCCGGAAACTACGATTTCTGGTATGAGTCCAGTCAGCTGCTGATCCGTCAGATGAAAGAAGCGAACAAGAAAAAGGAAGAGAAGATCAAAGAGCTGCAGGAATTCATCTCCCGTTTCTCTGCAAATGCTTCCAAATCCAAGCAGGCAACTTCCAGAAAGAAAGCTCTGGAGAAAATTCAGCTGGATGAGATTCGTCCGTCCAGTCGTAAATATCCGTACATTGACTTCCGGCCGAATCGCGAGATCGGTAACGAGGTTCTGTCCGTAGAGGGACTGACCAAAACCATCGATGGTGTAAAGGTTCTGGACAATGTATCCTTTATCCTTGGCCATGACGACAAGGTTGCATTTGTAGGTAGCAATGAATTTGCGAAGACTACACTGTTCCGTATCCTTGCAGGTGAACTGGAACCGGATGAAGGAACTTACAAATGGGGTGTTACTACTTCTCAGTCCTATTTTCCGAAGGACAATACAAAGGAATTCGATAATGATGATACCATCGTTGACTGGCTGACTCAGTATTCCGAGATCAAGGATGCGACTTATGTCCGCGGATTCCTGGGACGTATGTTGTTCGCCGGCGAGGACGGTGTAAAGAAAGTCCGTGTTCTGTCCGGTGGTGAGAAAGTCCGCTGCATGCTCAGCAAGCTGATGATCTCCGGTGCAAATGTACTTCTTCTGGATGAGCCAACTGACCATCTGGATATGGAATCTATCACAGCACTGAACAATGGCCTGATCAAATTCCCAGGTGTACTGCTGTTCTCCTCACGTGACCACCAGATCGTACAGACAACTGCCAACAGAATCATCGAGATCTTGCCAAATGGTTCCATTATTGATAAGATCACGACTTATGATGAGTATCTGGAAAGCGATGAGATGGCGAGAAAGAGAACTGTCTACAGCAACAGTCGTGAAGATGAAGATGATAACTAAATAAAATGTTTGGCCGAAATCCTCGAGGGTTCACACAGACCGACAGGCAGGAACGCTCGTATGGAGTGTATCGGAGCATTTAGATGAAAAGAGTCCACCCAGAGTGTACATGCAAGCATGTTCATTCTGGGTGGACTCTTTTCACTAAATGTCCGCTCCAATCCATAGCAGCACTGTTCCTTGTCTGTCGGTCTGTGTGAACCGTGAGGTTTTCGGCTACTCGGGAATGGATACAAACTTTTATTCTATAAATGCTGTTAAGGGTACACTGCGGTCTACAGGACTCATGTCACCACGAAGAAAGGCTTCGATATCCTTCTTATCGCTCCAGCGCCCAAGAGCGATCATAGTCCGCACAACCAGAGCTTCTGTGGTCAAATTCCCTGCTGGGATCACACCAAGTTTCAGAGCTCGAACTCCTACTTCATACTGACTCAAATCACAACCGTCAAAGATGCTCTGTGTGGTAGCTGCCACAACCATCCCTTTGTGGATCATTTTTTCAATAGCAGGAAGAAGATTCCGGCGATAATTGGTGATTCCTCCACATCCATAAGCTTCCAGAACCACACCATGATATCCCAGATCCACCACCGTCTCCAATAGCACCGGATCAAACCCCGGTATTAACTTGAATACTGCCACTTTAGAGTCCAATCGCACATCAACAGCTGATTCTTCTGTTGCAGCTGCGACAGCTTTTTCTTTTGCAGTTTCCTGCATCATCAATTTCCCATCTACAATTTTTCCTGCATAAGGATAGTTCACGCTGACAAAGGCATCGAATCCCATCGTTCGGATTTTAGTTGCCCATAATCCATGAATCACTCTGCCATCAAAAGTAAGATAAACTCCCGCCGGTGCTCCGCAGGCCGTCAGGAATGCATCATAAATATTATGCGCCGCATCACTGTCCTCTTCTCCCGCTGGAAGCTGAGATCCCGTCAGAACCACAGGCACTTTAGGATGGATCAACATCGTATCCAGTGCCGCTGCACTGTAGGCACAAGTATCTGTTCCATGAGTAATCACAATTCCATCATGATTCTTCATTCCTTCAAATGCTGCTTTTGCCATCACAGCCCACTCTTCTGGCTGCATATTAGTGCTATCGAGATTCAGAAGATCGACACAGTCGATTTCACACAGACTCTGAAGTTCCGGAATCAGATCCAGCATCTGCTGTCCGGTCGTCTTCGGTTCCAGACCGTCTTCTCCTTCCTGAGAAGCGATGGTTCCACCTGTCGTTATCATTAGAATCCGTTTCATATTACATAGACACCCGTTCTGCGATCTCTGCCATCTTCGCTTTATTCAGCCTGGTATCTCCCTTTACTCTGGAATAGGACAGATAGCCGTTCATACGGTCGATCTTGGTCAGATTTTTGCTGCCACATTTAGGGCATACATCCATATCCAGTTCCTGATATCCACAATCATCGCAGTATGCCAGTGACAGATTCACGCCTTCGTAAAATCCTTTTTTCATAGCACGACGTACCAGAGTGCGGACAGCCTCTTTGTTATATCCTACCGGATAACGCACATACTGAATCTTTCCACCGTTACACAGTTCCCAGAAGCGGCCTTCCTTATCCTGCTTTTCAATTGGAGTCATTTCCTCAGTCACATGACAGTGGAAGCTGTTGCTCACATACGGTCTGTCAGATACATTTTCCACGATTCCATATTTCTTGCGGAACTGCTCGATCTGAAGCCCACACAGGCTCTCTGCCGGAGTACCATAGATGGCATAGAGAATACCATCCTCTTCTTTATATTCGTTAATCTTTTTATTGATGTATCGCATTACTTCCAGTGCGAACTCGCCGTCTTCCCTGATAGATTTTCCATTATAAAGCTCCTGCAGCTCATTAAGGGCCGTGATTCCAAAGGAAGCTGTCATAGGTTTCAACAGTGGTTTGATCTTATCCTGCGGCTTCAGATGTCCTCCATAGAAACCACCTTCACAGTAAGCCAGCGGATTGGTAGACGCTCTCATCTCGCCCAAATAGTCAAAGGTACGGATATGAAGGTTACGGATCATCTCCAGATAGTAATCCAGCACCTCATAGAAGTCCCGGTTCTCTGCTCTGGACTGTGCCAGAATCATAGGAAGATGCAGACTTACAGCTCCGATATTAAAACGACCTACAAATACCGGCTTGTCATTCTCATCTGCCGGTCTCATGCCTCCTCGCTCATACCAGGGACTCAGAAACGCACGGCATCCCATGGGGCTGATGACTCTCTTGTATTTTTTATACATTTCAGAGATATATCCTTCTCCGCTCATGGACAGCCAATCTGGATACATGGTTTTGGAAGAGCACTCGATTCCTGCTTCAAATACATCCTCGCAGACACCGCCTTTTCCATGAATCTCTTCGTCATAAAGAAATACAATCTTCGGAAACAGTACCGGCTTTTTGTTCCCCGGTTTACCCTGTCCGCCCTGATGCACATGCAGCAGAGAAATATTGCACATCTTTGCAAACCGTTCCTGTCCAAGTCCAAGGGTTACTGTCACAAACGGATAATCTCCACGGGAAGATCCTACCGTATTTAACTTATACTCAATTCCCTGCCATCCCTGATCAAAATCTCTGCGGACTTTGTTCATGGCATAGGTCTCTGCCTTCTCTTCCACTCCCTGCCATTCAGGATCCATATAAGATAAAAATTCGGTTTTGTATTTTTTGTAGCTCTTCTCTGCATAAGGTGCCAGCACCTTATCCACTTCCGGCACTGTAAATCCACCGTACTGCTGGGCTGCAGTACTTAAGATAATGTCTCCCATAACGTCAAATGCTGTATCCAATGTCTTCGGCTCGTTGTACCACACATTACCCATCTCAAAGCCACCGTTCAGAACACTGGCAATATCAAATAGACAGCAGTTCATGGTATCCAGACGTGCCGACTGATCATGAATGTAGATATATCCATCCCTGCAGGCCTGCAGCTCATTGCGATTCATAAAGAACTTGCGGTACAATTCCTTGTTCAGTTCATTAAAGATCAGGCTTCGTTTGGTGGCTACCAGAGCACTGTCTGTATTAGCGTTGCTCTTATCACCAATGTAACGGATAGACTGGCTCTTAGTATAGACGTCATCCATCATGTGTACAAAATCTTTTTTATAGTTCCGATAGTCACGATAGCTCTTTGCCACCGCCGGATTCACATGATCCAGAGCTCCCTCCACAATATTATGCATATCCTGGATATCGATATTTTCTTTTCCCAGGGACTCTGCACGCTCCTGCGCGAAGTTACAGATAAATCGAATCTCATCCTCCGAGAATTTGTACAAAATTCTTGCAGCCGACTTATTGACTGCATTAATGATCTTTTCTACATTAAATATCTCTCTTGTTCCGTCCTTTTTGACTACGTACAATTTCATTCACCCCTACTATATCTTGTGTTTTATGTTTAATTGTATTCCAAATATTGATTAAAAGTATATACCAACCACATTTAATATGCAAGACATAATGACGCTGAAAACTTACCAAGAAATTTTTCTGAAATTCTACTATATTTCACAAACTTCAAAAAAACAGGTTTATCCACTTGACAAATGGGTAAACCTGCTCTTCATAATTTTCATCTTTTGTTACTTCATGAAGCGATCAATGGCCTCTGCCAGTTCTTTCACTGATTCCATATCTCCACACTCTACTGCATCTACCAGACAGTGTTCAATATGTTCCTTAAGAATCACTTTTCCGGTATTATTGATAGCCGACTTTACAGCTGACAGCTGTATCAGCACCTCACTGCAGTCTCTTCCTTCTTCCACCATGCGACGGATAGATTCCAGATGTCCAATCGCTCTGGAAAGACGATTCAGCACTGCTTTTGTATTTGTATGAGTATGCGTGTGCGTGTGTCCATGTCCATGGCTGTGGCAGCACTCATCATGGTCATGATCATGGGTATGCCCCTCATCATGACTGTGCACATGCTCATGATCATGATGTACGTGCTCATAAATCGTTCCATCAGGAGCCACATGCACATGTCTTCCCTCTTCTGACATATCATTCCTCCGACTGAAGTCCTAGACTCCAGTTTCTCTTTCTGTATTTTCCAAAAATCTCTGTTTTACCAGCAAAAATTCTTCCAGGTCCATCCATACCTGTTCGCCCTCCGGCTTTTTGGTTTCCGACTGCAATTATCTTCCGTTATATACGATTCCCTGTTCTGCATCCATAGTCACAAATGTTCCAGACTTGAGGATTCTGGTCGCATTTCTTGCAGATGTGATGACCGGGATCTCCAAAGTCATTCCCACAACTGCTGCATGAGAATAGCGATCACCAGTCTCTGTGATGATACCGGCTGCATCCTTCAGCTTGTGAACCATCTCATTGGTAGTCTGCTCCACAACTACAATATCTCCTGCACGGAATTTTTTCTCCAGATCTTCATCATTGCTGCATACGCAGACATTCCCGGAGGCTTTCAGCTTATTGGCACCTTTTCCAGTCACCAGTGCATTACCTGCGATCTGCACCTTCATCATATTAGTAGTTCCGGACAATCCAACCGGCACACCTGCTGCAATAACAACCAGTTCTCCTCTGGCGATCAGGCCTTTCTGCTCTGCCAGTTCCACCGCATGATCAAACAGCTCATCTGCAGTATTTGCTTCTTCCATCACGACCGGAGTCACACCCCAAAGCAGATTTAACTGACGATATACGCGCTCATCTGTGGTACAGCCAATGATCGGACATACCGGCAGATATTTTGCGATTCTGGACACGGTACGGCCAGATTTGGATACTGCCACGATAGCTGCTGCTTTCAGATCGGCTGCTGTCGTACAAGTCGCATGAGAGATAGCGCTGGTCACATCTGGTGCTTCAGCCAGCTTTCTCGGCTTAAATTCCCTGCTATAATCAATATCCTGTTCTGTACGTTCCGCAATCTTCGCCATAGTCTGTACTGCTTCTATCGGATAAGCACCTGCTGCAGTCTCTCCGGACAGCATGATCGCACTGGTTCCCTGATAGATCGCATTGGCAACATCCGAGGTCTCCGCTCTCGTCGGTCTTGGATTCTTCATCATGGAATCCAGCATCTGTGTAGCTGTGATCACCGGTTTTCCCATATGCATTGCCTTGCGGATCAATTCTTTCTGGATTACCGGAACTTCCTCCAGCGGAATCTCTACACCCATATCACCTCTGGCGATCATAATTCCATCTGCCACTCTGAGAATATCCTCACAATTTTTTACACCCTGCTTATTTTCCAATTTGGCGATAATATGAATCTTCTCGCCACCATGCTCCTGCAGAATCTTGCGGATCTCCATAATATCCTCTGCAGTTCTGGTGAAAGATGCTGCAATAAAATCATAACCCTGCTCTACAGCAAATACAATGTCAGCAAGATCCTTCGGACTGACAAATGACATATTCAGTTCTACACCTGGAACATTTACTCCTTTATGATTTGAAATAAATCCTCCATTTTTCACACGACAAACAATATCTGATTCATCAATGCGCACTACTTCCATGCCGATCAGTCCATCGTCGATCAGAATAGAATCTCCCGGTTCCACGTCTTTGTACAATTCTTTATATGTGATCGTGACTATCTTCTCGGTTCCCAGCATCTCTTCAGTGGTCAGCGTGAACTCCTGGCCCGGCTTTAATTCCAGTTTTCCTCCTTCTACATCACCGATCCGGATCTCCGGACCCTTTGTATCAAGAAGTGCTGCCACCGGCAGATTCAGCTCTTCCCGGAGTTTCTTTATCATATCCAGTCTTGCTTTCTGCTCCTCGTGAGTTCCATGAGAGAAATTCATTCTGGCTACATTCATGCCATTTTTCATCAGATTTCTTAATACGTCCTCTTTATCTGTAGATGGTCCTAATGTACATACGATTTTGGTTCTTCTCATTCTTTATATCCTTTCCTGCATATAGTATTCTATGGTTATGACAGACCTATTCATCAGGTTTTACTTTTTTACAATATCCACTTATGGTCAGACAGACAAAGGCTGTCTGCCCATGTTTCTAATTTACCATCTGTTCTTCCCTTTTGCAACTAAAAAGGAAGTTAAGATTATGAAAAGAATTTATGAGCTGACAGCCTTTTATCTATCAATCACTTTATTCGTTTACACTATAGTTCGGTGCTTCTTTTGTAATATGAATGTCATGGGGATGACTTTCTTTAAGAGAAGCTGCAGAAATCTTCACAAATCTGCCTGTAGTCTTCAGTGTCTCAATGTCTTTAGCTCCGCACAGACCCATACCGGAACGAAGTCCTCCAAGAAGCTGGAAAATGGTGTCTTCCACATAACCCTTGTAAGCTACGCGGCCTTCCACCCCTTCCGGTACCAGCTTTTTGGCATCACTCTGGAAATAACGGTCTTTGGAACCATTCTCCATAGCAGAGATGGATCCCATTCCACGGTATACTTTATATTTTCTTCCCTGATACAGTTCGAAAGATCCCGGACTCTCATCACAACCAGCAAAGATACTTCCCATCATGCAGACATTCGCACCTGCTGCGATTGCCTTGGTAATATCTCCTGAATATTTAATACCGCCATCTGCAATGACCGGAATACCATATTCTTTTGCCACTTCGTAAGAATCCATTACCGCACTGACCTGTGGAACACCTACACCAGATACCACTCGGGTAGTACAGATAGATCCAGGTCCGATACCAACTTTTACAGCATCCGCTCCTGCTTCGATCAGCGCTCTGGTACCTTCTCCAGTAGCCACATTACCTGCGATAACCGGAACATCTGGATATGCTTCCTTCAGCATACGCAGGCAACGGATCACATTTGCAGAATGACCATGAGAGGAATCCAGAACCAGTACATCTACATGCGCATCCACCAGTGCTTTTGCTCTCTCCAGTACGTTGGCAGTAATACCAATACCGGCACCACACAGAAGACGTCCCTGTGCATCCTTTGCTGCCAGCGGGTATTTAATCTGTTTTTCAATATCTTTGATCGTAATAAGACCCTTCAGATTGAAATCTTTATCAACAATCGGAAGTTTCTCCTTGCGAGCCTTGCCAAGAATCACTTTTGCTTCTTCCAGTGTAATACCTTCCTGTGCAGTTACCAGATTCTCAGAAGTCATGGACTCTTTGATCTTTTTCGTGAAATCTGTCTCAAACTTCAGATCACGGTTAGTGATGATACCTACCAGCTTCTTTCCTTCCGTGATCGGTACACCGGAGATTCTGTATTTTGCCATAAGTTCATTGGCATCTGCCAGTGTATGCTCCGGTGACAGAGAAAACGGATCTGTGATAACACCGTTCTCAGAACGTTTTACCATATCCACTTCTTCTGCCTGCTGTTCGATTGACATATTTTTATGAATAATACCGATACCACCCTGTCTTGCCATAGCGATTGCCATTCTGTGTTCGGTAACCGTGTCCATTCCTGCACTCATCATAGGAATATTCAGCTTGACAGTCTTTGTCAGCCATGTCTCCAGGTTGACCTGATTCGGGATCACCTCTGAATAGGAGGGAACCAGCAGTACATCATCAAACGTAATGCTTTCACCGATAATTTTGCCCATTTCTTTTCCTCTCTTTCCTCTGATCTGTTGTTTTTTATTTATTATTTTCTCTTATATATAAACAACTATTTAGTAGAAAAAATAATGTTTAAATTGATATTGAATCTAGTCTATCAGAAGCATGCCTCTCTGTCAATGCCCTTTTCAAAAAAAGGACATTGTCTTTTGACAATGTCCTTTTTCTATTCACACAGATGCTGATGTATTCCTTACATCATACCCATTCCGCCGCCAGCCGGAGCTGCCGGAGTCTCTTCTTTAATATTAGCCACACAAGCCTCTGTGGTCAGGAATGTAGATGCAACGCTGGTAGCGTTCTGCAGAGCGGTTCTGGTAACCTTAGCCGGATCCAGAATACCTGCATCTACCATGTTCACATACTGCTCGTTGTAAGCATCAAATCCTACACCAACCTCAGACTCACGTACTTTGTTGATGATAACTGCACCTTCCAGACCTGCATTAGCTGCAATGTGGAACAGCGGAGCCTCCAGAGCTTTCAGGATCACTTTACCACCTGTCTTCTCATCACCTTCCAGAGTGTCAACCAGTTTTGCAACCTCTTTGGATGCATGAATGTAAGCAGATCCACCACCGCAGATGATACCCTCTTCAACAGCTGCTCTTGTAGCTGCCAGAGCATCTTCCATACGAAGTTTTGCTTCTTTCATCTCAGTCTCCGTAGCAGCACCCACACGGATCACTGCAACGCCACCTGATAATTTTGCATAACGCTCCTGCAGTTTTTCTTTGTCAAACTCAGACTTGGTGTTCTCGATCTCAGCTTTGATGGTCTTGATACGGTCTGCGATTGCAGCTTTATCACCCATACCATCAACGATCACTGTGCTCTCTTTCTGTACTTTTACAGATTTAGCACGACCAAGCATCTCAATAGTAGCATCCTTCAGTTCCAGACCAACCTCTTCAGAGATTACAGTACCACCTGTCAGAATTGCGATATCCTGCAGCATTGCTTTTCTTCTGTCACCATAACCCGGAGCTTTTACTCCAACAGCGGTGAAGGTTCCACGCAGTTTGTTCAGAACCAGAGTGGTCAGAGCCTCTCCCTCGATATCCTCTGCGATGATCAGAAGCTTCTTGCCAGACTGTACTAACTGTTCCAGTACCGGAAGAATCTCCTGAATATTGGAAATCTTCTTATCGGTGATCAGAATGTACGGATCATCCAGAACTGCTTCCATCTTCTCGGTATCAGTTGCCATATATGCAGAAATGTATCCACGGTCAAACTGCATACCTTCTACAACATCCAGCTCGGTCTGCATGGTCTTGGACTCTTCGATCGTGATAACACCGTCGTTTGCAACCTTCTCCATGGCATCTGCAACCATATCACCTACTTTATCATCGCCAGCAGAGATTGCTGCAACTCTTGCCATCTGATGTTTTCCTGATACTTTGCTGCTCATGGAAGCGATTGCTTCAACAGCTTTGTCAGTTGCCTTCTTCATTCCTTTTCTCAGAACGATCGGGTTAGCTCCTGCTTCCAGGTTCTTCATTCCTTCGTGGATCATAGCCTGTGCAAGTACAGTAGCAGTTGTAGTACCATCACCAGCCACATCGTTGGTCTTGGTTGCAACTTCTTTTACAAGCTGTGCTCCCATATTCTCGAACGGATCTTCCAGCTCGATCTCTTTTGCGATCGTAACACCATCGTTGGTGATCAGCGGAGCGCCGAACTGTTTGTCAAGAACTACGTTTCTTCCTTTCGGTCCGATCGTCACGCGAACGGTATCTGCAAGTTTATTTACACCGGCTTCCAGTGCTTTTCTGGCGTCTACGCCATATTTTAAATCTTTAGCCATGATAATTTCCCTCCTGAAATCAATCTGTAATCAAATATTTTATTCAACAATTGCGAGAATGTCGCTCTGTTTTACGATGATGTATTCTTCGTCATCAAGTTTTACTTCATTACCTGCATACTTGGAATAGATTACCTGATCGCCTACCTTTACCTGCATGGTAACTTCTTTACCATCTACCATTCCACCAGGTCCGACTGCGATAACCTCAGCATTTTCCGGTCTTTCCTGTGCTTTTGCTGCAAGAATGATTCCGGATTTGGTAGTTTCTTCTTTTGCACTCTGTTTTAATACGACTCTGTCGCCTAAAGGTACTAACTTCATGATAATTCCTCCTGATCGATGTTCTTTCAATTTATTAGCACTCACTTTTATCGAGTGCTAACCTTTAGTCATTATATTAGTATGCTTATCCGAAAATGTCAATGGGGAAATGAAACTTTCTAAAATTTTAATATTTTCTGGCAATCCCTTTTTTTTCCTCAATCTGACGGAGTTCATCAAATACCGCATCGTTGATCACCTTGATGTTGGTTCCTTTCATTCCAGATGAACGAGACTCGATCACACCTGCACTCTCAAATTTTCTCAGAGCATTGACGATCACAGATCTGGTGATGCCTGCCTTGTCTGCAATACGGCTTGCCACCAGTGTACACTCCGTTCCCTTCATCTCACCAAAGATCAGAAGAATTGCTTCCAGCTCAGTCACAGACAGAGTACCGATCGCAGACTGTACGATCTGACGTTTACGGATCTCTTCTGCATTCTCCTCATGAACGGATCTCATCATCTCCAGTCCGACTACAGTAGTTCCATACTCACTTAAGATAATATCATCAATTTCATAATCTTTTTCATATTTATAGAGGAACAAAGTTCCCAGTCTCTCACCGGCAATATCAATAGGGGCTACCAATGCCTGATATTTTCTGATATTTTCAAATTCAAATCCAAGAGTCTGAAGATTTACATTCTCCTTGGTGGAAAGGATACCCAGCAGACGCTCATTGAGCAGCGGATCGATCAGCCCACCCACACGGTCAACGATCAGTTCATGGATCTCATCCACACCATGATACTGGCTGATGCCCAGAACTTTTCCTTTTTTACTGATCACAAGCACATTAGATTCCAGAATATCTGACAGCACACTGCAGATATCATTAAATACTACTTTGCTGGAATTATTATTATGCAGAAGTTTATTAATTTTTCTTGTTTTGTCTAATAATTGTACGCTCATCTTTCTTCTCTCTCCCATAACGTAAAAAGTGCAGTCACTCCCGCAACCGCACTTTCGATACTAGCACATATTTTCTGAAATTTCAATAAAATTCTGAAATTTCTGACATTTTTAATCTTTCACAGCTTCACCTGGTGTTTCCGTCTGTTCCTTCGGTGCTTCCGGTCGTTTCCATGACACAAAATCACAATCCGGATAGCCTTCACAGCTATAGAATTTCCGTCCTTTGGAAGATCTGCGAAGAACAATCTCTTTTCCGCATTTCGGACATTTCACACCGATCTTCTCCAGATAAGGCTTGGTGTTGCGGCATTCCGGGAATCCCGGACAGGCAAGGAATTTACCATGAGGACCATATTTCACTACCATGTTGCGTCCGCAAAGTTCGCAGACCTCATCAGACACCTCATCTTCGATCTTCACTTTCTGAAGATCTTCTTCTGCCTTTTCCACTGCTTCTTCCAGATCTGGATAAAAATTGCTGACAACTGTCTTCCAGTTGACTACACCCTCTTCCACTTTATCAAGCAAAGACTCCACATTGGCCGTGAAATCAGACTCCACAATACTTGGGAATGCCTGTTTCATAATATGATTTACCACTTCCCCAAGCTCAGTCAGATACAGATTTCTTCCTTCTTTTGCCACATAACGACGGGCAATGATCGTACTGATGGTCGGTGCATAAGTACTGGGGCGTCCAATGCCAAGTTCTTCCAGCGTCTTAACCAATGCAGCCTCTGTATAATGGGCAGGCGGCTGTGTGAAATGCTGTTTGTCCTCAAATTCCAGAAGCTGAAGCTCTGAATCTGGTCCCAGTTCTTTCAGAAGAGACGGGTTATCACTCTTCTCTTCATCCTGCACATAAACAGACATAAATCCATCAAATGCAACAACAGACGCAGATACAGTAAAACGATAACCTGCTCCATCGATCTTCACACTGGTAGTATGGTACTTTGCATCCGCCATACAGCTTGCAGCAAACCGCTTCCAGATCAGCTGGTAGAGACGAAACTGATCTCTGGACAGAGATTCTTTCACTTTCACCGGCAGTCTGCGGATGTCTGTAGGGCGGATCGCCTCATGTGCATCCTGGATCTTACGGTCCGGCGCTTTCTTAGTCTCACCATGACGCAGATAATTCTCGCCATAAGTCTCACCAATATAGGAAACTGCCTGTGCAGCAGCTTCATCAGATACACGGGTGGAATCCGTACGCAGATACGTGATCACACCAACCGTTCCCTGTCCCTCAATATCAATTCCTTCGTAAAGCTGCTGAGCCAGCCGCATGGTCTTTGATGTAGAAAAATTCAGCACCTTAGAAGCTTCCTGCTGCAGAGTACTGGTAGTAAACGGAAGCGGTGCTTTCTTAGTACGTTCTCCTTTTTTTACATCTGTCACAGAAAATGCTGCATCCTTCAGGGCAGCCAGCACCTGATCCATCTCTTCTCTGGAGTGAATCTCCATCTTTTCTTTGGTAGTTCCATAGAATTTTGCCGTCACCGGCTTCTTCTCACCAGTCACCTTAAACTGTGCGTCCAGGCTCCAATACTCTTCCGGTACAAATGCATTGATCTCTTCTTCCCGGTCTGCAATGATCCGGAGCGCTGCAGACTGTACACGGCCTGCACTTAAGCCTCTCTTAACCTTTGCCCACAGAAGCGGACTGATCCGGTAACCCACCATACGATCCACCATCCGGCGCGCCTGCTGCGCATCCACCAGATCCATATCAATCTGACGGGCATGCTTTAAAGATTCCTTCACAGCTGTCTTTGTGATCTCATTGAAGGTGATCCTGTACATTTTTTTATCTTCCAGTCCCAGTGCTTTTGAAAGATGCCAGGAAATAGCTTCTCCTTCGCGGTCAGGGTCAGTTGCCAGATATACTTTATCTGCCTTCTTGGCTTCCTTGCGAAGCTTTGCCAGAATCTCTCCTTTTCCACGAATGGTTATATACTTGGGTTCATAATCATGATCTACATCGATTCCAAACTGACTTTTAGGGAAATCCCTCACATGTCCGTTGGACGCCATGACTTCATAATTGGCTCCCAGAAACTTTTTAATTGTCTTCACCTTTGCCGGTGACTCCACGATTACTAAATACTTCGCCATCGATGATCCTCGAATCCGTCCTTACATATTCATTCTTGCGGATCTCCCTTATATGTCCTCCAAGCTGCAAAAGCACCAGTGTCTGAAGTACCTTTGTTGCGGGAAATCCTGTCTTTTTCACCAGTTCATCCAATGATACCGGTTGTAAACGTATCCAACTATACACGATATTTTCATCCTTTGCAAGTAAAACTTTCCCGTTCTTGCTATTTTTACACCTTCCATTTTTTGTCACATGCAGTGCTTCCAGCAATGTCTCCGGACTGTCTGCCAATCCCGCTCCCTGCTTTAAAAGGTTTAAACATCCCCGGCTCAGTTCATCCGTAATCCGCCCGGGAACCACATAGACATCCTTTCCCTGTTCCAACGCCTGGTCGGCTGTAATCAAAGATCCGCTTTTTTCTCTGGCTTCCACCACCAGAACCAGATCTGCAAGGCCACTGATGATCCGATTCCTTGCCGGAAAAAATCCTGCCAGAGGGGGACGCCCGGGTTCCTGTTCTGAAATGATTCCACCTCGCTTTTCCTGAAGGATCCACTCATACAACTTACGATTTCCTGCCGGATAACACACATCCACACCACATCCCATCACTGCATAGGTCTCACCTCCACCTTCCAGTGCTCCGGTGTGGGCTGCTGTATCAATTCCCCACGCAAGACCGCTGATGATCTGTATTCCATTGGCGGCCAGTTCTGCCGAAAACTGTCTGGCAATATTATCCCCGTAGGAGGTAGATCTTCTGGCTCCCACCACCGCTACCGACGGACGTGATGGATCCGGAAGCCCTCCAAGTACATACAGTGTCTTCGGCATTCCTTTATAGGGTCTTAACTTTTCAGGGTACTCTATGTCTTCTTGTTGAATCCATTGTATGCTGTTTCTTCTATTATATATGTCTCTCATCCAAAAGGTTCCTCCCAGATATTATGATCCATGGTTCGATACCCGACAGCCTCAAGAAGATGAGGTGTTCGGATCTCCTTGCTTCCTTCCAGATCCGCAATCGTTCTGGCCACCCGGATGATCCTGTAATATCCTCTGGCACTGAGTCTCAGAGATTCAAATGCCTGCTCCATAATTCCAGTTTCTTCCGTTCCCAGGGGACATAGATTCTGGATTACACGGGTCGTCAGCTGGGAATTAAACTGAATCCCCACCTTCTGGTATCGTTCCTGCTGACGTCTGTGTGCCGCCAGCACCCGACTTCGAATCGCCTCTGAACTTTCATTTTCTCTTTTTCCAGTCAGTTCTCCATATTCTACCGGTGAGATTTCTGTGCAGATATCGATTCGATCCAGAAGCGGGCCAGAGATCCGCTTCAGATAGCGGCTGATATCTCCCGGCAGGCAATTGCAGCGGGTGCGATCCGGATAAAAGCCACATTTACAAGGATTCATTGCAGCCACCAATTGAAAATGCGCTGGAAAAGTATATTTCCCATCTGCCCGGCTGATGGTGATAACACCATCTTCCATAGGCTGCCGAAGTGTCTCCAGCACATTTCGATGAAATTCTGGCAGTTCATCTAAAAACAACACACCTCTGGTCGCAAGGCTTAGTTCTCCCGGCAGAATATGCCGTCCGCCTCCTGCCAAAGCAGATACCGAGACTGTATGATGAGGGGCACGAAAGGGTCTGACTCCCACCAGCCCCTGTTCTCCGGTCATCAGACCACAGGCACTGTACACTCTGGACACCTCCAGACTTTCCTCCAACGAAAGACTGGGCAAAATCGTAGGTATCCTCCTTGCGATCATGGTCTTGCCTGCCCCCGGACTCCCCACCATCAGAAAATTGTGCATCCCTGCAGCAGCGATCTCTGCTGCCCGCCGCACCGCTTCTTGACCATTTATCTCCCGGAAATCTTCCGAAAATTGCTTGTTTTGTGTGATTGGTATCCGGGATTTTGATAAATTGACTGCAGGCGCTTTATTTTTCAGCAGACAATCAATCAGTTCTTCCACCGAATGAATGCCCCAGACCTCCATTCCAGCCACGGCCTGTCCTTCTCCTATGTTGTCCGCAGGAATCAGACACCTTCTTACACCTCGCTCTGATGCCAGCAAAACCGTCTGCAGAATCCCCGGAACCGGACGGACCGCTCCGTTCAGCCCCACTTCGCCTACGATCATGCTATCCTCAGAACACTCCTGCGGCAGAACTCCCAGTGCAGTCAGCAATGCAGCTGCCACAGGAAGATCAAACCTGGTCCCTTCTTTTCTCAGATTGGCAGGCGACAGGTTAACTGTCACTCTACGCGGCGGAAAGCTGATGCCTGTATTCCGAAGAGCTGTTCGGACCCGGTCTGCTGCTTCTCTCACTTCTGGTGACAAGTCACCCACCATGCAAAACTGAGGCAGTCCATCACAGATATCTGCTTCCACCTGCACTGGATATGCCTCGATTCCCAGCACTGCTGCTGATAATATGGTACTGAACATATTTTCCTTTCTGGATCTTGTATTTGGAACTGGCTGCGATATGCATTCAGATTTTAGACGATTTCAGTATAACATAATTTTTTTCAGAGCTCAATCCTGAAAATGCTCCCGCAGGCGCTGCAGAGCATTTTTCTCAATTCTGCTGATATAAGATCTGGAGATTCCCAATTCTTCTGCAATCTCCCGCTGGGTATATTCCTTTCCCTGGTAGAGACCATAACGCATGATCAGCACCTGTCTTTCCCGAGGAGTGAGCACACGATCCAATAAGGTATAGATCTTCCTGGTATCATCTTTCAGTTCGATCACATCCAACGCTTCCGGATCCTGACTCTCCATAATATCCAGCAGTCGGATCTCATTTCCTTCCTTATCTGTACCGATAGGCTCATAATAGGAGGATTCTCTGGATATTTTCTTTCGGACCCGGAGATACATAAGGATCTCATTTTCCACACAACGGGCTGCATAGGTTGCCAGCTTACTGGCTTTTTCCTGATCAAAGGTATCTACTGCCTTAATAAGCCCAACAGCTCCGATGGAGACCAGTTCCTCCATATCTGCTTCCATCATCTGATACTTTTTTGCAATGTGTGCCACCAGACGCAGATTGTACTCGATGAGCACCTGTCGTGCCTTTTTATCTCCATTCTGAAGCCGTTTAAGATACTGCTTCTCTTCTTCCGCCGTAAGTGGTTTCGGAAAAGTTTTCAAAAAAAGACACCTCAGTGCGGATTTAATACATCTTATGTAAAAATCCACACGAAAGTGCCTTTCCACTTTTTCTTAATTTGTCTTTATTCGCTTCTTCTGAGCAGATCCATTTCATCAGGAATATCCCGCAGCTTCACTTTTAATGCCTGTCTGGCATGCGGAGCACTCTCCTGCTCATTTCCTTCCAGATCCCAGATGCCTTCTACCACAGTCTCAATGTTGCGGCCATCCGGCTTCATGATCTCAATGATCTCGCCCACAGAAAATTTATTTTTCTGCTCCAGATCAAAGACACCATTTTCATCTGCTTTTCCGGTAATTCCCAGATAAACATAATCCTTTTCATAGGTATTGCTGTCATAGATCTGCGCAGTATCATCTGGCTTTCCATAGAAAAATCCGGTGGTAAATCTTCGATAAGTGCAGCCTGTGATCTGCTGCTCGTACCATGGAAGATTTTTTTCATAAACCTCTCTTCCCTGAGCCAGATCATCCAGTGCCTTGCGGTAAGTTCTTGCCACCGTTGCCACATAAAGTGCAGTCTTCATACGACCCTCTATCTTCAGGCTATCCACACCTGCTTCCACCAGATCCGGCAGATGATCGATCATGCACAGATCTTTGGAATTAAAGATGTAAGTTCCTCTCTCATTTTCATAAACCGGCATATATTCTCCCGGTCTGGTCTCCTCTACAACGGAATATTTCCAACGGCAGGGATGGGTACAAGCTCCCTGATTGGCATCTCTTCCGGTAAAGAAATTACTGAGCAGACATCTTCCAGAATAAGAGATGCACATGGCGCCGTGGACAAATGTCTCAATCTCCAGGCTGTCCGGAATATGATCTCTGATCTGACGGATCTCTTCCAGTGACAGTTCTCTTCCCGTCACTACACGGGCCGCACCCTGTTCCTGCCAGAACAGAAATGTCATATAATTTACATTATTTGCCTGGGTTGAAATATGAATGTCGATCTCCGGGCATACTTCCCTTGCAATCATGAACATCCCCGGATCTGAAATGATCAGTGCATCCGGTCCGATTGCTTTTAATTCTTTAAAATATTCTCTTGCTGCATCAAGATCCCGGTTATGTGCCAGAATATTAGCTGTCACATAAACCTTTACTCCATGCTCATGGGCAAACTGAATTCCCTCCGCCATGTCCTCCATGGAGAAATTCTTTGCTTTGGCACGAAGACCAAATGCTTCTCCGCCGACATAGACTGCATCAGCTCCAAATGTGACCGCAACCTTCAGCACCTCCAGGCTGCTGGCCGGAATCAATAATTCCGGAAGTCTCATAATTGTTCCTCTTTTCTATCTTTCACAGAAACTGCCACTCCATCTCCGACCGGAAGAATGGAAGTTGTCAGTTCCTGATTGTGAGTCAGTTCGTACAGGTATTCTCTCATCCGGGCATGGATTGTCCGGTTTCTTCTCTCCACTGCAAAACGGGACTGGATCAGATCACCATCCTGCAACACATTATCAGACACCAGATATCCATCCTGCTCCAGCAGACGCATCAGTTCCGGAAAGTAGTGGATATACTGCGCCTTTGCTGCATCCACAAAGATAAAATCATAAGGACCATCAAGAGTCTTGATGATCTCCATGGCATCTCCCTCCAGCAATGTGATCTGATCACATTTACCAGCTCTTTCAAAATTATGCTTTGCAACAGGAATGCGCTTTTCATAATTCTCAATGGTCGTCACATGGCAGTCAGATGGTGCATATTCGCACATGAGCAATGCTGAAAATCCAACAGCCGTTCCCAGTTCCAGAATCCGTCGGGGTTTCTTCTGCTTTAACAGAAGTTTCAAAAGGCTCTGGGTCTCCACCCGAATGATCGGTACATAGTCCCGCAGTGCTTCCTGCTCAATGGTATCCAGAAGTTCTGTATTCCCTGTATACAATGACCGGATGTAAGAAGCAGTTCTGTTCTCCTCAAGGATCATGATTCTTCATCCTCCTCGGTCTTCTCTTCTCCGGCAAGGATCTTCATGATCCGTCTGGGTGTCATGGATGTATTCAGTTCGTAGGTTCCCGGCTTAAGTTTATCATCGTAACCTGTCAGCTTCAACTGAATCTGGAATGTTCTGCTGTCCGTGATCAGACCACGGCTCTCCAACAGCTTTGCGATCTCCTTGTTGCCCATATCCGAAGTCACGGAAACTTTCACATCCCGTCCCGGTTCCGGATCCACCGCTGCATCTGAAACGACATGATAAGCAAAATCATATGCTGTCTGTCCGACGCGCCAGATTGCAGCGATCACCAGCAAGACGATCGCCAGACGTAAAAGACCTATGCCCACTGACATCATCAGACTTTCCGTACTGCTCTTTTTACTTTTTTTCTTCTGTCCTTTGCCGCTGCGGCGGCTGTTCTGCTTTCCGGTCAGAGTTTACACCTCCATAATAATCGGAAGAATCATCGGATTTCTCTTGGTCTTCTTACGGATATAATCTCCCAGAGAATCCTTCATAATATTCTTCATCTTACCCCAGTCTGTGATTCCACGATCCAGACATTTCTCCACAGCATCGTAGACAACAGCTCTTGCCTGCTCCATCAGATCCTCAGATTCTCTTACATAGACAAATCCGCGGGACACAATATCCGGTCCACTGAGCAGCTGATTGCTGTGTTTTTCCAGGGTCAGTACAATGATCATAATACCGTCCTCAGCCAGATGCTGACGATCGCGCATAACGATATTTCCTACATCTCCCACACCAAGTCCATCTACAAAGATTGCTCCTGTGTGTACTTTATCTACTACTTTTGCAGAATTATCGTCCATCTCAATCACATCTCCGGAATGGAGGACGAAAATATTTTCCTTATCGATACCCATCTGACTGGCAATACCTGCCTGGGCTTTCAGATGACGGTATTCACCATGAACCGGAATTGCATATTTCGGATGTACCAGTGAATAGATCAGCTTGATCTCCTCCTGGCAGGCATGTCCGGATACATGCGCATCCTGGAAAATAACATTGGCACCTTTTGCTGACAGTTCATTGATTACGCGGGAAACTGCCTTTTCATTTCCCGGAATCGGATTGGAACTGAAGATAACCGTATCTCCCGGCATAATATGCACTTTCCGGTGCAGATTCTGTGCCATACGAGACAGGGCTGCCATTGACTCTCCCTGACTTCCGGTAGTAATCAGTACCGTGGACTCCGGCGGATAATTGCCAAGCTGCTCAATATCAATCAATGTATTATCCGGAATCTGGATATATCCCAGTTCCGCTGCTGTGGTGATCACATTGACCATGCTCCGGCCTTCCACAACAACTTTTTTATTATTCTTATAAGCAGCATTGATGATCTGCTGCACACGGTCGACATTGGACGCAAAGGTCGCAACGATAATTCTGGAGTTCACATGTTCTGCAAACAGTGCATCCATGGTACGCCCTACGGTCTTTTCAGACATGGTAACGCCTGGACGCTCTGCATTGGTACTGTCACACATGAGCGCAAGAACACCCTTTTTACCAATCTCACCAAATCTCTGCAGATCGATACTGTCACCGAATACCGGTGTATAATCTACCTTAAAGTCACCGGTGTGTACTACAATACCTGCCGGTGAATAGATAGCAAGTGCAGATGCATCTGCAATGCTGTGATTAGTCTTGATAAATTCCACACGGAACTGCCCCAGATTGATGGACTGTCCATGACGTACCACTTTTCTTCTGGTGGTGCGAAGCATATTGTGCTCCTTTAACTTACCTTCGATCAGCGCAATCGTCAGCTTCGTGGAATAGACCGGCACGTTAATATCCTTCAGAATATAAGGAAGTGCACCAATATGATCCTCATGCCCATGAGTGATCACAAAACCTTTCACTTTATCAATATTCTGCTTCAGATAAGTCACGTCAGGTATCACCAGGTCGATTCCCAGCATATCGTCCTCCGGGAATGCCAGACCGCAGTCCACAACAACTATACTGTCTTCAAATTCGAAGGCAGTTATATTCATTCCGATCTGTTCCAGGCCGCCCAGCGGAATGATACGCAATTTTGAGTTGTTCACATTTTTCAAAAAATTTAACCTCCTGTTTTATTCATAGTATTTATCGTTCGATGTCCACATCGTCCAAAAGCTGTTCAAACACAGCTAATAGTCCTTCCTGTTCCTGTTCATCCTCTACGATCTCATAGAGACTCTCACGTTCTTCGTCACCGGCAACATCACGAAGGATCAGGCATTCTCCATCCTCATCCTCAGAATCTGCTACCAGCAGATAGTTCACTCCGCCTACGCGGGTCTGTTCTAATACATAAAATTCTTCGATTGTTCCGTCTTCCCCCTGAAAGGTCAGTTTTTCCATTTATTCACTCCTGTTTTTTCGATAATCCAGATATCCCTGCAAAATCATGGATGCAGCGATCTGATCCACATACTCTTTCCGATGCTCTCTTCGCACACCGCTTTCCATCAGCACCTGCTCTGCAGCTACTGTTGTCAGACGTTCATCCCACATGACAACAGGCAGACCTGTCCGCTTCTTCAGCATCTCTGCGAATTCCAGCGATTTCTCAGCCCTGTCCCCTGTGGTATTATTCATATTCTTTGGAAAGCCGAGTACAATCTCTTCTACCTCGTATTCCAGACACAATTCCTGGATCCTGGCCAGTGTACGGCGCAGCTTGTTCTCCTGCTCCCGGCAGATTGTCTCGATGTTCTGTGCGGTAAGAAGAAGCGCATCACTGACAGCGACTCCAACTGTTTTGGAGCCGTAATCAAGACCCATTATTCTCATCCGCTCTTATTCCTTTACTGTTTTCTCCACATATACCCGCAAAAGCTCTTCTACAAGCTCATCCCGCTCTACCTTCATAATGAGGCTTCTTGCGCCTTTGTGGCTGGTGATGTAGGTCGGATCTCCCGACATAATATACCCTACGATCTGATTGACCGGATCATAGCCCTTCTCTGTCATAGCCTGATATACTAACTGAAGAACTTCTGACACCCTGATCTCCTGATCGGACTGTATCTTGAAATATTGTGTATTATCCAGTTTTTTCATCATCACACATCCTTAACGTGTAGTCTAACAATATCTTACTATAATCCTCTTATAAATTCAACCGCAACTTTCCCTGCATCATCTCCTGGTCACGGAATTCATCTACGAAAACCTGCACTGTCTGATTCGTTAAAGATTCGTCCTGAGGCACTGCAACCTTCACATATTCCCTGGTATGTCCCACCTGCCAGCATATGCCGTCAATCTCCTGTGCCTCTTCCATCAACACTTCCACGGTTGTTCCGATCAGACGGTTTCTGTAATTTTTACTGTTTTCCCGATGTAATTCAAGAAGTTTTTCACTGCGCTTTGTCTTGATCTGCTCTGGAATCTGGTCCGGCATGCGGTCTGCTCTGGTACCTTTTCTCCGGGAATATTTGAACACATGAGTTTCATAAAACCGGATCTTCTTAATAAACTCCACAGTAGTCTCAAATTCCTCTTCCGTCTCTCCCGGGAATCCAACGATCACATCGGTGGTTAATGCCGGTTCGTCAAAGTAAGCCCGCAGTCTGTCGCAGCAGGCGAGAAACTCTTCCGTATCATATTTTCGGTTCATACGCTTCAAAGTCTCGTCACATCCACTCTGCATGGACAGATGAAAATGCGGACAGAGTTCTTTCACAGATGCCAGCCCTTCCACAAATTCTTCAGTCATGATCCGCGGTTCCAGCGAGCCCAGACGAATCCGTTCGATTCCATCTATCGCCGCGATCCGTCGGATCACATCCAGCAGATTTTCATTTTCCAGATCTACCCCGTAAGAATCCAGATGAATACCAGTCAGGACGATTTCTTTATAACCACCCACTGCCAGACGTTTTGCCTCTGCTTCAATATCTTCGATCTTCCGGCTTCTTACCCGTCCTCTTGTATATGGAATAATACAATAGGTACAGAACTGATTGCATCCATCCTGGATCTTCATATATGCACGGGTATGCTCTGCTGTGTGGGACAGGCTCAGTTCCTCATATGTGTGTTCTCTTGTCAGATCATGGATATGGGAAGCATCATGTTCTTCCTCCCATGCCTTTAAGATCTCTGGCAGATTGGCTTTTTCATTATTTCCGATCAGAATATCCACCGAGCTGTCCTGCAGCAGTTCCTGCCCTGCCGCCTGCACATAACAACCAGCCGCGATCACTACCGCATCCGGATTCATCTTTCTGGCACGATGAAGCATCTGTCTGGATTTCCGATCTGCAATATTAGTCACGCTGCAGGTATTGATCAGATAGACATCCGCCTTTTCACCAAATGGCACGATCTCATAGCCATGCTTTTCCAGAATTTCCTGCATCGCTTCTGTTTCATATGCATTTACCTTGCAGCCAAGATTGTGCAGTGCCGCTTTTTTCATAGTATTCCTCCTGCATGGCTCTTCATTTTTTCACAACTTCTCATTGACTTTCTTGTTCCAAGTATTTAATATGGTAGTATATGATAATAAACAAGGAGGAGAAATGTATCATGAAGACCGTTCATATTTCTTTAAATTCAATTGATAAAGTAAAAGCTTTTGTAAATGACATCACCAAATTTGATAATGATTTCGATCTGGTATCTGGTCGCTATGTCATTGATGCGAAATCTATCATGGGTATCTTCAGTCTGGATCTTTCCAAGCCGATTGAGCTGAATATTCACTCCGAAGGCAATGTAGATGAGATCCTTAGTGTACTGCAGCCGTATATTGTAGACTAATTACATAGGTCTGATGGAATCAGCGCGAGATGTGAATCCACATCCCGCGCTTCTTTTTTATTTGATCTCAATAATTTCCTCAGTTGCAAATGCCCGTTCCATCATCTGATCGATTTCTTCCTGCAGAAGAATCTCAGACTTACGGATCAGATCCACTCTCGGCTTGGTTACTGGATGTTTTGCCACAAAAGTGGTACAACAGTCTTCATATGGAAGAATAGAAGTCTCATATGTATTGATCTTCTTTGAAATCGTTACAATATCTTCCTTGTCAAATGCAATCAGCGGACGGAATACCGGAAGGGTACATACATCGTTGGTTGCCGCAAGACTCTGTACAGTCTGACTTGCCACCTGACCGATACTCTCACCGGTGATCAGTGCCAGACAGCCGGTATCAATTGCCAGCTTCTGTGCGATCCGCATCATATAACGGCGCATAATGATCGTCAGCTCATCATGCGGACACTTTTCATAAATGTACATCTGGATATCAGTAAAGTTGATCACATGCAGGCGGATCGGTCCTGTGTATCTGGAGACCAGACGGGCAAGATCTACCACCTTCTGTTTTGCACGCTCACTGGTATATGGCGGTGCATGAAAATATACTGCATCAATATATACACCACGCTTTGCAACCATATAGCCTGCTACCGGGCTGTCGATTCCACCAGACAGCAGCAGCATGGAACGGCCATTGGTTCCCAGCGGCATTCCTCCAGGTCCTGGGATCACCTCTGAATAAATACCAATATTATGGCGAAGCTCCACATGCAGGATCACATCCGGGTGATGTACATCCACTTTCATGTTCGGAAACTGATCCAGGATCCGTCCACCAAGCTCTGCGTTCACTTCCATGGATTCCATCGGAAAACGCTTATTGACACGACGGGTCATAACTTTGAATGTCATGGTTTTATCACCATACATTTTCTGCATATAATCCAGCACAGTTTCAGAAAGTGCCTCAAACCCGTGATCTTCTGTCAGAACCACCGGACAGATTCCAACGATGCCGAAGACTCTCTTCAGTGCTTCAATGGTCTCATCATAGTCAAAGCTTCCTTCTGCCTCCACATAGATACGACCCTGTTCTCTGATAATATGAAATGTACCGTCAGTCTCCGCAAGTACTTCTTTCATGCGGTCCACCAGTGCATTTTCGAATACGTAACGGTTCTTGCCTTTTACGCCGATCTCACCGTATTTAATTAAAAAAGCCTGAAACATTTATTTTTCCTTTCTCTGTTGAATCACCGGCGTACAAACCGGCGAAGAACCGGCAGAAGCTCTGAAAGTTCCTGCAGGCAGTAATCGATTTCTTCCTCTGTTGTATCAAAACAAAAACTGAACCGCAGCGTACTTCCCAGCAGTTCCTTTGGAAGATGCATATTGGATAAAGTGTGGCTCACTGCAGGTTTATTAGATGAGCAGGCAGAGCCTGCAGACACATAGATTCCCTTATCTTCCAGCGCATGCAGTAGCACCTCGCTGCGCACTCCTGCAAAACTGACACTGACGATCTGCGGCGCACTGTCTCTTCCGGTGCGTCCGTTGACTCTCGTATCCGGCAGCTTCTTCACACCTTCCACAAAATGGTCTTTCAATGCGTACAGGCGGTCGATCTTCTCATCCAGGTTTTCGTAACAGCACTTGGCAGCCACTGCCATTCCTGCATCTCCCGGCACATTTTCCGTACCGGAACGCATACCGTTCTGCTGACCGCCGCCAAACAGAATGGGACGGATCTTCACCCGCTTATTTACATATAAAAGTCCCACACCTTTCGGTCCATGGATCTTATGACCGCTGACTGACAACAGATCAATTCCCTGTCGATTCGGATAAATATGATATTTTCCATAAGCCTGGATCGCATCCACATGAAACAGGATTGCAGGATTCTTTTCCCTGATGATCTTTCCAATCTCTTCAATGGGCTGCACAGCTCCCACTTCATTGTTCACATACATGCAGGATACCAGAATCGTCTCTTCGCAGATAGCTTCCTTCAAGGCATCCAGCGATACCCTGCCATCTTCATCCACCGGAAGATATGTCACACGGAACCCCTGCTCTTCCAGATATTTCATGGTGTTTAATACAGATGCATGCTCCACCGATGTAGTGATCAGATGATTACCTGCTCTGCGGTTCGCCATGGCACATCCGATCAATGCCAGGTTATTAGATTCTGTTCCTCCAGAGGTGAAGTAGATTTCTTTCTCATTCACCTTCAGATTTGAAGCAAAAAATGCTTTTGCCTCTTTGATATATTTTTCTGCTTCTACTCCACGCATATGCATAGAAGAAGGATTTCCATAATCTTCCCTCATAATATGCACCATCTTGTCCGTCACTTCTTCAAGACATCTGGTAGTCGCCGAGTTATCAAGATATGCTTCCATCTTACATTACTCCTCCAGCTGGAACATGAGCACCGAAAGGATACAAAGACCCGCTGTCTCTGTACGCAAAATGCGTTTCCCCAGGGTCACCGGTGCAAATCCCGCCTCCATACTCTGCTCTACTTCTGCTTTTTCAAGACCACCCTCCGGTCCGATCATAATACCTATGGACTGTCCCGGCAGAATGGTCTTCAATCTATTTCTTGTCCGCTCCATAGGAGTCTCTTCCGTGCCGGACAACAGTTCATCTGCACACTCATAGGGAATCAGTTTCACATCCAGTTCTTCAGAAAGCTTCATAGCCTCCCTGTAGCTGACCGGCAGTTTCACCTCTGGAACGACTGCCCTGCCGGACTGTTTGGCCGCGCTCTCCGCAATGGCCTGCCAGCGTTTCACCTTACTTTGCGCTTTCTTCTCATCCAGCCTGACTACGCAGCGTTTTGATGCCACCGGAACGATCCTTGATGCTCCAAGCTCAACGGCCTTCTGAATGATCAGTTCCATCTTATCCCCTTTGGGCAGACACTGGAACAAGGTAATCTCCGAACGCAGTTCCGAACTTACCCGACTCTTCTCCAGAATCTTTACCTTTACTGTCTCTGGCAGAAACTCCTGCGCACTGCACCGGTATTCAGAACCAAATCCATCACTGACCGTCAGTTCCTCTCCCTGCTTCATGCGCAGCACATTTTCAATATGATTCACATCTCCACCCAGGATCTCAATATATTCCTGCTCTTCATGAATCTGAAAAGGTTCTACAAAAAAATGATACATACTTCCATTCCTTAATTCTTACGGGCTGTTACAGATACCCACTCACCCTGGTGGGTCACTTCCAGCACTTCCAGTCCTGCTGCTTTCACGGCTTCCACAACGACCGTTTCCTTGTCATCTATAATACCGGAAGTAATGTAGATACCGCCTTTTTTCAACTGATGGATCACTACTGGTGTCAGCGGCAGCAATACCTCTGCCAGAATATTGGCAGTGACAATATCATATGCCTCTTCTCCTGCCTCACTCTGCACCTTCGGATCATCAATGATATTTCCAAGAATCACATCATACTGATCTTCCTTCAGACCATTGACTTCCATATTCTCTTTCACTGCTGTCACTGCACATGGATCAAGATCTGTTCCCAGTGCATAACCTGCTCCCAGCTTCAAGGCTGCGATCGACAGAATTCCACTTCCGGTTCCCACATCCAGGATCCTGTCTCCGTCTTTCAGGTATTTACGGATCTGACGGATGCAGAGCTGTGTAGTCTCATGCATACCGGTGCCAAATGCAGTTCCCGGATCGATCTGGATCAGAAGTTTATCTTTGTCTTCCTCTTTCAGTTCCTCCCATGACGGTTTGATCAGAATGTCATCCACATAGAACTGATGAAAATACTGCTTCCAGTTGTTGATCCAATCCTTATCCTCCGTCTGAGAAGCCTCAATCGTGGCTGCTCCCACATCCACACCCCAGCTGCGGATCTCATCCAGTCCTCTCTGGACAGCTGCCAGCATCTCTACATTGTCCTGATCCGGCTCCAGATAAAAGCTGATCTTCGCAACTCCATCATCTGCCGGTCCTTCCGGAAGAATATCCACGAACATCTGGGATTTATCTTTCTCAGAAAGTGGAATCTTATCCTCAATCTCGATGCCTTCGATTCCCGCATCCATCATCATGCTGCTGATCAGATCTTCTGCCTCGGTCGTTGTTGTCAACGTATATTTATTCCATTTCATGGTTATTCCTCCTGTTTTCCGTATTTATCCCGACTTCATATCATAACACAGACTCTGCTTAATGTGCAAGAATATAATCGGTCAGTTCCTTCATGCTGTGTACCACACCAATCGCACCAGCTGCCTCCAGCTCACCTTCCGGCGCAAATCCCATGGCATTTCCCAGACACGGAATGTGAAATACAGCCGCTCCTTCCACATCGTGTTTCCGGTCTCCAACCATAAGGACCTTATCCATCTCTTCTTCTGGCAAATTCAATCTGTGAAGCAGTTCCTCTATCACCTTGTATTTTACACAGCGACTCTCGTCCAGACTTCCTCCACAAATATAATCAAAGCATCCATCAATGCCAAATGCTTGCAGCGTCGTCAGTACATGAACCTCCGGCTTGGAAGATGCCGTACACAAGATCCTGCCGTCTTCATGAAGCGCATCCAGCATCTCTCTCACTCCCGGAAACAACTTATTCTGATGAATACCATACTTGTCAAAATACTCCCTGTAATAAATAGTTCCCTGTCTTGCCTCATCCAACGTAAATCCATAAAACTCCGGGAAAGACTCTGTCAGAGGCGGTCCGATAAACCGCTCCAGTTTTTTCAGATCCGGTTCTTCTATCCCCATTTTGGAAAGTGCGTACTGCACTCCTTTGGTAATGCCTTCTCTGGAATCCCACAAAGTTCCATCCAGATCAAAAAATATGTACTTGTATTTCATAATCTATTGTTCCTCCTCTGCTTTCTTCTGAAAGCTCTCTAAAATATAACTCTGCATCTTCTGAACTGCCGGTGCCAGTACATCAGACCTCACATAGGCCAGTACAATGGTTCTCTTTTCCTCTACTTCCAGTGGGATTACATCTACAGGAAACGGAATATTCCGGATTACCAGCTCCGGCATGAGGCAGACGCCAAAACCACCCATGACCAGTGATACTGCGGACATATCATCTGCAATGTAGCTTCCGCCTCCACCTGGCAGGTCATACTTGTTCATCACATGATTCACATCTGCGTCACAGCCTTCCCTCTGGGTTACAAAACGCTGTTTTTTCAGTTCCTCAATGGTAATATATCCTTCATTCTCAGTCTTGAAGCCCTGCGGTGCCACGCAGATGATCTTGTCCTGATAGATAGGTGTACAGGACAGATCTCCTGCACTGGTGGATGAAAGGAATCCCAGATCTACGATTCCATCCTTCAGCCACTGATACACATCATCATAACTTCCCTGATAAATATCAATTCGAATATTCGGATAATCCTTTTCAAAACCTCTGAGCAGACTTGGCATCCATTCTACACAGGCACTGTTGAAGGTACCGATCCTAACAACACCCTTTTCCATACCGCCGATCTGTGCCACCGCCTGCTGGAGATACTCCTCACTGTTCTGCACATTCTTAATATAGGGAAACAATTCCTTTCCATAATTAGTCAGATACACGCCCTGCTTACTTCGGATAAACAGCGCTGATCCCAATTCCGTCTCCATGGAAGCCACCGCATGGCTGATGGCTGACGGTGTCAGATTCAGAACCTGTGCAGCCTTCTGAAAGCTTTCCTGTTCCACCACTGCCAGAAATACCTGATAGGCTAATAAAGTCATATCTTTCTCTTCTCCTTGAATATTTTTCATTTCAAACATGAAAAAAATGAATTTTACTTATCTATAAAACTATACTATTATATATTCATAAAGTCAATATCAGGAGAAAATCCTTTTGTTGTATAAAATGTGTTTGCGATGAAAAATGGAAGGCTATATGCCTTCCATTTTTCAATTTAGATGTACAAAAGGTACTTCTCACATCAGCTCTCCATAATCAGTTTTCTTCCATCCCCCAGAAGCCACTCATAGATTTCATCCAGTCCTTCTTCTGAAAACGCAAAATCTTTACTGATCTTCTGTTCGTCCGGCGTATGCTTCCATGCATATGGCTCCGGCCAGATGGTTACACGCAGATAATCCTGCGCCTCTTCTTCCTCTCCCACCGTCACTTTGCCGATCCAGAACCGGATTCCCCGGTCTGAACCGGTAAATGCTTCTTTTTTATAAAAAGGCAGATGAAACAAGTCGATTCGACCCATCATAATGATTCTCCTTTAAATGTCACTGTCTGCAGCCACTCGCGATATATGCATTTTGTTTACTTATCATCTTCCCATACATATGGTGTCAGCTGGTATACGTAATAATTTAACCAGTTGGTGTACAGGGTATTTGCATGAGCACGCCACTGCAGAGCCGGGCGCCTGGAATCATCGTCATCCGGGAAATAATTTTTCGGCAGATCAATAGGCAGTCCCTTCGCCTTATCACGCTCATACTCCTTCTGGAGAGTGATCCGGTCATATTCCGGGTGGCCCATGACGAAGATCTTCTTTCCGCCTTCTGCCATACATAGAAATACACCTGCTTCTTCTGATTCTGCCATGATCTTCAGATCCTCGCATGCTGCAATGTCTTCTCTCGGGATCGCAGTATGGCGGGAATGCGGTGCTACAAAATAATCGTCAAATCCTCTGACCAGCGGTTCTTTCCGATTCAGCACCTTATGTGTATAAAGTCCGAACAGTTTCTTTGGCAACAGCACTTTCTCCAGACCATAGTAATAATGAAGTGCCGCCTGTGCTCCCCAGCAGATATACAGTGTAGATGTCACATGTGACTCACACCAGGCAAAAATCTCCCGAAGCTCTGTCCAGTAATCCACCTCTTCAAACTTCATCTGTTCCACCGGTGCACCGGTGATGATCAGACCGTCAAATCTCTTTTTACGAACTTCTTCAAAGGTCTGATAAAACTTGTTCAGATGGCTCTTATCTGTATTTTTAGATTCATGATTGCTTACTGTAATAAATGTCACATCCACCTGCAATGGTGTATTGGAAAAACTTCTGAGAAGCTGAAGCTCTGTATCCTCCTTCAGCGGCATCAGATTCAGGATTCCTACTTTCAGTGGTCGGATCTCCTGGCTGAGTGCACGGCTCTCATCCATAACGAAAATATTTTCTTTTTCCAGTATTTCTTTTGCCGGCAAATCATTCTGTATTCTGATTGGCATATATCTTCTCTCCTCGTCTATTCATCAATCTTCACAGTCACGGTCCAATAGCTCTCACTGGCCTCGATCTTTGTGACCACGCCTTCCAGCCTGTTCAGTTTTTTCTTTGTGTTATTGGACATGGCAATGGCATCACGGATCGTATAATAATACATGACACCTGCCATAGTGTTGGCTGCGTCTTCCTTTAATCGTACCTGATCACCGACCTGTATTAATCCAGCCCGCTCCATACGAAATTCCATCTCTCTGGTCATCATACGCCACCCCCAAAAATTCTTCCAGGCACAGATCCTGCTCCGTCATCAGCTGTGCCGCCGGGATTCCCACATACCGCAGATGCCATGGTTCGGAAATAATACCCGTAATCGCAGACTTATCCTTGGGATAACGGATCACATAGCCATACTCCCAGGCATGCTTTTCTGTCCACTGGTATTCCTTGGTATTCCGAATTCCTTCGTCCAGATTTTTGTAACTGCCTGTCACAAAGTCAAGAGTCAGTCCCAGCTGATGTTCACTGGTTCCCGGTACAGCAACGACCGTTCCGGCTTCTTTGACAGCCTTTTCATGACTGTAACCCTCCCGTTCCAGACGTTCAATTTTATTTTTAAATAAATATACCTGTTTCATATATGTACGATATGCAGAAGTCAGATTCATCCGCATACCGACACTTTTCGCATCTTTCATCATCTGTGTGATTTCTTTTGCAGATCTGCGCTCCAACTGATGACCATTGCCCACACTGACCAGATCAATATCCAGTTCATCCTTCAGAATATACTCTTTGTTCAGAAGACTTAAATATCCATTGATGATCGCGTCCTTTGCCCCGGGCGCATGGGAGTTTTCAATATCCTTTTTTAATTGTTCTGTCAATACTACCGTCTGCTTCTTCGGTGCAGCCGGCTGTGTTGTAGTCGTTGTATCTGTCGTTGCATTGGGGTCTGCGGCCGCGTTTGGATCCGCCGGTTGTGTGACCGCATTGGGATCCATGGGCTGTGCCACTGCCGGATCAACTGCTGGCTGTGCCGCTGCATTCGGATCTGCTGTAGCTGCTGGATCAGTCGGCTGAGCAGCCGCAGCCGGGTCAACAGCCTCCGTTGCATATACATTCAGCACATCTGAAGTCACAAGTCCTGTACCAAGCATAAGCGCCGTTCCCAGCAAGAACGCCGCTTTCTGACAAGTTCTATCGATCATAAAGCTCATTTTTTCTCATCCTGTCCGTATACTGTAATTCTCTTCTTCTCCTCAAGTTTCTGCGGTATCAGCAGCAGAGCATTCCGCCCCGTCCACCGAAGCAACACAAATTGCATAACATGTTCGCCAGACAAAGTCTGCAGCAGAAATCATTTCCCATAACACTCATACCGCCGTATGGAGTGCTCATCTGATCATACCATCCACTTCCACCTTCCAGCTGCTGCACAAGTGCCCGGTACTCCATATTTCCCGGCTGCATGGAAGCTGCCCGCTTGGCGTGATCCAATGCCACTACATTGTTGCCAAGTCCATTGTTGGCAATCGCACTTAAATAATACCATCTGGCAGTCTTCTGTCCCATGCCAGAAAGCACATTCAGTGCTTCATTATACTTGCCTGCCCGTATGTAGTTCATTGCGGCATTCAGATGCATGGTATATTCATCATTCTGGCCTGCACTGGAAGTTTCTCCGTAACCGCCGAATCCACCGGCACTTCCATAGCCGCCAAATCCGCCATAGCCTCCGGCGTTTCCGTATCCGCCGTAGCCATTGGTACTGCCATATCCGCTGTAGCCCTGTTCCTTCTCCTTCATGATCTGATCATAGGCTGCCTGAACCTGCTTGAATTTCTCCTCCGCCTGAGCAGCATTGGGATTATTCACATTGGCATCTGGATGGTATTTTCGACTCAGTGTCCGATATGCTTTTTTTATCTCATCATCCGATGCGTTCCGGGACACACCCAGAACTTCATATGGATCCATCATCATTCCTTTTTATCTGTACCCTTTCTACTGCAGCGAATCTGACCATATCGGCTCCAGACTCCTGCATACAATATATTCCGAAGAATTTCCACCTCTTCCACAATGGGAAGCTGCTCAAACACACGGGAAGTCTCCGCCATCATCATCTTCAGAATCTGCTGGCAGTTCTCCTCAAAAGATTCCTGCCCGTATAACTCTGCCAGAGGATTGTATCGATTCTGTTTCAGATCCTCTTCAATATCCTCATAGGCATCCATCAGATAAATGAACTTTCCAAAATAAAAGCCCATCTTTCTTAACTTCTCCGCCCATTCATCTTCGCGGCATACAAACAATTCTGCCATAATCCTGCCGAAAAATCCAGCACTTTTATCAATATCACAAATGTTTTTCTTTTCCAGTTCACGGAGTGCCTTCAGGTTGTCCGCTGTCATCTGTGCCTTTTCGCCGTAAAGCTTTCTGATCTTCTTCATCTTTGGCATAAGCATCCAGGAAAAGATTCTTGCCCATAGCTTCTTCTCATCCTGCCAGTCATCCAGGCATTTATAAAAGGTAAGAAGCACATTCATGTCCGCCGCGTAGTCAAAATACTGATTCTGCCGAAAATGATGCCGGTTTACCGGATGCGCAATGCAACGTTCACAACCAGTAATGGTCTCCGGCTCATAAAGTCCTGTCAGCAAAAGTGCCAGAAATGTCATGTCATAGCTCAAAGTCATCTGCCCGATTCGTCCATGACGCTTCTTCAGACTTCTGCACAGACCACAGTAGCTTGCTTTGTAGGTCTCATATTCCCGGACCTTCAGTTCCGGTTTGTGTACAATAATATATCCGAACATAGGCGCTTAGCTTCTCTTCTGAAACTCAAAATGACATTTCGGGCAGCGCACCATGATCTTTCCTTTTCCTTTTGGAATCCGGATCTTCTGTTTACATTTTGGACAAGTATAAATATGATGATACCTTCTCTCCTGCCAGAGCTTTTTCTGCTGATCCAGCCAGTAACGGAATTTTGCAGTCAGCTGCAGATATTTCTGATTTTCCGCATATCTTGCGCTGTGATTTTTTGACAGCATCCGGAAAATATCTAGGACCAGAAGTGCATAGATGACCAGATTCAACATCGGATTTCTCAAAAAGATGTTGATGATCATCAAAACCAGTGCCAGAAAAAAGACAAATCGGTATAACTGATCCACACCATATCTTCCTTGCATAAAACGATAAAATTTCTCTCTCATAAAATTTCCCCTTTATTTTCACATAATGTATTCTATTTACATTAAATCTATGAACCTATTGTAAACGAACCCTGTGAAAATACAATGAAATTTTTCTTAAAATTTATATAACCATTCAGAGCCATGCAATTGTTTAAAAAATATGTGAATCAGAGCCATGCTTTAAGTGCCTCCATCTGTGCACAGGCATCTTTATATCCCAGATCATAGACCGCTTTCACTTTTTCCGGATTTTTCTCCATGCGACCGATCTGCGGGTCACGGCTTGGACGGATCACAAAAATCTCTCCTGACTTTTCCATCTCCTCAATCTGATCCATCGTTTCGTTGTAAACCTTATAGCGCTCCTCCATGGCCTTTACAAATGCCGGATATTTCCGATATATCCATTTTGCCGGACCAATAGAAGATTTCTTCTTCCGATAACCAGCAGGTCTGGTCAGCACCACGATATTTTTCTCATAGCCCATCTGCTGAAATGCCCTGATCGGCACACTGTCCGCCACACCTCCATCCAGCAGCTTCATGCCTCCTACTTCCACGATCTGCGAAACCATCGGCATTGAAGCAGACGCACGCATATAATCGATTTCATCCATCGTGTCCAGTAGAATATATTCCGGTTTCCCTGTCTCCACATTGGTACAACCCACATAAAAATCCATAGGTGACTCTGCAAATGCTTTTCGGTCGAATACATCCAGACGATCTGGAAGTTCATGATAACTGAACTCCGTCTCTACCAGATTTCCTGTCTTCAACAATGAGCGAAAGCTCATAAACCGGGGATTCTTCATATATTTCAGATAGTAGCGGATGCTTCTTCCATGCTGTCCAGACACATAAGAGCATCCATGTACCGCACCTGCAGAGACTCCGATGACACCGTCCACCGCGATATTCTGCTCCAGAAATGCATCCAGCACACCAGCGGTATAGATTCCCCGCATGGCTCCGCCTTCCAATACAAGTCCTTTTTTCATGTTCATTCCCTTTCCGTCAAATCTATCCATAGATACGAAAGGGGACAGCACCGGAAAACGGCCTGTCCCTTATCATCATTCTGTGATCTTATGATCTTACAGGATCTCTTTGATCCATCCTTCCGGAGCTTTGATACGACCCATCTGGATACCAGTCAGGGTATCATACAGCTTCTTGGTGATCGGTCCCATCTCTTCCATACCACTCGGCAGACAGATCTCGGTATCATGATCTACGATCTTTCCAACCGGGGAAATAACTGCTGCGGTTCCGCACAGACCAGCCTCTGCGAAATCTTTCAGTTCGTCTTTTGCAATCTTGCGCTCTTCCGCTTCCAGTCCCAGGTACTCTTTTGCAACATACATCAGAGAACGACGGGTTACAGACGGAAGAATACTGTTGGACTTCGGAGTTACCACCTTGCCATCCTTGGTCACAAAGATGAAGTTAGCTCCACCAGTCTCCTCAACATAGGTTCTGGTAGCCGGATCAAGATACATATTCTCATCGAATCCCTTATTGTGAGCATCTACAATGTTGTAAAGGCTCATTGCATAGTTAAGACCGGCTTTGATATCTCCGGTTCCATGAGGTGCTGCACGGTCCACATCAGATACACGGATAGTGATCGGCTTTGCACCGCCCTTGAAGTACGGTCCAACCGGCGTTACGAAGATACGGAACTGATACTCAGTTGCAGGTTTTACACCGATAACCGGATTGATTCCAAACATATACGGACGAATATACAACGTAGCTCCACTGCCATAAGGCGGAACATAAGCTGCATTTGCTTTTACTACATCAACAACAGCCTGCACGAAACGATCCTCCGGAAATACCGGCATCTGAAGTCTTCTTGCAGAATCTGCCATACGTTTTGCATTCAGGTCCGGGCGGAAGGTCACGATTCTTCCATCCTCAGTTGTATAGGCTTTGATTCCTTCAAAACAGGTCTGTGCATACTGAAGTACACATGCGCACTCGCTCATGGTGATCATCGGATCATCACTTAAGGTTCCCTCATCCCATGCTCCATCTTTATAGTTGGCAACAAATCTCTTATCGGTCGGCATATAGGCAAAACCTAAGCTGCCCCAGTCAATGTTTTTCTTTTCCATCACATTTTACTTCCTTTCCTATGTGTATAGACCATGTCTGCGATGACTTTATCTTGCTTTATGATACGCTTTTCACACTGTAGTGTCAAGAAGTAAGTGGAGATAAAGTGAATCTGATGTTGGACAATTTTCACACGCCACCTCTATCGACAACCATACAAAAAGTGGCAGACTATCTTGTTTTCCATAAGATAATCTGCCGCTTCTGCGATCTTCCTGTTTTAACTTGTTACGGTTGTAGGCTTTCCCGTTTGGAACAGTTCTGGTCACCGGATTGAATGTACCCCAGGTTCCTCTCTGTTTTGCATAAAATTCTTTTTGCTTCTTCTTCGACTGCTTGTCGATGGGAATGAATTTGTCCATTGTATTTTCCTCCATGTAAAATGTGATGATTGTGATTCTCTTAGTATATTCTCTTGCTTGAGGAAAAACAATAGTTTCCGCAAACATATTCTCTTATTACATCCTTGTCTCTTTCATCGTGGTCATGCTATCATAATTACAGAAATCTTGTTCCACTTGAGGTATTTACAGATGAAAAAATCTTTTTCTATATCTCTGTTCTTCTTTCCTCATGCTCATTCTCCTGTTAAAATATCCAATTCACCGATTTGAAATATTTTATCTGAGAAACGTATATAAGTTGTATAACAGGCTTCCAATCATTCAATCCGCGCTTACCGAAAGAATTGTTATCTCCGCAGGAAAAATCTCATAAGTAAACACTTCACACTCTGCGGTTATACTATCGCCATAATCAAGATTCAAATCATACTTCTGGTTGATCTCATCCAATGTTTCTCCACCAGAATAGTAATCGTATTCGCCGCATTTGATTGTAAACGACCTTTGTGAAACATTGGCATAATCTGCAGATATAATTCCAGTGAGCGTTTCCAGACGGGCATTGTCATCTATCGCTGGTGTCTGATCATGTCTTATATTCACTCTTGTCATGAATACCATAAATGCCAGCATCATCATAATAAAAGTAATTGTGCAGATTTGACTTATGTATTTACGAATTATTTTCATATTCAAAAGTCCTCACTAAAATTTCAACCCCAAAGCAGCTATACTTTATTTCCAGTACTGTTTCATATATCTTTCCGACTCTTTCTGACTCAGATTGTATTTCATTTCCACCTGAAACTGCACATTATCGTAAGAATTTCCCAATTCCTGGCATACTTCTATCAAGTTCTTTATTCCACGTTCTGTTCCCTGCGCCAGTCCACGCTCCATTCCCTGTGCCAGTCCACGCTCCATTCCACGCTCCATTCCACGCTCCATTCCTTCTGCAATCATCTGATCTACTGCACCACACATATTGATTCCTCCATCCTCATTTTGTACATTTTCTTTCAGTTCCAGCATTCGTTTGTCCAAGAAGTTCCACATTACATCATAGGTATCTTCTTCGATATTTTCAATCTCCGGTATGGTTTTCAACACTTCCTTTAAATTCTGTAAATTATCCCGGTATTTAATCGTCAGAAACATGGTCGCAATATCTTTTGGGAATTCCAGCAGACGATCATCTGGTGTGTGACACACATCCAGCACATGAATCTGATAATCAGGAATATAAGTTTTGAATCTTTCTGGGACTTCGGAAAAATCCAGCAATCCGTGCAGATTTTTTGCTGCGTTCCATGGTTCTTCTCCCATATACAGTACTAATGTGATAACCGGTATCAATCTGTCCTCTTTCTTGATCGGTGATAGTTCTACTTTCTTTTTTCCAGATTTTACGGCATTTTCTGTTTTTCTTTCAGATTCAATCCTCTGAATCTGATCTTTATATTCCAGCGCATCGTAGTCCATCACCCGCACCGGCATAGAATAGTCTACAAATGACTGAAGTTCTGTTCCAATCATAAGAACTATTTTAACTTTCCCGATCTCTTTAAAAACATCCCGGTAACGGCTTCTCATTCTGACCGTTCTTCCACTTCCGGTCTTTCCTGTCAGACGAATATTTTTCGGTTTGATCTGTGTCTCATCGATTTCTTTTTCTCCTTGACAGATCCATCCATTGATCAGCCCTGCGAAATGTCTTGCATCTTCATAATATGCAATCATCGGTTCTTCTTTTTTTCCCATAATCCCCCTTCGGCGATTCTGGAAAATATATAATATTGTGCCCATATTTTCAAACTCTCCAGCTCGCCTTTATTCAGTTTTTTCTTTCTGAAAACTCGGCGAATCGCCGGATATGCTTACGCATAAGAATCTCAGATATCAGTATTATTCTATGATACTTTTAGTTGTTTGTCAATTACTTATTTAAAATTATAATGAAAACAAGGAGTTGCCTCACCTCAAAGCAACTCCCTTCCGCCTCACTTTATTTTACAATGATATTCCTGATTCCATACTTTTCCTACTTTGTCGATCCTGACCGCCACAATCTCCGGAATCGTCTCTTCTTCGGAGTATATAAGCGTCAGCTCCTGCCGAAGATCTGCGAATTCTCCATCCACATACATTGCAGGTGGAAATGTGCTTCCTTTCAATGAAAATGTGGTCTGTTCGCCCTGAGATTTCAGTTCCCCCCAGCTCGCATTGATTGATAACAACTCTGTATCTTTTTCTAGTGTTTCTGGTTCTACATAGAGGATCACTTCTGTCGAAACCTTATTTTCTCCGTCATCATCCTGACTTTCTTTTTTCCTGCGCTCGACTTTTCCAATGTGGTAGGTGTCTTTTCCAGCAGAAATGGATACATCAACATCTTCTGTTCCATCCATCGCCGGAACAGGCACTTCCGCGATTGGTCCATTTTCTCCCATATCCGCCACCAAAGAAACACCCGGTATCTTCAGTTCATATTCGGTGTCTTCTGATACCTTCACCGTTGCCTCAAAACTACTGCTTCCTTCAATACCTGACTGCTTCCATTGAATAAATCCATCCTTTTTCACGTCTTCCGGTGTCACCGGCTCTTTCATCGGTCGTCCCATCTGCCAGATATCGTCTGAAGTTCCCCACGCATGCAACTTGAGAGTCTCGTCATCCTCCCAGGTTCCCTGAAATACCCATGTCCGCCCATTGTGTGTTACCGGTGTTCCAATCTCTTTCAGGCTGTTATACTCTGGTACTGATGTCATATGAATCGTTGCTGTCTGATCAAACAGCTTCAGCACATATTGCCCCTGAGGAGTGATGCTTCGGTACTCCTGCTCCATGGTCAGTTGTTTCTGTTCCTCATCATAATTGCAATACCGGGAAAGTGATGTCAGTTTACTTTTCTCCTCATCCTGTACACTCAGGAACTGATCTGCCTGCTCCCAGTCATCTGCATCTGATGAATAATCTGCAACTATTTTCACATGAAGAAATCCATCCTTCCAGACAACATATTCCATCGTGGCACTTCCATATTCCGTATCCAGTTCCTGCATCGGATTTTTCGCTTCATATAGTTCCTCCTCTGCATCGCAGATTCCCAACGCCGGATGAAACTTGAAAGAAGTTTCTGACCTTGCACAGGCGGTCATTACCAGTAATACTCCGACCAAGACCACACCTGCTGCTATCATTTTCCTGTTATCTGCCATAAGACTCCTCCTCTCCGAATCTATTTCCAATACTGTTTCATATATCTTTCCGCTTCTTCCTGACTCAAATTGTATTTCATTTCCACCTGAAACTGCACATTATCATATGATGTGCCCAGTTCCTGACATACTTCTATCAGATTTTTTATTCCACGTTCTGTTCCCTGCGCCAGTCCACACTCCATTCCCTGTGCCAGTCCACGCTCCATTCCTTCTGCAATCATCTGATCTACGGCTCCACACATATTGATTCCTCCATCTTCATTTTGTACATTTTCTTTCAGTTCCAGCAGACGTTCATCTGGTGTATGGCATATATTGGTTCTTTTTTTCCATAATCCCCCTTCGGCGATTCTGGAAAATATTTCATAACTGCCCCTGCTTTCAGCATATCGTGATTTCATCACTCAATAATTTCGCCGTTCGCCAAGAGAGAGCAAGCTCTCTCTGACTCACTTTCGCTCATTATATCCAACTCGCCTTTATTCAGTTTTTCCCTTCTGAAAACTCGGCGAATCGCCGGATATGCTTACGCATAAGAATCTCAGATGTTAGTTTCATTTTATGATACTTTTAGTTTTTTGTCAATCAGATTTTTTAATCAATCAACCCTTGACATTCTTTTCACTTCTTGTTTTAACACTCATAAAACCATGCTGGTTTCTCAGTTCGGAAGATGCTCTGCTTAATGTAATTTATCGATTCATCGCCGTGCAAACCGGCAACCGAATCTCAGTCACAAATTTTTCAGGATCACTGGTCATGCCGTCATCGATCAATGTGATTTCCTGAGAAAAGCCCGCCGGCATCAGATGCTTCTCCTTCAAAAAGTTAAGAAGCATTTGATAGTACCGTGGTGCTTCTGTATGTCCGCCGCGGAAGCGGATCGTTGCGCACTCCATGGAAGGCAGCAGCTCTGTCTGCCCATCATAATGGTCTTCCTCATCCAGGATCAGGAAGACCCAGTCATATACCTCAAAACTTCCTTCTCTTAAATGTTCTTTAGAAATTCCCACACCGACTTTTCCTAAAAATACCTGTGCCTCCGACTGTCCTTTTTGCATCTGCCGGATAGCGATTTCCAGATCCAGATAGGATCTTGGCCGCACCGGATCTCTTAAGAGAACCATACGTGTCTCCGGAAATATTTTCAACTGAATTTCTTCTAATCTGGAGCATCTGGCATCTCGGATCTGCTCGATCCGATGATCGATCTTTCGCTCCATAATCTCCAGTTCCCGCTTTTTCTGTTGAATCAGGGCTTTCTGTTTTTCCAATTTTTCCTCGATCACATCTGTATCCCGGTTCTGAAGAAACTCAGCGATCTGTGAAAGAGGCAGATCCAATACTCGCAGATATCGAATCGTATTGAGCACTTCAAACTGCCGGATTCCATAGTAGCGATATCCGGTGTCAGGATCCGTATATTCCGGTGCCAGCAATCCCGCCTGTTCATAATGTCGCAGGGTTCCTGCACTGACATGGAACATCTTTGCCACATCACTGATCCAAAATAATTTTTTATCTTCCATTCCGATGTTTTCTCTCCCATCCATGCTTTTCCAGCCATACAAACACACTCAGACAAATGATCACGGATAACAGTGATCCACAGGCCGTTGCGATTCCCATAGGAAACAAACTTGCCGGGAACAGCTTGGATGTCAGATACACACCCGGAATCCTCACCAGCAAGATAGAGGTAATGTTGTGCAGAAAAGAAAATTCTGATCTTCCATATGCGCAGAAATACCCACTGAAGCTGAAATGCATACCGGCAAATACGCAGTCAAAGATATAACCTCGCAGATACTGACCTCCCATTGTCTTCACCACTTCATCTGTTGTAAAAAGTCCTACTACGGGCTCTGCAATAAACTGGATCACGATGGATACGATTATGCCAAATCCTGCTGCGATCATCAATGCATAGCGAAGGGTTGCCCTGGCCCTATCATATTTTCCAGCACCAATATTCTGAGCACAGAGTGCTGACACTGTAGAGAGCATAGAAGACGGTACAAGGAATAAAAAGCTGATGATCTTCTCCACAATACCAACAGCTGCGGCCGCACTTAAACCTCTGCGATTTGCAATAATAGTAATGACAATAAACGCGATCTGGATAAACCCATCCTGCAGTGCCACCGGGATACCGATCTGTAACAGCTGTCCCATCACGGCTTTCTGCGGGCGCAGGTCACTTTTCTGCAAAGTGATGCCAGACTGTTTTTTTACGATCACAGTGAGCGCCAGCACCACACTGAATGCCTGAGACATTGTGGTACCCAGTGCTGCCCCTGCCGGTCCCAGATGAAAATATCCCATAAACAGATAGTCAAGGGCAATATTTACCACGCATGCTACTGCAATAAAACACAGGGGACTCTTAGAATCTCCCAGTCCGCGAAAAATGGAACTGATCACATTATAAGCAGTGATAAACGGAATCCCAATAAAGCAGATGGTCAGATACAGTTTCGTTCCATCTACTGCTTCCGCCGGAGTGGACATGACCGACACAATTGGGGATACCAATGTCACCAGCACGACTGCCAGTACAATCGCCAGACCAAGAAATAAAGTCACCGAATTTCCCACTGTCTGGGAGGCCTTTTTCTTATCACCGCCTCCGATCGCCTGCGCAATGATGACTGTTGATCCCATGGCAAGTCCTACAATCATGACCGTGATCATATGCATAACCTGACTTCCAATGGATACTGCAGTAGTGCTTGCCACACCTTCAAACTGACCAATAATGAACAAATCTGCCATACCATACAGAGTCTGCAAAAAATAAGACAACAGATAAGGCAGAGAAAAATACACAATATTTTTAAATACACTTCCAGATGTAAGATTTCTTTCCATAAAAGTACAAAAGACTCCTTTCTTCCGTTCCCGATTTTAAACCCTACATCTATTGTAAAGTCAATGCTTTCTTACAGAGTTTAGAATAAATATGTTCCACAAACCAGGGTTCCGTAGATTTTTCCCCGATTTCTTCCACCGGGATCCATGCAACCGCACTGTTTTCATCCGGCTTTTTACGTATTGGTTTCCTGGGATCTGCTTCCATAAGATAGGTAACGTTCAGATGAAGATGAGAGGCCACATACGTTCCACGCTTCCAGTGACCATCCACAGTCAGAATCTCCAGTGAAACCGGTGCCTCCTGTAGTGGTGTGACCTGTGAAAGCCCGCTTTCTTCCTCCACTTCCCGGATCGCCACTTTCTGAAGATTCCATTCCCCGTCCGCATGACCACCCAGCCATGCCCAGGAGTTATAAATATTGTGGTAAGCCATGAGCACCTGCTTCCGATCCGGGCTTACCACCCACGCTGATGCAGTCAGATGTGCAGTCTCATTGGCTCTGGTCACAATATCCCTTCCACTTCTGATCCATTGAATCAACAATTCCCGGTCTTTCTCTTCCTGCTCATTACATGGCTTATACGCTTCTATCTGTTTTAACAACCGTTCCATCTGTATCTCCCATCCTTCTATATCAATCAGTAAAGCCTGCATTTCATCTCATTCTTCTCTGAATATATCGCAGTCTCCCTGGCTCCGTCAAGCAACAACTTCTATCATTCTGAACACCACCGTCATCGCATTTGTTAACTATATATATTTTTTAGTTGACACATTATTTTTTATCTTTTATAATTGTGAACCGTAATGATTCAGGAGGTTTACAAATGTCAAAAACAAAATCTATCATCTACTGCGGACTGTTCACCGCCCTGATTGCTGTGGGCGCATTTATCAAGATTCCCATTCCGGTAGTTCCCTTTACCCTGCAATATTTATTTACGATGCTGGCTGGTCTTCTGCTTGGTTCCCGCAGAGGCTCCCTGTCCGTAATCGCTTATGTAATTCTTGGACTGGCAGGACTTCCCATCTTCAGCGAAGGCGGTGGTCTGTGGTATATCTTCAAGCCAAGCTTTGGTTATCTGATTGGATTCTGTGCCGGAACTTTTTTAACCGGATATCTGGCTGAACATATGAAAAAGAAAACAGTTCTTTACTATCTTGCAGCTAATCTGGCAGGGCTTCTGGTAGTCTATGCATGCGGCATGATCTACTATTATATAATCTGCAATTACGTAATCAACACACCAATCGGTGTATGGCCGCTGTTCCTGTACTGCTTTATCCTGGCAGTTCCAGGCGACATTGCCTTAAGCATTCTTGCTGCAGTTCTGGTAAAGCGGATCAAACCAGTACTGGAACTGTAAAGCCGGAACAAAAATAATCTATCGCAAACGATTTATCACAAAGGAGACCAATTTTATGAACGTACTGACTTTAGCCCAGGAGATCATCGACGGAAAAAGACTGACCCGCGAGGATGATCTGTCCTTCTTCCTCACCTGTGATCTTGACAATTTATGTAAAGGAGCTGATCAGATCCGTGAAGCACGGATTGGCAATAAAGTAGACCTTTGCTCCATCATCAACGGCCGCAGCGGCCGCTGTCCGGAAGACTGTAAATACTGCGCACAATCTGCCCATCATCACACGAATTGCGAAGTCTATGATTTTCTTCCGGAAGAAAAGATCGTGGAGCTGTGCAAGCTCAATGAGTCCGAAGGCGTGGATCGCTTTTCCATTGTAACTGCTGGAAAAGCACTGACAGGGAAAGAATTCGACAAAGCGGTCCATGCTTACGAGACCATGAAAAGGGAATGTAAGATCGATCTGTGCGCTTCCATGGGATTTCTCTCTGCTGATCAGCTTCATCGGCTCCACGAGGCAGGCGTGACCAGTTATCACCATAATATTGAGACTTCCCGCCGGAATTTCCCGAATATCTGTACCACACATACTTATGATATGAAGATCGAGACTTTGAAAAAAGTCAAAGCAGAAGGTATGTGTGCCTGTTCCGGAGGTATCATCGGTATGGGCGAGACATGGGAAGATCGCCTGGATATGGCTATCAGCCTGGCAGAACTTGGAATTGATTCCATTCCCATCAATGCGCTGATGCCGATTCCGGGAACCCCTCTGGAAAATCTGCCTCGTTTATCTGAGGAAGATATTTTACGTACCATCGCATTATTCCGTTATATCAATCCCGATGCCAATATCCGTCTGGCTGCAGGCCGTGCTCTTCTGACCAACGACGGTGAAATTGCCTTCAAGTCCGGGGCTTCTGCCACCATTACCGGAAATATGCTGACAACGGTTGCCTGTGCCACCATCCGAAGTGATCGTCAGATGCTCACGGATCTTGGCCGCGATGTAACACCGGATTACTGGAAGGAGGCATAAAGCCATGAGCAAAGCGCTCTTTATTACAGGTACCGGTACAGACACCGGAAAGACCTATATTACCGGTCTGATCACTAAAAAACTGGCAGAAGTCGGTCTACATCCGGCCTACTACAAAGCTGCCATGAGTGGAAATGACCGCAGAGCAGACGGCTCTCTGATTCCCGGAGATGCACTCTGTGTACAGACTATGTCCGGCATCACTCAGCGACTGGAAGATATGTGTCCTTATGTATATGAGCATGCTTACTCTCCTCATCTGGCTTCCCGGCTGGAAGGACATCCGGTTCAGATGAATGTAGTGAAAAAAGGATTTGCTCACGTCTGTGAAAACTATGATTATGTGACCGTTGAAGGCAGCGGCGGTATCCTGTGCCCCATCTGCTTTGACGAAGCCAGGATCCAGCTGGAAGATGTAGTAAAAGAACTTCATCTTTCCAGCATTCTGATCGCTGATGCAGGTCTTGGAACCATCAACAGTGTGGTGCTGACCGTTGAATATATGAAAGCACATGATCTTCCTCTCAAGGGAATGATCTTCAATCACTGCCACCCAGGCAATGTAATGGAGGAAGACAACATTTTTATGTGTGAGCATATGACAGGCCTTCCCACTCTTGCAAGAGTCTGTGATGGCGATACTTCTCTTTCCATAGATGCTGCGACACTCAGTGAACTTTATGACGAGGTAACATTATGATCTGGTATCCTTACGAACAAATGAAAACCATGAAGGCTCCTTATAAAATTGTTGATGCTGATGGAGTCTATCTCTATACTGAGGATCAGAAGCTGATTGATTCTGTCTCCTCCTGGTGGTGCATGATCCACGGATACAAACATCCGGAACTGACTGCTGCCATCAAGGAACAGGCAGATCATTTCTGCCATGTGATGCTTGGTGGCCTGACCCATGAGCCGGTACAGAAGCTGACCCAAAAGCTGGAAAGCTTTCTGCCGGGTGACTTAAACTACTGTTTTTACTCCGACTCCGGCAGTGTAGCTGTGGAAGTCTCCCTGAAAATGGCGCTTCAGTACAACACTAACCAGGGCAGAAAACGTCCGCTGGTATTAGCTTTGGAACATGCCTACCACGGAGATACCTTCAAAGCTATGGAAGTAGGGGATGATGAAGATTATCATTTCGCATTTGATAAAAAAGAAGGTGTGATCCATATTCCAACTGAGATTCCTGCACTGGAAGAGGCCTTTGCAAACTATCACGATCAGCTGAACTGCTTTATCGTAGAGCCACTGCTGCAGGGTGCCGGTGGCATGCGGATGTATGATATTTCTTTTCTCAAGCGTGCCCGTGAATTATGCAGCGAATACGATGTACTTCTGATCTTTGATGAGGTTGCCACTGGATTTGGAAGAACTGGTTATCGATTTGTTGCAGACGAAGTTCTGCCGGATATTCTGGTTCTGGGGAAAGCCCTGACCGGCGGCTACCTTGGTCATGCTGTAACCGTTGCCAGTCAGAAAGTCTTTGATGCCTTTTACAGTAACGATGACCGGAAAGCGCTGATGCACGGTCCAACCTTTATGGGAAATCCACTGGCCTGCGCCGTTGCCTTAAAAGGAATTGAGATTTTTGAACGGGAAGATTATATGAGCAAGATCCATCGGATCACCGAGATTTCCCATCGGGAAATGGATGGTTTTACCGATCCGAGAATCCGTGAGGTCCGCATCATGGGCGGATGCACCTGTGTGGATGTCTACGATCCGGCAACACTGGAAGGATTCCAGCAGTTTGCTTACGAACGAGGCGTCTTCAGCCGTCCATTCCTGACCTGCATGTACACTATGATGCCTTACATTATCAAAGAAGAAGAATTGATTCAGATCTATGACGTTATGAAAGAATGGTTCCGGAGGTAATCCCCGGAACCATTTTCAACTCTTTATTCTGCTGTTTTCCAGTCCAGGATGGACTCGTCAGTCAACTGTTTCAACTGTTCCCAGCACTCGTTCCACATGCGATCACGTTCTTCCTGATCATCCGGCTCATGGCAATAAGTCACACTGCCGTCATAGACACCAACCACATAGAATCCAGCCTCTTTTGCCGTCTGCGCTGCATAAAGAGCATCCTCATAAACTGCTGTCTCTGACGGTTCCGCGCCCATGCGCCTGATGGATTCCAGATACACATCTGGCTGACGTTTTCCTGCTCCTACGGTCTCACAGGACAACAGGAATTCAAAATCCTCCCTGACATCCAGCCGGGACAAGCATGCTTCCATCAGCGGTTCTGCAGTAGCGGATGCCACACACATACGCACGCCTCTGTCTCTCAGCCGGGTCAGATACTCCTTTACGCCTGCCTTCAATGGGATGTCACTGCGATAATGTTCATCCATCATGGCATTCATATCATCTGCCACCTGCTCCGGCGTTCCCTGAAGTCCAAATTCACGGATAAACAAAGCTGCTGATTCCGTCATAGTCATGGGCTTGATCTTCTCCAGAATATCCTTTGGTGGATTCAGGACCCCATGAGTCTCCAGATATTCTCCTGCCAGACGTTTCCAGTATCCCATAGAATCCACTAGGGTCCCATCCATGTCAAAGATTGCGTATTTTTTATTCATGTTCCACCATTTTCTGTGCCAGCACTTTCAGCTCTCTGGTCGCCTGACCTGGATCCTTGGCTGCAAAGATGGCAGATACCACTGCTACACCGTCTACACCGCTGCCTGCAAGCTCCATCAGATTGGATGCATTGATTCCTCCAATGGCTACCACCGGAATGCTTACAGAACTGCTGATCTCCTGCAGCTTCTCCAGCGACAGATTTCTGGCGTTTTTCTTGGTGCTTGTGCCAAATACTGCACCAACTCCAATATAGTCTGCACCGGCTTTTTCTGCTGCCTGTGCTTCTTCTACTGTTCCTGCGGAGATTCCTAGAATCTTATCCGGTCCGATCATCGCACGGATGTCGCGTCCTTTGATATCAGATTGTCCTACATGAACACCATCTGCATCAATGTCCATGGCGATCTCTACACTGTCATTGACTACATAAGGTACTCTGTAAGAGGCACACAGCTCTTTCAGTGCCTCTGCCTCCTGTTCGAAGGTATTTTCATCCAGATCTTTTTCACGGATCTGCAGAAACGTCGCACCATTCTCCAGTACTTTTCTGCATACATCTGTCAGTCCTTCTCCATCCTTCAGCCACATACGGTCAGTGACTGCATACAGCAACATGGAATTCTGTATCTCTTCTTTAGAAAATTTCATAACGTGCCCCTTTCGTAAGTTCCTCTTCCGTCAGATTAAAGACCGCATCGATCAAATCTGTACGGAAAGTAGCATTTCCCGTGCCATTTTTTATTCTCTTTTTCTCCGCGATCTCTCCGGCAATTCCCATAGCCGCCATAGCCGCACAGGTTGCTGTAAATGGATCCTCTGCAGCCGCTCCCACAAATGCACCGATCATGGAAGTCAGCATACACCCGCTTCCTGTGATCCGTGACATGGTCGCGCATCCATTTCTCAAAACCATGGTTCGTTCCCCGTCGGATACCAGGTCGATCACTCCGGAAACTGCGATCACTGTTCCAAGACTTTTTGCAAGATTCTTGATCATCTCCTGAGCTTCTGGAAGATTTTCTTCTGTGATGGCATCCAGATCACTTACATCTACGCCAGCACCTGTGGTCTGCTGACCGGCCAAGTAGCGGATCTCTGATGCATTTCCCCGGATCGCAGTAAAATGAACTTCCTCCAACAGCCTCTTTGCTGCATCTCTACGAAGCTGTGTGCCACCTACTGCTACCGGATCCAGCACCACCGGAATCTTCCGTCGGTTTGCCTCTTTTCCACCGACAATCATAGAATCCGTCAATGCGATGGCTCCCATGTTACATACCAGCGCCTGTACGCAGGACAATGCTTCTGCCACTTCATCAATATGATCTGCCATGGACGGAGTTCCGCCCGCCGCCAGAATGATATTTGCGCAGTCATTGACCGTCACAAAGTTAGTGATGCACTGCACACGCGGTTCCATTTCATGAACCTTACGCAGTACCTCTGCAAATTTGGTCATTTATCTTCCTCCTATGAAAGTTCATTCTGCATACGGTTCAGCACCCCTGTCTTCTTCAGGATCAGAACTACAACCACACCCATGGCTGCTCCCACAATAGCAGACGGTGTATAGAACGGAATATAGTAAAACGGAGACTGAGCATCCAGTCCATAGAACATCTTCATCAGCGGATAAGAAGCACAGGCACCGATCACTCCGGTTCCAAACACTTCACCAACAAATACCAGGTAGACATTTTTTGTTTTCCGATAAATCAATCCACCAAGAACAGGTCCAAAGATTGCCCCGGTTACCGCCTGAATGGTTCTGCCGGACATCATCCGCATGATTCCACAAAGCAAGGATGCCGCAAATCCATACCAGGGACCTACCAGAACAGCTGCCAGCACATCAACAAAATGCTGAAAAGGTGCCATAGCCGGAAAATATACAAATGTGTTCAGCACAAATGCAAGGCACGCAAGCATAGCAGTTAATGCCATTTTTTTCGTTGTAATTTTTTTCATGTTCCTACACTCCTTTGTTGTACAGAGAAAATACTGTATTCTTTGCCCAAAAGAGGCACCACTCAATGCGGTGCCTCAAAAAATCATATCCACTTCCTACGTCGGCATTATCCGCATCAGGTTAAAGGGTCGAAGGTCTACCTTCCTCTCAGCCTGTCATACAAGCTCCCCTGCCTTCAATTGTCCTACCTATTGTAACGCTGCATTTCTTCTATTGCAAGTGTTTTTTAGCCCGCATAAGGAAGGTTTTCGAACAGCTCATTCTCATCCACGCCACCAATAGTACCGGAATATGTCATCTGGCCTTCGGATCCATCGGGAGACAGATCAACTAGAAGATTTCCTGCAGTTCCATCCGGCAGTTCAAAATAGAAAGTACCATCATCCGGTGAATATGCCTGCGGAATGATCACATCTCCTGCCTTCAGAGTCGTGTTACCGCCCTCCAGTCTGCAGTTGACACTTTCTTTCACAGTCAGCTCCGGAAGTTCTCCAGACGGATCTCCAAGGAACTGATACATAGAATCCGTTGCAGTCAGTTTATCATTCTGAATCAGATAATTTCTGGTTCCTCCATAGGTTCCCAGCACATAGATTCTGGACTCTATATCGAATCCTTCTGCTGGATCTGTCGGCATATTCCGCAGATGTCCATCCTGTGTGGATACCAGTGTCACTCCACTCTCATCCAGCTTCACAAGATAAATCATTCCATAGTCATCAAAGGTAGTGGTCTCTGTCATCACATATTCCTGACCATCCAGAGATACCTCATAGACACCATTCACATAGAGACTTTCATCCAGTTTCAGTTCCTGATCTCCATACACAGCTGTAACCGCAATGATCTCATCGTCATCCGGATATGCCTGCTCCGTCTTCAACGTAAATTCTTTGCCTGAGATTTCCGCTGCAGTATTAGCCGTCAGCTCCGTGATCATATTCTCATTGTTCTCTGCAGTTTCACCATTCTCTGTATCTTCTGTATCCTGTGAAGCCTCTGCTGTGGTTTCATCTGCAGTATCTGTCACCTGTTCTTCTGCCTGCTGAGAATCTCCTGCTGTATCTTTTGCTCCACATGCCGTTAATGTCAATGCTGTTGCCATCATAAATACAGCTAAATATTTCTTCTTCATTGTCATCTATCTTTCTTTGTTCATATTATATGTTATTCCTGTACAAGTATTGTCCAATCAAGCTTTGCATAATTGTCCGTATAAGAATTGATTACAGACTGTGCCATATCTTCATCCACTGGCTCATCATTAGAAGTATCCCAGTCATCATCATATGCCATAAACCATGGATTTTCTTCATCTGCTGCTGCATCATACATGATTGCCTGCTGAACTGTAAGCCGATCCCCTGACACTGTGTAATATAACCATCCGGAGCTCGCCGCACCATTGGATCCCTCATTTGCGATCAGGATCGCTCCTGCTTCATCTTCCACAAGATAATAACGGTTTCTGGATTCACTTTCAAATATCTGAACAGCATTTCCATCCTTCAAAGTATACGCATCAAAAATAATCCTGTTTGCCGGTAATTCTGTATCCATTTCACCAATCAACAGCTCCGGCTGTCCATCTGCATCCAGATCATACAGAGTATAACCGATCTGATCCTGTGCATCCATATTACAAAACTCTGACACCATAGAAGACATTCCTTCATCAAATGCTTTACTCACATCCCATTTTTCTGTAATCATCGTCTTGTATTTATCCAGAACATTCTGGTACTCTTCGGGCATCACATAGTCTGAACCCTTGACCTCCGAATCTTTTTCGACATTCTCTGTGGATTTCTCCGCTGCTTCTGCAGATGAATCTGTATCCGTATTTTCTGTACTTTCTTCTGCCTGTGAAACTTCCGGCACATCTGCTGCATCATTTTTGTCTGAGCACGCTGTCAGCATCGCTGCTGTGATTGCCAGCATACTAAGCATAATTACTTTCTTTTTCATCTTACATCCTCCTGCGGATATGCTTGACATCTCCGCTTTTATTCTTGAATATGGATATTTTACCACAATCCGCAGGAAAGGAAGTTAAAGTTTTTCTTAATTCTGATAGCGGATCTCTGTATCCTGTAACATCGGATAGCTGACAACTTCTGTTCCGTTAAGATCTATTGCATGCATATTCACAGCTGTGATCTGCGGATTCTCATAAGTTGTATAATAATAGATACCTTTGCTTGTATTACAGCAGGAAGTATAGATGGTGATCTCATATTTACCCTCTGCCACCTCACAGCATCCTCTCTGCTGGTCTACAGACCCTAAGATATGGAAAAACTGGCTGACACTTGCTTTTTCTGTATCTTCAGACCGGGAATTGAGTCTGGTAAATGCCACTCTGGAAAAACGGGATGTGGACGACAGATCTCCCGGCAATCCCAGGGCACCCATGCCTCTGCTGTAAGTGCTAAGTGGCAATTCTTTGGAAAACTGATTTTCCGGCTGCTTCGGGGACAGATGCATATACTGGTTCAGCAGGAACATCTGCTGCGGAAACGGCGGATTGTTGGTCAGTACTCCTGCCGGGTTATCATATATATGCAGCCCATCTGTCATAGACTCCACCACGATACAGCCGTCTTTGTCTGCGATGATCCAGTGAAGCTGAGCCGATGGCAGCTGTGCACTGAACGGAGTCCCTGTCAGATTCATTTCCTTCAGTTTTTTCTTTGCATCTTCCACAGTTGCACATTGTGTCAGTATCCAGGGAATAAACTCATACTGTGCTACATTTTCTTTTTCATTATCTACGTCAGCATATGCAGCATTACCGACAAAATTGAGGCCTGCCATACCAAGTCCTTTTTCATTTGCTGCATCATAATACAATGGATATCCATTTGCTACATGTGCCATGCCAATGCAGGCATAATGATGCTCCATAGTACCTGCATAATGAAACTTGATCGGATAATTACGTGGAATGATCGCTATCTGTTCTCCATAAGAGAATTCATAATCCAATGTACGTCCCATATAAAAATCTTTTGTCTGATAAGTTGCTGCTGTACACATATTCTACTCCTCCCACAAATTCTGCGGATATTTTCCTGCATCTTTCAGATCCTGCATTGCTTTCATAACGACCGGTTTATCTTCCTTATAGGTAACTCCGTGCCAGCGGTCATGGGATTTCAATACAGTTACTTCTGCTTTTCCTTCTCGGATCAGTTCATCTACCACAAATGGAAGGAAATATTCGCATTTCAGCGGATTTTTCTTCAGATTCTCATCGAGAAATACTGGAAACCGCTCTTTCAGTTCTTTTAAAATACTTGCAGAGAAGCCCCACAGATTCATGGATACCGGTGCATCTTCCGGCAGGCTGTGCCAGGTCACACCATCATCCTCTGTATATGCCGGTCCTTCTGCATGACGCTCGATTCGGGTTCTCTCTGTAATGGCAGTCAGCTTATGATGCGCATCTGTTTCACAGACACCACGTGCCACGTGACCATTCTCGGTCAGTGTATTTTTCAGAAGATATCCTACCATTGCATACTGATATTTATCCCCATCCTCAGTATTTACCAGGAAATCATGGATCAGCCGAAATGCCTCCTGTCCATAATAGTCATCTGCATTGATCACCGCAAATGGACCATCTACAACCGGCAGGCAGGACAATACAGCATGTCCGGTTCCCCATGGTTTCACACGTCCTTCCGGAACTTCATAACCATCCGGAATGTTATGAAGATCCTGAAATACATACTCCACCGGAATACGTTTCTCCATGCGATTGCCGATGCTCTCGCGAAAATCTGCTTCGTTTTCTTTTTTAATGATAAATATTACTTTTCCAAATCCGGCCTGTACTGCATCATAGATGGAATAATCCATAATAATATGTCCCTGCGGGTCAATGGGATCGATCTGTTTTAATCCGCCATAACGGCTTCCCATTCCTGCTGCCATAATTACCAAAGTTGGTTTTGTCATCGTTTCGTCCTCCAAAAAAGAAATTCTATCTACCAGATATCATACCCATATCTTTCTTTTTATGCAAGAAAAAAAGAAGGATATGCCCGAAAGCATATCCTTCTTGTTAATACAGATTATTCTGCGTCTCCGCCGTACAGAGTTTTGAGTTTGTTCAGGTAAGCATATCTTGCCTTGTACTCGCTCTCGGATCTGGTAAACAGTTCTTCTGCTCTCTGCGGATTTGCTCTCTTCAGAGAGTTGTAACGAACCTCGCCATCCAGGAATGCCTGGAAGTCGCCAGTCGGAGTCTTGGAATCCAGTGCAAATGCATCCTTGCCCTCTGCTGCCAGAGCCGGGTTGAAACGGAAGCAATGCCAGTAACCAGCCTCAACAGCCAGCTGCTCCTCGGTCTGAGCTTTGCTCATACCTTTCTTGATACCATGGTTGATACACGGAGCGTAAGCGATAATCAGGGACGGTCCCGGATATGCCTCTGCCTCTGCGATTGCTTTTACGCACTGATTGAAATCAGCACCCATGGAGATCTGTGCTACATATACATAACCATAGCTCATAGCGATAGAAGCCAGGTCTTTCTTCTTGGTCTCTTTACCACCAGCTGCGAACTGTGCTACTGCACCAGTCGGGGTAGCCTTAGAAGACTGTCCACCTGTGTTGGAGTAAACCTCAGTATCGAATACCATTACGTTGATGTCTTTGCCGGAAGCAAGTACATGGTCAACGCCGCCGAATCCGATATCGTAAGCCCATCCGTCACCACCGAAGATCCACTGGGATTTCTTAGCGAGGAAGTCTTTCTGTGCAAGAATCTCTTTGCCCTTGTCACATCCGCAAGCTTCCAGAGCAGCTACCAGCTTATCGGTTGCAGTGCCATTGGTAGCACCTACTCCATAAGTATCAAGCCATTCCTGAGCTGCAGCTTTTACATCTGCGTTCTGACCGTTAGCAACGATATCCTCAATTTTCTCTTTCAGTCCGCCACGAATAGCGTTCTGAGCGAGCAGCATACCGTAACCAAACTCAGCTGCATCCTCGAACAGGGAGTTGGACCATGCAGGACCATGTCCCTTCTCGTTTACAGTGTAAGGAGTGGACGGTGAGGAGTTACCCCAGATAGAGGAGCATCCTGTTGCGTTTGCGATATACATTCTGTCACCAAACAGCTGGGTGATCAGTTTAGCGTACGGGGTCTCACCACAGCCTGCGCATGCGCCTGAGAACTCAAGCAGCGGAGTCTTGAACTGAGATCCTTTTACGGTAGCCTCTTTGAATTTTGCGATAACGTCTGCTTTCTCCGGAAGAGTTACAGCGTAATCGAATGCGCTCTGGCAAGCTGCATTTGCTTCCATATTCTGCATATCGAGAGCTTTTGCACCCTTCTTGCCCGGGCATACGTTTGCACAGGAGCCGCATCCGGTACAGTCGAGTGCGGATACAACGATTGCAAACTTCTTATCAGCCATACCAGTCATAGCCAGTGTCTGCATATCAGCCGGTGCAGCAGCAGCCTCAGCCTCGGTCATAGCAACCGGACGGATTGCAGCGTGCGGGCAGACATAAGAACATCTGTTACACTGGATACAGTTTTCCGGATTCCATACCGGGATATTAACTGCGATACCACGTTTCTCGTATGCAGAAGTACCGGACGGAGTAGTTCCATCTACATAATCTTTGAATGCAGATACCGGCAGAGTGTTACCTTCCTGTGCAGATACTTTAGCCTGGATGTTGTTAACGAAGTCAACAGCAGCCTGTCTTCCGCTCTCTGCATGAGTAGTAACAAGTCCTTCATCAGCTGCAGTTTTCCAGCTTTCCGGAACTTTAACCTCTACAACCTGTTTTGCACCTTCATCGATAGCAGCCCAGTTCTTAGCAACGACATCATCACCCTTACGTCCGTAAGTAGCCTTTGCAGCAGCCTTCATAAGATCGATAGCCTGCTCCTCCGGAATGATTGCAGCCAGCTTGAAGAATGCGGACTGAAGAATGGTATTGATACGTGTCGGTCCCATACCGGTCTCGATACCGATCTTAACACCATCGATTACATAGAATTTAATATTGTGGTTAGCGATGAATGCTTTCACCTGTCCCGGAAGATGTTTCTCAAGTCCTTCCATATCCCACGGGCAGTTCAGCAGGAATGTACCACCGTCAACCAGCTCCTGTACCATGTTGTACTTACGTACATAGGACGGATTATGACAGGCAACAAAGTTAGCCTTGTGAATCAGGTATGTAGATTTGATCGGTTTCTTACCAAAACGAAGGTGAGACATGGTCACACCACCGGATTTCTTGGAGTCATAATCAAAATATGCCTGAGCATACATATCAGTGTTATCACCGATGATCTTGATGGAGTTCTTGTTAGCTCCAACAGTACCGTCAGCACCCAGTCCCCAGAACTTGCAGTTGATGGTTCCTTCCGGAGTGGTTACCAGCGGAGCACCGGTCTCAAGAGACAGATGTGTAACATCGTCTACGATACCGATAGTAAATTTAGCCTTCTCAGTGTTGTTGTATACAGCAACGATCTGAGCCGGAGTAGTATCTTTGGATCCCAGTCCGTAACGGCCTGTGAATACCGGAGTATCATTGAATTTGGTTCCTTTAAGAGCTGCAACAACATCAAGGTACAGCGGCTCGCCAAGAGCACCTGGCTCTTTGGTTCTGTCAAGTACGGTGATCAGTTTAGCAGTTTCCGGAATAGCCTCTACCAGTGCATCTGCGCAGAACGGTCTGTAAAGACGAACTTTAACAACACCGACTTTCTCGCCTGCAGCACGCAGATAATCAATTGTCTCCTCGATGGTATCACATACAGATCCCATAGCGATGATAACTTTCTCAGCATCCGGAGCTCCGTAGTAGTTGAACAGCTTGTAATCGGTACCGATCTTAGCGTTAACTTTGTCCATGTACTCCTGAACGATTGCCGGAAGAGCATCGTAGTACGGGTTGCATGCCTCACGAGCCTGGAAGAAGATATCCGGGTTCTGAGCAGAACCTCTCTGACACGGATGATTCGGATTCAGAGCATCTTTTCTGTATGCTTCGATTGCATCCATATCTACCATATCTTTCAGATCTTCGTAATCCCACTGCTCGATCTTCTGGATCTCATGAGAAGTACGGAATCCGTCGAAGAAGTTGATGAACGGAAGACGTCCTTTGATTGCTGCACAGTGAGCAACCGGAGTCAGGTCCATAACCTCCTGTACGCTGGACTCGCAGAGCATTGCTACACCAGTCTGACGACAGGCATATACATCGGAGTGATCTCCAAAGATAGACAGTGCATGGCTTGCCAGTGCACGAGCGGATACGTTGAATACACCCGGAAGTCTCTCACCTGCTACTTTGTACAGGTTCGGGATCATCAGAAGAAGTCCCTGAGAAGCGGTAAAGGTGGTTGTCAGAGCACCAGCTGCCAGAGATCCGTGTACAGCACCTGCTGCACCAGCCTCGGACTGCATCTCGGTTACCTGTACGGTATGTCCGAAGATGTTGGTTCTTCCCTGAGTTGCCCATTCATCAGTAGCTTCTGCCATAACAGATGACGGGGTGATCGGATAGATAGCAGCTACGTCAGAGTATGCATAAGATACATGAGCAGCAGCATGGTTTCCATCCATGGTTTTCATTTTTCTGGCCATTTTTATTATTCCTCCTTATCAGAATCAATAAGACTCTTTATTCTATTGTAAAAATAGCTCTTATCATACGTAGTTTATTTTATCACAACTGCACAGACTTGTCCATTTTTCTGTCAATTTTTTTTGATGATTTTTGTCAAATATTATAAGTCTTCCAGATTTTCCTTCAGCTTATCCATAAATCCTTTTTTCTTCGGCTTTCCGGCTTCTGGCTTCTGATTCAGAGTATTTCCGTTTTCTTTATCGTATTCCTTCAGTGCTTCTTTTGCCGCATGACTTAAATTAGTCGGAACCTCAACGACCAGAGTCACATAATGATCACCGCGCACGCCCTTATTTCTAAGAGACGGCATACCTTTTCCTCTGAGCCGTACTCTGGTATCGGTCTGGGTTCCTGCTTTCACATCGTACTCTACTTCTCCGTCCACAGTCTTGATCCGGATCGTTCCACCGAGTGTTGCCACCGGGAAACTGATCGGTACGGTAGAGAAAATATCGATGTCCTGACGCTGGAAGATTGGATGACGGCTCACCTGAACTTCTACCAGCAGATCACCTCTCGGTCCTCCATTGACACCTGGTTCTCCCTTGCCGCGGATACGGATACTCTGTCCGTTATCGATACCTGCCGGAACAGATACAGAGATCTTTTTCTTGCTTGCAATATATCCGGTTCCATAGCAGTCCGGGCATTTGTCCTTGATAATCTTACCAGTTCCCTGACAGTCCGGGCATGGGCGGACATTCTGTACCATACCAAACAGAGACTGCTGGGTATATACCACCTGACCTTTTCCTCCACATTTCGGACAGGTCTGCGGTGTAGTTCCCGGTTTTGCTCCGGTACCATGACACTTTTCACACTCATCTTTCAGTGTCAACTCCAGCTCCTTCTCGCAGCCGGTCACTGCCTCTTCAAAAGAAATACGCACAGCAGCACGCAGATCTGCACCTCTCATTGGACCATTGCTGTTTCTGCGGCTTCTTCCACCTCCGAAAATATCTCCGAAAATATCTCCGAAAATATCTCCCATATCAGCTCCGTTAAAATCAAATCCGCCAAATCCGCCGGCTCCGCCACCGCCCTGTTCAAAGGCTGCATGACCAAACTGATCGTATTTTTTACGTTTCTCTGCATCACTTAAGACAGCATATGCTTCTGAAGCCTCTTTGAACTTCTGTTCAGCTACCTTGTCTCCTGGATTCATATCCGGATGATACTTCTTTGCCAGTTTTCTGTAGGCACTCTTGATCGTTCCTTCGTCTGCATTCCGGTCTACGCCAAGGACTTCATAATAATCTCTCTTCGTCTCTGCCATAATCTTACCCTTTCGAATCTGCAAAAGCTTTTTTTGCACACGAACACCCACGAGCAGGACAACACCTTGTGCGGTGCTGCATTCTGCCCGCGGGTATTTGTCACGCGGCTGCTTTCACAGCATATTTCTTATTTCTCATTTTATGGCAGATGACCTGCCATTGATCAGCATTTGCATTTGCTTCTGCCGACTTATTTTATACCTCGCGGTAATCTCCGTCAACTACATCATCAGCAGCTCCGGTGCTTCCTGCTCCTGCTCCTGCTCCGCTCATATCCGGACCTGCACCCTGTGCGCCTGCCTGGCCCTGAGTCTGCTCATACATCTTCTGGAACAGTTTCTGTGCTGCGTTCATCAGATCTTCCTTGCCAGATTTCAGTGCATCAATGTCTGCATCAGAGATATCTGCCTGGTTAGCGGTTCTATCAACAACTGCTTTCAGAGCATCAATCTTCTCCTGTACAGCTGCTTTTTCGGAAGCGTCAATCTTATCTCCAGCCTCTTCCATAGCCTTCTCAGTCTGGAATACCATAGCATCTGCATCATTTCTTGCATCAATTGCTTCTTTCCGTTTCTTATCCTGTGCCTCGAACTCTGCAGCTTCTTTGACTGCTTTCTCGATATCAGAATCAGACATATTGGATCCAGCAGTGATGGTGATGTGCTGCTCTTTTCCGGTTCCAAGATCCTTAGCGGATACATTTACGATACCATTGGCATCAATATCAAAGGTAACTTCGATCTGCGGAACTCCACGTCTTGCTGGCGGGATTCCATCCAGACGGAACTGTCCAAGGGATTTATTATCTCTTGCAAACTGTCTCTCACCCTGTACAACGTTGATATCAACAGCGGTCTGGTTATCTGCTGCAGTAGAGAAGATCTGGCTCTTCTTGGTCGGGATGGTTGTATTTCTCTCGATCAGACGGGTTGCGATACCTCCCATGGTCTCGATGGACAGAGACAGCGGAGTAACATCCAGAAGAAGGATATCACCTGCACCAGCATCTCCTGCCAGCTTACCACCCTGAATGGAAGCACCGATTGCTACACACTCATCCGGGTTCAGAGTTTTGCTCGGCTCATGTCCGGTCAGCTGTTTTACTTTATCCTGTACTGCCGGGATACGTGTAGAACCACCTACCAGCAGAACTTTGCCAAGCTCAGACGGGCTGATACCTGCGTCGCGGAGAGCTGCCTGTACCGGGTTAGCAGTACGCTCTACCAGATCATGTGTCAGTTCATCGAATTTTGCTCTGGTCAGGTTCATATCAAAGTGAAGCGGACCATCTGCATTCATGCTGATGAACGGAAGGTTGATATTGGTTGTCGTAGAAGCAGAAAGCTCTTTCTTAGCTTTCTCAGCTGCCTCTTTCAGTCTCTGCAGTGCCATCTTGTCATTTCCAAGATCTACACCGTTCTGTTTCTTGAACTCAGAGATCATCCAGTCAGTTACTTTCTGGTCGAAGTCATCGCCGCCCAGATGGTTGTCACCAGCGGTTGCCAGAACTTCGATAACGCCATCACCGATCTCAATGATGGAAACATCGAATGTACCACCACCAAGGTCATATACCATGATCTTCTGCTCTTTCTCATTGTCAAGGCCATATGCAAGTGCTGCTGCGGTCGGCTCGTTGATGATACGTTTTACATCCAGACCTGCGATCTTACCTGCATCCTTGGTTGCCTGTCTCTGTGCATCGTTGAAGTATGCCGGTACAGTGATAACTGCTTCGGTTACTTTCTCGCCCAGATAGTTCTCAGCATCTGCTTTCAGTTTCTGAAGGATCATTGCGGAAATCTCCTGCGGAGAATAGTTCTTTCCGTCAATGTTTACTTTATAATCAGTTCCCATATGTCTCTTAATAGAGGAAATGGTCTTCTCAGCGTTGGTAACTGCCTGACGTTTTGCCGGCTCACCAACCAGACGCTCACCGGTCTTTGTGAATGCCACGATAGACGGTGTGGTTCTTGCTCCTTCTGTATTTGCAACAACGGTGGGTTTTCCACCTTCCATAACTGCTACACAAGAGTTCGTTGTTCCTAAGTCAATACCAATAATCTTGCTCATTTCTTTTTCCTCCTGAAATTGTTCTAATCCATATTGTAGTACACAGTGCGTCAGCTCATTTCCACTTCGTTTCATTTCGTCACACACTGTTCATTGCTTACACGTTAGTTTGCAACTTTTACCATACTGTGCCGAAGCACGGTATCTTTATATTTATAACCTTTCTGGAATTCTTCTGCGACAATGTTCTCGCCCAGCCCCTCATCTTCTGCATGCATCACTGCATTATGAAGATTCGGATCAAATTCCTGGCCCACCGCTTCGATGGGGGTTACACCCAGATCTGAAAGTACGGTAATCAGCTGCTTGTAGATCATCTCCATGCCGCTTGCCACCGGACCACCTTTCTGATCTTCCGGAATGCTTTTCAAACCTCTCTCGAAATTATCGATCACCGGAAGGATCTTTTCGATCACATCTTTTGCACCGACTGCATACATCTGAGATTTCTCTTTGTCAGTACGGTTCCGGAAGTTCTCGAACTCTGCCAGCTGACGCTTCAGTTTGTCAGTCAGCTCTGTGATCTGCTCATCCTTTTTATCTTTTTTCTCCTTCTTCTTACCGAAGAAACCTTTTTTATCAGTTCCGGCATCCTCTTCTGCTGTCTCAGGTTCTGCCTGTGCTTCTTCCTGATCTGCCGTCTCAGAAACATCTTCTGCCTTGGTATCCTCTACCACGATTTCTTCCTCCTGAGTTACCGGTTCCTGTTCCATTGTCTTGCTTTCTTCCACAGTTGTTCCGCCTTTCTATTTATGAAAAACATCGTCCAGCTGATCCATAAGAGTCTTCAGCGTTCCCATAACGTTCTCATAATCCATTCGTTTGGGACCGATGATACCTACCGTTCCCTGAAGTCCATTCCCCAGTTCATATGTGGCAGTTACCACACTGCAGTTCTTCATGCTCTGTACTGGTGATTCACTTCCTATATACACCTGAATGCCTTTTTCCTCATTGCTGAGTGTCTCATTGACCAGATCCACCAGATTCTGTTTTTCTTCCAGAGTCTGAATGATCTCACTTGCTTTTCCGTTCTCGCTCAATTCCGGATAACGGAAAATATTGGTGGCTCCTCCGGTGTAGATCTCCATTCCTTCATCAGAATGGATTGCCTCGGCCACTGCATCCACCACATCTCCGATGATATTACTATGGATGCCCGCCTGCTCTTTCATACTGGAAATCATCTGAAGATTAATTTCCTCAATGGTTTTTCCATTCAACATAGTATTCAGCAGGATATTCAGCTTCAGGATCGTCTCATCATTGAGTTCTTCACAGATGGGGATCAGTTTGTTTCTGATCACATTTCCCTCTGCAACGATCACTGCCAGGATCTGATGATCATCTACTTTGGACAACTGAATAAATTTCAGTTTATTCTGATGATATTGTGGTGTGGAGATCATGGTCGCATAATTGGTATTGTTCGCCAGTACTTTGACCACCTGCTTCAGCACCTTTTCCAGCCGGTCTGTTCGCTGGAACATCAGCTCCTTAAGATCTGCAACTTCCTGATTCTTTTCCTGCATCAGGTTATCCACATACAGCCGGTATCCTTTATCAGAAGGAATCCTTCCTGCGGAAGTATGGGGTTGAATGATGTAACCCATCTCTTCCAGATCCGACATCTCATTGCGGATAGTAGCAGAGGAAAGCTTCAGATCCGAATACTTCGATATGGTTCTTGATCCTACCGGTTCTCCAGTCTCCATGTAGTTCTGAATGATCGCATGTAAGATTTTTTTCTTTCTCTCATCCAGTTCCATGGTCTCAACTCCTTTCTCTGCTTGTTAGCACTCATTTAATTGGAGTGCTAACATTTCCTGTAACTTAAGATATCACTACCCATATCTTTTGTCAAGCATATTTAAAATTTTTTTGTGGAGTTTTTGTGAACAATTTCAAGTACATAAAAACCGCCGGTTCATCTCTGAGCCGACGGTTCCATTCCATATAAAATATTTTATCTGCTTTTCAAAAACTCATACTCTCTGGCCGCATCCGCATCATCGGGATAGCTTTCCAGATAGCTTTCCATCTTTGCTTTTGCCGTAGGAAAATCAGATTTTCGCTCATAGACAGCTATCTCACTGGACAGAAGACTGCGAAGACTTCCCTGATCTCCCATGGCAATTCCCTGCTCCAGCGTTGCCAGCGCATCATCGTAATTTTCCTGAGAGATCTGATAAGATGCTACACGTTCATACGCATCCTGATGAGACGGAGACTCGCCACTTAAATAGTTCTGATACAGACTTACCGCATAATCCTGATTTCCACTGTCCCAGTAAAGCTCTGCCTGCCAGTACACGCCTTCCTGATCACCATTTTTCACCGCCTCCTCCAGGCAGCTCTTTGCATTGGTGTAATCCTTCATATAATAATAGAGGCGTCCCTTCATGATCAGATCCTTTTTAGAAGTCCGGTTCAGTGCCTCTGTAAAATCCGCATTAGCTGCCTCCTGATTCTCAGCTTCCCGATAGAGCAGTCCCCTGGTCAGATAGATCTCTGCTGATTTCTTCACATCCAGAATCGCACTGCAGGTATCAATCGCCTGATCCAGATTTCCCTGATGGTACTCTGCTGCTGCTTTATAAGCCGCAATATCCAGTTCCAGACTGCCTACTTGCATATCAGAAAGCTTCAGCGCCTGATCAAAAGACTGAACTGCACTGTCGTAATCTCCACTCTGCGCCTGCGCAATTCCCTGTGTGCGAAGGGATTGCTGCTGTTCTTTTCTGTTTTCGCTGTTGCCACATCCGCACAGCATCACTGCACATCCCACAACAACCAGCCATTTTACTGCTTTGTTCATGCTTTTCCCCCTCGCCAGAATGATGGACTCATCGTACATCTTAAGATCAGCCACATAGGCAGACTTCTGTATTGCTGTCCCATCTTATATCCCAAGAACTTTCCTGCACTCTGGGTCACCACCTGGATCATCAGCCACGGTTTCCCTATCTTTATACAATATGAAAGACTTTTTTTCACCAGTTTGATTCCTTCGGACTCCGAACGGATGCCCCCAAACACCTCCGGATACATAGTCTGAGACACTGCCAGATCAAAATTCCGGTGAAATTGTTGAAATGCAGAGTAGTTATGAGAATGAATCACCTTTGCTTTCGCGCAATACGCAATCTTTCCACCTTGTTTGATCATTGTCCCAGCCAGGATCATATCCTCATTAAAGATCGTGTGTTTCACAAAACCACCAAGCTCCAGATATTTTTCCCTTCGCCAGGCTGCGCACACATTAGAGCAGAAAAATGTCTTGATCCCAAGTCTGTCCAGATCTTCTTTTGTCTTCACCATGCTCTTCTCCGGATAGTTAAAGCTTCTGGTGTATTTTTCCACCTCTCTGCAATCCTCGTTCGGAAGCTGTCTTGCATAGGCTGCCCAGACTTCCGGATCATCAAAAGGCTTCACCAGTTCTTCTATTAATGTCTCATCCGCCGGCATGGCATCCTGCGTCATGCAAACCACCAGATCTGCTGTCGACATGCGGACTCCCCGGTCTCTGGTCCCGCCATGATCAAATTCTTCTTTTGCCAGATGATATACTTCGACCCGATCCCAGATACCAGTCAGTTCTGCCGGAAAGTGTTTCTCTTCCGTATTCATAAGAATGACCCGATGGATCGGATAATTCTGCATTTTTAATCGTTTCAGGAGCTCTGTAAGCTTCCCATCCGGTCGATACACCGGAATCAGTACATCTACTTCCATACTTACTCCACTTAAAAATAGTTTTATACAGAGAAAGCGAGGTAAGATAACACTCCCTCGCTTTGTAGTCTGTCTAATCCTTAATATCCAGTATCTGCAGTGATCTGCTCAGAGATCTTCTGCACCTCGCTGGAAGGTGTATAATCATAATTCTCATAGAGGAACTCATGAAGCTGACGTACATTCTCTGCCAGATTCACAGGAATAACACAGGAACCTCTTCCACTGATTGTACCTGTCTCTCTGTCAAACGGGAATCCGGCTGTATCTGCAATATCATATCCGATCATCTGCGGAGCCATCTCCAGAAGCTCTTTGTTGGAATAGTTGGTCGCAATCTTCGGGAACACAGCATTGATGATATCGTTGATCTTACTGATCTCCATGGTCTTTGCCTTACGGACAAGCTCCTGGATCACTTCTCTCTGACGCTCGGTACGCTTGAAATCATCTCCTGCTGTGTAACGAATACGGCAGTAGGAAGTCGCCTGTACACCGTCCAGAGTCTGAAGACCTGTATGTGTCAGCGGTTTAGACGCTACACCCGTTACCTTAGAAGTCTCTACCATATAGTTATTCAGATGATCGATCTCTGTCTCATCAACATCAATATCTATGCCACCCAGCAGGTCAACAGCATCTGTCATTGCTGCAAAGTCCACACTGATGTATTTTTCAATGGTCAGATCCAGATTCTTATTCAGCATCTTGATCGCCTGCTCCGGACCACCTGTAGAATATGCAGAGTTCGCTTTATTGAACTTTCCAGTGGTCATATCCAGATAAGTATCACGGAATACAGATGCCAGACGAACTTCTCCAGTATCATTGTTGATACTTGCAATAATAATCGTATCGCTTCGGTTTCCTTTACCAAGCTGACCGGACTCACGAGTATCCAGACCAAACAGTGCGACCGTCGTATAACCTGACATGGTTGCTACAGTGTCTTCTTCAATACCCTCATTCACAGAGGTATCTCCCTCACCCATATCCGGATGCTGAAGCTGATCCAATTTGCTTACAACATAGAATCCAATCAACACCACAAGAATCAGAAGAACCTCAATTGCAATGATCATTCCTCTTTTCTTTTTCTTCTTTGTACTTCTCTTTTTACCGCCTTTTCTTCTGGTAGAAGGTGTTCCGGAAGCAGAACTGTGATGTGCAGCACTTTTTCTGGAGGTCGGTTTTTTCATCGTTTCTTTTGCCATAAGTCATCCTTTCTACGCCTGTTAATAAGCATTCTTATTTACAAAGCCCTTAAAGAAGGTCAGGAACAGGATCTTGATATCCAGCCCCATGGTCCAGTTTTCAATGTAATACAGGTCGTATTCAATACGTTTTTTAATTGATGTATCTCCTCGGTACCCATTTACCTGCGCCCATCCAGTCAGGCCCGGCCGAACCTGATGTTTTACCATGTAGCGAGGAATCTCTTCCCGGAATTTTTCCACGAAGAATGGGCGCTCCGGTCTTGGTCCCACAAGGCTCATATCACCTTTGAGAATATTGAACAGCTGCGGAAGCTCATCAATGCTTGTCTTGCGGATGACCCTTCCCACCTTTGTCACGCGGGGATCATCTCTGACAGTCCATGCACGCTTTTCGCTCTTTGCAGACTGTACTTCCATAGAGCGGAACTTATACATCTGAAAAGTCTGGTTATGGAGTCCAACTCGCTCCTGTTTGTATATCAACGGCCCTTTGGATGTTGTCTTTACCAAAACAGCCGTAACCAGCATAACCGGTGAAAAAATAATAATGGCAACGATTGCCCCAACAATATCCATAGCCCGCTTGCAGATCATATTAAAGCTGTTGGTCAGCGGTACATGACGAATATTGACTACCGGCAGACCTAAGAGGTCTTCTGTATAAGGTCTTGTCGGTATAATATCATTATAGTCCGGTACAAACTTTGTATGCACACCGGATTTCTCGCAGATCGCTACGATCCGTTTCAATTTATAATATTCCCGAAGTGCCAGCGTCAGTGCAATCTCATCCAGACGATTATTTTCCAGGATTTTTTCCAGCTCATCTGTGGATCCAAGCACTGCAATGCCTTTATAGGTATATCCCGGCTCTTTATTATCATCCAGGATTCCACTGATTTTATACCCCCATTGAGGATTTGCAAGAATCCGATCAATAAATGCTTCTGCAGCTCCACTGTATCCTACAAAGATCAGATGACGAAGGTTGAATCCTTTGCGCCGGATCTTTCTCAGACACCAGCGGATCAGATTTCTCGCAATAATCTCCAGCACAATGTTGATCACATAAAAATATGCCAGCATCCAGCGGGAATAATATTTAATCGGCTCGATTACATCTCGCAGCGGGAAAAATGCTGCCATGACGATCAAAATGCCGATGGTATTGGCTTTTACAATGTTGCCGCCTTCCAGCCTTCTTCCCTGCACTCTTTTGGATGTGTAGAGATTGCATGCCAGATACAGCATCAGGTACAGCGGTATAATACCAATAAGTGCCACACAATACTGTGCCAGTGTCAGTCCCCTTTGATCCTTCAGGATCAGAAACTTGTAGATCCAGGCCAATACATATGCGATACAGATCACCACTGCATCAATCACAACATGAAGACGGTTGAAATACCGTTGATTGTCTTTAATCAAGAGTCCTCATCCTTTTCCCCTCAATTTCCCCTTCTGCCCGGCAGAAAAAGAAGTATATTTTTCCAAAGTTCAACTTGAATTGCCACATAAGCGGGCAAATTCTTCCATAAAAAACGAACTTTCCGGTCCTTGTGCTTCCTGCACAGCTCAAAACCTCTTGCAAGCCCCTCCCGGTAATCTTTTCCAAGTCCCTTTTTCACAAAAAACAGATATTTTATCAGAAATCCCACCAGCAAAAACGGCAGATTCAAAAGCATCTGTGCCAGCGGCATATTCTTGTAGATCATATACAGGTTATTTCCTGCTGAATGAAGCACCTTAAACCGATTATATCTGGAACCGCTGGTGGCACTTCCTACATGAAACACCTCTGCATCCGGTTCGTACCAGCTCTTCCATCCATGGATCCTTGCTCTCCAGCACAGATCCATATCTTCCAGATAGGCAAAATGGGCTTCATCAAAACCACCGATCAAACGCACCATCTCAGTCTGATAGATGGCTGCTCCTCCGCAGGCGGAGAAAATCTGATCAGCGGTCTCATATTCTTGTTTGGGACGCCCTTTTCCTCTGGCAATTCCCCAGCCAAATGCACAGTAAAAATCACCTGCATCATCCAGAAGATCTCTCTTCGTGTACATCAACATGCGTGCACTGCAGGAAAATCGGCTCTTGTCCTCCTTCATAGATGCTACCAGACTGGCAGCGAACAAAGGCCGGACTTCTGTATCATTGTTCAACAATATGACATACGGGCTTTTTGCCCTGTTGATACCTTCGTTGACTGCCCGACAGAACCCGTAGTTCTGATCCAGGCAGACCAGTTCACATCGTGGATAGTTGGAAGAGATAAACTCCTGACTTCCATCCACGGAACCATTATCTATAATGATCACATCCATCTGAACCCCTGTCTGTGCAAGTACAGAGTCCAGACAGGTTTTCAGAAATGCGATCCCGTTATAATTCGGAATCACAATCGTTACGTCTGACATGCGTAAACTTCTCCCTAAGGATATTCCCGGATTCGATAATCGCTGCTTTCAAGCGACAGATTCGCGTTATAATATCCATCCGGTTGTTCCAGCAGCGCTTTCCACTTTTTACGGAAAACCGTTGCTGTCCGCTGCGCTTTTTTCTTCTGTAGGGTTCTGCCCTGGCAGAGCAGGATCACACCTGGATCATAGACATTGTTTAATCCAAGCTGTTCCAGTTTCAGACACAGATCCACATCCTTATATCGGTCTTCTACTTCCTCTGAAAATCCTCCAGCCTGAAGAAAGGATGTTCTTCTGACCATCATTGCTTTTCCAGATACTGCATGGAAGTTCTGCTGCAAAACCGCTTTATGAAAATATCCTGTGTATCCGAACCTTAATCCTTCAAAAGCGTCTCCTGCAAGGCCATTCAGATCCAGGATCTTAGCCCCGGCCACCAGTCTGCCGCTGTTATCATAGACCCGGCCACCCACAGCTCCCACATAAGGCCGCTGCGCATTTCCCAGAAATGTTTCCAAAAAGCCTCTGGAAACCTTCTCTATCTGTCCGTCCAGAAACAACAGATAGTCGCTGTCCATCTTCTCAGCCAGTCTGGAAAATGTTACAAAATTATTACGCGCACTAGTACAATATACTACTTTTATGGGTATTTGTCTATGTTCTTTTATAAAATTCAGAATTCCTTTATTTTTCTCCGGACCATTCCAGAGTACCAGAATCTCAAAGTTTCCATAAGAGCGATGACGGCTGACCGCCCGTATGATCCGGCGAAGGTCCTTCAAGGATGTTACATTCATCAGCACAATGCTGACTTTTGCATTACCCTGTACCCGATAATTCACCCTGTAAAATCCCGGATTGTCCATGGGTTCTACAACTGCATCCTCGCCCATTCGTTTCAGATGCGCTTCCACAGCTTTTCGACCAGCTTCATAAGCATATGATTTGCTTCCAGGATTAGCTGCGGTCGATGCTGTATGACTTCTCCAGTGATAGAGTACCTGCGGAATGTGTCCGATTTGTTTCGCCTTTTCACTGCAACGCAGGATCAGATCATAATCCTGTGCACCATCGAACTCTTCCTTATATAATCCGGCCTCCATCAGAAGATCTTTCTTCACTGTCAGCAAATGACAGATATAATTATTGCTTCTTAACAGCTCCCTGTTGAAATCCGGTTTGAAATGAGGTTTAAAATATGTCTTTGAATCAAAGGTTACCTTATCCTCATCGGTGTAGACCATATCAGTCTCCGGATGGTTCTGAAGCCATTTGACAATTTCAAACAATGCGTGCTCTTCCAGCAAATCATCATGATCAAGAAGTGCCACATACTCCCCTTCTGCCATGTTCACTGCTGCATTGGTATTGCCTGCAATCCCAAGATTGCTGCCAAGCTTCTGATAACGGACTCTCGGATCCTTCTCCACATACTCGCAGATCACCGTCCCTGCCGTATCATCCTCGCCACTTCCATCTGCCAGACAAAGTTCCAGCTTTCCATAAGTCTGGTTCAGTACCGATTCGATCATTTCCCGGAGAAATACTTCCGGTGTACGATAAATTGGCACTACAATACTGATCAGTGGTTCCTGGACAAAATGATGTTCTCTCTGCAGTTCCTTCTCGCTTTCAGAGGGACGATTGAGGATCATCCATTCCTGATATCCCCGCTCCAGTGCATTTCTTCCAAAATGCTCTCTGGCTTTTCGGTACAGCTTACCCATTCCATATGCTTTTACATATTGATAACCACGCTGAGCCAGGCCTGCGTGTGCTGCCAGTCGATCATTTCCCATATCAGAATGTCACTTCCCCATCGTGGGAGATCATAGATGCACTGATCATACCATCCAGTGCTGCCACTTCAGATACAAGGGCACTTTCTTCTTTTACTTTAAGCTCAATCACCAGATCCAGACGTCCTTTGGACAGATTTCTGGATTTTACTTTGTAATAACGGGCATATTTTCCTACCACATCCAGAACCGCTTTTTCGCCATTCATCTCAGAGCTGTTTACTACAAGCATCATCGGTGCTTTTCCTACCGGAAGCATATCCAGCACCAGAATGAATACGGTAACTCCTACAGAAGTAACCAATGCGATCTCATACAGACCTGCACCACAGATGATTCCAATACTGATAGACCAGAACAGAAACGCCAGATCCATAGGATCCTTGATTGCTGTACGGAAACGAACGATGGACAGGGCACCTACCATACCAAGGGAAATCACCAGATTAGACTGCATTGCCAGAATGATTGCTGCTGTGATCAGCGACATGACTGCCAGAGAAATGTTAAAATTCTTGGAATAGAACACTTTTCTTGTAACCAGGCGATAGATTGCAAAAATGTATAATGCAAGAAGTGCGGTTACAATCAAGGTTGCAGCAATCTTACCAGTAGTAATATCCATGCTGGTAAATCCTTCTAAAAATGATTTCTTAAATACGTCTTTAAATCCCATCTTATGTAATCTCCTTTTTCTTTACAAATGATAACGTCTGCATAAATAATATTTTGAGAATGCGGTTCTGTGAAGTCCCTGAAGCTGCACGGCTCTGTAGATGAAATCCGGCAGATATTCATCATACTTTACTTCCAGAATATGCTGTCCCGCCGGCAGGATCGGTCTGGTCGGAATCTGATCTTCCAGAAACAGCTCGACCCTTGACGATGATCGGATATTCTCATCCAGCGTGATCCGCACATTACCCTGTGGGTAAATATAAGGCACTCTGTCATATTCAACGATGACTTTCGGTCGCAGAAGTCTTGTCCTCATCAGAAGACAGAGCTTCTGGAGTACCGGCGGCGCATCCTTACCAATGTCAGGAATCTCCCCGCGCATCAGCATCTCACACTGCTCTTTTGTGATCGGGCAGGACAACTTCTGTGTCTTCTCCCGAACCTTTCGCTTCAGTTCCAGCGAGATCCGGCTGTCGCTGTGATTGTAGATCCGGATACGAAACTTTTCTCTTGGATCCACACCGGCTTCATTTTCCTTCAGATAGCGATCCTCATAGTCATCAAAATACAGGCTTCGGATATTGTAGATACCATCCGGTCCCACATGGGGATCCAAAGGGATCAGGCCTGTCAGACGCACCTGTATGGTCTTTAGTTGTCCCAGCGTACTTAAATATTTAAATTCATGCCGGAACCGGTTTTCCATAAGGGAGGGATCAAATACTTTTGACTCCATCTTGTCAACTCCAATTCTCTTCTTTTATTGTTTCATTGTTGTATCATTTTATCCAGAAACTCAGTTCTTTCCTTCATAAACTGCTTCATTCCATCATAATCGGCATCGTGACGGCTGTCCGGCCATCTTGTGGCATCCCTCGTAAATGCACCGGAATCCTGTACCTGATGGGTACATTCTGTAAAAATCTCATTCATGGATTCTTCTGACAGAATTCCACTTCTTAATTCTGTCCAACGATCTTTGATCTTTTCCCGGATTCCACCCACATCAAGTTCAATCAGACGATCCAAAAGCGGCCACTCCAGATATCGATCTGCATTTTCTGGCGCCCATTTCACATACAGCTCTTCCTTACTGTCCACGTAGACATTTCCCCAGGTCAGATCCGTATCCCACGGCACCAGATACAGCTTGTATCCCTGATACCCATCGGTGTCCTTTTTAAAAGCAAAGAACATATTTTTATAAATATTATCCTCTCCATAAAGGAACTGCAGATAGATCCAGATGTCTGCCACATTATCAAGATCCAGCAGTTGCTGTGCATCCTGTGCAAACTCTTCATCTTCCTCTTCTGTTATGGCTATAAACTGCCGCAATTGCTTCCAGTCCAGCGATGTTCCATTTCCCTTTTTTCCTTTGATCTCCATACCGAGAACTGTCAGATAATCATCTGGTCCGGCGGAATCAAACAACTCCTGGGAAAGTGCCCGTCCGTAGGTTCGCTTATATAAATATTCCTCATCCGTGATTGCCAGCTGCGTCTTGTCCACCGGTTCAAAGATGCCATAGAGCCCCCTGTACTCTCCATTGACCACCAGCTCCACATATTTCATCTTTGTGCCAAAATAAGCATCATAGGGTGTGTCCTCTGCGCCGATTCCGGCCCAGAGTTCTGTATTAAATTTATCCCGGACTTTCGTGCCGTCACTGTAGATTGCATAAAAGATCCAGGAATCCGACTTTCGCATGCCAAGCACTGACTGCTTGTTTTTACGACTGATGCCTGTGGAAGTCACATCCACCAGATTGACCCGATATCCTTTCTTCGGATAAGCCCGGGTAGTCTGTCCTCTCTCATGGGCTTCAAAGACGGACGTCAATACCCAGTCTTCCTGTCCACAGGCTTCATAAAAAGACACTGCCCCTGCAAATACTGTATCGATATCAAGATCCGCTGTCGTCTCCATCTTCACTACAGGAAGACCTGTAAATACCACATACACTTTCCTGCAGGTTCCACCCTCCCGGTTCCATGCCAGAAATGGGATCTGCAGTCCCTGTGCTACAGTCTCCTGCTTGTCAAGCAGTGTATAGTCTTTCATAGGAAGGATCTCGATACTGTCATCCACATTAGAAAATGTACCTGCTTCCCATTCTTCCAGATCCATGTCTACCGGAAGATAAAATATCATCTGTTCCCGGTCGCAGGCCAGTTCTTCTCCTTCAAAGCACAGCTTCACCTGGTCCGCTTCCAGTGTCTTCGCCAGCCGCTTATACAGTCTGGATGCTTCTTTCACCTGTCCCGCCAGGGCACCTGCAGTCAATGTCTCTGCCGGCTGTTCCTCCTTCTTTTCCGGATATGCGAAAAAAAAGAGGGAGCCAATGAACAATACTACACTGAACAACAGTACCAGTTTTTTTGTCACTCTGTCTCTCCTGTCTGTATCCACTTAATAGATTTCGTCAGAAAATTCCGACACTGATTTTATCTATTATAGCAGTTTTAGGAAGGATACGCAACAAGCAAGGCAGTTTCTCTTTATTATAGCCATAAATACAAATATTTGCCAAGATACGATCTTCCCGGAAATGTTTATTTTTTGCCGCGGGAAGAACCTTTACTTTTTACAGCGTTGGTGTTAATGTAGGAATACTATCGTATATAAATAAGAATCAAAAATATAAGGAGCTTTCAAATCTATGAAAAAAAGAATTCTGGCAGCCGGTATTCTGATGCTGATGTTCATCGTTACCGCCTGTGGAAATGATGAACTGGTTGAAACACCGGTGGTTACTGATATTTCTGTGGATGAAAACGGAAACCCACTGGAAGGCTATGAAACCTGGGCCACTGCTCCAGACTATAAAAGTACCCTGATCACCAGCAGTTCCATCCGCTATCTGTCAGTCACAGCGGGATCTCTGGTCTCAGAAGCCAATCTGACCTGGTTCTCCCCTTCCGAGACAGCCGGCCAGGTCTTCTGGACCACTGCTGACGATACGGACTTTGCAAATGCATCCGTCTTTGATGCTTCCTCTTCTGCCTCTGAGGAAGTGGATGGCTACTATATCAACCGCGCCAAAGTCACGGATCTGACTCCCGGAACGGATTATCTGTATCGAGTAGGAGAAGGGGACAACCTCTCTCCTTCCTATACCTTTCATGCACCGGAAGATTCTGACACATTACGATTCACCGCCATTGGTGATCCACAGCTTGGCAAGCCATTAGACCAGCTGGATTCTCAGAAAAATATCTGGCATAAGGTACTGAACAAGATTAAATATCATTTCCCAGATTCCAGTCTGCTGGTCTCCCTTGGTGACCAGGTCAACAATTATGATGCTCAGGAAGCATATGCAGCGCTCCTCGATCAGGGCGCGCTCTACAGTATGGAACTGGCTCCAGTCAAGGGCAACCATGAGCAGGGTGGACATCAGTACTCTGAGCATTTTACACTGCCTAATCTATCCACCCTTGGAACCTGTGATGATGACGGTGATGGGGATTACTGGTTTGTCCGCGGCAATACTCTCTTTATGATCCTGGATGTGATCGATGAAACAAAATGGGGAGAACATGAGCAGTTTATCGCTGATACCTGTGCTGCCAATCCAGATGTGAAATGGAGAATTGTCTGTTCCCACTACTCACCTTACAATTCCTATCAGGATTATCTGGAAAATGCGAAGAGAATCCGCCCCTACTATTTAAGCTTTACTTCTAAATATGACATCGACCTTGTAATGTGCGGTCATGACCACAGTTATATGCGCAGCAACTTTATCCAGGCAGATGGAAGTTATAAGGAATATGAAAGCCCGGCCGTGGACCCGGAAGGAACCATGTATCTGACTTTGAGTTCCTCCAGCGGAAGCCTTTTCCATAACCCCACTGCGCAAAACGAAGCAGCTGTGGCTAAAAAACTGAAAAAGCCGCAGGTGACAGATATCCAGATCACCGACAACAGCCTGAAAGTGAAGACCTATGAAGCTGAAAGCTGGGAAGTAGTAGATGAATTCGAGATTCAGAAGCAATGACTGCCTGTATGTCAAAGAATCTTTGCGTTATAATACACGCACTGTCAACAGATAATTACTTTACTTAATATACAACTGTTATATATGATTTGGATATGAGGAGTGTGATTGTATGAAGGAGAAAAGCATCATTGCGATATGTGCTGTATGCGTAATTTTAGGTGTGGCAGCAGTCCTTGTATTGACTGGAAACAGAGGAAATATCTCAAATGTTAATCGTGTTGTTGGTTACTCTGCACTCTATGATGAAAATTCAATTAACGAAGCATTTGATGTCATAGAGAAAAAATTTACAAAAGATTTTGAAGGTTGCACACTTACTGAACTTCGCTATGACGAGGATGTTGAAAACAAATTTGCAGAAGAAATTGAGAAATATCACAAAGAGAATAACCAAGAACTTATTGTAGTATTATCAACCTTTGATACAGACGAAAAAGGTGAAGATGGTGGATTCAATCCTAATGATACATATACCAACTGGCAATGGCATTTAGTGAAAACGGCAAATAAAAAGAGTTGGGATATAATCAATTGGGGTTATTAATCAATCGGGATTTGTGAGTATAGCAATATAATGGAGAATAACTTGAAATGATTAGAAAGTTGCAAAAAGTAGATATAAATAGAGTCGCTGACATATGGTTAAAAACCAATCTGAAAGCACATTATTTTATCCCCGAACAATACTGGACAAATAATTATGAAGTTGTGAAAGAAATGTTGCCACAGGCAGACGTTTACGTGTATGAAGATGATAAAATAATTCAAGGATTTGTAGGAATAAACGATGAATACATAGAAGGTATTTTTGTTTCTGATGAAATGCAGTCACATGGCATAGGTAAAATTTTGCTGGATTATATGAAGGATAAAAAAGTCAGATTACAGTTAAACGTATATCAGAAGAATGTCAGGGCAATATCTTTCTACCAAAGAGAAGGGTTTACTATTCAATGTGACCAGATAGATGAATTCACTGGCGAAAAAGAATATGTAATGAACTGGGATTCAAAGTAGAAATCAGATGAATAAAGTGTGTAAGTTACCGGTAACATGTAATGATTCTACAGTTTAACCGAGACATCGTGGAGGACTGATGCAAATATTCCCTGCACGCCCTCCTGTCCTGCTTTTTCATTACACCCTATTTTTCTGAAACAATAAACTGTTCTTCTTCATCTTCACACAGTTACCGGTGTAAGTAAACTGTGCCAGCATCCACACTAACGCCAGAACCACCACTGCCATCATTCCGGTGTCAAAATAGAGATTTGCAACCATCACAACGATCAAAATCAACGGGATTGTTCGGTTAATTGTCACGTATGCCTTATAAGCACTCTGGTAGATCACCTCTTTTTCTGCCTCATCGCAGCTTTCTAGCCACTGTTCCTGGAATTTTGTAGAAGAAGGATCCCCTTTCTTCTCCGGGTGTGTTTTCTGGAGCAGCTTGACATACCGGATCTGCCAAAAATAAATATAAATATAAGAAACAACAAATATGACACATGCGACAAGAAATGAGTAGGCATGATCATCTGCCTCAATGTATTTCATGGAATATCCGAACGTCAGGAAGAAAATGCTTACGACCTGCGACAGTACATTCAGATTTGTACCAAATGCTCCTGTTCTTTCTTCCTCATATTCCAGCTGATCACATTCCTCATCCTCTGCTGTTACCTGTTTTTCACAGATTCCTTTCAGTTTATGGAAACAGAGTTCCTCCAATATCACGGTCACTGCAAAAATAATACCCAGGATTGGAACCAGCAGACTTCGGATCTGCTGTAATACCCAGTCTCCGCTCACCGCAACTCCCCGTGACAGTAACACAAAGCGAATCGCCCCGGTCACTCCACCAATCACGCCGCCAATTACACAGGCTAGGGCAATAATTTTAATACCTCTAAGATAACTGTTGACCTTCTTCTCCTGTTTCATGACTCATCCTCCTCATACTGAAATATGTCTTCTACCTGAACTCCACAGATCTTCGCCAGCTTCAATGCCAGCGCCACTGACGGTGAATAATCTCCTCTCTCGATCAGACTGATAGTCTGTCTCGATACCCCTGCAAGCTTTCCAAGTTCTGTCTGATTGATTTCCATCCTGGAACGATGTTCTTTTAACTGATTTCGTAATGGCATATTCATTGCTCCTTTGACAACTTTTCTTGTCATCATCACTATAGCATTGACAATTATCCTTGTCAATACTTTTAACAAATCAGTTGGTGGTTATTTTTATAACTAACATATTTCATGAAGAAACTATTCTCCTTAGCCTCACCCCACCTTTTCAATTCGGTATGCAAGTCCAATCTGTGCCGGATAAGTTTCCAGAATTATTCCATTTGTCCAGATTTCCACCGTATCTCCCACCTGTACCTCATCCTGCAGATTATCTTTGGGAATCACATAATCGCCTTCTGGCAGTTCAAGGAATCCTTCAGCGGTAGATACATAAGTGACCAACAGGTTTCCATCATTTACTTCTTTTACTTTTGCTGTAAAATGCAGTACTTCCTCCGGAATTGTGGTATCAGTAGAATTAATATCCCGGAAAATTCTCGGTTCTTCATCCACATATACAATCAACTGCCCTTCCGAACTTCTCTGATAACACATACCAGTTCCAAAATTGGACTGATTATTTTCTGATGGCAATTCCGTTGTATCTACGGTTGAATCAATCTCACCATCCATGTTCCCACATCCGACCATACTGTCGACAAATCCCGTATCCTGATATAAAATCCCATCTACCATCACACATGGCGGATTCGCGATCGGATGAGATTCCGTAAGATCCGGCAGTGTTACCATATCGTCAGAGCCATCCGTCTCATCCATCTGGATCTGTGGCTCATCTGTCTGCTGTACCAAAGTATCTGCCCCTTCCTGTGTCACTGCATCTCCCCCACAGCCGCTTAAAATTCCAACTACCATTCCCATTGCCAATAATATGCTGATTGTTCTTTTCATAAAATATCCCCTTTTCCTTTTCTGAAATATTTACTTCTTGTACCTATATAAACGAAGAAACCGCATGTTTTACTACACCCATACAGAAAAAGCTCGCATAAACCAAATCAGCCCGGGCAACAACATAAAAGCTCGCATAACTCCAAAACAGCCCCGGATACCAGCATAAAAGCTCGCATAAGTCAAAAACAGCCCGGAACGATGACAATAAATTGCGCTGTATGACTTGGAGCGGACTGAGAAGTTCTGGTGTCCTGACTGGTGCGTACACTTTAGTGTACGTAACGAGGCAGTACAGCAGGGCTTCTCTGTCCGATACACGTCATACGAACTTTTATGTCATCGCTTCGGGCTGCGTTAATATTCATACGAGCTTTTATGTCATCATTCCAGGCTGTTATAGAATCCGTCGAGTTTTTATATCATCGCTTCAGGCTGATATCAGGTTTTGCAACCTACTTCTTCTCAATAAAGATTTTTCTGGTAATAAAGTTATACACCATCACCACTGCGGTCGCACCGACTTTGGTGATCATATAGTGGATACCGAGAAGATCGGTTCCCAGCCACATACACAGTTCGTTCACTCCCAGTCCTACAATACTCAGCAGGACAAAGATTACGAACTGGCTGCCTTTATTGGCATTTTTATCGGTCTCAAATACAAACGTAACACTTAAGATGTAGTTCACTGTCACAGATACTGTAAAAGAAATAGTACTGGAGATCAGCGGGTTAATGCCAAATACTTCGGTCAGGAATACCATGATTCCCCAATCAATGAAGAAACACAGGAATCCAACAAATCCAAATTTAATCATCTGTTCTATTAATTTTTTCATCTTACTTATTTACTCCCATTTTGCTTTTGTTCCACAGATCACACTGTAGAGACAGTCTGCAATCTGTTCATATCCTGCTCTTCCCGGATGAACTGCATCTGTAGGTACTTCCATCATCTCATCAGAATGAGGGTTGACTGGAACTTCTTCCGTATCAAAATTGTTGGCACTGTCATGGCAGATCGACGCCGGAACAAAATACAGATAGTTCTCATCCTTCAGTGTTTCTTCCAGATAAGTCATCAGATGAAATACCTTTTGATCCTCATCATACTTATAGCGGTCTCCATACAGAGCCTGCCCCTTATTATTCCAGGAACCGATACCATCCTGATTGGCAGGATAGATCGTGTGTACCAGATAGATCGGCAGTGTCGGATCTGTCTCATGGATATCTTTCACAATGGCAACAATATTATCACCATTTTCTGTCGGATCTTCCGCCAGTCCGTTGGTTCCCAGGAACAATTCCACTGCATCTGGGTGAAATCCTGTCTTTTCCGTATAATATTTCCAGTCAAAACTGCCAGTCTTCTCATTGTAGAAAGGCTGTACCTTCTCATGTGGTTCTTCCATGGTGTAAGGTGCGTCCGTCAGATAGTTAGCAGCAGAAAAACCTCTTCTGGCTTCCGTCAAAGAACCACCCACACCACGGGTTCCCATATAGATAATCTTATTATCCGTCAGTTCATTGAGCCTCTCATACGTGGCAGTATTGCAGGACAGACTGTCACCGATAGTCAGCAGTGAAAAACTCTTCTTCTCTTCCGGAAGATCTTCCACGATCTTCAAAGTAGTAGAAGCAGTCGCCACCTGTGCACCATTATCATCAAAAATAGTAAAGATCAGCGGGTAATCTCCCTCCAGATCATCTGTTCCGGTAATGGAGAATTTGCGTTGCATATTTTTTCCTACTGCGCAGGTCCATTTCACATTATAGTCCTCGATCCTTGTTCCAAGAGAAGAGATCTGATTGTTATAAAGTTCTATGGTCACACCAGAAGCCACATAGATTTCCTCCGGCAGAAACAACTGCACACTGCCATAGAGCCCTTCATCATTCTGAACAACTCCCTTTGCATCCAGCTTTGCATTCAGTTTTTTCACTTCATACTCCCGGGCCAGCTCATGCACTACAAGCACTGCTCCCAGAAACACACAGCAGATGGTCAGTGCCAAGATTGCACTGCGATATGCTCCTCTTATGACTTTCTCCCGTTCTAATCTCTTCATGTCTCTCCTCTAAAAGCGCAGGGTAAAATCGGAATAATCCAGTGAAAAATTCGGGTTATAGTACGGATCTCCCGCATCTAACTGTTCTTTCCATTTATCCCGGAAATGTGCGCATTCCCGTTCATAGCGACGAAGTTTTTCTCCCTCTTCCATGCCGCGGGTCTTGGATTCATAGTGATACAGCTCCGCAAATGGAGTGAAAATGTTCAGATATCCTTTTTCCCGGATTTTCAGGCACAGATCCACATCATTAAGGGAAATGGTAAATGACTCATCAAGGCCATCCACTTCCTCATAAATGCTCTTTTTCACCATAAGGCAGGCTCCTGTGACAGCTGTCACATCCTGTGCATAACAGAGTCTTCCCATATAACCCAAGTGCTCTCTTGGCATCTTATAATGGGTATGTCCTGCGGAACGATGAGCTCCCAGCCCGATCACCACGCCAGCATGCTGGATCGTATTGTCCGCATAATAAAGCTTTGCTCCTACCGCACCAACATCTTTACGCTGTGCATACATAAGAAGCTGCTCCATCCAGTCCGGACTGATCACTTCCGTATCGTTGTTCAAGAACAGCAGATACTCTCCTTTTGTCTCTTTAACTCCCACATTATTGATTCTGGAATAGTTAAATCCACCTTCATAGGTTACAATCTTTACTTTTGGATCACTTTCCAGTTCTTTGTAGTAATCACGGATGCTTTGCTCTACACTGTTATTTTCCACTACCACGATCTCATAATTTTTCCAGGTAGATTTCTTCTCAATAGAAGTAATACAGCGTCTCAAATCTTCCACATGATCCTTATTCGGAATTACAATACTGATCAACGGCTCTCCATTGATCGGATACTTAATCTGAAAAATAGTCGGGAATGCACGAGTGCTCTCCACTTCCACTTCAATTCCATAATAATCACGCATATGATCATGAACTGCTCTCTTGGCCGCATCAATGGCGTAGGTCTTGGCACCAATATCAGCTGCCACTGAATTCGGATGGGATCTCCAATAGTAGAGGATCTTCGGAATATGACATACATGCTTTGCCTCTTCGGTCAGGCGAAGGATCATATCATGGTCCTGACTTCCATCATACTCCGGACGGAATAACCCGGTCTTCTTCAGCAGATCTGCGTCAAACATGGAGAAATGGCAGATATAATTGTTGGCACGCAGATTATCCGGAGAATAATCCGGCTTAAAATGCAGTACGATCAGATCATCAAGATTCGGAGAGGTAAAGGTCGCCTCATCCGTATAAACATAATCTGCATCTTTCTCACAGACTGTTTTCACACACTCAAACAGCAGACTTGGATGCATCACATCATCATGATCAAAAAGGCCAATAAAATTACCGGTTGCCATGGAAAAACATACATTGGTATTCCCGGAGATTCCCAAGTTCTTCTCGATCTTCTGATATTTGATCCGGCTGTCTTTCTCTATATACTCCTGACAGATCCTGCCCACATCTGTATGCTTGTCATCACTTCCATCTGCCAGACACAGTTCCCAGTTCTTGTAGGTCTGTGTCACTACAGAATCGATCATTTCCCGCAGGAACTTCTCCGGGGTATTGTACAGAGGCACCAGAACACTGATCTTGATCTCTCTTGGAAATACAGTCTCTTCCTCTCTGCGTCTCTCCTCTGCATTCGGGAAAGATTTTGTTCCAAAATCCAGACGCTTGGACGCTTCTCCTTTTTTCTGTTTCCAGCGACGGTACATTCCTTTGAATCCACCGTAATGAATATAGGCATTTCTGGTACGTATCACAAAATGTACCACTACCCGCACCGGTTTTGACAGCTTCCAGTACCAGGTATCCCTCACCCCGTCAAATCGCTTGTCTCTGTGTGCAGGCAGTTCTGCCTTCTTGTTCTCTTCACTCATTTTCCTGTCCTCTTTAATTTCTTCAGCAGCTTAAATGGCGCACTGTTGTAAAGTCTCTCTGCTCTACGCACCCGGTTCAAAAGATTCATGCAGGCATAAGCTGCATCCGGGCTTATGGTCTGAACACTCAGCTCCACATAAAGTCTGCTTGTTCCTTCCACGATCCCACTGATCAGAAGCTGCGGATCTTCTGTGGTGTAGACGATGCCTGTGTTCTCCAGCTCTCTTCCGTTATGACTCCAGGGCAGTTCATAAGAACCTCCCAGTTCCCCTAATATCCGTCTGACCTTTACAAGACAGGTCTCTTCTGCCGGGTCAAGCCGCACAGCCTTACATCCTGCAGGAAGCAGAATCGTCAGCCGGATCAGCCCTTCCTTGTCAGGTTCGGTTTCAATCCAGAAACTATTGTTTTCTGAAAATCCCTGTCCACAGTCTGTATAGACCTGAATCTGGTCTTTTTTCGCATTTTTCAGAAGCTGCTCCAACTTCCAGGTTCTTCCTGCCGTGTAAAGATACTGTGCACCGATCGTCACGGTTCCACCCAGCAGCCAGAGCTGGAAATGATGTTCCATCTCCTCAAATATCTTCTCTTCTTCTGTGGAGATGCCTAGCTGTGCCAGATATCCCATCTGCTTAAGCTCGCTTCTGCTGTGCAGATAAAGAGAGACCGCTCTCCAGATCAGGTATTCCACTGGAACCTGAACATCAAAGGTCCACTCATAGTCAATGATCTGTGTACCATCTTCCGTCTCCATGAGATTTCCAAAGATCCAGTCCAGATTGTTGACCGGTGCGCCCAGATATGCTTTCTTAAAATCTGCTGTGCCGAACATTTCCACAAACTTCGGACTGACTGCAAATGGCTGCAACTCCCGCTGCAGACATTCTAGCAGTAACTTCTTGTATTCCTGCAGCGCTTCAGCCAGCTTTCCATATTCTTTCTGTGCCCGCAGGTCATCCAGCCGCTCTTCCAGTGTATGTCCACTTAAAAATTCAAAGTATGCCGCATCCTCTTTTAATTCGCAGCGGTTCACCTTCACGCAAGCCGCCGCATACTGTGTGCCCAGCACTTCTTCCCAGTGCTTCATAGCTGTTACATGCGCTTTTGCTTCCTGGCTTACCGGAACTTTTCTCACCTGACAGCCATCCTCTGTCTTCAGGATATCTGTCCGAATCATAAACTCTTTTGCCCGGTCATTGGAATATTTTACATAGACCGGCAGATCCGTGCGTTCCGGTCCTGCCACGATCAGAAATGTATTGGAAAATTCCGGAAATCTTCCATCTGCAATGATCTGGTCATATACTTTTTCTTCATCAAACAGAACCAGACGCTCTCCTTCAAAATTCCGAAGGTTCTGATTCAGCTCTCCTGCACCCGGGAGCCAATGATCTGAATACATACTCATCGGAAACCAGCGCTCCGGGTACGGATAATACATCCGATACTCCCCAAGACCACTCTTTTCCAGAAGAACTTCCAGCTCTTTTCTGGAACATGTACTTCCATTTCCTTCCAGACTGTCAAAATAACGTCCTGTATGCGGCTCCATAGCTCCTGCCCAGTATTTCATACCAAACCGGTTATCCACCGCAAGCACCAGATGTCCCTTTGGATGTAACCGCTTCTTAAGAATCTTCAATGCCTGCACCTGCGGATTCTCTCCTGCAAAATACCTTTGAGCCTCACTTAAGATACCTGGTGCTATGATCCAGTCAAAATTGCCTTCGATCTGTTCCAGGTTTTTCCACAGATCTCCTGCGTAGACAACGAGATTATCCACATCCTGATGTCGGGTTGCCAACAGTTTACACCGGCTGAAGTTCTCCTCAAGACAGATCACCTCTGCTGCCTTTCCTGCAAAACCACCCGTCAGCTCTCCGCTGTCTGCACCAAATTCCAATACCCGGTCGGTCTTCTTTACAGGAAGCCACTGGGTCAGATTTGCCCGCAGATGGGACAGGTGATAGAGTACCGGCCAGTCCGGTGACTGCTGCTGACGGCAGTCATACCCTTCTGCCAGCAATTCCCGGATTCTAGCATCTTCCAAAGCCTCTGTCTGAAGAAGTATTTCTTCTTCTCTATATTGAATCGTTACTTTTCCAATCTGTTCCTGCATGTGTTACGCCTTTCACGCCTTTTCAACGGTGATTGCCGAATTCATATCATAAAAACCAACCGTATCCTTATCAGACAATACAGTCATTCCCACCAGATCATACAGCCGGTGGTATACCCGGAACTCATCACCCACATATCCTGTACAGCCAAGGGAGATCAGATAATCTCCTCCCTGCAGGTCGATCCGCTGAGTATAGGTAACGATCCGGCTCTCACCGGCTTCCACGACACCTGTCTCCACGCGCTCGAACATGGTATTGGTTCCTGTAATATCCGTACCCTGCTTGTTACGGATCGTGATCGTAAAAATCGGGTTCTTCACCTGCTCATGGAAGTAGAGCTTTGCCTTGATCTGACAGGTGGATCCCTTCTCAATAATACTGGAATACTGACCGTACTGGTCAATGATACAGAAATCTACGATCTCTGCCTGTTTTTCACCATAGTCTAACAGCTTTGGATTGATCTCAAAGTGCTCTTTCCATGCTTTTCCATCTTCCACATGTTCATTGATCGCACTCTTTCCATTCACATCCTCCAGAGTATCCTCGTCAAGCTGATGGACCAGAAGCTTCTTATACATGTTGACCATATCACGGGGAGACCCTTCTGCCAACTTCACACCTTTGTTCAGAAGGACAACCCTGTCACAATATTTTGCAATGCTGGTCAGATCATGGCTGACAAACAGAATGGTCTTGCCCAGCTTCTTGAACTCTTCAAATTTATGATAACATTTTGCCTGGAAGAATACGTCTCCAACTGAAAGTGCCTCATCCACGATCAGGATCTCTGGATCAATATTGATAGCCACTGCAAATGCAAGACGTACAAACATACCGCTGGAATAGGTCTTCACCGGCTGATGGATAAATTCGCCGATATCAGCAAAATCCAGAATTGCCTGCAGTCTGTCATTGATCTCCTCCTCTGAAAAACCAAGCATGGTGCCGTTGAGGTACACATTTTCCAGACCTGTATATTCCATATTAAAACCGGCTCCCAGCTCCAGAAGGGCAGAAATCCGCCCATTGATCTCCATCGTTCCGCTGGTCGGACTTAACACACCGGTAATGATCTTCAGGATCGTTGATTTACCGGAACCATTGACGCCAATGATTCCCACCGTCTCTCCCTGATGGATCTCCATGCTCACGTCCCTGAGCGCAAAGTGCTCAGTGTAGCATTTCTTCTTAGTGAGTCCCAGAGAATCCTTCAGACGGTCACGGTTACGGTTATATAATTTGTATACTTTTGTAATATGCTCTAACTTAATCGCTTCGCTGCTCATGATTCTCCTTCTCTTACAGTACGTCTGCAAAATGAACTTTCAGTCGACGGAATACTCCGCTTCCTACGATCCAGGTCACGATCGTTACTGCCCAGAAATAAATATTCATCCAGCCAAGCCCGGCTATAGAACCGGAGCCGAACAATACTTCCCGGTAACCATAGACAATATAGCAAAGCGGATTCAGTTTTAATACTGCCAGGATTGGATATTTGGCAAGCAGATCCTCCAGTGACCACATGATCGGTGTCATCCAGATACCTACCTGAAGGAAAATATTGATGATCTGGCTCAAATCACGGAAAAAGATCACCAGTGAACTGGTCAGCATGCAGAGTCCCGTTACAAAGATCATCAGACAGCCGCTGAAATAGACCACCCACAGAGTGTGCAGTCCCGGATAATATCCATACAGTGCAAACAAAAGCAGCATAAACAGCACGAAAAACGCATGAATAAACAACGCCGCAATGGTCTTCACCAGCGGCAGAATGTCGATGTTGAAGACCACTTTTTTAACAAGATAATTATATTCCAGCAATGCATTGGTACCGTTACTTAAGCTCTCTGAAAAATAAAACCACGGTACGATACCGCTGACCAGCCAGAGAACAAAGGGCACTGTAATGCCCTGTTTTAACTCGGCAGTGGCATTGTTCAGACCGATCTGAAATACAAACCAGTATACCAGAACGATCACGACAGGCTGGACCATTGCCCATACCACGCCAAAATAGGAACCTGCATATCTGGTCTTGAAATCATTCTTTGCCAGCTTCCAGATCAGCTTCCTGTTGGTCCAGAAATCTCTTAACATTCGGAGCATCTATTCTCTCCTTACTTTTTCAGTTCTTTGATGCCGCCCCATTTATGATCCTTCTCGGAAATGGTCAGCTCCATGCCTTCCGGAATCGGCCATTTAACTCCAATATCCGGGTCATTCCATGCCAGTCCGCCCTCATCGTTCGGATGATAGAAATCGGTGCATTTGTAAGCAAATTCCGCATAATCAGACAGCACCAGGAATCCGTGCGCAAAATTTTTCGGAATAAAGAACTGCTTTTTATTTTCTGCAGACAAAAGTACACCAAACCATTTTCCATAGGTCTTGGAACCCGGTCTTAAATCTACTGCCACATCAAATACTTCTCCGCTGACTACGCGAACCAGCTTGTCCTGCGGATAATTGATCTGAAAATGCAGACCACGCAGCACACCTTTCTTGGATGCAGACTGGTTGTCCTGAACAAACTCCATGTCAATACCGGCTGCTTTATAATCATTATAATTATATGTCTCCATAAAATATCCACGCTCATCACCAAATACAGTCGGAGTGATGATCTTCAGCCCTTCAATATCACAGGTCTCTACTGTTATCTTTCCCATTTTTTACGTCCTTCCTTACAGTCCATTTGCCACATCTGTCAGATACTGGCCATATGCAGTCTTCATCAGCGGCTCAGCCAGCTTCAGAAGCTGCTCCTTATCAATAAATCCTCTTCGGAATGCGATCTCCTCGATACAGGAGATATAAAGTCCCTGGCGTTTCTGGAATGCTGCTACGAAATCTGCTGCATCCAGAAGAGCATCATGATTGCCGGTATCCAGCCATGCAAATCCACGACCCAGAGTCTCCACATGAAGAGTTCCTCTTCTCAGATATTCGTTGTTGATGCTGGTGATCTCGATCTCACCTCTTGCAGACGGCTTTACATTTTTCGCGATCTCAACTACATCATTATCATAGAAATAAAGTCCCGGTACTGCATAGTTTGACTTTGGATGTTCCGGCTTCTCCTCGATGGAAACAGCCATGCCATTCTCGTCAAACTCAACCACACCGTACTCTCTTGGGTCACGTACATAGTAACCAAAGATCGTAGCACCGCTCTCCTGAGCTGCTACTCTTCTAAGTACCTGTGAAAAGCTCTGTCCATAGAAAATATTATCTCCAAGAATCAGGGCCACACTGTCTTTTCCAATAAAGTCAGCACCAATGATAAATGCATCTGCCAGTCCTCTTGGCTGTTCCTGCACTGCATATTCAAATCTCATTCCCAGCTGGCTTCCGTCTCCTAACAGTTCTTCAAACACCGGAAGATCTCTCGGTGTGGAGATAATCAGTACTTCACGGATTCCTGCAAGCATCAGGATTGACAGTGGATAGTAGATCATCGGTTTGTCGTATACCGGCATAATCTGTTTCGATACCGCCTTGGTCAGCGGATAAAGTCTGGTTCCTGAGCCTCCTGCCAGAATAATTCCTTTCATTGATTAAGTCCCCCTTTGGTTTTTATTTTTTATTCCGAGTCCATGGCACGAAGCAGAAAATCACAGTCTGTCAGAAAATTTCTTGCAAATAAGAAATACAGCTTTCCGTCCTCTTCTTTTACTTCGTACAGTCTCACTGACTCATTATCCGGCATGGCTGATTTCACATACAGCTCCACCGGTTCAAATTCATCTGTATAATCGCAATAATAAACACTGGCTCCCTGATAGCTTTCGCCCACGCATGCCAGATCACTGCTCACATATAATCTCCAGCCATCCGCAGTCTTCTCGCAGGACGCCATCTCATTATCTGCCTCATTGGGAAGCAGTGTTTTCGGTTCACTCCAGGTCATTCCATGATCAACGGATTCCATGACGCAGATCTTCGAAGGCCCCTTGTCATAATCTTCCATCTCAAAAAAATAATAAAGTGTTCCATCGAGATAACGAATATCTCCATCTTCCAGATTCTGCTTTCTGCTGATGATATCTGTCATATATTCCCAGTTGACCAGATCATCCGAATAATACAGCCTTACCGTATAGATTCCATTGTCTCCATCCGGTGACGGATTATTGATGGTTCCGTCGATCTCTGTGTTGGTCAGCAGATATCCATCATCGATCTGCACCAGGATTGGATCAATGGCCAGTGTATCCGTGGTAACTGCCACCTGATCATCCATCAGCTCTGCATCAGATGTAAGTTTCAGAATGTGGGTCTCATTGCTGTGATTGCTGTATGCAACTGTATAGCTGTCTGCTGCAGTTGTCTGGGATTCTGCTGCAGGCTCATTGCCTCCATCATCCTCCATCACGTAGATCCAGGATGCCTGTGTTCCTTCAAATCGGCGAACCTCCTGTCCCTCCAGATCAAGAATACGGATCTGCTCATCCACGCTGGTAATAATGTGATCCCCGATAAATTTAGCATCTGCATTATGATACTGGTTCAGCGTGAAGCCATTCTCCGGCTGCACACTTCTGCCTGCAAAAAGCGCCAGTCCGGCGATCAGAATTCCGACCGCCGGTACTGCCAGGTTTTTATTTATTTTTATACATTTCTTCATAATATTTCTGATAATCACCACTGGTTACATTTTTCATCCAGTCCTCATGTTCAAAGAACCACTGAATGGTCTTCCTGATTCCTTCTTCAAACATGGTCTCCGGATACCAGCCGATCTCTGCTTTGATCTTGTCCGGTGCGATAGCATAACGACGGTCATGTCCTTTTCTGTCAGTCACGTAAGTGATCAGCTTGTCGCTTACCAGTTCTTTTCTTGGATCTCCATCCGGCAGCATCTCCTGAAGGGTATCCAGGATAATGTGAATGATCTGGATGTTCTGCTTCTCGTTGTGTCCGCCGATGTTATAACGCTCGCCCAGCTTGCCTTTCTCCTGAACCATGTCAATTGCTTTCGCATGATCGTCTACATAGAGCCAGTCACGGACATTTTTACCGTCACCGTATACCGGCAGCGATTTTCCCTGCAATGCATTGTTGATCACCAGCGGGATCAGCTTCTCCGGGAACTGGAACGGTCCGTAGTTGTTGCTGCAGCTTGTGATGTTGCACGGGAATTTATAGGTATCGAAATATGCTTTGGTCAGCATATCTCCGCTTGCTTTACTTGCTGAGTACGGGCTGTGCGGGGAGAACGGGGTGGTCTCATAGAAATAATTATCTCCATCATCCAGGGAACCGTATACTTCGTCAGTGGATACATACAGGAATTTCTTGTCCTCCTTGAAACTTCCGTCCGGCAGCTCCCATGCAGCCTTTGCCGCATTCAGCATTACCAGTGTTCCCAGTACGTTGGTCTTCACGAACACTTCCGGGTTCTTGATACTGCGGTCTACATGACTCTCTGCTGCAAAATGTACCACGCGGTCAATATCATTCTCATCAAAGATCTTCGTGATGGCTGCGCTGTCACAGATATCAGCTTTTACAAATGTATAGTTCGGCTGATTCTCCACATCCTTCAGATTCTCCAGGTTTCCAGCATAGGTCAGGCAGTCCACATTGATGATGCGGATAGTGTCTCCATATTTACGGAACATGTAGTGAATGTAATTGGAACCGATAAATCCGGCTCCTCCGGTTACGAGATAGGTTCTCATGAAATTTCCTCCATAGTATTCATTTTCTTCCATTTTGACAGTACAAAAGGCAGACTACGCCCTTTGGCACGCTGTATTTGGAATTATTATAGCATTATTAGGAATTGATTACAAGTTCCAGTATTTTTTCATGGATTTTCCACCGGAATCGACTCTTCCTGTGCATTTACACCATAGAGAATCCCGTTCTCTTTATAAAAATAAATGTAATCCGTATCATAAAGTCCCAGCGCTTCTGTCAGAAAATCCAGACGAACTGTATAGATCCTGCGGATCTTCTCCAGTTTTTCTGCAAAACCAGATCCATTCCAACGGCTTTCATTAATCTGCGCATCCGTTCCATAATACCCCAGATACCAGTCCAGTGAACTGATACCGTCCGGATCATATCCTGTCTCCGGATTCAGTGCTTTTTCCAGAGCCGGAACAAATTTTGTCATCCACTCCTTGTAGACTGCCTCTGCAAAATCTCTGTGATGATAAAACTGCATCCAATAGCCCTCCGGCTTAAGATCCGATGCAGCCGCAAACCAGCTGGAGGCTGCTCCTCCTTCTCTTGCCAGAGAATGCTCCATATCCCATGGCCAGGAGGCATGCAATTTCCCATCTCCACAAATATCCGAATCCTTATAATAATACACACTTGAATTCACACTGTTTTCTTCATTCAGTTCGTAAAACAGCCACTGATCTGCGAAGGATTCCAGATCAATATAGTCTGTATAATACTTTCCTTTGTCATTGTAGCCGTCCTTTGCATACAGTGCATTTTCAAAATCCTGCCAGAAATCTGCAATATAATATACTTGGCTCTGGGACGCCCAGTTCATGCTCGGAATCATAAAGGACAGATTCCGGTCACTGACAAAATTGGCTTTCGTTCGGTCATAATCCTCATTATCCAGTTCGATAATATAGCCGCCAGTCACATCCTCCGGCGTCTGATCCAGTTCATACCAGGTTCGCTGGGCGTAAAATCCTTCATTTTTCCAGGTCGTATGTGCATACTCCCGCAGTTCACTTTTGCTGTTCAGCTCCTTGGTCTCTGTTTTCAGATCCTTTAGATCAAACCGGGTCTTTCCGATCTGGATCTTACCTGTCAGCAGATACACTCCCTCATATTCTCCATTAATATAGAGATGCACAAACTCTGAGGACGGGGCATAGGCCATACCGATCTCATTGACCAGATCATAAGTGAGCTTGTAAGAAAGCAGCGAATTGTCACGATAAGCGGCCAGAAGCACATAATCTTTTGCTGCACCCATACCTAACAGATCCTGTTTCTCTGTAAATGACAAATTGTAACTCTTCTTCGGTGCACGGAAGGAATCATTTCCATGACCCTTGATTTTCTCAAGTCTGGCAGTCTGATTGACCTTTCCATTGGTTTCCAGAATCATGCAGGTGCCCTGTACTTCATTTTGCTTGTCTGCTCCAAGATAAGAAACTGCATCTTCCCGATCCAGATCCAGCATCATTGTCGCCGCATGTTCTGCGGTCAGATACGTAATGGGATAGGTATAGCCTTCATGCTCCAACTCATATGTTTTCTGCCCCGGCTCTCTGGTAAACTGGTTCACATCCCCATCGGTAAAGGAAAATGTGACTGCCAGCTCTGTCTGCTCATATCCTGCAGGGATTGCAAAGCACCAGGACTTATCTTCTGCCGAATAATATCCCTGTATGGAGACTGCACTCAGACTGACTGGTACTTCTGCGGTCGCTGTTTCCACCACATCTGCATATTCTGTGGTCAGAGCTGGAACATCATCTTCCTGTTCCCACAGATTCCAGCCATCCACACCCCATGTCAGGTCAAGTCCCCGCACTTCCTGATTGAGACTCTCTGCCGTCTCTTCCTGTCCCGGCGCAAAGCTGTTCCGAATCTCACCGCGACTCTCCCCTGTCAGCAGGGTCTTCCCTTCCTGCTCCGGTGCCAGCTGTCCGTTCACAGTTGCCAGACTTCCACAGTTCAAAATGCAGGAACCCAGTCTTGTATTGGATGCAATGGCTCCTGCCAGCGGTGCCGAAAAGTCACCACTCTCCACCTGCAGATTTGCCACCGTTCCTTCCAGGTTGCGAAACAGTCCCGCATCTGTATCCGATGTGATCATCACATTGCTCAGATGATGTCCATTTCCATCAAAGATTCCCTGAAAACAATACTGCGTATTTTCTGCATTTCCAATAACCAGATCCTCTTCCACCTCTGCCAGATCCAGATCTGCATTCAGATTCACATACTGTCCTTTATATGTATTTCCTTTATTCACGCTCCATACAAATGTCAGATAATCTTCTACAGAATTGATCTCCAATATCAGATCTTCCTTCTCTGCTGCGTCATCTGCCACCGGCATGGTATCTTCTGTATTCTGATTGCCCCAGCCTGCGATGGTCTTCCGATTGCTCCAGCCTACTGCAAGCACGGCAGCACTGATCAGCAGGATTATCAAATATTCTATATTTTTTCTGGTCTTTGCATCCATTGCCTCATCTCCTGTCCGATTTGTTTCTGCATTATATACTGCAAATCCTTTATTTTCAATATTTTCTGCCATTCTTAAACGAATCTTAATAGATAAGGCGACATTTACTTTTCGTCTGTAACATGCTATATTGAACAAAAAGATTCTGGAGGAATTTCCTTGAAAAAAATAAATAGAACTCTACTACAGATCACCGAAAAATACTATTGGCTCTGGTTTGCTCTGCTCTGTGCAGTGACAGCCTTCCTTTGTTTTCGTTGTCTCGGTGTGAAAGCAATCGACTCCTGGGACGAAGCTCGCCATGGCATCTCTGCCTATGAAATGCTGAAAAACAAACAATTTCTGGTCAACACTTATCTGGGAAAACCGGATTACTGGAATGTAAAACCGCCGCTTTCCTTTCTAAGTGTTGCAGCCGGATTTGTGCTCTGCGGATACAATGCAGTGGGACTTCGCTTCTTCTCCGCTTTGTTTTATCTTCTGACTGTCATCTTTACCGGATTATTTGCCAGAAAATACAGCCGTCTGGCATCCCTGCTGACCATGGTCTTTTTATGCGCCAACTATTTTCCATTCAAAGCGCATCTGGCACGGGCCGGAGACGCAGACAGTCTGTACTTGCTTTTGTTCACCCTTTCCATGCTCTGTATGCTGAAAGTCCGTGATAACGGTCGCTGGCTCTATGCCTGCGGATTGTTCTTCTCCCTGGCATTTCTGACCAAAAGCTTTCACGCCGGAATGATTGCAGCCGTAGGAGGGCTCTTCCTTCTGCTGACAAAAGAATTGTTTCATCAAAAGCCAAAACGCTGGATCATTTTCATTGCCTGTGCGGTACTGCCGATCCTGATCTGGGGCATCTACCGTTATCAGTACGATGGCATTACCTTTTTCCAGAATATGTATGAAGCGGACATTGCCGGTCGGACTGCAGCCGGTGGTCTGGAAGGACATGGATTCCCATTTTCTTTTTACTGGACTTCCATCTTCTGGAATTTTGACTATATCTACGGATGGTTGACCCTGATCGTGATCATCGGACTGATCTGCCTGTGGATCCGTCCGCTGCGTCCTGTGGATATGCCCCTTCCCAATGTGGATCTCACTGGAATCCTGCTTTGGTTCTTCGTTCCATTCCTCGGATTCTCACTGGTATCCACCAAATTAATGTGGTATGTATATCCCTGTATCGTACCATTATGTATGCTGGCTGCCGTCTTTGTGGCAACCTTTCTTACCACCGTGCTTACAGAGAAACATGTGGCGGGCTTTGCCGGACTATTGATCAGCCTTGTACTGCTGGCTGGAACTGCCGTCTTTGTCTGGAATAATTACTGTGATAATGTACGTGGTGCCAGAAGTAATGACCTTCAGACCTTTGTACAGGAGCAATTCAGTCGTGACAGTGATCTTGCAGGATCTACCATCTACCTGGATGCTTATGATCCATTCCTCTATGCTAATACTACAGACTGGGAACAGAACATGCGGCTCCTTGCCATGCTGTCTGGTGACCTTGACTGTCAGGACGGCGGCGCAGAAGCTTTCCTTGAAACACCTGATCGTGCACTTCTGATCCTGTCCATCCCATTTTTACAGGATTACCCGGAGTTGAAATTTTACCCTGTGCTGGCAAATAATGGGCAGTATATGCTGATCTCTTCAGTGTCAAAGTAAAGCCACGCAGAGGCACTTTTGCGAATGTGGCTCTGAAGAGTTATAAAAAATCCGTGGAATCTGATTTTTTCCACGGATTTTTCATGCTTATTTCATTTTAAAGGTTGCACATTCCGTCTGACCGCAGTGACAGGCATTGCTTCCTGACACCTGAATCTGATCTGCCGCACATTTGCAGGAATGGTTATAACAACAACACTCTGCTTCACATGCTACTTCTGTCGGTTTGCTTGGAATGGCATTGCTATTGGTCATGCCATCCTTTTTCTCGCGGAAACTCTCGCAACAGGTCTCATCTGTCACTTTCGCATTCTTTCCTCCCACATGGATATTATCCTTACAGCAGGAATCTTCTTTGTTGTACGCACAGTTTACAACTGAACAATCCAGTCTTGTCATGTTCGTCCCTCCTTCAGATTATTACTTTTGTAGTATCTGAAGATCGGATGAAAATTATGTATGGTAAAATGTGGATTGTCATAAGCTCCTTGCACTTTACCCATTTAGAGCCGTATCCGCAACCATATTCCACACATTTATGCGTGAAAATGCTATACTATCTGCTCTTTTTTATCATTATCATTGGGAAATCTATGACGAAATGTCATATTTAGAATGCAGAAAAAACAACAAAATCCGGAAAATCAGTTCTGCAACTAATCTTCCGGACTTCTATTTCAGATATTCATTCACACCTTTCCTTTTTAATAGCCTGCGCCTTAGGCACATCTGACTAAAATGCTCTCATAATACTCACCAAAGAATTCTTTTTACAATCTCCTCATCGCTTTCCATTGGATATGCACTAAGAAGCTCATTTATTCTATGAACATATTCCAAGGACAGATCTAGGTCATCCGCAACTGTCTCCTCGTCTCTGTTCTTTTTCTTCAGTAACCGGCGCAAAACAGAGATTTCTTCTACTTTCCGTCCTTCTTCGCGTCCTTCCTCGCGTCCTTCCTCGCGTGCATCTTCTCGTTCATATTCCAGTTCTTCCCATTTTTGCATATACTTCACCCCGATTTCTTCACTCGCCTTGATCTGTTCGACATATTCATGAAGTTTCTTCAGGTTCTCACTGTCGTTGCTTATTTTATCGGCATCCATGGTCTCCATATATTCCAACAATGCAACCAGCTCTTCTGATACTTCATTGCGATTCGTTCCATGACTGTTCAGGAAAATGCGGACTGCTCCATCATCCAGTCTTAAATCTGGTTCTTCCTCACAATATGGATGAAAAGTATAGCAATATCTTCCTTTTCCAAACAGATCAAATGGAGTGATCATAATAATGCAGGTGTCATTCAAAAGATTAAAACTGCGCGTCCCCGGAGCTAACAGTGAGGAATCTATCACTCCCTGGTAAAAACGGCTTCTCTTAATCAAATCTGTATTGCGACGCTTCTGAGATTCCGTATTGTAGATCGTCTTGTCCTGATCCATTGAAAAAGTGTCCAGACGGATAGAACGAAGCCACGGTGCTGTCTGCATCTCTTTTTCTGTCTGTACCTGAGATAAAAGCTTTAATTTCTCATCCCCAAGAATGATCCGTAATACTGCTTCATGTGCCTCCGGGATCTCCATCGTCTCATTAAATAAGAATCTGTCGAACAACGTTAATTCCTGCAAAGTTTTCATTTGTCTTCTCCTTCCATTTTACCCATTTAGAGCCGTATCCGCAACCATATTTCACACATTTATGCATGAAAACGCTATACTATCTGCTCTTTTTTATCATTATCATTGGGAACTCTATGACGAAATGTCATGACTCGAATTGATGCTACTATCATATCACAGAAAAATTTATGTGTCATTAGTGTTTACGGATTGTTTAGATTCTTTATGAAAATGTCATATTTAGAATGCAGAAATAACAACAAAATCCGAAAAACCAGTTCTGCAACTAATCTTCCGGACTTCTATTTCAGATATTCACTCAACATACTTAATATGGTTTTATATGGTCAGCATCTTTTCTCCAAAATGATCAAGCGCTGCATTCAGTTCATTCATATCATAATTTTTATGTTCAATAAAAAACTGAACGATCAGATCCTGTCTGGAGCCATTGGAAAAAGCGTATCCTGCACTCCCAAGCAATTGCTTTGCATCATCCATATTAAGCTGCAGACCAATACAAAATGCCATCGCCGTTTCTTTCTTCGGCTGATAGTCTTTTGATGATCTGATTTTTGAAAACACTCTCCGGTCAATATGAGCCGCATTGTAAACATCTGCATCTGTTCTTCTGCTCTTATCGATCATCCGCAGAAGGCACTCTGAAAAGCTCTCTCCTCTCCTTTTTAGTAAGGCTTCAAGACTTTTCATGTTTATGTCCGGACCCAAACGCTGAATGGGTGCCAATATTGTTCCTGAAAGCATCGGTATTCTGCGCTTATACTGTCGTCCCAGATACTGTTCCAGATTCTTATACAAAATCTCTTTTCTCATCCCATTTCTCCCCATTCGTACATCAATAATTAATCTATTATACACCCTCCTATAGACAGAATGTGTCCATGAAAAACACAATGAGGTCGTCATTGCAAAAATGACGACCTTCATTGCACAATAATTCTAAAGCTTATAAAATTACGTCCTGTCTTCCGATTTTGGAAAATTTTTCATTTTCAAAAACTATAGCAATACCATTTTCCGGATCAAACTTATAATTACACATTAGCGATACGATATGCTTCTTATCATCTCTAGAAACATATAAATACTTAGGTGCCACATATTTGAAAATATTATCTATCGCAGCCCCTATTTCCGTACCATTTTCATCCATGCAATACTTTTTTACCTGCTCAAGTGAATCAGCAATAACTTTTTCTGATTTTACGAACGCATCAACTGCCTTCTTCTGGATATCAAGTACCTCTTCACCACTATAGCAATCATATGTTATCCCAAGATCAAATTCTCTGCCCCACACCATTATTTTAACTTTATTCATCAAAATCACCTCCGTTGCTATCTGCATCACGCTTCTTGCACTCCGAAACTCCACCCAGATGTCCAAAATAATCATTTATCTTTGTGGGTACAAAATCGCAGGTCTTCATATCATTTCTCTCATGCCATGAATATCCGTTCTCCTTTCGCCACTGAGCCACATCTCGTGCAGTCCAATCAGTTCTACCATCTCGAGCTTCTTTATTCCATTGCTCGGCACACTTTTCATCGCACTGTTTAAAATTCTCAGCACGGTTTTCTGTCATATTGTCGATTTCAACCGTAGACTCTGATACCTCTGAAAAATCAGAAATGCCATTCTCGTATGTTATTCCATCCAAGCCATATTTTTCTAAAATGTCCTTAATTTCTGAATCGTTTGGAATAAATTTGGATTCCCCACGCCCGCCTTCCCATTCTCCTCGATCGCTATCTTCTTTGGGTGTCTGCTTCAATCTCTCATCATATGTACTGTAGTAATCTTCCGGTGAATCACCTTCTGGAATTTCCTGACTAAAGAAATTATTCCAATAGTCCTGAGACTCTTGAAATGTCGTTCCTTCTTCCGGCTTGATTTGTTTAAAATCCTCAACCTTAGGTTTTAAGTTTTCAACTTCATTAGCCTCATCAAAATGACCTATTTCTGGCATCAGAAGACCCTCCTTTCGTTCCTAAATATTTCAGTAAAGCGATTAAACAAGTCTTGATATTCCGAATCCCGAATTGCTTGTTCATTAAGAATCAACGAAAGCAAAAGGTTAACTTGTCTGTTTGAATAACCTTTCACAGATGGATCAAGTTCTTCGACCACTGCATTCGCCCACTCTGCAATATTTCCGTATTTTCTCGCTTTGTCTATTGCTTTAGAAGCATCAAAGAAATCATAAACTAAGTTTCTCAATTTAATTACAGCGTTTCCGTTTTCAGCCGCAAAATAATCCAACGCCTCTCTCTTTATTGCTGTGTCGAGATTCGAGCATATTACTGCTTTCTTCAACGCTTCAAAGTCAATTTTGTCATTCTTTCGGTAAATTTCTCTCCGCATAATGCAGTCTAACAGGCCGCCATCTGTATCTATTTCACCAATGGGGTTAGTCTGAATCGTTGCATCATTTTTTAAAGGTTCTCCGTTCACCTCATACTTGTCAATCATGCACAGTATCGGTTCCAACCAATCACTCTGAGATATTGCTGCTACGCCTCTCTCAATATGAGAAATTTCATTAATTTGGCTTTCATTTAATCCTGCGGATTTTCCAACAAGTTCACGATCCGAATAGTCGGGTAATCTCATGATTATTTTTGTGTTAGTATTTCGTATTACAGACATATCAAGCAATCCTGGGGACTGATCAGCAATAATAAACCCTTCTCCATATGTCCTCATTTCTGCGATAGAGTTTGCTAACATTTCAACAGATTTGCCAAGAAGATTTGCCCCTTCACTAGTTTGTTCTGTTGAAGTTCTTCTCAACAAATTGTGTGCCTCTTCTAACACAGTTATATGCTTTAAATCAGAATTAAGGTCTCTATCATTTGCTCTCTGGTCCATTCTGTGTTCCTGTAGCTTAAGAACAAGAAGTCCCATAATCAAAGATTTTGTTTCTGTAGAACCAACCCTGCTTAAATCGACAATGACATTGCTATCAAACAAACACTCATCTGGGATATCATCACATGTGAATATTAAGCCATTTATACCATTTGTTAACGATTTTAATCTGGTAACAAGTGATCCTGTATAATCACCCTTGTTATCATCCGAATAATCACTTTCCTGTAATACCAGTCTAATTTGCTTTACAACATCTGAAAATGTAGGAAACAGTTCTGAAGAATACTTATTTTCAGATTTTTCTAAATCCCATCCTGCTGCAACATATGCTCTCTGAATTGAATCCTTTAAGATAGCTGGCATAGCAGCATACATTGGCCAACATACATTAAAAATCTCTACGATACGGTCCATGTGTTCTAATACATGGATACTATTCGGAAATCTAAATGGATTAATTTTTAGCAATTCCATCCCTGCAATTTTTGGATTTGTTCCATAAGTGACAACACCTTCCCTTCTGCCCAATACATCCTTGTACTCTCCTTTTGCAGGCTCAATAACAAGGAAGCGTACTTCTTGTCTTCCTAAAGAATCCAGTAATTTATAGATCGTATTTGATTTACCGGCACCAGTTGAACCAGTAATAAATGTGTGTTTTGTAAGCTCATTTTTTGACAGTTTTACCCGCGTAGATTCTATCTTTTGGTGCATATGATATCCAACGCCAACATCAATATCAGATTCAATAGTTACTAATGCATGCGGTTCTCTGCCAAATCTAACACCCTCCAAAACTGGAAGACCTTGAACAGAGTTTGTAGGGAATGAAACAACATAGCCTAATTCATCTGTTGATACATATGACGTTGGAGTGACCATCATTCCACTATCTGGACTTTCTGATAAAGTCACAAACAATGGATGACAAAAATGAGATAAATACTTTCTAATCTCCTTAAATTCAGACGTTTCCCCACTAGTTTCATCTGACCATTCCTGGATTACAGAAGGTTCCACATAAGATTCTTTTCCTTGTGTTAATGCTCTCAAATAATTGACTACGCTCAGGCTGACCGATGAATGTTTAGCCATTACATAAGAAGAGAACTTCCATAATCCAGTGGATTGGCTAAAACTAATTCTCTGCATAGTTTCTTCCAATTTCTGAAGCAAATTCTGAACCATGTAGGATTTATATGTATAGCTTGTATTTTCGGACTTTCCAACAGATATACTTGTACTGGTCCCAGTAGTCTCTGTTTTTCCGTTCGAAATAGTCTTAGATTTACCCCAACTATATCCGTATCCAACACCAGCTCCCAGACCCATACCTTCTTGCTTGCCTTTCGTTATAGCCGGGGCCACAGATCCAGCTACTGATCCAAGTTTTGCTCCTATCGCAGCTCCCGCTGGTCCACCAATAAACCCTCCAGCAAGGCCACCTACGATTGAGCCAATCCCGGAAGCAAGGCCAGCAGTATTAACTGTTTTAGATATACTTCGACTTTTATTTATATTGCCATTAACATTCACATTTACAGAGTGAGTCTTAAAGACAGAATCGCTAATACTCTTTGTATTAGCAACAGATTTCATTTCTCCCTGGGTTTCTGTTTCACTGCTGCCAACTTGAAATTGATAACCCGCAAACGGATAGATTGCAGTTGCAATATCTTCGTACCCGGATAATATTTCTCTAATGTTGTCTTGAGACATCGATTCTGCCAAAAATATTACCGCATATTCCTCATCTTTTGTTCTGGGCACAATACCATCTAAAAGTTTATCCAATCCTTGGGTCACATAATCTTCGGAATACTCCGATGGTGTGTTTGCCAGAACTGCTACTGACTCCGCATTTTGGAAATTGAACATTGAAGGAATTATTTCATTACCATTTTCATCTTCAGCTTCAATCTCTACTTTTTCAATTTCGCTACCCGGGAAATTACCCTTCAGCACAGCTTCAAGAAGATCTACATTATCAGCACTTTGTTCATTACGCCCCTCACCTTCGTTCTTTACAACAAAGTACATTTCCGTACTATCAACATGACGGAATACCAGCATGGCAACAGTATGATCTCCATCCGCGAATGCACTCAATACATTTTTAAAGCAATCTCCTGGCTTTTCATCATGATTAAATACCCATCTTTTAACCTGTACTGCTCTAATATTGCTTTTGTATGTTATGGTCTTTTCTTTGTTGTATTTTTTATCAAAGTACCATACCCCATAATCGTTTGTAAGTCTTGAAATATAAGCCTTGTCGAGGGTATATGCTATTTTGCCTAGATTATCCAACAAATCTTTTTCATTGGGTATCATAAAATCCCTCCTATCGTCCTGTATTATTTACTCTCTATATAATAAAGCCAATAACAGCAACGACAATTACAACACCAATCACAATACCAATAATAGTTTTTTTACTGCCATTACTTTCAGCTTTTCTTTTATTTCTGACGTATTCACCAACCTCAGCCAAATATAAGAGATAATCCATATTGAAGTTTTCAGCCACAGCAACACAGACAATTTCATCAAGATAATCCTGATTCCATCTATCCTTCGGCACTTTATTGTAGAAAGTATTTCCAATAAATGCACTTTTAACCTTATCATCATTACACAGATTTTTAATATCGCCACTTGTCAAATTACCGTTTGCAACATCTACCGCTATTTTTGATCGCTGAATCTTTCCATCCGTCAAATATTTATTAATGTCTGCCATTATTCCACCTCTTTCCAAATGATTTCGTTGAGTTCATTCTCGCAATCGCCCAAAGCCCCAGCTGCATCAAGCACACGTTGTCCTAATTCCATCATAGCGTCTCTATCCTCAATGAGTGCCTTCATGCTTATTGAATATGTATCAAGATTCATTACAAAATTACTCTTAACTTGAAGCAAAATGGTTTCTAAGGAATCACGATAGTCCTTGCGATAGTTTTCTCCCATTTTTTCTACAATGCCAAGAAGTATATTTTTTACATCCTTCATAAAGGCATCTTTATCAACATAATCTGTTTCAAATATCCATGCTCCTTCAGTATATCTATGCTCTTGATATATATCACCCAGGTCTTTTACCTTTTCAGGCTCTGGTGCTTTAGGTGCAGGAATATTAAGAAAGAATTTCTTTGCCGCATCACTAATCTGTCCGTTATCCATAATCTTTTGTTTTACTTTGGCCAGAAAATCCTCGCCCTCTGCATTTAAGATTTGTGTTCTGTTTTTTAAGAAACTATCCGTGTAATCACTTATTACTTTATTGCATTTTGTCCTAATCTTATCTCCATCATTTTTCTTGTATCTAACCTTTCCATGGCCAAAGAACCATCCTTTTAGTTCCGTATCCATATAAGACTGCACATTGCCAACAATAATCTTCTGTAAAGTTGCCCTATCCAGCTTTAATTTTTTTAATGTTGCTTCAGGCAAAGCGACATTTGCAGGAACAGTCCTAGTATTATATTCTTCTTCAATGGCCGAGTTAATGGTCTCCCTTAATTCATCAATATTTCTTTGAATATTTCGAACATCCTCCTGGTTGCTTTCTTTTAAGGAATTTGCTCTATTACTCAAGTTAGAAAGAGCCTTATTTACACTGTTGATAATCGCGTATGCCTTAACTGCAGATGCATACTTTTCTCCATATTGGATAATTTCTCTCTCTAAAGCATAAATACCGCTGCAAACTTCAAGCAATGCCACATCATCTTTTTGAGACCGTGCATCTTCAAGTGCCGCCTCGCATTGAGAATGCATTTTTTCAGTGGCAAATTCTGATGTTGCGCATCTATTCTGGCGGTATACATATCCCGAGAATTCATCTTGCATATTAATCAAGCCGCGTTTAAAAACAGATGTCTCTTTGTCCGTGGCAATACCGTTCCCTATTGCTTTTGCGGCATATCCTATTTTTGCAGATGTAAAGAATAATTTCTTGTCTGACAATTTAATAGAGAAATCTAATACAGGCTTATCATTCTCATTCTTTCGCATATACTTGATTTCTTCGCACTGCAGATCCTCACGTTCCTCCGAATCAATGCTATCAGACCAGTTAATTACGAATAATGATCTGCCCAAGTCAATGCTGGTTTTACTATCCTTTGCCTCAGCCTCTTTAAGATACTTCAAGAGCGCATTGTTTCCAGTTCCTTCGGTTTTATTTGGAGCAGCAACAAAAATCAAAATGGATTGTTTCTGTTCTGACAATGCATCAAGTAATACCTCCTGATGTTCTGCATAATTTGAATCTGTGCCTGGTGTATCATAGATGGTAAATTGTACAGATTCAGTATCGAGTGGTATGGGGAAATCAATCATTATGTCATGTGAAACTGCATCCATGCCATTTAATTCCGCCAGGAGGGCCGCAATTTGTTCATGGCGCTGCTTCCCCTCTTCTTTCAAAGTATTTAGCTTGGTCCTATGTCAAGATTTAGTACAAGTTAAAATGAGAAATTTCTCCCCATTTT
>ERZ773248.37-NODE-37-length-167238-cov-7.286578_pt1 | contig 167238 bp, 130 predicted proteins | sample MGYA00580518_ERZ773248 | MGnify/ENA primary metagenome ERZ773248 (study PRJEB29015, sample SAMEA2737762) | human gut metagenome | biome: human gut; feature: human-associated habitat; material: faeces | place: China | collected 2012 ...
CTACCAGGGTATCTAATCCTGTTTGCTCCCCACGCTTTCGTGCCTCAGTGTCAGTAACAGTCCAGCAGGCCGCCTTCGCCACTGGTGTTCCTCCTAATATCTACGCATTTCACCGCTACACTAGGAATTCCGCCTGCCTCTCCTGTACTCTAGCCGAGCAGTTTCAAATGCAGCTCCGGGGTTGAGCCCCGGCCTTTCACATCTGACTTGCACTGCCACCTACGCACCCTTTACACCCAGTAAATCCGGATAACGCTTGCTCCATACGTATTACCGCGGCTGCTGGCACGTATTTAGCCGGAGCTTCTTAGTCAGGTACCGTCATTATCTTCCCTGCTGATAGAGCTTTACATACCGAAATACTTCTTCACTCACGCGGCGTTGCTGCATCAGGGTTTCCCCCATTGTGCAATATTCCCCACTGCTGCCTCCCGTAGGAGTTTGGACCGTGTCTCAGTTCCAATGTGGCCGTTCATCCTCTCAGACCGGCTACTGATCGTTGCCTTGGTAGGCCGTTACCCTGCCAACCAGCTAATCAGACGCGGGCCCATCCTGTACCACCGGAGTTTTTCACACAAGGAGATGTCTCCTCGTGCGCTTATGCGGTATTAGCAGCCGTTTCCAGCTGTTATCCCCCTGTACAGGGCAGGTTACCCACGCGTTACTCACCCGTCCGCCACTCAGTCACCGATCGATCATCCGAAGAATCTCAAAAGGTGCTTCGTTCGACTTGCATGTGTTAGGCACGCCGCCAGCGTTCATCCTGAGCCAGGATCAAACTCTCAAATAAAATGTTCAAGATGTCAGATCAAGGTCCAGAACCACTGGTTCTTTTCCTGTCATTACTGTTTATTTAGGTTTTGAACTTTCGTTCCGTTCCATGGACTTTTCTGCAGACATCACTCTCAGAAAAACCCGAATGAAATTTTGAATTAAACGTTCAAGGTTGTTTTGTTATTCAGTTATCAAGGTTTTGCGTTTCATTCAAAAACGCTTTATTATTTTATCACATCGTTTTGTTCTTGTCAAGAACTTTTTAAGATTTTTTTAAATTTCTTTTGAAATTCATCTCTCATCTCCTGATGCGAACTTTTATATGTTATCACATGATTCATAATCTGTCAAGAAGAAGTTTCATTTTCTTTGAAGATTCTTAACACTTTTCTTTCAAAAATGTGTTTCTCATGTGCAACGCATATTATATTATCATAACAGAACCTATACGTCAAGCATTTTTTGATAAATTTGAGATAAGTTTTATTTTTCTCAATAAAAGACTAGATATTGTACTTTTTTTGTATTTTTATCATTAAGTCCACATTTTACGTCATATCATTGTTATGTTTTTATCATTAACTATAAGGAAAGATTATAAAACATGATAAAATCCATATATCCAAAAAACCTCATCTCTATTATATTTCACAATATAAACATACTAGCCGCGTTTAAATTGTACCCATCGTACCAGTCTTTTATTACAGGATATTTATTCTTGAAATTAGAAGTACCAACAGGAATTCTTACCGCTGGTACAAACATGTTCTGTTTCTCCATGCCTGTCTCTCCTTTCTGAAAAATACGAATAGTATTGAATAATTATCTGCTTACCTTTACACAAACCCTCCCTGTCTTCACACCTTTCTGAAATAACCTGTTTACCTTTCCTGCTTCTTCTGGCCGCACATAAATTTCCAGATTTCTTTTCAGCCCGGAAAAGGTATCAGAATCAGCCTTTTTCAATCTTCTTCCCTTAAAATAAACTGCTTTTAAATGTTCATTTTGTTCAAAGGCATTATGTCCTATGGTGTGTAATCTGGAAGCTTTTCCATTTCCCAAAATTATTGTTTCTAATCGCTTGCAGCGTGCAAATGCTTTCTGTTCAAGTACCCGAACGGGGTTCGGCAATGTTAGCGTTTGCATCTTAGCACAATCACAAAATGCCTGTGGTGCTATTTTTTCTATAAAATAATAGTAATCTCCTATTTTTACCTGCTCTGGCACATGAACCTGACTGGTATCCTCTGTATAATATAAAAGGCGTACGCTCCCATTACTGATAGACGGATTTAAAATCTGATAGCGATTTCCAGCTATCTCAAAAACTTTTCCCACGGGATTGGAAAATGTCCAGCTTGCATGGATTTCCGTATCTTGGGTAACGGTTTCCGGGTGAATGTCCCACTGTAAGGTATAGCCTTTTTTCTTTAAATCCGGATATGAAATCGTATCTCCATAGTGACAGGTCCTTTCTGCTATCAGCTTCTCGAATTCCTGCCTGCCTGACAATTTATGCAAAGATTCTTCCGATTGTTCTTCAGGTAACTCTGACACTTCTCCCTGCTCATAAATCCGAACCTTATATTCATTATAAACGGGCGTAAAGAGTGCATGCACTTCGGTATCTTCTGTTATATCATCAAATTCCCTGTCCCAGCCGTCAAAAATATAATGCCACACTTCATCTGCCTGTTTTTCAGGATTTTCCGGAGCCTGCACTGCCTGTCCATACAGAGCTTCTTCCTCTTTTAGCAAGGTACCATCTTCATGAAAAAAATGTACCACAAAAGAACGGTTCTTTTCCTCAAAAACTGCCTTTGCCATCGTGTCTTTCTCTATGCGGGACAGATCATTATTCCAGCCTTTAAAAACATAGTAAAACTGCCTTGTCTGTGGCTTTTGTGGATGATATGGCTGTGCTGCCGCCTGCCCGTAAGGAACCGTCTCTGTTCCAAGAAGCTTACCATTTTCATGAAAATACATGACAAGATACTCTTTCGGCACTTCCCTGTACACTGCCTTTACAACAAGATTCTCCTTCACACAGGAAATATCTTTATCCCAGCCCTGAAACTTTATCTCATGATGGGCTGACTCTCCCTTTTTCTCCGGCACATCAGGAGGAAGAGCCGCTTCCTCATCAGAAACAAAAGCCGTCTTTAAAACATTGCCTTCTTCATCCTGAAATACAACAATATACTTTTTTCCTTTCTTTGTTCCTGCCAACTTTCTTTCCTCCTGAAATATTTTCCTTTTATTTTTTACAAAATTTAGAGCGTGTTTGAAAAAGGCTTTCTGCAAGATGTGTATCATAATTTGTGGGGGATTTTGTCCGAATGAGGGCGGCGTAGCTGGCTACGTCAACTTCATTTTCATTCAGGCAAAATATACCGTAAATTGGGGTGTGCAGATTGCTGGAATGATTTTTCAAACACGCTCTAATACACAATAATATCATAAGACTTTTTAAAAGTCTCTCCAGCCTTTAATGCAATAATTCCCGGTTTTTCGGAAATCTCACCTTCAAATCCTTTATTATCGCAGCGTCCGCACCATGGTTCCAGACAGACATATGGTGCTCCCGGTTTTGACCAGATTCCAAAGTTGGGAAAACCTTTACTTTCAAGCGCAATATATGGTTTACCATCTGGAAGAACCAATGCCGCCCATTCAATCTGACCGCCATCAAACACAAGAGCATCTTTATCAAACATATCCTTTTTCAGAGCATATTTGCTATCTGTCAGCTCTAATTCGTAAACTTTATCTCCAATCGCTGTTCCACTCTCCGCATCTAAAAGAACGTAAGAAAGCTTCTCCGTACCCTCTTTAAACACAAGAGAATAGTCCTCAAAATCCGTGTCTGGCAGTACATTTACATTAAACGCCGGGTGTCCGCCGATGGTAAAATACATTTCTTTATTATCTGTATTCTTAACATTCCACTCCACTGTCAGGCGATTTCCATTTAAGCGATGTGTGATTTCCAGCACAAAGTCAAACGGATATACCTTTTTACTTTCTTCATCTGCACACAGGCGATAGGTTACGAAATTCTCGCCTGACGCTGCCTGTTCAAATTCTGTATCTCTGGCAAAACCGTGCTGCCCCATCGGATAGTCTGTTCCATTATAAGTAAAATGTCCACCATAATACTTTCCTACATTCGGGAAAAGGACCGGTGCGTGACGGTTCCAGAATGCTGGGTCTGCCTGCCATACAAGCTCCCTGTCATTTGCCTTGTCATAAATGCTGCTCAGTTCTGCCCCGTGAGCAGCGATGGTTACGGATAACCTTTCGTTTTTGATTGTGCAGGTTGCCATTGTAGTTTTTTTCCTCCTATATATCAGCAAAATCATTCTAAATATAATTTTAACTGTTCTACTAATTTATAAACTTCAGTGCCCGGATCATATTGTGATGGTTTATTTTTTATTTCATCGAATCCTGCCATTCTTCTTTTCGCATGATTTATTGCAATATTCACCCCATCATAAGTATTCACCAATTCATATATATTTTCATAATTTTTCTTATACGTTCCATCACCGAGATTATAATCAGCAAATATTTTATCTAACTTCTCATACCATGAATCCCGGTGAAGAGCAGAATCACTATAATTAAAATTGAACAAGTTATCCGTCCCCATCTATACACCTTCTTCTATTTTAAATTCTTTTAATAATGGAATACCTCCGTATACCCCTGCCAGATAATCCTTCTCAAAAGAGGCATCTGATCTTACTTTAAAGTCTGATAACGCAGATAATTCCGAATATCCATACTCATCTTTCTGCACGAACCAAATCTGATCTCGTCTGAAAAACTTTTTATCCATTAATGTGGTATCATGTGTTGTATAAATAAGCTGTGCTTTAGAATCACTGTTATAAAATAAATCGATAATAAATTTTAACAGCAGCGGATGTAATTTTACATTCAGTTCATCTACAAACATTGCACCATCTCCACCAATTGCAGCTCTTGCATAAATAAACAACATGATACTCTTTATTGTTCCTTCTGATTCATTGAATAAATTTAGTGGATATTCTTTTCCATTTTTACCTTTATGAAATGTTAAAAAGTAAATTTCTTTGTCATTATCTTCATATTTAATATCCTTGATCCCTGTATCAATTGCAGATAAAAATTGCAATAATTTTTCTTTTTCATCATCAATAGTATCAGGGAGAAAGTTATCTAAAATATTGACATCTTCACAAAAGTCCGTCTGAACAACTAATGTATCCATTACACCTTCATAAGTCTCCTGAAAAATGTCTGTTTTCAATTTTAATTTGTTAAAAAATGATAATGCTAATGTTTCTTCTGGAATCTGCTCTTTATATACATCACACTCCTTTCGAACAGCCGCTCCTAAATTAGTGCTTTCTGTTGTCCTCTCAAAGATAGTCATTGTTCTATTTGTCTTCAGGCTTTTTCTATACAACCATTCTGTCACTATACATTCTGCATTGTATTCAAAACCATATTTGTATTCAAAACCATTCCGAATCTGAATCATTTCAAACTCCGAATTTTCTTCATTTTCATCAAATGAAAATGGACAAAAATATCTCGCAATAACCGTTTCTTCTCCATCTTTTACATTATTAAAAGACTTGGCAACAATCTCCTGAAAATATCTCATTCCTAAATGAAGATTAGACTTTCCACTTGCATTCGCACCATAAATCGCTGCAACTTTAAGAATTTTCTCTTTATTATCGCACTCAATCAAGTTCATCGGATGTTCTTTATAGGCATTGATTGCCGTCATATCTAAAATTGTCTCATCTTTAAATGATAACACATTCTTTAACATAAACTGTACCAGCATACTTTCACCTCCTACACATTATAATATAGGTTTTTCTTGATTTTATGTCAATATTTTTGTGATTTTTTCACATTTTTCAAGTTATAATTGTATAATACAATTTCAAAAACAAAAAGGTAATTATATAAAAGCTGCACAAAAGTAGCATTTCTTTCGTGCAGCTTTGCAATATAATTTTAATCCAAATCAAAAAGCTGTCTCGGTTTTAAGCTGATTGATGCCCAGGTTGTTTTGTCTGCCTTGATACCATATAAAACAACGCTGCTTTCTACTTTGGCAAAGATACGGCATTCTTTCTTATAGGTTCCATCTGATTTTTTCAGATAATTTTCCATATCCTTCAGACTGAACTGGAAGGTATCATTCCCCGGTAATTTGAACTTTCCGTCCTCGCCAAGTTTAACTATCTGTCCGTCGGAATACTTTTTTAAAGTATCCGTCTTGCCTGATACGGAAATTTTTTTCACTTTAATGGTTTCGTTATTGATATTCATTTCTTCACCATCTGGATCTTCGATATAAAGTTCCATGGTAAGGGAACCAGAGTTATTACTGTTACTATTCAGGTTTGATGCAACCATGTTGTAGTCACGGATACGAAGATTGAAGGTATTATCTCCATCTAAAATGTTCGATGTGCCACTGACTTCTGAAGCTTTCAGACGGTCTGGCATATAGTAACGATAATCTTCCTGATTCGATACCGGATCGAAATCATCAAGGAATGTGGCTTCCGGATCTACGGCACTAACATTGGCGGCTGCAATAACAGCATTGGCAAAAAGCTGACGTTCATCATTTGTAATATTCTCTCCATCCTGACCATTTCCCCTGTGACCTACACCTGTATAAATAACATTTCCTTTACTATAAAAATAATAATTATTACGGACATCATTCGGACTTTCCGAGTAATACTTAGAATAAGTCTCATTTGTCCCATCGCCACTCGTATGTGCTAAACAATACCAAACCACAACATCATTTGTTCCATCCTTATCACTATCTTCTTCTAAGGCAAGCTGATAGTATTGAGAATGCGTTAGTGCCGTAGAAATTGTATCTGAAACATAATATGGATACTGCGTAATCGCACCCTCATTTACCTTTGTAGAAATTTTAGATTGCTGTACATTATTTACATGATACAAAACATTATTACTAAATCCCTGTGTCATAAGACTGGTGGTTTCTTTGTTTCCAAACATATATGCCATATCTGAAACTTTATCCTGTATCGCCTTAAAAACACCATTTTTAGCTGACAAATCATTTCCTTTTTTTAATTCTGCACTCACAGTTGATTGCCTTCCATCTACTGTAATTGCCTGATCAGAAGTAATACCATAACGATCCATCCCTACACTTGCCCTAAGATATGTATTCAGTGTATATCCCCAAACCCATGTCTCCGGTGCACTCGAAGGAGAAGATACATTATCTGTATCTCTATTAATAAAAGAAGTCGTATCATGTGCAAAAATAACACTCTTTCCATCTTCAATAAATTTACGGATAGCCTTTACTTCTCCGTTGGCATTAGAGAGAGTATCTACACCAAATCCATCTGCAAAACCTATAATTATCATCTGGTAATTATCAAGGAAATTTTCTCCACGATTTTTATATTCTGCAAATCTAGCCTCATAAGTTCTCGTATCTATTGCATTGATTTCAATGCTAAAATCTTTTACTTGCGAAAGCATATTTTGGAAATCAGTGTCAGTTTTAAGATTCCAGGTTACTGGAGCGTCACTTTTCTTTTGTTGTGGATATATCTGCAAAACATTTATTGTTTGCTGTTTTTCTGCTTTTCTCTTTGTATATCCCATTTGGGAAGTTCTTATTGAAGGATTATCATTATTGCTAATCTGTAACTTCCAAGCAATTATTTTATAGTAATCTTTTGGTATTTTTCTGGTCAATGTATATTCTTTTCCAATTTTCAAGTGGTATTTTCCATTTTCCTTTCGAATAACATTTTTATTCGCATCCTGAATCTGAATATATTCTGCCTGTTCTTCATCAGAAGACAAATTACCATCAAAATTAAGATCAATAAATAATTCACAATCGTAAGTTGCTGTTGCCGCAGATATTTCTGACTTATTCTCTATTGTAAATATATAACTCAGTCCATCTTCATCCTGCTTTAATTCTCCTGTTTTTGCTTCTTCATTATATTTATAAGTTGAATTATTCAATCGAACTGGCTCTGGCGGTAAATCTTTAAAATTAATTTCTGGTTTGGCCAAGTAGAAAAAGAAATTCAGATTTTGTTTTTCATCCGCTTCTGACCTGGACATAACATTGACTCTATTTGAAGTAATTGCCTTATTGATGAACTGATACATGTAAGAAGAAGAATCAACAACATTAGTATTTACAGACTTTGTATCTGTATTTAACAGCCCATTTCCTACAATAACCGGATAACCACTTGACACAAAATCATTCAGTTCTTTTACCTGCTGTTTTGTAATATCATTGCCCGAGCCACGCATCAGACCTATTTTATTTTGTAAATCCGCTGGAAGGTTCGACTTTACAGAACTTCTAAGTTGTGTACTCGATGCATAATCATCATTTAAAAGTCCCATTAACCGGACATTCCACGAGCGATGAGTAGTTACATTTTCCGGATCTTTATCTCCTCCAAAAACTCCTCCTATATGTGCGTATAAACTGGTTTTTTTATTATTATCGTCCACATCACCATTTCGCAGGAAGCTCCAGTTATTATAGCTATCTCCGAAATAAATGGCATCATATTCCGTATTGATATCATCAATATGCCCGACAAATTCTGAGCTGGTCATGTGAGTAATATTAATTTCTGTTGCCTTTTTCTCCTCATCATCTGATGCATCGGTATATAATGTACTAAATTCCGCACAAGTAGCGTAATCTTGTGAATGATGTCCTGAAACATCATTGGCATAGCTATCTGTAAAAATAACTTTAATATAATCTACATTTTTTACTGACTTCGTAAATGTCCAATCTCTTTCTGTCCATGTTTTCAATTCTGATTCATTGTTAGAAAATTGAACTTTCTCCGTTACCATAGTTCCATCTTTTTTATGTATTTCCAGAGTAAGAACATATGGTTTTCCATTGACATAATTTGTAGTAGTCAGACGAGCTGCAAAATGAATTCCCTTCAGTTTTCTTTTACTATCTGCACTACTCAACTTATATTCAAACCAGTGCGGCTTTTCGCCATTATATTTTGTACCGTTGTTCGCATCTGTCCGCCATTTTGAATGCCAGTATGTCGCAGCATTGCCATCAACAATTTTATCAACGCCTCCATTCGAACCTTCTCCATTATCTCCACCACTGGCAGTTCGCGCCTGACAACAATAGTTTTGAATACTTCCCCTTTCTTTTTCTCCCTGTAACTCTTCTTCCCCCGTTTCTGTCTGTCCAAGCCACTTTCTTACCTCATTCTTTGTCAGACTCGCTGTTGCACTCGCCGGTTCAATATCTAATACATTTATCGTATCTTTATGTGCTTTTTCTCTCTTATATTTATAGTTAATAATATACTCAATTACTCTCGCCTGTGAGATATCCTCACTCAATGGGTCCGTTTTTTTACCGTTTTCGCCGCTTTCCACAACTTCACGGTAATTGTTCTCACTTTTGATGTAATCAGAAATCTCCTTAAAATTACCCCGTGTTGTCCCTGTAAAATTCTTTGAAAAGTTTTTATTTACCAGATTACTGTTAATGAAATAGATTCTCTGGGAAACATAATCGTCTCCTGTTAAGGTTGTATCTACCCACTGTGCAAATGCTTTATCCATTACGTTTTTATCTTCTGTCGTCCCGGATGCCTTTTCCTGATTGATTATCGCCGGAAGCTTTGTTGTCGATGCGATTTTTTCCGCCTGCGTGGAAGAAATCTTTCCATTGATGTATACAAGGTCATAGTCAGCAAGGTGCGGAAGTTCACTTGCCCCGATTCCTGTACCGTTTTCATTGATTACTCTGGTGTCTACCTTGATAGAAAGATTTTTAAACTGTTTCTGTATCGTTTCGTCTTTGCTGTCCGGGTCAAGGTGAAAGACGTATTTTTTGAACCAGTCATGATTGGTATAGCCTCCCTGATAGAAAAGGTGGTCGATTTCTACTGACTGTTCGGTATCTTTTGCAGTGGTTCCTTCGATAAAGTCATAGTTTCCTTTTCCCGGTGTGAGGGTATACTGTGCCTTAGAGATATAATGCGTCGCCTCAAAGTTCAGGATTGCTGCCAAACTATCTGTTGTTTCATCTGTAGTATTAGCATCATCTGTGCTATCTGTATCCTCGGTCGTATCTGCGCTGTCTGATGTCGTACTCTGGCTGTTTACAGCGTCCCCTACTTCGATATAAGTATCTTCGTTTGACGGATGAGAGGCATAGTACCAGCCATAGTAGGTGTAATCTTCCGGATCAGATGCCTGACCATCTTTGGAAAGTCTTGTGCAGTAGTCTACGCTTTTTACTTTGTAGTAATAGCCATAAGTAAAGTCTTCTGGAATAGATTTGACCTGATTCTCTGATACTGCCTGACGGCCGGTTACGATGTAGAGAGCTTCCTTTTTGAGAGTTACGTCTGCTCCGGTTTCGCTATTTCCTCCTGATGCAGTACCAGTACTTGTTTCTGTACTGCTTCCGCTATTTTCTCCTGATGCAGCACCAGTACCTGTTCCGGTATTATCTCCTGTTGTGCTACTATCCCCTGTTCCGGCATTACTGTCCGTTCCGGTTCCTGCAGATGTATCACTGCCACTGCCTGTTCCGGTCTCGGTTTCACTGTCTGCATCTGCTTCATCGCCGTTATCTGTGCTTTCTTCTGTCCAGTACCAGTACTGACCGTCCTCCAAGGTGATATCTCCGTCTTTGCGCTTAGAAGTTCCTTTATTATTTTCTGCCTGTTGTTTTACATACTCTAAATCCCCAAGAAGGGTATATTTATAATATGGATGTTCTTCGATATTCTCTCCACGGTAAACGTATGGATTCATCTGTGTTCCCGCAGTGGTTGCATTATTTCTTATTGCGGTACCAGCATCGTCTCCTCCAATCAGATTATCTGTATCTTCTATGTCGATTTCGCCTTCTGTATCCGTAGTATCTGTACCATCTGTGTTATCCGTGCCACCCGCGTTATCACTGTCGTTTGTATCGTTATCTGCACTGTCTCCGTCATCGGTTCCTGTCGTGTCGTCCGCATCACTCTTTGACACAACTGGATTCTCTCCTGGGAAGGTATACTTTTTCTTTGCGATATCTTCTGTTATCTGGGAAGTTAATTCACCGTAAACATTCTCATAATAGCCAAATCCGCCTTTTGCATAATCGTAAGCATCGGCAATGGTGGTATCGTTATCATCTTTGTCTTCGAGAGCAGCATTAATTTCATCATTATCAACACTCTCGAAAGAAAGCTGATACGGTGCGGAGGCTTCGGTATCATCAGAATAGAAAAAGTTTTTGATATTTTCACGGTATTTTTGTGTAGTGCTGCCATCAGTATCTACATCTTCACGGATTGGATAATATTTCTGTTCTTCTTTGGTGTAATCACCTTTACCAGAAGTATTTTCTTCGTAGTGTCCAATCAGAGTTTCCTTGCGGGATTCTTTCAACTCCACACGATTCCATTTGGAAGCATCATCAGTTTTGGATAGAAAATATTTTTCTGCATAGGATTTAAAAGAGAGGGGGAAGCTGGTTTCGCTTGTCGTTCCGGGATTATCTGCGTTCCAGGCAAATGCAGAGCCGGGGGTGAGGGGATTTTTTACCATATCGCTCTTTGCCTCGACAAACTTCTGACGCTGTTCTTTTGTCGGAAGGACAGAAAGCCCTTCTTCTACAGAAGAAAAAGTCTGTGTCTCCCCTTTCGTTCCATCGGCATTTGTCGGAGTGTATTTGTATTGGGAAAGATATGGCTCCTGCCCGGAGATATAGTAACCGATTTCCGCATCGGCAGAGTTGTTGACTAATTCAAGAATACGGAATGGAGTTTCCTCAGACTTCTCATCAAGAATCTGCTCAATTCCCGGCATCATTTCTGTCGATGCCTGTACATTCAGCATACTTAATAATATCGCCCCGATGCCTAAACCGAGGGCTAATATTACTGCAAAAATCGTGTATAAGAATTTCTTTGTGCCTGTTTTCATGATACGATGCCTCCATTTCGTGGTTTTTCTTCTTATCTTCCCTCTATTTTCCACGCTGTGCTCATTCTTTCTTTATTTTGTACTTTGTTCTTCTACATACTCTCCTGGTTTCGGTAATTTCTCTTCTACATTCTTTCTTTATTTTATATTTTATACTTTAGAGTGTATTTTCCTTTATTTCTCTGTGTACTTCCTGCCTGATCTGGCAGAATTCTCTTTATTCTGCTGTTTCCCTGCCCGGTGCCGCTATCACGACATCATTTCGCAAAGTTACTGTTTCTGTCTTTTCTACTTCCCGGTCATTTACCTGTGTGACGATTTTAAAGCGGATGGTGTGCTGGTCCGAAGCGTGATGGATATCTGCTGCAAACTGGGTAACATTTTCCGCTAATACCTGCTCCGTTCCTACGCTGCTTCCTCCACCAGTACCACCAGTTCCCGTGCCACTGGTTTCTCCCGTCCCTGTGCCCGTTCCACTTCCGGTATCTGTTCCTGTACCGGAATTCTGCTTAAGAATCTGTGAGAAATAATACAAAGTCTTTTTTTCTGCATTCCAGATAATAGAGTAATAACTTTTCGTACCGTCTTCTGACTGACTTCCGAAAAAAAGTGTTTTCGACTGCGCCAACGGACGGTCCATATCACTGTCGTTTGCTATCTTCTGATCTGCTGTGATATTTGTATTTTTATTAATCCCTTTGGTATAATACATACTTAAATTTGTACTGATGGTCAGATTCTCTATCTGGTCGAGTGCATCCTGCATCTCTATCTGCGACTGCGCTCCTGCGGAAGTGCGGCGGTAACTTTTGGAAGCTCCGGCTACAAAAGTAAGAATTACACCGGAAAATACCATAGCAATCGCTACGGTTACAACCAATTCAATCAGAGTAAGTCCCCTATTATCTTTTCTCATTCTAATAGCCGTCCCTTTCTGTTTCTTTATGACACTGTCATTGTCACTTTTCCTGTACTTTGTTCTAAGGAAATCGTTCTTTTTTTCACCCTGCCACTGACAATAATCTGATAACACTCTGCATACTGCCCCGACTTCATCTTCTTATCATAGTAGGATAAGTCCGTCCCCTTTGTATTTACCACACCAGAGTTTTCCAGATTCGTGTTCGCATCTATCATCGCATTCACATCTTCTGTCGTTACTGCCTGTGTCTGCAACGGCCGGAAACCTCCTGTATTTCTGTCCACCGTAAAAATGAGGCTGTTACTCTCGCCCTCCTCCATCTCTATCGGACGTGGCGTATCATAATCGTCCAGCTTATATTCAATCTTTGTTTTTGTCGGAGCTATCTTTTTCTCATCACTCCAGACCATACCAGATTTCTTCCCTCTGTACTCGCAATAGCTGATATAATAGCCATCACTTTTTCGTTCGAGCTTCATTTCCGCTACCAGACGGCTTTCTGCTTCTGTCCGCATCCGCTCTAATCCGCTGACAATGGACTTTGCCGCCCGGGTTGCCCGGTAATCAATGAGGGCATTTAGAGAAGGAACGAGTATGCCGATTAAAATGACAAAAATACTTAAAACAATGATCATCTCTACCAAAGTAAAACCCTTATCTGCCATTTTTTTGCCGGAAAATGTACTGTCGGAAATCTTTTTATCCACAAGTATTGTATCTGTACATCTTCTCTTTAATGTCTTTTCAGCACTTGTTTTCTTTGAAAATATTTTCTGACCTGACATACTCTCCTCCTTTCTACTACATCTTTTATTCGTTTTCTTTGTTTTAATCCACAGTCGGTAATTTAATAGAGTTCGAATATTTGGAATGTCCCGACTGTTGAAAGATACTATAATGATTAATCTCTACAGTTTCTTCCAGTTTTTGTAGGTAACATAATCTTCCACATGATAGACACTGGAATCTTTATCGCCGTCCTTATCATTATTGGATGTCTGGCTGTTTCCGAGAACGTATTTATCCCCCTCCCAGAAGAAATCTTTCGGGGAAGTCCCATTGTCATTTACCTGGGACTGAAAGGCCTTGGCAGCATCGAGTGGGGACGATAAAAGTTTGGCTCCCGGCTCTAAGGTAATAGTTCCTCTTGCCATAATAATGCCGTAAAATTCTACACCTTCTTTAATTCTTACATCCCCTGTGCAAACAACAAGACGAAGCTTTTCAGCTCTTTTGGCATCAATAACCAGTTCTTTATCCGCACCCTGTACGGTTGTTTCTTTTGTCTTTATCTGTTCTGCGCCTGACGTACTGCTTCCACCTGTCGCACTTCCGGACAAGCCGGATGTTTCACCTGTTCCCGATGTACTTTTCTCTTTTACTAAAAATGTACTGCTCTTTCCGTTATGTGCCATAATCGTCTGCAAACCACCGTCATCATCAGAAGCAGTAAACGTACAGGAGTTTTCATCCTTATCGTAACGCAGATTCCCCTCTGTTTTCCGGTGTTTTTCAATAAACTGCACCATTTCCTTTTCATTTACGAGATTATCAAAAACATCACGGTCTACCGCTGTCTCATCATGAGCAAGTCCCTCGCTGTCTTTCACTTCTTTCTTCAGAAGATCATAGCTTCCGATCATCTTTCGTTTTAAAGCGTACCACATGTTCTGATAACTGGTTTCTTCCTCTGTAACTGCTGTGGAAGTTTCTTCTGTTGTCGCACCGTCAAGCTTTCCAGACTGTGTTCTTCCATCATAGGAAAGAACATTTCCTCCAACAATGTAGCGAAGATACGCAGACGGGTCTTTTACATAAATTCCCGAAGTATTCTTCTCAAAGGAATCCTGTCCCTTAAAATAAAAGGATAGATAGCCGTTCATCGCCTTTTTCAGAGAAGGATTGTTATTATAGTATGTCTGCATAAAGTCAGAAGCCTTTTTCTCATCGGTAAAGTTCAGATAGAAATAGACATAACCTCCGGCACCGCCGCCATCACTGTAAAATACAGTCTGAACCGGCTCATCCTCGTCGACACCAATCTGCTTTAATGTCTGGTTTCCTAGAGATTTCGCTGTTTTATCTGTTTTTACGATTTTTTTAGCAAAAGCCTTTATCTTTTCCTGTACCTCTTTTGCTGTGTCCGTCTTCTTAATGCCTGCTCCATTTGCGTAAGTGTTATAATCCATCGGATTATGATAATCCCCCGTCCCTGTTTCAAGCAGAGAATCCGGAACCAGATAGGCTATCTGTGTTCCCTTTACCGTAAGACTCTCGCCCGTCATGACATCATCACTGTTTCCTGTGTTGCTATCCGTTTCACTGCTGTTCGTCTTAGAAAGCGCCTTGCTCGCAATATAGTTCTTTCCTGCAAGAAGCAGCCGGTCTAAATTTGATAAATCCAATGTAGTACTTTTTCCATTAATCGTAATTGCACTGGAAAGGGCTGAGGCTGTTTTCTTCTCATAAGTCTTTGTTGTCGATGGAGTCTGGGCAGTATCAGTCCCGTTCTGGCTTTGGTTCGGGTAACCGTATTCTACACTGTTATGAGACTTTAAGGCAGATTCCACATCCCCATAGCCATAGTACTCTCCGGCAAGCTTCACATAACTTCCCGTTCCTGCCTTAATTGTAAGGTCATCGGAAAGATAGGTTTTTCCGAGAAGTTCTGCCTTTGCAGAGGTAACATTCACGCCCTGCGCCCAGAGTGTCGTTTCTGCCAAACTGTAAAAGGCACTGTTTTGTGCCAGTGTGACTTCTCCGGCACAGACGGTACGCTCGCCTTTGGATATGTTAAGTGTTCTTCCCGATGCCAGATAGATACTGGCATCCTTCACCCCAATAGCCTGCCCGTTTACTTTTAACTTATCTTCCGGCAAAATGCCTGCATATACACTGCCCTGTATCTCATTATCTCCGGTCTGTGTACCTGTCGCATTGCCCGATGCACAGTAGATTCCCTTTCCGGCAACAACGATCATGTTCATAAGATCCGGTAACGTGGACGGGGTCGGATACTGGATTGGCGGCACATCGAGCTGGATATTCGTCCGGATAATTGCCGCATAGCCTCTGGCATCCACATACATCACTTTCAGATTCTTTATTGTAATATTTTTCTTTGTGTAACTGACCGTCATTTTGGCTCTGTCTGCTACAGCAGAACTGGAGGAAGATTCCCCGTCAGCGGCAGCCGTCACAATAAGCGATTCCTTCTCACTGTCAAAAGAATCCTCCTTATCAAGATCCACATATTCCCGCAGTTTTGCAATATTATAATGGGTGTTATTGGTATTGCTGACTCTCAGTCTTGTCTGTAAAATGCTTAAAAATTCCCGCTCATAAGCTGCCTGCCTCTGAACATCCATCGTCACATCGCCTGTCTTTACATTCTCGTTGTAGCTTTCCATAACATTCGTGTACGCCTCGGACATTGCTTCTGCTACATCTTCCTGCAAACCGGTACGAATTTCCTCCAAAGCCCGTTCTGCTGTATAAAAAGCATCCTTTTCCCTTAATCCGGACATTTTCATACGGAAGTTCGCAATGACCATGTAGGCAATCAGCATCACAAGAATCCCGACAAGACCTACGGCAAGTATCACCGTAATCAGGGAAAAACCACTATTCGATTTTTCAGGCAAATCTTTTTTCTTTTCCATAGTATTCTCCGAAACTTTTCTCACTCTCTGCAGCACTTTTAATTCTCTTTCGAGCCATCTAATGTCAGAATCCTGTCCTCATCCGGGAAGTTCTTTTGGGCGGCTCCCGCTTTATAAATACTTACCTTGGCAGTATAAATCCTGTCATAGGCCTCTTTATCATCGAGCGAATTGAAGTCAAGTACATTTTGCGCACTGTTTCCGCTCGCTTTCTTTGTAAGACCGCTATCCGTAATCTCTTTATAGGTGAGCTTCATCTGCTGAAGCTTTGGCCGGCTGCTCTGTGTCAGGTTACTGATATCATAATTCAAATTACTGCGAAGCTGTATCTGCGCCCGGTACAGACCTAAGTTCGTATTCCAGTTCGCATTACCTGTCGCAGTCGGATTCTCCTCAATCGTAAGCGACATACGGTAATTCGCCTCCTGCGTGGAAGTTGGCGGAACCTTTACCCGTGTTGTCGTGCTGCTTTCTGCATCCGTGTCTGTACTTTCCGTATCCATCATCGGAATCTGCTTGGTCACATACAGATCAAACTTCAGGTTATCCGTATTATCTACCACAATCTCATCTAATGGATTGACACTGCTCGTTGACTGATAGTTTGGATAATAAAATACATACAGACCCTCTAAATTATTTCCCGCTTCCGAACTGTAAAATGCCGTATACGCGCTGACATATGTACAAAAGCACCCCTGTTTCCAGTCTTTATCCGACTGGCTCTTTCCAAGGTTTTCTCCCCCACAGGGACAGAGAGACATCGTTTCATACGGGTTGTCCGGGTTCTGATAATTGTACGCCCAGAGCGTGTATCTCGCCTTGGCTGTAACAACACCCGCTTCTTTTGTCACTTTAATCTCAAGAATACGCTTCGTATTCGCATATACCTTGTCATAATCTAATTCTGTCGGATCTGCCACATTCTTTGAGCCGCCATCCTCACGATATTTTTTCTGTGCCTCAACCAGTTGTTCTTTTATCATTGTCTGCATCGCATTCTCATCCCAGTCCTGATCCATAATCAAAAATGCATTCTTTTCCGTATCAAGCTTGGAGATATTCGGCATCAGATAATCATTTTTCCCTGTTTTCTTACTGGAAGTGCCCTTTTTATAACCAGAAGTTTTACTTCCATCAAACTGTATCAGAGCATCAAACGTATTGTTCTGGTTTCGAATGCCTTCCATTGAAAAATAATACTTTGACGCATTGCTTCCCTTCGTGCGGGGTAAAAAGGTATAAGTCTTTCCTTTATCTATGGAAAGAATCGAAGAAGTAACCTTGTCCGCATCATTTCCAACTTCCTCGTAAAGCTTTGTCTTCTGATATTTATCACCGGACTTTATCATTTCCTTTGTCACTACAGAAGACGTGCTGCCATCTGTATTATCATTTTCCTCCGCATCACCAGAATCTTCCGGCGCAGAAATATCGGCCGCATCCTGCAGAAAGCTAAAACGATTTTCCTTCGTCACCGGGTTTATCGGATAATTAAAAGCAAGTGCTGTCTGTGCAAATGTCTTTGCCTTAATCTCCTCCATGATATTTTGTGCTGTTGTCGTTGCCGAAAGATAAATGCCCGACTTTTTGTTTAACCGGGAAGAACTGACAAATCCACGAAAAAGAAGAAGCGCGAGAACCATAAAAATGCTGACTGCGACAACTAACTCAAGTAAACTCATACCTGCGTTATCCTGTCTCAATGTTTTTTTGTTCATTGCAGTCACATCCTTTCCCGCGCTTTTTTATTTATTTTTCTTTTTGTTATTTTTGTTTTTGAAGCGTTCCAAACAGATTCTTCTTCCCATAGGTTGAAGTTCCGGCATCCGGTTCGCTGTACTGATTTCCGATACCACTCATGGAGTAAATATTTACCGTCATTGTTCCGGTCAGCCCTCCGCTTCCGGAATCAAAAGTCATCGTGATATTCTCCACAGTCATTCGTCCCGTCTGACCGTTAATATAAGTAACCGCCTTCTTTAGATTCTCGTAACTTCCTTTGTAACTTAAGGTATCCTGCGTCCGGTACAGTGTCGTACTATCCTCTATGAGCGCATCATCTGTCTGCTGTTGTGTCTCGGTTGTCGCTTCGGTATTTCCCTCGATCTTATCCACCTGTTCCTTCGTTGCCGCATTATCCTGCTCGCTCAACGTCTGCTGTTGCTCCGTACTTTCCTCATCTACCGTTCCATCATCTGAAACCATCAGTCGGACACCGGTTCCCACCGTATCAATCGTAATTCCCGATGCCTTTTCAATATTCTGTGCAAGAACGATTCCGTCCTCCTCCTTGATATCTGCCGGGAACTGCTCACAGTACTTATCAATCTCATCCTGCATATTCTGCGTTTCCCTCTGGTAATATTCCTTTTTCGCCGCCATATCAAGAAGCTCATCGAGACGCGAATCAAGTGTCTCATTCTGAGCGGAGATTTCCGAAGCCTTGTCCATCTGCGGACGAAAGACCGCCACGTAACTGAGTACCATCAAAATAACACCAAAAAGCATCAATAACATTCTTTTTTCTCTGTTCGATATACTTGAAAGATCTAAATTCATGTTTTCTGCCTCCTACTGATCTTGTGTATCTGCCATCACCGCCGGCTGTGCATAATTTGCCGTTACCGACATCGTGACAATGCCACTCTCATCTTCACTTGTTCCCGTTGTAGACACCCCGGTCAGTGACTCGAACTTCCGAAGCTGCATTAATGTATTTGCCGCTTCCTTTTTATTTGCCACCTCTACGGAGAAAGAAACTCCGGTTCCCGTGGAAGTAAAGCTATCTATCACAAGGGTTGACGGCATTTTCTGCTCTAATTCCCCTAAAAAAGCAACCAGACTTTCATTTGGTGTATTCGTAAAGTTATACATCTGCTCATACTGGCTGTACTTTTCCTTCATCGATTTATACTCATTGTAAATCGTTTCTGCTGACTCATTTTTTGTAATTTCCGTATTCAGACGTTTCTGTCTCTGCGTCTGGTACAGACGGCTTCCTAAAGAAAAGGCAACCAGAATGATCGAAGCAGCCGCCCCAATCACAAAGACAACGACAGCACCACGGATATCCTCACCATTCCGCTTCTTTTTGCCACCTTTTCCCCGCTTTACCTGTTCCATCAGGTTCGCACTGTTTCCGTCCACACCAAAGAGTGCAATATAAATCGCCTCTGCATTGTCCGTCTCTTCACTTTTTGCAAAAGTATGACCCGCATTTTCTAACGGTGTTACCTTCTGTGCAAGTTCGTGCGACAGCAGCTTTGTCACTCCGAGAACTGCCGCACCGATACCGCAGCACTCAATCGTGTCAAATCCATTGCCTGGATTCCTCGCCAGGTAATAGTCCATGATTCGGGAAATATTACCGACAAGATACCTGAGATTCTGGGAAACTTCTGTTCTTGCTTCCTTGATTTCTTCTGTCTCATCCTCCGGCTCCGCGATATCTGAATTCAGATTCAATGTACGTCTTACACAATTTCGCTTTCTCATAAGAGAAAGGGCTTCCTCATAGGAAAGATGTTCTCCAAATACCGGGAACATCTGCACTGCCTCTACCGCTCCGTTAATACCGTAGTTAATATTTCTCTGCATCCGTAGTTCCCCGTCCCGGACAACGGAAACAAGCATCGCATCTTCTTCTATCTTAATCAGCATGTGCGTTCCTTCTTTATAGACATCACGCACCGCCATGTACACACTGTCACCGATATGTGCAAGACAAGACAACATTAATCCTGCCGCTTCCGCAAGCTGTTCGTACGACTCTGCAACATCTTTCGGGCAGGCATACACCATCAGATGGTATTTCTTTTCCTTCTCCTTGCCTTCTCCTTCTTCCTCAATATCAATGATACGATACGAAATGTTGTACTCCGCCGGATCAATCGGGAAATAATCTGTCGCATTTGTCTCGATCAGGTCCTGAATTCTGTTTTTCTTAATAAAAGGAATTCGCACTTCCCTTGTTGCAATTCGGCTTGATGCCACAATAAATCGAACCTTTCTCGCAGAAATCTTTCTTGAGAGCAGTTCGTTCTTAAGCTGTTCCCCCAGTCCGCCGGCATCCCGGACCAGACCATCTTCTACGAGTCCCTGTGGCACAGCAAAACGAAAGCAACGGCGTATACTGCTGCCCTTCTTATCATCTCGCATTTCGGCGACACGAATCTCTGCCGTGCCAACCTCTATTGTTAACATATTCGCCATTTTGCTTTCCTCCAACCTGTACTTTGCATCTTTCTTATCTAAATACCAGAGAACAATCTCTGCAGTTTCTCATTTTTCCAATATAAAAATACAGGCAATTCCTGTATGTGTTTCTTTGTATATTCTCTATCCCTTTCCTGTACTTTTATACGGGAAAAATATTTTCTTACGAATACAGGAATTACACATTTCTTTCCTGCATATATCTGCCAGGAATCTGACTCTGGTAAATTCCATATCAGAGTCAGATTCCCAACGCATCAAGATACCAGTGAATCCACTGCCCTCCAAAAAGAGCTGCAAGGAAAATCCCTGCCGCAAGATACGGTCCCATCGCAAGGACGTGACCTTCTTTACTGATTTTCATGCGAAACAGATGAATCACGGAACCTACTATACAACCCAGTAAAAATGCCAGAATACTCTTCTGCCAGCCGAGCAACAGCCCGCACGCTGCCATCAGCTTGATATCTCCGCCTCCAATGGCTCTGCCTTTGGAAAGCAGATATAAAAGAAGCAGGAAACCACTGACACACACTGCGCCGATCACATGGTTAAGCCATTCTCCTTTATCGAGAACAACCGCCACAATTCCAAGAATTCCAAGGAATACATTTATCCCAAATGGAATCTCAAAAGTTCTCCAGTCAATGACAGAAAGGACAAGCAAAGCCGAAGTCATGAGACAGTAGACCACGCTCATCACATTCATTCCATTTACCAGAAAGACAAATACCCAGAGGAAACCATTTAGTCCTTCTATAATCGGGTACTGCACAGAAATCTCCGCCTTGCACCGCCGGCAACGTCCCCTAAGAAACAGCCAGCTAAACAGCGGAATCAAATCAAACCATCGAAGCTGCGCCCCACAGCTCATGCAGTGGGACGGCACCTTCACGATGGACTCCCTCTCCGGCAGCCGATAGATGCAGACATTAAGGAAGCTGCCTACGACAATGCCGAAGAGAAAAATGGTTATGTATGGTATGAATTCTAATAAAAGAAGCATAGGAAAATCTTTCTTTATGTAGTGGGGTTAAGGGGTTACAGTTTTGCCTCTATTTAGAAAATATGAAACAACTATTATTTATTTTTTATTTCCTACAAAATCCTGCAGTTTTCCTGGAGTATATGATACTTCTGATCCATTTTCTTCAATTTTAACTTTTGCAGTGATTGCAGAATATGTACCATCCTCTTTCCACTTTTTAGATTTTAATTTTATATTTATAAAATCTGTTGTAGCTGATTCAATAGCTTTTTTAGCTGCTGCTGTGTTAGTAGCATCTTTTCCTTCTACACTAGAACCATCCTTATCTATAGTAATGGTATACTCATCATAAGGTAAATCATCTGCATCAGAATCTCCTGCATATACCTGTAATGCATTTACCATCTCAGATAAGTTACTAGCATCTGCAGATTTTCTTGATTTCTCTACATATTTAATATACTGTGGTGCTAACAGACCAACTAAGATAGCCATGATAGCAACTACAATGATTAACTCTACAAGAGAGAAACCTTTGTTGTCTTTTTTCTTGTTGTTAAGCCATTTTAACATGTTCATTTCTCCTTTTCCTCATATATGCTTGCATTTTCTCCCGCTTTTATGCAACAAAAATGCAAACATACACACAACTTATTGTTTGTTTTCGTTTTTGTAACGGTGCAGCAGCTACTGCAAAATAATTCTGCATCGCTTTGCCCGGCTACAAAATCTATGATGATTGCAGCCTCCCTATGCCAAGACTGTATTTCACCCTCTGGAATATTGGTACATTTTCTTTAAAATTGTTTCTTCGTACAGACACGATTCGCATTTTCGAAAATATATCGTTAAAAGATTAGAGATTATCTAATCCCTCATACATCGCTGCTATCGGCAGGATAGAAGCAATAACTAATGAGCCGACGACAACTGCCATAAATACGATGATCAATGGCTCCATGGCAGCGAGGATGGTCTGGGTGGTTATCTCCACTTCCTCGTCATAATAGTCGGCAAGTTTATTAAGCATCTGTTCTATATTACCGGTTTCCTCACCGATACCAGTCATGTGGTATACCATCGGAGGAAAGATTCCGGCATCTCTTAAAGGTTCCGATAACGGAATTCCCTTCATAACTTCTTCACGGGCATTTTGAATTGCCATCGAATAATGTATATTATTGACGATTCTTGACACGATGTCAAGACAATCTATCATCGGCACACCGGCGGCAAGCAATGTGCTGGCGGTTCTTGCGAACCGGGAACAGTTGGACTTTACAACTAACTGTCCAAACAGTGGCATCTTCATCTTTATCTTATCGATATTCTTTCTTCCGCCTTCTGTCCGATAATATGCCTGATACGCAGCAAATATTGCGACTGCGACTCCAACAATTATATAAACATGGGTTCCTGCCCACTCACTAAGCCCCATGACAAACATCGTAAAGGCAGGCATTTCCATGTCAATTTCTTTAAACATATCGATGAAAATAGGGATAACGTATAAAAGCATAACCCCGATAACACCGATACAGGCAAAAATCAGGACAATCGGATAGACGGTTGCCTTTCTTACCGTTGCTTTCAACTTAGCTTCCTTTTCAAACTGTTCTGCCATTCTGGAAAACGCCATCTCTAAGTTACCGGAACTCTCTCCGGCTTCCACCATGTTAATAAGCATGGGCGGAAATACATGACTTTCTCCTCGCATTGCATCTGCCAGTGAATTTCCCTTTTCGATATTGGTCAGAACTTCCGCAATGGACTTCTTCAATGTTTTATTTTCCGTCTGTTCCTCTAACATTGCAAGTGCTTCTTTCATGGCGACACCTGACTCTAAAATGCTGACGAACTGTCGGCAGAATACGGAAAGGTCTCTCGGCTTTAACTTCCTGCCAAAAGTGAAGTTCATATCAAACTGCTGACTCTGTTCTTCTAAGGAAAGAATGACATAGCCATCTTTCTTTAAAAGCTCCTTGGCGGCGTCCCTGTTGTTCGCCTCCATCTTGCCTCGCTTTTCCTTCCCCGCTTTATCTGCCACGATATAGAAATAACCCGGCATAGCTGTTACCTTTCTAAACTATCTAAATAAAGTTAATCTTCTTGTTCATTGTGACAGGATCCTGTGCATAGCTGATGACTGTCTCCCCGTCTACCATACGCTGCATATATAAGTCATAGAGCGCATCGTCCATCATCTGCATTCCAAGACGCTTACTCGTCTGGATGATTGAAGCAATCTGAAATGTCTTTCCCTCACGGATCAGGTTGCGGACCGCATTATTGGCAAACAGCACTTCTAAGGCTGCCACACGTCCCTGTCCATCGGAACGCTTTAATAACTGCTGGGACACGACACATTCTAATACGGCGGCAAGCTGGATCCGCACCTGCTGCTGCTGATCTGGCGGAAATACGTCAATAATTCGGTCGATGGTCTTATCCGCTCCGATTGTATGGAGTGTCGATAATACGAGATGACCTGTCTCGGCGGCTGTGATTGCAGTAGAAATAGTCTCTAAGTCTCGCATCTCTCCTACTAAAATAACGTCCGGGTCCTCCCTGAGTGCGGCGCGGAGTGCCTTTGCATAGTTTTCCGTATCGCTTCCGATCTCTCTCTGATTTACGATGGATTTATCATGCTTATGCAGATATTCGATTGGGTCTTCGAGTGTGATGATGTGGTCTGCTCTGGTACGGTTAATGACCTGTATCAGAGAAGCAAGGGTCGTGGACTTACCACTTCCGGTCGGTCCCGTTACAAGGACAAGACCTCTCTTTTTCTCCGTCACTGCCACAACTTCCGGCGGAATCCCAAGCATGTCCGGCTCCGGAATCTCAAATGGCAGTGCTCGCATGACGCTCGCCAGCGTTCCTCTTTGCTTAAATACATTCACACGGAATCTCCCTACACCGGGAATGGCGTGTGCAAAGTCCGTCTGTCCACTTTCTTCTAATTCTCTTTTATGTCTTTCATCTAATAAAGGCATGATCAGATTCTTTACATCATCCGGCTTTAACTTCTCCTCCCCCTCGGTGTGAAGAACCCCGTCAATACGGTAGTTCGGTGCTCTTCCGACTGAAAGATGGATATCCGAAGCTCTACATTCGACCGAATGAATCAATATCTCACTTAAATCGTACATTTCTTTCCCCTTCGCAGCTTCTTATATTCTATACATTTCCCCAGAAAACTGCCTCTTCTATCTTTGCCTGTTACTCTGTATTTCTCAGGAATACCATTTCATCAATGTTTCTTTTTGGTTACAGTCCATTGCACTCTGTCTGCCTCTGTGCCTGCTTCTACTCGTAAGAAGCTTTCTGCATTTCTTCTATAGAAGTAACCCCATCTAAAACATCCCTGATACCATTCTCACGAAGCGTCCGCATTCCGTTCCGTCTCGCCGCCTCGATGAGCATCTTTGAATCACTGCCCGTGGCAATCAGTCGCTGTATCTCTTCATTCACTTCCATAATCTCAAAAATACCTTTTCGTCCATAATACCCTGTATTATTACAGAGATTACAGCCACCCGGTTCATAAATCTCTACATCTTTTTCCTGTGGAAGACGCATCAGCTTCTTCTCTTCCAACGTTGCCAGACGCTTCTTCCGGCAGTGCGGACAAAGCCTTCTTACCAGTCGCTGCGCGATAACACCGACTACAGAATCCGCTAACATATATCGTTCTACACCCATATCCACCATTCTGCCAAGGGTTCCTGTTGCACTGTTTGTATGCAAGGTCGATACTACCAAATGTCCGGTGATAGAGGCCTGTACCGCAATAGAGGCCGTCTCGCTGTCTCGAATCTCACCGATCATAATAATATCCGGATCCTGTCGGAGAATCGAGCGAAGTGCCGCCGCAAACGTAAGCTGTACTTTATTATTCACCTGAATCTGGTTAATTCCTTCTAACGCTGCCTCTACCGGGTCCTCTACCGTTACAATGTTCACTTCCTCACTGTTTAACTCTGACAATGCCGTATAAAGTGTTGTGGACTTACCACTTCCGGTCGGTCCCGTTACGAAAATAATTCCGTGTGGATGAGACATCATATGGTCAAATCTTTTCAACTCATCCGGTGCAAGACCTAACTCCTTCTTATCCTTTGCCAGGTTCACCTTCGAAGAAATTCGCATAACAATCTTCTCTCCATATACAGTCGGTACGGAGGAAATACGGATATCGTACTCCTGCCCGTCTACAACGAGAGACATTCGTCCATCCTGCGGCTTTCTCTTCTCTGCGATATCCATACCACCCATAATCTTAATACGGGTAGAAATGGCTGGAAGCAGGCTGTTATCGTACTCCATTTTCGAACATAGGGCACCATCAACACGGTAACGTACACGAACCTTTGTCTCTAATGCTTCAATATGTACATCACTCGCTCTCTGCCGTACCGCCTGCTCTAATATAGAACGGACAAGCTGTACGATTGGTGCATCATTAATCTCACTGTCATCTGCAGTTGCCGCTACATTCCCTCGAAGCTGCGCTCTCTCACGCGCAAAACGGTTGACTGCATCAATAGTTTCTGCCTCACCATAGTTTCTGTCAATAGCATTTGTTACATCTCTTCTCGTTGCAATATATGGCTCAATCTGCATATTCGTTACAATCGCAATATCGTCAATTGCCTCGAAGTCCAGCGGATCTGCCATCGCAAGATGTAAAATATTCGCATTATAAGGGTCTAATTCAAAAGGAAAAACACTGTATCTTTTCAGTAACTTGACATCAACGAGATCCTTTACCTCTTTTGGTACCGTAAGACCACGAAGCTGTACCGTCTTAAGTCCCATCTGCGCCTCTAAGGCACGGGTGATCATCTCCTCTGTAATGAAACCTTCCTCGACTAAAATCTCGCCAATCCTCTTATTCGTACCTTTCTGCCGACGCAGTGCCTCCTGCAGCTGTTCCTGTGTCAGTACGTTTTGCTGAATCAGCAAGTCTCCTAATCGTAATCGGTTTCTTCGTCTTAACGCCATGTTACTTCCTTCTTTCCCCATATACAAGCTCGAAAAAAGCTGCATTAGAACATCCCTTTATCTAAATGCAGCCCCTTGTCTGTATCTTCATATCTCCCTTTAAATCATAGAGAATCTGGTTATTCCTACCTGTTAACTATTTATTTAAAAATTTACCATATCACCTATTTGATTGTCAATTATAAATTCAAAAAAATGTCAAAATTGTGGAAAATTTAAAGACGAAGCCGGGAGTTATCCTTTTTTCTGAAAGACGTAGTAAAACTGCCCGGACGTCTGTTGTTAATGAATTAAATAGTAAAATCCTGTTGATTTTATTCCTCATTTATATGATAATATTCTTGGCAGATATCCTCCGTGAATCTGATCTTTAATTTAAGGAGAATCGAAAGATGAAAAAATTAACAAAACAGGAGAAGCATGAGCAGTGTATCCGTGAAATCCGTGGAACGCTAGTCGTTGTCGCAATCTGCTGTGTATGGCATATTTCCAGTGCATTTTTACTGAATGGAACCGGGCTTTATTTTCTTGGTATGCCGGCATGGTTTAGTGTGTCTACTTTGGGAACAATTGTTCTTTCTCTTCTGGGAGTATGGTATTTACTCAAGAAAGTATTCATTGATTTTGAATACGATGATGAAGAGGAAGGAGGCGAAGAATAATGTCTTCCAGCCAGAAAATTATTCTTGCTATTTTTATTGTTTACCTTGCTTTAAATGCGATTATCGGTATCGTGTTCAGTAAACAGCAGGGAAAGAAGCAGCATACTTCCTCGGAAAAGAAGTTCTTTATCGGCGGAAGAAACATGAACGGGCTTCTTCTTGCGATGACAACGATGGCGACTTATACTTCTGCCAGTTCCTTTTTATCCGGTCCTGGTGCCGCAGGTCTTACTTACGGCTACGCGCAGGCATGGATTGCTACGGTACAGGTGCCGGTTACCTTTTTAGTTCTTGGTGTACTTGGTAATAAGCTTGCCATGGTTTCAAGACGAACGGGAGCTGTTACGGTTGTTGGATATTTAAAGGCCCGCTATAAGAGTGATGCCTTAGTAATTATCACAAGTTTACTTATGGTTGCTTTCTTTATGGCACAGATGATCGGACAGTTTACCGGTGGAGCGACTCTCATCTCCTCTATTACCGGACTTGACCATGTTGCTTCTTTATTAATTTTTGGTGCGGTAGTTATTATCTATACTTCGTTTGGTGGATTTACCGCCGTTGCCATTACTGATACGATTCAGGGAATTATCATGTGTGTCGGCACTTTCCTGTTTATCTTCTTCGTATTAAAAGCAGGCGGCGGGCTTGCCGGAATTGATGCCGGACTGGCACAGAATCTTCCAGGTGTCTATGACGACCTGTTCTCTGTATATACTCCGGGAACTTTACTTAGCTTCTGGATTCTGGTTGGTTTCGGTACACTCGGACTTCCGCAGACTGCCGTTCGTGCGATGGGATTTAAGAACACAAAGAGCCTTCATTCTGCCATGTGGATTGGCGCGATTACCTGTACTTTCATCATTGTTGGTATGCATATGGCCGGTACATGGGCCGGTGCATTGGTTGACACAAAGAATCTTCCAACCTCTGATTACTTTATCCCATATATCGTACAGAAAATCATGCCTGCCGGACTGGCCGGAACCTTCCTTGCTGCTCCGATGGCTGCCGTTATGTCTACCGCTGATTCCCTGCTGATTCTCGCTTCCGCAGCAATCGTAAAAGATTTATGGCGTAACTATGTTGTAAAAGATGACCCGGTTAAGATTGCATCCTACAATAAGAATGTCGGAAAGTTAAGCTCTCTTGTTACCTTCGCTTTTGGTGTTCTAGTTATCTTACTTACCATCAATCCACCGGATATCATCTTCTTCCTGAACCTGTTTGCCTTTGGCGGTCTGGAATGCAGTTTCTTCTGGCCACTGATTGGTGGATTGTTCTGGAAAAAGGGAACAAAACAAGCCGCAGTAAGCAGCTCCATCGGTGCTGCCGCCACTTATGTATTTTGTTACTACAACGTACATATCGCCGGAATCAACGCCGTTGTGTGGGGACTCCTTGCGGGTGCGATACTGTACTTTGCCGTGGGAAAGGCAACCTGTAAGAATGGGCTTGACCCGGATATTATTGAGAACTGCTTCTAGAGCGTGTTTGAAAAATGCTTTCTGCAAGATGTGCGTTACAATTTGTGGGAGATTTTACCTGAATGAGGGCGGCGTAGCGGGCTACGTCAACTGAATGAAGGCAAAATATACCGCAAATTGGGGCGTGCAGATTGCTGGAATGATTTTTCAAACACGCTCTAGTATTTCATAACAGACGAAAATTACAGACGAAACCCAAAAATTCGATAGATGGCATTGTTTCTGGAATTATTGTTGAGATACTTACAAAATTGTTCAACAAACGGTTTAACCGGAAAAAGAAGTAACACAACGGCAACTAACAAAAATCCCCCTCGGTACTAGCAGTACCGAGGGGGATTTTCGATGTCAATGACATCACTTTTACTCTTTTCTGAAATCAATATATCATAATGGAGAAGATAATTCAAGTATATTCAGGCAACAAAACTCTTGTGAACTACCCATCACCTAAAGATAATGGGCTTCTAAGAGCCTAACGGCTCTATTTAAGAAGTTTGATATTTAAGTTTCCACCTAACAAGTTAGGCAATCTTAAATAAGTTAACTGAGTCCACAAAACTTTTGTAAATACAACTCTTTCTACAGCTATCTACACAATTTAATTTCCAAAGAAAAAACAATGCTAAACAAATATGATAAATACAGTATCAGAGCTGTAGAAGCCTGTATTCAGAAGAAAGAATCAGTGGAATTTATGATTTTGGTCTGCTTACCTTTATCAATCCTTACAAATATCCGCATACTGCCCTCTGGTAATTGCGAGCAACTCATCAGGCTTACATTCTACCTGTGTCCCAATCTTACCGCCACTTACTATGATGACAGGATTATGCTGTGCCGTCTCATGATAGGTTGTAACAAACTGCTTCTTCATTCCAACCGGTGAACAGCCACCGCGAATGTATCCGGTAATCTTATTAATGTCTTTTACATGAATCATCTCGATAGACTTCGCACCTACCGCTTTCGCTGCCTTTTTTAAGTCAAGTTCTTTTGCTACAGGCAGTACAAATACGAAATATTCCTTTTTATTACTTACCGTCACAAGCGTTTTAAACACATAATCCGGATTCTGCCCGGTTAATTCAGCCACAGTCACACCATCTACCGCCTCTTTACCATGAGAATAGTAATGTGCTTTATAATCCACTTTTTCTTTTTCTAAAATACGCATCACGTTTGTCTTCAATTCTTTTTTCATAAAAATCATCCGCCTTTCTGCCTACATCAATCAAGCTATCACTGGGAATTTACAAAAAGTTATAAGCTTTTATATTACATTCCTATTTCACTGTATATACTTTTCGTTTATATACTTACGCTATATATTCTCAAGCTACTATATATTAATTTGCATTGCCCAATCTGTCAATCCGCTTCCGATAATTTTTTCTGTCTCATTCTCAAAAAAATCCTCGCACTTTTATCTCTCTTCTCCCCTCATCAAAAAAGCGAAAAAACAGAACCCAAAAAATCTTATAATCCCATCTGTGACCTCGGAGCGCGTGGGGGGCTGCGCGGCACAGATGGGATTATAAGATTTTTTGGTTCGTCTCCTTTTAAGCGTTTAACTCCTTCTTAAATGTGCGGATATATTCCTTCGCTACTTCCAGATCATAATTATTTTCTTCCATAAGTTCAATAAAATGTGTTCCAACGATGCAGCCATCAATCGTATCTTTTAATCCGGCAACATCTTCTGCTGTGCGGATTCCAAATCCCATCATGACTGGAATCTTGGATACGGCTTTTACATTTTCCAGATAATTCCTTACGTTTTTGTGGAAATGTGCGGCCTGTCCGGTTACTCCCATGGAGGAAACGCAGTATACGTAGCCTCTTGCGTTCTCCAGAATCATAGGGATTCTGTCTGCGGATACTGGTGCGACAAGCTGAATAAGAATTGGTGCATTTTCTGTTTTCCCGAGTGCGTCTTCTAATTCGTACTGTTCTTCTTTTGGAAGGTCCGGGATAATCAGTCCGTCTACGCCAATCTCAGCACATTTTCTGGCAAATGCTTCTACACCATAATAGAGGATTGTGTTGTAGTACATCATGAATACAAGGGGTACGTCACATTCTTTTCTCACTTCTTCTGCGACAGTAAATACGCCTTTTAAGTTCGTTCCTTTGCAGATAGAACGGTAAGAGGCGTCTTGGATTACCGGACCGTCTGCGGTTGGATCGGAGAATGGGATTCCTAATTCAATGATGTCGATTCCCGCTTCTTCCTGTGCTTTAATTAACGCCTTTGTGCCTTCCATATCCGGCAGTCCGGCAGTCATATATGTTACAAATGCTTTTTCATTTTTCTTTTGTAATTCTTTCATTCTTTTTTCAATGCGATTCATTATATCTGTCCTCCTTATCTTTGTCATATATCCTCAAAATCTTAATTGGGATGTAATTTCCGAAACGTCACATCTTTTGATCTCTTCTGTATCATTCCAAAATAGCATCCTCATTCCAGAACATTATCCTGAAATTTTAATCCTGAAATGCTATTTTCAAATTCAAAATCCGAGAGATTTCTAATGATTCCTCTATTATTTATCTTTGAAATACTCTGCGATTGTATGTACATCCTTGTCCCCACGTCCGGAAAGGTTTACAACCATAATCTGGTCTTTATTCATTGTTTTTGCCTTTTTAAATGCGTAAGCTAAGGCATGAGCACTCTCGATGGCTGGAATGATTCCTTCTTCGCGGCAAAGTTCTCTTAATGCCTGCATTGCCTCGTCATCAGTGATGGAAACGTAAGTTGCTCTTCCGCTGTCATGTAAGTAAGCGTGTTCTGGTCCAACGCCTGGATAATCAAGACCTGCGGAGATAGAACTTGCAATCTGAATATTTCCATCCTCATTCTGAAGGAGATAGGAGCGCATTCCATGAAGTACGCCTGCTTTTCCAGAGGCAAATGCACTGGCATGTTTTCCTGTCTCGATTCCGAATCCCGCTGCTTCTACACCGATTAATTCTACGTCTTTTTCATCGATGAATTCTGCGAACATTCCGATGGAGTTGGAACCACCGCCTACGCAGGCAAGTACGCAGTCTGGAAGTCGTCCTTCTTTTTCGAGAATCTGTTTCTTTGTCTCTACGCTGATAACTTTCTGGAATTCCTTTACCATCTGTGGATATGGGTGAGGTCCTACAGCAGAACCGATAATGTAGAAAGTATCTTCTGCATTTTTTGCCCATGTACGAATCGCCTCATTTGTCGCATCTTTTAAGGTACGGCTTCCGCTCTTCACGCACTCAACCTTTGTGCCAAGCATTTCCATACGGAATACATTTAATGCCTGACGTTCCATATCTTCCTCACCCATAAACACAGTACATTCCATATCAAACAGTGCTGCTCCTGTCGCAGTAGCCACACCATGCTGGCCTGCTCCTGTTTCTGCGATTACCTTTTTCTTACCCATACGTTTTGCTAAAAGAATCTGGCCGATTACGTTGTTAATCTTGTGTGCACCGGTATGATTTAAATCTTCACGTTTTAAATAAATCTTTGTGCCATATTTTTTAGAGAGCTTCTCTGCAAAGTACAGTGGAGTCTCTCTTCCGACATATTCTTTTAAATAATAGTTATATTCTTCGATAAATTTCGGGTCATTAATTGCCTCGTTATATGCTGTCTCTAATTCTGCTAATACATTCATCAGAGATTCTGCCACATATTGTCCACCATATTCACCATATTTTTTATTCTGCATAATAAAATCCTTTCATCAATCATGTACCATTGTTACTATTGTTCTTATTTTTTCTGGATCCTTTCCGTGAAAAGTTCCATCTTCACTTGTTTTTTCTACCGCGGAACTTAAATCGATTACGTCTGGAGCTACTTGTGAAATTGCCCTTTTTACATTCGTTTCATCAATTCCTCCTGCAAGAAAAATCATTTTTTTGTTTTTTTTATGAGAAACATCTTTCGATGCATCCGTCTTTTGTCTTTGTCTGATATTATCAAGCAGACTCCAGTCAAATGTTTTCCCACTTCCAGGTGTCTTGCTGTCAAATACATAGCCTTTTATTTTGTCTTTTGCTTCGTATTCATTCAGTTTGTCTAAATCAGACACATTAAATGCTCTTAAAATCGGAAGCTTGCATTGTTTATATACATCTTCAGTAACAGTTCCATGAATTTGAATATAATCAAATCCAGCTTTTTCAATTTGCCTTATCTGCTCTGTTGTCGGTGAGACAACGACTGCCACTGTCCGAATTTTTTTATCTACTTTTTCAAGCAAATGTTCCGCCTGCTCTATTGATATATTTCGGTTGCTTTTTGGAAAAAATAAAACAAATCCGATATAATCCGGCAGATAAGTGTTGACTGCCTTAATATCTGCCTCACAGGTCATTCCACATATTTTAATTTTGGTATGGCTATTTATTAGCTCTTTATCCATCTTACAAACTCTCTATCATTCCTCTTTAATCAGCTTGATTTTTATTCTTTTTTGACAGATTACAAATTCTGTTATCAGATTTGTTCTTCACTGCCTTATATTTTATTCTCTTACTTTTCGTTATATAGGTTCTTCCATTCTGTTGCAAGTTCTCTTGGATGTTCCGATAGCATAAATGCACCACCAATCAAGAGCGCATCTACTTTACATTCCTTTAAAAATGCAATATGCTCGTTCGTTGTCACACCACTTTCCGAAACAAATACCGTTCCTTCCGGCACCATCGGGCGAAGTCTCTTTGTATTTTCAAGGGAAATGGTAAAGTCTTTTAAATTGCGGTTATTTACACCGATGATTTTCGGCTGGATTTTTAATGCCCGCCCCATTTCTTCTTCATCATGTGTTTCTACTAATACGTCCATCCCCAGCTCCGTTGCCAGCTTATAATATTCTGCCATCTGCTCATCGCTAAGAATCGCCGCAATAAGCAGGATACAGTCCGCTCCAATCACCTTTGCCTCATAGATCTGATATGGATCGATAATGAAGTCTTTTCGTATCATCGGCAATGGAGAAATATTTCTGATTTCTTTAAAATAATCGGTGTTTCCGAGGAAATGGTCTTCCTCTGTCAGGCAGGAAATGGCATCGACTGATACGTTATATTCATCAATTCTGTCCATAAGTTCCATCGTCATCTCGATTTTTCCCATGCTGGGAGATGCCTTTTTAAACTCTCCGATAATGGATAATCCCGGCTTTGCTAACGCTTCATAAAAGGAAATGCTTTTTCTTTCTGAAACAAGGGCAAGTTCTTTCATTTGCTCCTCGCTAGTGCGGGCTTTATGCTCTTTTAAGCGTTTTTTCTTGTCTTCTACAATTACATCTAAAATCATCGTTTTTTTGTCACCTCTTTTTTAAACACGCTTTAGAAAAATTCTCTATTATTTTTATTATGGTTGATTATTACAATTCCAGAAAGTTCTCTATCATCTTTTTTCCATGATCTGTATAAATAGATTCTGGATGGAACTGAATTCCTATCAATGGATATTCTTTATGCTGCATCGCCATGATTTCTCCATCTTCTGTTCTTGCTAATATTTCAAAAACGTCTGGCAGTGTTTTTTCGTCCACAGCAAGGGAATGATATCTTGCCACATGAACCGGGCTTGGGATTCCCTCAAAAACGCTCTTTCCATCGTGTTCGATTAACGACTGTTTTCCATGCATCAGTTCTTTTGCATGAATGATTTTTGCTCCAAATGCAGCTCCGATGCTCTGATGTCCCAGGCAGATGCCAAGGATTGGTTTTTTCGTGTAAAAATGTTTTACTACGTCCATACAAATTCCGGCTTCTTTCGGACTTTTCGGTCCCGGTGAAAGAACGATTCTGTTCGGATTTAACTGCTCGATTTCTTCGATTGTAATTTTATCATTTCGAACGACTTTAATATCTTTTTCAAAGATTCCCATGTACTGATACAGATTATAAGTAAAGGAATCGTAATTATCAATTAGTAATATCATAAGGTTTCCTCCTGAAATAGAGTATTTCTCAAACACGCTCTAATACGCTGCACATCTTTCTTCCGACTCAAATCCTCAAGGTACCAGAACCTTCGCAAGAGCCCTTGCTTTATTGCAGCACTCGTTGTACTCGCTTTCTGGGTTACTGTCTGCCACGATACCGGCTCCTGCCTGAATATACACTTTCTCGCCCTTTTTGATCATTGTTCGAATCGTGATACAGAAATCCATATCTCCGTTAAAGTCAATGTAACCGATTGCTCCGCCGTAAAGTCCTCTTCTTACCGTTTCCAGTTCATCGATAATCTCCATCGCTCTTACCTTTGGCGCACCACTTAATGTTCCTGCCGGAAGAAATGCATTCACAAGATCTAACGGATGATATTCTCCTTTTTTTCTTCCCTCGACCAGCGAAACGATATGCATAACGTGCGAATATTTTTGAATGTGCATGAAATCTCTGACCTTTACAGTTCCAAACTCTGCGATTCGTCCCATATCATCTCTCGCCAGGTCAACTAACATGACATGTTCCGCCTTCTCCTTCGGGTCTTTCATCAGCCCCTCGGCAAGCTTCTTATCTTCTTCCTTATCTTTTCCACGAGGTCTTGTTCCAGCGATTGGACAGGTCAGCACTTTATTATCCTTCTGCTTTACGATCATTTCCGGAGAACTTCCGATAATCTCAAATTCTTCAAAGTTAAAATAATACATATACGGAGAAGGATTAATTTCTCTAAGTTCCTTATATAAATCAAAACCTTTCTGCTTCGTCTCAATCGTCCATCTTTGGGAAAGTACCGTCTGGAATACATGTCCATCTATAATATACTGTTTGATCTTATTTACTTTTTCACTATATTCTTCTAAAGTATCTGATTGCTTTATAATCTTTCCATCCGGCTGAAACTCTGACTTCTCATCTTTCCGAATATTTGCAAATGCTTCCTTCACCATTTCTTCACAGCGGAACATCGCTTTTTTCCTTCCTGCTTCTGTATCATCTTCCACAACAACCGCTGTCATTGTCTCTGCAAAATGGTCAATAGATAAAAACTCTGTCACAAGCATCAATGAAATCGTACTGATTCCGATCTCATCCGGATTATTATCCGGCAGCTCCTCTTTATACCTTACAAAATCATAGCCAAGACCACCAACAAGACTGCCTGTAAACGCAAGCTGCTCATCATCCTTACGAATCTCGAAATCACTATAATATCCTTTCAAAAGATCTACGGGATTGCCGCTAAGCTCCTTTGTTGTTCCATCTTCCTTCTCAATAACCAGACCATTTTCTTTACTCTTAATGACTTCCTCTGGATTCTTTCCCATAAAGACGTAACGTCCGTTATTCTTATCATAACTTTCCAGAAGAAATCCCTTTCTTTTCCCTACAAAACTCTGATAAATCTGTACTGCTGTCTCATCAATAAGACTCACTGTCTTACTGTATGCTCTTCTTATACGCTTCATATGTACATGTACTCCCTTCTATCTGTATCTCTGTAGGAGTAAAAAAAGTCCCTGACGTTCATAAAAAACGTCAGGGACGAAATATTCCGCGGTGCCACCCTTTTTAATTCCATAAAAATCATTCGCTATAAATCTCTTCTCTACCTATCCTGTCTACCCTGTCTCAAGATAACTTCAAGATAAAAAATAAATTCTTTCGAATCTCTTATGTTATTCTCTCTAAATCCGATACGGACCAGATAATTCTTTAAATTCTGTACCACTTACGGCTAATAGCTATAACTATATGCTATATTATGCCTATCCTAAGCTAACTCCCTTAAGATTCTGCACAGTCCTTATAATCTCTGTCGATATCTTACCCCTGTAACGCGAGGACGCGGCATCAGCTACTACTACTTCACCTTGCATCTCCCAAATCCATTCCCTCATTCCTCACATATCGGCTTCCACCTGATCCGACTCTCTGGTATGCTGTGGATAAAAGGTACTACTTTTGTTCAACGATTTTCCTACAGTCTTAATATGTTTTACAGTATACCAACTTTTACGCTTTATGTCAATAAATTGTTTTAACAATTTAATTCACCTATTCCAGCCATAACACAGACGTAAGGGAACCAACTACTCCCCAAATATGGCCTCGGAGCAAGGTTTGGATGCGGGCGAGCATTCAAATCGCAGCGACTAAAGACATCTTTGGGGAGTAGTTGGTTCCCTTACGTCGTCTGTTACTTAATGAATTAAATTGTTATAAAGTTTCTTTTTATTTTGAGGAGCCTTTATTATGCATTTTTTATTTATTTTGGCAAATGCTTGCTTTCCTATGGATTTTTTGGTGAGTTTTTTAGTTTTCAGGTTGAGTCTGGTAAGTTTTTTACATCCAAAGAATGCCTTGCTTTTTATCTTTGTTACGTTTTTCCCAACTGTTACTTTTTTTAATGCAGTATGTTTTTTAAATGCACCCGCTCCTATAGAAACTACAGAATACTTTTGTTTTTTCCATGTGATGGTTGCAGGGATCTGTGCTGTTTTACGCTTTTTATTTAAGGACCTTACATACTCTGCTGTCTTTTTCTTTCCAACAGTTAGCACTTTATAGCGAGCCTGTGTCTTTTTATCGCTAAAAGTCGTACCTGCCTTAACAACCGGATTTGCTGTGTTGGTTTTTTGTTCGGATTGCGTTGTTTTTCCTGCTTCGGCAGCCGGTTTTTTCGGTCCGGTTGGTTTCTCTCCTTCACCCGGTTTCTCTCCCGGATTTGTCGGTTGTATGGTATCCGGATCAAAAATCAGGTGGCTTTTTACCTCTAATTCTCCTTCTGTATACTGACACATCGCATAAACTTTCTTCTGTTCTACTGACAGCCAGATTCCTATTGGCATACGGGAAAATACATTAAGTCCAAGTCTCTCCCAATTTCCATTCCGGTAACCTTTTACCTCCATCTGGTTATCCTTTGCGCTGTAGGCTGCCGCATAAACTACACCATTGGCATCGATTGCCGCCGAAGCCGTTGTTGCCTGTCCTTTTAAAAATGGTTTGGCTATCTTTTTAAAACTATTTTGTGGATATGTATTCGTATAAACATAACTTTCACCATCTGTCTTATTATCTGCTACTGCAATACATACCTTCTTTCCCTTTCCATAAACAGCAAAAGAATTACCGGCTGCCCCGTCAGTATCAAGTAATTCCCATTCTGTTTGTGTTCTGCGATAAGCATAAATTTTATCAGAATTATAATAATCTCTGTACACAAGCATCACTCCATCCGAAGTAGCCGCAAGCTTTGGATTGGCCGCAGCAAGCTTCACGCTCTGATGCTTTCCCAGTGTATTTATATTCTCTGTAATCTCTTCCACTTTTTCATTCTCATCCACACGGAATATTTTTATCATACCAGTATTTGCCACAATACAGGAAACATACAAAGATTCATCGTTCCCCTGCAAAAGACTCATGTCAGAAGACTGTTCTTCACAGAGTATCTTTTTTCTCTGCCATTTGCCATTCTCATAGCATAACAAAGCTGGCCTGTAATTAGATTCCGATGTAGAAGCCAGACCGTACACCTTATTATGCAAAACTGCTATATCAAGATTGCCAGCATAAATTCTGTCTCCCAATAATGCCATACTCGTCTCATAACTATATTCTACAGATGCATTCTCAAATTCTTCTGTCTGCCACTTTCCATCAATAGCTTCTCCATGATATTCCAGTTCAAAAGTAATGTTGTCACCGCCAGCCTTTCCAATATTTTTAATAATAAGACCGCTGTTTGTTCCATCAATATAAGTGATGGCTCCCTCTTTGGATGTAGCTTCCGGTGATGCCGATCCAAAAGAAGTTCTTACCGCCTGCGATGAATAATTATCTGCCCCGGACAATCCATCTGAGAAATATCCACCAGTTGCCGCTCCTGTATTTGTTGCCTCACTTTCTCCCTCGCCTTCGCGGAACAGATAAATATAATTTGCTCTGGTATTCGACCAGCTCTCTGCCTTTAAATTCACACGATAGACAATCAGCCCACTACCGCCAATATTCCTATCCATCTTGTCTTTTACATCCGTCTTATAAGAATCTCCCTGCTTTCGATATTCAATCACAAACACCTCATCATTCGAATATGGTGTTCTCACGACCATCGCATAATCAGAACTACTTACGGCCGGAGTACGGAGAGTATATGTTCCCGATGTATTCGTTGCATCTAAACGAACCTCCTTCATAGATGCCCATCCCAATTCCCGCCTCGTCCAGGCAAGCGGATACTGTGGATTATTCCCTGTACTTGCCATAATATCCCAGCATCCGATCACTCCACGTCCATCATTCGTATAAGTATCTAAAGCTCCTAATACATGGAGAAACTCATGACACAATACAGTAGATACACCGACACCACTTAACCCTCCAAAGTTACCAGCATTTAAAATATTATAATTGTTCATCGGCATATTTTTCACTTTAAGTCCATCGCTTACCTGCCCGTCCATACTTGATTTATGCGCAAAGAAAATAGAGCCTCTGTCTTCTACCGAGTCTACCGCAAACACAAATGTAATATTATCTGCAAAAGAATCCCCATTCGCATCTAAAGAACCGGGCAGCTTCGCCAGAAATGAGGAATTTTCATTCAGCTTCTGGAGCACTTCCTTCATCAGACTCAGCTTGGCATCATAAGTATTCACATACGAACTCTGCCTTCCACTTACTGTAATTGGTGTAATGCTATAATGATCCTTTCCGTCCTTCTCCTGCTTCACAGACATTTGCGGCATGACATTCTCTATCTGAAACTTATCTCCAGAAATAACAGAGAAATACTGCTTCATGGATATCGCAGCCCCCTGTGCCACCTCCTCTGAATTATATAAGGCATAAATTTTATCTGCTCGTGTCTGTATTATCTTCGCCGTATCTGCATATCTTGTATTCTTATTCCAGTAATCTTCCTCCGTGTCTGCAAAACTGACAAACAAAACCAGATTCTCCGCCTTTGCAGGTGCTTTTATCGATTCTGCCGCCTGTACCTTCACACTTCTTCCCAATAAAAAAAGCAGACAGATAAGCAATAGACTTGTTAACATGAACCCGTGATAGGCAGAAAGCTTTTTTAAAATATAAGTTCCCCTTGTAGTCATACACTTCTCCTTTATATTCATATCTTACAAAAATGCTTAAATTCCAGCTATGTTTTTATTCTACCATATCCGCTTCCTTATGTCACCTGTTCAGCCAAAGCACAGAAAACCGCAAAAGTCGATATGTCCCATATGTGGCTTCGAAGCGCATATGGGACATATCGACTTTTACAGTTTTCGTCTGTTCTTAATGAATTAAATCACTATTTTATATGTACTATAACTTGCTGATAATGTGTCAATGTGTGTTCTCCATCATCTTTTGCCTGTGCTATAAAATGAATTTCGTCTCCACTCTTGACATCATCAGGGATTTTAAAACTTACTACATCGGATGCTGCACCTTTTAATTTAATATTCTCTGTGTTTGTATAAGTACATGCATCTTCATAAATACTCCATTTTACTCTTACATAATCATTGTCTGGATCTGTCGTTACAGCATGAAGTTTTATCTGTTCACCAGCTTCCGCCTGAATATCTGTACCTTCTTTTACTGTTATTTTTGGAGCATGATTCGCATTTTTGTAATCCTTTACACACCAATCTGCTCTTGCTGCAAAATCATTCTGAATATCATCTATATATTTCCAGCTTGACTCTGTAGTTGTCTTAGTTCCATCTGCATTTACATAGATATCTTTTTCCGGACTCCAGTAGTTTAACTGCTGACCTTTACTGTTTTTCTTCGTAGTATTTAATGCATAACGACCACTAAATCCACCATAAGTTAAATCTTCTAATGAACGTAATCCTGAATCCAAAAGTAAGAAAAACGTAGGAGAATCTCCTTCTGAAAGGAAATCATAACGGTCATGTGTTCCCATAAACTTGGCTCCCCACCAGGTTTCCATTAAATTATCATCTGTTCCAAACTGGTTTTCTGGCAATTCTCCTTCCAGATAAGTTCCATCGCCCCATGTTACATATTTATCCAATAATGCCCCATGTCCGCGAAGAAGATTTTTAAGCATCCAATCGCCTTTTAAAGTTGCTTTACTTTCATCCTCTGGCATTCTTCCCCAGCCATAAGCATAACTGCTCATCTGAACACAGCTTACAAATTTAATTTCCGGCCATTCTTCTGAAATATAAGTTTTGTATGTATTATCCTGTTCCATACATGCTGTAATTACTACTTTTTTAATTATTTTGTTTCGAATATTCTCCCAGTTTTTAGTTCCTTTGTATTCATTTTCTACATCTTTCAATGCTCTTGCAATTGTGTTTGGTCCACCCCATGCCATAAGATATAATGTTCGTTCATCATTATCTAACAGTGCTTTTTTAATCAAATCAGAACCATCTGTAGAATTATCCATTTCACCTTCATATCCTATATTACCGATTTTAGTTACACTCTTTAAATATTTTGGTGTTGGATATGTTTTGTCATGCTTTTTGAGATTTGGATAAACCTTTGCATAAGCATCTAAATAATTCATCATCCAGGAAGTTCCCGGCCAGCGATATGGTTTTTCGTAAGAACCATTGGCAGTCTCAGGTGTGACTATTCCCGGTACACCTATCCAGTGAATAGAAGAACTTCCCTGAACGATTCCCTGAATATCAATTTCATTAGAATACAATAAAATATGAATTAATGAATCCTGATCATCAACCTCTGCATCCTGTGTAATAATTGCGCGTGGTCTTTCTTTTTTAGTGACTGTAACTTCTGAAGAGACAAAACAACCACTTCCATCTGCTGCTTTTGCTGTAATAGTACAGCTTCCCTGTGCAATAGCTGTTATCACTCCATCTTTAGATACCGTTGCAACATCCTGATCTGAAGATGAGTACTCAACTTTTTTATTTGTGGCATTGGATGGTTTTATGGTAACCTCCATCTGATGAACTTTCCCTTCATCTAAAGAGATCTGCTGTTCTTTTACTTTCAGTTCAGATATTTTGACTGTTGATTTTTTTACTGTTTTTGTCTTTTTCTTTTCTACGATTACTCTTCTGGAAGCACTAAGCATCTTTTTCCCACTTTTTAACTTCACAGTAATTTTCACTTTTCCAGGTTTTATTCCTTTTACAACGCCCTTTTGACTTACGCGAGCTACTTTTAAATTAGAACTTTTCCAGATTAATTTTCCTTTCGCTTTTTTTGGCTTTTTCGATACTTTTAAAGTAATCCTTTTTCCTACTTCCACTTTAGCAGGAGTCTTACTCATACTGATTTTTTTCACCCGCGAAGCTGCTTCTACATTCGATGCAGGCATTGTTGTTCCAAACACGGATACAGCCATCACAATTGCCATCATAATCGATAATAGTTGTCTTTTTTTCATGTTCCTCCTCCTTTGAAAAAAATGTATTAATGTTTACATATACATTTTATCAATATCTCTAATTCAAAAAAACAACTTTTCTGTTCAAAACTATCACTATTATGCTATCCTGCTGTGATGTTGTTATATTCTCCTGTTGTTGCTCTTTTCTTTTACTTTTTTATTTACTTTTTTCCTCTTTCTTTTTCCCTTTCTCCCAACTTTCAAACTGCTTTTTTTCTAGCGTGAGAATTCTATTCATACCATTCTCTCTCATCTCCTGCAGCATATGCTGTAAACCATCTTCTGGATTTACCAGACCGTTTTCCAAAATCACATTATATGTCTTATATATTTCCCTCACTGATGCATATTCTGCTACAACTTCACTAAAATCAAAATTAAATCCCAGTTCACAACTCTGAATAGATTCTTCATTGAATTTTTTCAAATTTTCCCATAAATTTTTATCATTTCCCTCCCATACATAGGTAATAAACTGATTTGGCATGTTCCATGCATTATTAAGAAATGGATTTTTCTTTTCTTTACCCACATAGGTTATAAAACCATTATCCAATTTTTTATAGTGAACTCCTTCCACACCATAAGAAAGCAGATTCATGATATCCGCATCTGTATAAAACAAATTCAAAACCTTCATTGCCAGCTCTGGCGAAATCGTGTTTTTAGTAATAACATAAGGATGTCCCGATATTGAATTATAGCTGATAGACGCCTTTCCCAGCTTTACACATACCATTTCATTATCTTCTCCAGTTTTATCCTGACTTTCTATTCCCGGCTTTCCTTTTGTTGTGTAAGCAAAAACCTTCCCCTGTTTTACCCTTTTAAGCGCTGGTTCTGTTTCTCCAAATATATCTTTTCTCAAATATCCTTTTAAATACCACTTTCGTATTCTTTTTAGAGCATCCATATATTCTTCTGTCTCAAATACATTGTCTATCTTTTCATTTCTTCCATAATCCATATGTACTCCCGGTCGAAAACCATTATTGGATACTAAATAATACTGCGTACTTAAGATTGTGCCATATCCTGGTATTAAAATAGTAAGATTCGGTTCATTTTTTTTAATAAGTGCAAAAACTTTTTCCAAATCTGAAAAGCTTTTTATATCTTCTGCTTTTATATTATATTTATCCAGAATATCCTTCCTAAGCATATAACAATTATCTACACAGGCATAATCACTATTTGTCGGAACTCCATATAATGTATTATTTATATTGCAGCATTCTATATTTTTTCTTCCTACCTGTTCAATAATCCCCTGTCCATACTTTTCAAGATAATCATCTAATGGTATAAGCATTCCATTTATGTACGCTTCCATATATTTTCCGTATGGTGCAGCCATTATATCCAATTGTTCTTTTCCTGATAATAGAAGACTTACCTCTTTGCTATAGGAAGCCGTAGCTACGAATTGTACCTGTATTCCCAGCTTCTTTTCCACAATTTTATTCACTTCTTTTTCTACCATCAAAATATCTTTTTGTGGAATATTATCAAAAGGAATTGCCATGACTATTTTGGTCTTTTTTAATGTACTATTTTTATCGATGTGCTTTCCTCCTAAAAGCATACAGGCTCCCATTACAATTATCAGTATTATTCCAATCTTTTTCTTCAAACTTCTCACCTTTTTTCTACATCACAGGGAATGTCTATAATCACTACCGCTCCCGTTTGCTCCGTTTTATTTGTAAACTTAATCTGTGCCCTGTTTTCATATAAAATATCAAGACGCTGTATGATGTTATAGATTCCTATATGATGTAACCCTCTTTTGTCTATAATAACTTCTTTTCGCTGAATCAAATCAATAGTTTTCTTATCAAAACCCTGCCCATTATCTTCTATACAAACTTCTATATATTTCTTTTTTTCCAACGTTATCCGCTGTATTGAAACTTCAATCTTAATCTGTCCTGTATCCACTCCATGATGCTTCACAGAATTTTCCACAAAGGTATAAATCAGCATTGATGGAATTTTATTTTTTTCCAAACCGTCTTCCAGAGATATATTTATTTTTATTCTCCCTTCCAGCCGAAGTTTCTGCAGTTCATACCAATAGTTTACATGCTCCAATTCTTTTTCGATATCCACTGTGACTTCCGTACACAAGGAATTTCTGGTATAATGCCCCAGCAACAAAACTGCCTTCTCTGCCTCTTCATTTTCTTCAAATATAATCATATTTCGTATTAAACTAAGACAATTATTCAGAAAATGAGGATTCATCTGTATCTGAAGGAATTGTAATTGTGCCTTATTTTTTTGGAGTTCTTTTTTCATAATAATATTTTCTACCGGCTCGATAAAAATCTCCTTTGTAAATCTCCAGACAATAAATAATATACCTAAACCTATCAGCCAGATTACAGTTATACTTGTTATAATGCGCTGAAACAATATTTCTCTCGCATTTCCTCTTTCTAACATAGCAAATTTATAGCTACTTTTTTTAAAAGGACTTCCATATACAATATAATTATTTCCTCTTATTTTGGCTACATCTCCTTTTATCTGCACCAAATCTACCTGATTTTCTTTATTTAATATCGTGCCTGATTCTTTACATAAAAAATAATATCTTTGCCCTTTTATATTTTGAAAATCTGATAACAGATGTTTTGGTGTAACCCATGTAAAAATATAAATATTTTGAATCTGTATCATTCGGATTAAATAATATTGACTTTGAATTTGTACAGGAAACCAGATGTCCATCTTGGTCATTTCAAAAGAAGTAATAATATCTTTCAAATGTGTTTTTATATTAGTATGCTCGCCGGTAGATAGGTATTTTCCCTTAACGCCTATATAAAGTTCATTTTTCCCATCAAACAGTCCAATTCCATCTAAATATTGATACTTATTTATTTCATCGGAAAATTGGCTCTTTTTGTTCACCAGTGCTGTATAATAGTCCAACTCGCTATTCGCTTTCATTATGTATTTTAATTGCACATCTGCCTGTGCTTCCATCATTAACATATTTTCAATATCTTCTAAAGACGATTCTATTTTCTGGATGTATATTTTTAAATTATTATTATTTAGCTGTGTATTCAACTGATATTCTTTTCCCACCGCATAGACATTATAAACTGTACTAAGTACAGATATAACCAGAATCAAAATAACAAGCAGGCCCAATAACCTTTTTTTCAACTTCTCCATTTATCTGTACCTATCCCTTTAAATCCTCTAACTGAGCACGATATTCTTTCGGCGTAATTCCTGTTATCCGCTTAAAATGTTTTGTAAAATAAGCTGGGTTTGAATATCCTGACATCATAGAAACTTTCATAATTGACATATCTGTACTGCCAAGCAACTTTTTGGCTTTCTCTATTCTGCACTTAATCAGGTAAAGAGAAAAAGAAACGCCCTCTTTTTCTTTAAAAATATGTGATAAATAATCTGGATGAATAAAAAATTTCTCTGCAATCTCTTTTCTGCTGATATCTTCTGAACAATGTTCATAAATATATTTCTTAATGTCTTTTACAATTTCGGCTGCATTTCTTTCCTCTCCCGCCTCTTCTACTATCGGAATTCTGGAAAATGCTTTTTTTAAGGCAGTCCATAGACTTTCTCTTTCAATTGGTTTTACCAGATAATCTACAACTCCAAATCGAAGGGCAGTACGTACATATGAAAAATCTGTATGCCCTGTCAGATAGATTATCTCCGTCTCTAACTTATTATCTTCAATCCATTCTGCAAGTTCTAATCCGTTCCCTCCGGGCATCTCTATATCACACAACACTACCGGCACTGGGTATTTTTTAAGAATTTCTATCGTTTCTTTCAAACTATACGCTTTATAGATTCTTTTTATGTTAAATGGTGCCCCCTTCAATAGATGTTCTATAATTGCAACCTCTCTATGTTCATCGTCAACAATTAGTATGTCCATGCTTTCTCCCTCCCCAGACTTTAGTATAGCAAATTTTTGCAGCAAAGGCAAAGCTGACGCCCGCAAAGAGAGCCTATCCCCTCTCTTTGTGGGCTGACAGTAGCTGTTGGCAAAAAATTATGAATTTATGCTGTAGGATTTGAAGACTCTCCAGAACATTATGAAGTTTAAAAAATACACTTTCCTATAACCACAGTGCAAAAAGATAGTGCTACAATTTGCTTTTTCAAATTTTTCCACTGATTTGCAATAGGAAATAAACAATCTCTGGAAAAGTTTTGAAAAAGCAAATTTGAGAAAATTAGTGATGAATTCTGATTTTACTTCAGTAGCTAAAGACAGAAACCCCGAAAGCCCATACGCCATATTTGTGGTCTCGGAGCAAGTGTTGGATGCCAAGCACTGAGCGAGCATTCAACACGCCGTGACTAAAATCACAAATATGGCGTATGGGCTTTCGGGGTTTCGTCCGTTTTGCCCTTGCCTGCGGCAAACCAGAATTCCCTACTCTCTTATTGTAGTTAAAAGTGCATCACACACACCTTCTATGCTATATTCCCCGCTTCCAGCAGTAAGGAAAATGCTATCTCCCTTTTTGTAAGATACGCTCTCACCATTGCTGGTGATGGTTCCTTCGCCGTCTAAAACGAGAATGCTTAAGAAGGATTTTTCCGAAACAGTTCCCTCAAGTTTGTTAAAGGTTGTTCCATCGAGGTTCAGTTTGTCTACTGTAAAGTAGTCGCAGTCAGCGATATGTGGATAATGACTGTCATCCTTTTTCGCTGGTGCACAGTTCGTTACAGCAACGGCTTTCTCGATGTGGAGTTCTCTCTTCTTTCCGTTCTTTCCAACTCTGCCATAATCGTATACACGATAAGTTACGTTGGAGTTCTGCTGGATTTCTGCGATGATGAGTCCTTTACCGATGGCATGAATTGTTCCAGCTTCGATAAAGAATACATCTCCCTTATGAACAGGTACTTTATTCAACACTTCAAGAAGAGTGTCTTCTTCGATTCTTTTTGCAAATTCATCTTTGCTGATTTCTTTTTTAAATCCGTGATAAAGATAAGCCCCTTCTTCTGCATCCACTACATACCACATCTCGGTTTTGCCATATTGCCCTTCATTTTTTAAGGCGTACTCGTTATCTGGATGTACCTGGATAGAAAGGTTGTCCTGTGCATCGATGAATTTTGTTAAAATAGGAAAGTCCTCAAAACGCTCGCAGTTTGTTCCGAGTACTTTCTTTCCGTGTTCCTCAATATACTGTCTTAATGTCTTGCCAGCATCTTCGCCATTGGCAACAAAGCTTGGACCGTCTGGATGACAGGATAATTCCCATGTCTCTGCTAATCGGTCGCCTGTCATTTCTTTTCCGTAGTTGTCTACGAGTTTATGTCCGCCCCAGATGTAATCTTTTCCGCTTGGTTTTAATTTTAAAATTGCCATCTTTTTTCTCCTTTTAGCAAAAAGTATGTTTATGTTTTCTGAATCGTTTAAGTCAGAATCATTATAATACTTCCGTCATAAAAATCAATAAAATTATATTAATCTTACTGATATTTACTTTTTAAAAGCTCTTTTTAACACGTCAAAAAAGCTTAAAGAGCGAACCATATGGTCAGATGGAACATAATTTCTTACCGCACGAAGAAGTTCTTTTGGATTCTTTGCTGCAAAGGTAAAGGTTCCGCTTTTTTTTGTCTGAATGGCGAAACGAGGAATATATTTGCCCTTAAACATAACAGATGCTATGACATAATCGACCTCTTCCCATGGAATCTGGATATAGTCATTCATCTTTTTTTCGTTATAATATTCGAAACCTCTGTCGCCAATCATAATTTTTCCGTAATTATTCATTCCGTGAAAGGAAGTGGCATCCATAACCAGATCCACTTTAGTATTGAGTGATTGTGCCATTATGCATCCTCCTTTGTATACATAACACAGCAAGGGCTGTGCAAAAATATCGGAAATATTTTTGTCACAGCCCCCTTTGTATTGTTTATTCCGCTTTAATTAAACTTAAATTACAGAATACCTACTACATGTCCTAAGATACCTACTACGAACAATGCAAGGATGATTACGATAGGAGAAACTTTCTTCTTGAGTAACCACATACATAACAGTGTCAGTAATAATGGCATAAGACCTGGAATTAAGGAATTTAAGTTGTCCTGTAAAGTTGTAACCTTTGTAGGCTCTAAAGCCATTCCGGAAGCATACTGGGAAATTGCTGTCTTAATACCTTCTGCTCCTGCTGGAAGGCTGTTCCAGTCGATGTAAGCACCATCACTTAATTTTACTTTTGATACAACTGGAGTAAAGTTGATACTTACCCAGCGTTCGATCAGCGAACCAAGTACGAACATACCAAGAATAGAAGCAATCTTTGTTACTTTCTGTAAAAGTCCACCGGAAAGGTCTTCAGAAATCTTGCTACCAGCCCGGTAACCAAATTCCTGTGTATACCACATAAATGCCCAACGGATTACGTTCCATAATACGAAGAACAAGATTGGTCCTAAGATGCTTCCGCCCATAGCGAGGGATGCACCTAATGCACCAAGCATTGGACGAGCAGTAAACCAGAATACTGGATCACCAACACCGGCTAAAGGTCCCATCATACCTACTTTAACACCCTGAATAGCTGCGTCATCTACCTGAGCACCGTTTGCTTTCTCTTCCTCTAAAGCAAGAGTTACACCAAGTACTGGAGAAGCTACATATGGATGTGTGTTGAAGAACTCAAGGTGTCTCTTTAAAGCTGCCTTCTGATCTTCTTTGTTTGTGTACAGTTTCTTAATCGCCGGAATCATGGCGAAACACCATCCACCGTTCTGCATACGTTCATAGTTCCATGAACCCTGAAGGAAAGTAGAGCGGAGTGCAACAGATCGACGATCTTGTTTTGATAAAGTAATTTTTTCTTCTGCCATTTCTATACCCTCCTTACTTCTTAATAATCATTTAAAATGTCATCGAGTGGATCACCAACGTTTCCACCGCCACCGTTTCCATTTCCACCATTTTCAGATAAGTTGATGTAAATGAATGCGATTGCAAGAGCGATTGCACCAAGAGCAATCAGTGTAAGGTCTGAAATAGCTGCCAGACAGAAACCAATTGCGAAGAATGGCCAAACTTCTTTTGTTGCGATCATGTTGATGACCATTGCATAACCAACAGCTACTACCATACCACCACCGATGGACATACCATCTGTTAACCATGCAGGCATAGACTGTAAGAAGTTCTGTACTGTTTCAGTAGGGATTGCAAGAAGACATGCTGCAGGGATTGCAATACGAAGTCCCTGTAAGCAGATGGCAATGATGTGCCACATTTCTACACCTCTGAAATTAACCTTCTCAGCTTCAGCATCCATACGATGAACACATGCTACAGAAAGAGTACGAACAACCATTGTTAAGAATAAACCTGCTACAGCAAGAGGGATAGCTACAGCAATCGCTGTACTTACACCTTTTACTCCCTGTCCACCAAGAACAAGGATAATAGCAGATGCAACAGATGCTAAAGCAGCATCCGGTGCTACAGCAGCTCCGATGTTAGCCCATCCAAGAGCGATCATCTGAAGACTACCACCAAGAACAATACCTGCCTCGAGATTGCCTGTTACCAGACCAATCAATGTACATGCTACCAAAGGCTGATGGAACTGGAATTCATCAACAACACCTTCGATACCAGCGAGAAAGGCAACTATAACAACTAAAATCATTGAAATAATTGACATGACTTTTCCTCCTAATATTAATTGCTAAATACTATTTTGCTAATTCAGCTTTTGCTTTTTTAAGAATCTCATCCATGTTATCCTGAGAATCACTTGGAACTTTACGAACGTCAAACTTAACGCCTAACTTCTTAAGTTCTTCGAATGTCTCGATATCTTTTTCATCTAAAGATAATACCTTGCTGACTGCTACCTTGCCAACAGAGTGAGCCATAGAACCAATGTTAAGTTCCTTAATATCTACTCCACCTTTGATTGCTGCAAGAGCATCCTGAGGTGTTTCAAATAATAATAATGCTTTTGTGTTTCCAAAACGTGTATCTTTTGATACCTGAATCATCTTGCTGACTGGAACTACATTCGCTTTTACCCCTGGAGGCGCTGCTTCACGAATCATGCTCTTACGAAGGTCATCGTGTGCTACACCGTCAGATACAACGATAATTCTGTTTGGTCCTGTAGTCTTTGTCCATGCTGTTGCTACCTGTCCATGGAGCAGACGGGAGTCGATACGTGCAAGCACATATTTAATCTTTCCATCTCCTACTACAGTTCCTTCTGGTAATGCTCCCCTTGGCTGTCCATCGGAAGTAGCTGCTACCTTTTTCTCTTCCTTTGGCTCTAAGCTTTCTGGGTAAATCTTAACGCCTTCTTTTGCACTTCCGGAAATCTGAACAGCAAGTTCATGTGCTGTATCCATCATCATACGGGAAGCGTAAGCGTCAATGAGCATTGGCAGGTTAAGACCAGCAACAATTGCCCATGTATCCTCGTGACCAGCGATCAGGCCATTAGCCTGATTAAATGGAGTACCTCCCCATAAATCAACGAGAATTAACACCTGTTCCGGGTCTTCGAAAGATGCAACTGCTTCTTCCATTTTCTTTCTCACATCATCCGGTCCTTCGTTAGGCTGCAGTGTTACGGCTGCCACGTTTGGCTGTTCACCAAAAATCATGGAAGCTGACTGCTGGATACCGGTCGCAAAATTGCCATGTGTTGCGAGAATAATTCCTACCATGTTAACTTCACATCCTTTCCTCTCCTGTTAGAAATTATTAGTTACTCTATCTCAATATTTGAAACAGCTTTTGTCTAAAAACCTCATCTGGAAGATTCTTTTCCATCTGAAGTTTTTTGATACTTTCCTCTACTTCCGGATCTGCCATCGTCCGATAAAATGTATTAAAAAGCATCGGTTTTTCTTTGAGCATCTCTGAGGATACTGCGAATAAAAATGCACAGCTTACTTTAGAATCATCCCACAAAATCGGATGATTCATTCTTCCAATGACAAGTCTTGTATTCTGAACCATTGCCGGATTTCCATGTGGCAGGGCAATGTGGTTTAAACTTGTGGAAGACATCTCCTCTCTTTCGAGAACAGACTGCAAATATTCTTCTGTTACAAAATCTTCTTCTAAAAGTGGCTGTACCATCGCTTTTACTGCGGATTCCATATTCTTTTCTTCAATTGGAAGAATAATTGCTTCTAATATATTTAATTCCAATAAATGGTTTACCTGAATTTCTTTAATTCCTTCCTTAATCTTTTGCATCTCACGCTCCGGAAGGGCCATTGAAATGTAGATAATCGGAAAATCAGCTTTGAGAATGCGCTCGGTTGTCACAATGTAGTCGCAATCTGGATTCTTAAGCTGCTTAAATTCCTGCAGGGAATACATTCCCGTGACTTCCACACCAACAAGCTTTCTCTCGATTTTAGAGCGAATAATTCTGGCCGCTGCCGCACCGAAATGACAGACAATAATAATTTTCGTCTTCTCACCCGCATCCTTCATTCGCTCTATCGCCGCCTGAAAATGAATGGCTAAATAAATAAGATCATTCTCTTTCATAGACAGATTATAGATATCTGCTATGTAATCTGCCGCAATGGCCGCCATCTCGAATCCAAAAGGATACTGACGTTTCATGGACTTTAACATATATTCATCTGTCTCAACATCCAAATGATTTCCACGAAGAATCGTTGTATAAATATGAGAAGATAACCCCTCAATCAAATCTTCGTCCTCGCTGAAATCTGCACTGAGTCTCTCGCTGATTCCTTTAAGAATCTCCTTAATCGGATGCCGCATCTTATCCATAATCTGGTCCTGACAGGCGATTTTTTGTTTACGTAGCGATAACAGTAATGTATACATATATCGCAGTTCTTCTTTAGAATCCGGCAGACGAAATTCCTGACACCATCCAGGTATCCATTCATACAATCCGTCAAATTCCTGCGTATTAATAAAATCTTCCTGTACCGCAACCGGCTTTTCTGTATTCTCACTGTCTGCATGACGCGTGAGAAACAAAATATAAAGGAAAAGCTGCTGCAAGGATTCATCAGTAAGCTGAAACCATTCCAGCCTCTGCAATGCCTGAATTGCTCCTCTTGTCCTCAACATCTGTTCCTTTGTAAAATAATGAAACAGTGGAAAATGGAGACTATCAAACTGCTCCAAAGCTACGATGTAATCCTCTCCGAATAAATATGGAAAAAGTATCTTTACAAATACCTCTCTTCTCTTATTCTGGGATGCTGCATAGCGGATACCATAATGCCGCTGTGCCTGAATATCTTCCGGATACTTTTTCATGATTGCCGCTAAATGCTTCTCTGCGTAAGACTTGCTTACTAAAAGCTCATCTGCAATTTCCTGTATGGTAAGGAAATTATCATGTAGTACCAGAAGTAAGAGGAATCTTCTCTCAAATTCCATCTCAAAGCGAGGGATGCTCACACTCATCACTTCCGCAAACTTCTCATGCCCCTTTACAAGTATTTGATTACTCGAAACAAACTGGACATCCACTCCGAATTCTTTCAGTGTCTCGGACAACTCCTTTAACTGATTCTTCAAAGTCTTTACAGATACTCCCAGATACTCTGACATAGCCTTAAGTTCGACAACTTCATAATCTCTTAAGTACTCTATCATCTTCATATCTCGTCTTGTGAATCTCATGTTTACGAACCACTCCTCACTCACCAAAAATTCTATCAAATTCTTCAAAAATGTAAAACTCATAGTTTGACTTATTTTTGAACAAAAGATGTGCTTAACTTAAGATTTTATTTCATTTTACTTGCGATTTCAATATGTGAAAGGGTATTTTTTTGAAAAAAATGTCAACTTTGTACTGTTATTTTCTATCTACTGGAATTTTATCTATTTTTTTCTTGTCGTCTCTTAAATGCTAATACGATTGCAATAGAAAGTGCTGTTCCTGCCATCACACAAAGAAAATATAATGACATATAGTTCGTAGCTTTAAATAAAGCCACAACTAAGCCCCCATGTGGCACAGCCGAAGTCACGCCGCACACAGCAGCCGCCGCTCCAGTAAGTGCAGAACCTGCAACAACTGCCGGAAGAACGTGTCCGGGGTCAGAAGCTGCAAAAGGTATCGCCCCCTCGCTGATTCCTATGATTCCCATAAATATAGTATATATTCCTGCACTCTTTTCCTCAGGTGTGAACTTATCTTTTCCAACAACTGCTGCGATTCCCATAGAGAGCGGAGCCACTGCAATGGAAGTAGATACAATCCCCATAATCTGAAGATTTCCCTGTGCAATTGAAGTCACACCAAAGAAAAAGGCGACCTTATTGATCGGACCTCCCATATCTATGCCAACCATCGCACCAAGCACAATACCAAGCACAACTGCACTGGAAGGATTCTTCGCAAGTTCCACAAGCAAACTGTTTAACAGATCCGTTATCAGTGTAACTGGCTTTCCAAGCACAAATATAAACAAAGCGGATACTACTGCGACACCGGTCAGCGGAATAATAAATATTGGCATCATCGGCTTAAACTCCTTAGCAAGATTCCAGCTGTTCATCCATTTCACAAGATAACCAACAAGATAGCCGACAATAATACAACCGATAAATCCCGTTCCTCCCTCCGTTCCAAGAATCTCTCCATCTGTTGCCACCATCGCCCCGATCATCGCCGGAGCAAGGGTTGCCCTTCCTGCAATGGAAAAAGCAATAAAGCCTGACAAAATTGGATACATCAGCGTAAAGGCAAGATTACCGATAGCATGAATCTTATTCCATAAACCAATATAGACAACCGTTCCATCTGCAGAAGTCTGTGCCCCCATTGATACCGACAGCGATACTAACATCCCTCCCACAACAACAAATGGTATCATATAGGAGGCTCCATTCATAAGCTGTCCTATAATATCAATATCTGAAAGATCTTTGGGCTCTTTCTCCTGTTTTTTTTCTTTTTTTGTTTTTACTATCTTATTCTTATTATTTTTATCACTTTGTTTTGCTTTATTGTTCCCAGCTATTGACTGTTCATTTTCCAATTCTTGCCTATAGCCTTTTCCGACTATCTTTTCAGCTTTCTGATTTTCTTGCGTATTTTCAACTATTCTACTTCTATTTATCGCATTTTGGTACGTTATATTTTGTTTTACCGCATCTCCATTTTTTTCTCTGTTTTCAATATTTTTATCTTCTGTATTTTCAGCATTTTTATCTTTTGCATTTTTATTTTGAAAATTCTCTATATTTCCAGAGTTTTCATTTCTGTTTTGATTATTCTCATTTTGAAAAGAAGCCCCTCCCATAATGAAACTATCTTGTTCTAACCGCTCAAAAACACCCTGTGTATTCTTTAATAACGGTTTGATTCTTGTTTTTAAAACCCACTTGCCATAAAATCTCTCTGGCTCCTCAATTACTACATCCGCGGCTATGATTACATAATCCGCTTTTGCAATCTCCCGTTTGGTCAGCTTATTTTCCGTCCCCTGCGAGCCTTGTGTTTCTACTTTCACCTCATAGCCCAGTCTCTCACATTCCTTTTCTATGCGAGCTGCTGCCATATAGGTATGTGCGATTCCGGTAGGGCACTTGGTAACTCCAATTATTTTCATATCTTTCCTCTATAATTGCTCTTTGAACATTATTCTTAAAATATTCCAAAATCATTCCAATTCATTCTTTACATACTGATAAACTGCCTCTGTGCTCCTGCAATTACGAAAATCAGCAATAAACTTCTCATCCACAAGTTTTCTGGCAAGCCTGGACAAAAACACCAGATATTTTTCCTGTCCCTTCTCTTCTGGTGCGATAATCGCAAATGCAATATCTACTTTTTTGTCATCAAATGACTCCCACTCTATAGGATATCGAAATCGGACAATAAATAACTGTACTTCATCAATTTCTTTTATAATTGCATGAGGAATGGCAATCCCCTCACCACATCCTGTCGAATCCCACTCTTCTCTCTTCCAGAATGCTTCCTCTAACTGTGTCGCATCTAACATAGTCTGTTTTGCGCAAAGTCTGCTTATCGTTCTTATTGCTTCCTTTTTTGTACCAGAAACTGCTACGATATTGTCAAATATTTTTTCCTTTTTTACTAGCATATCCAATTACTGCTCTCCCTTATTTCCAGTCTTATTTTCCAGAGTATATTTGAAAATGCAAAAAGTAATCCACCTATCTCAATTGCAAAAAAATTTTCAAACACACTCTGATTTTCATTTTTTACCATCAGTCGCAATACTTATTGATAACACAGCTCTCTTCTATATTCTATTTTCCCTATTCTACTGTCTTTATTGTACCAAAAGAAAAACAACGGTAAAACACTTTCTTTTTCCGTTTTTATTCCTTTCTATACGTCTTTCAACCGTCATTTTTTGTTTCTTTTTCAGGACAATTAGCCATTTTGCTTATAATAATTGTTCTCCTGTCGATGCAATAAGAATTCATTTATTCACAATGCCAAGAAAAGACGTAAAGAAACGGTTATTCTTGTCAAACTCATGCATAGACAATCCGGGGTAAAATTGGTATACTAGAGTTAAGATGAGTGATACGATTTCATCTCGTCTCAACTATTCAATTAAATTATCCAATAGAGCAGTCACTCCTCCTCCTTCAATGTGGCTGCTCGCAAGAACACCGTTTCCAATCAGCCATCAGAACGGTGTTTTTTTGCGTCTGTGTTGCCACTTCTGTATATTATATCTTTTTGGCATGTCTTTGGATTTTTCTTCATATGATTGTAAAAAGATTTAAGATAGGGATTTTATAATGAGGGATTACATTGAATTACGTGCTATTGAGGTCGGGAAATACATTATTGACTCGAAGGCTACGGTGAGGAAGACGGCTACAAAGTTTGGAGTTAGTAAATCGACGGTACATAAGGATTTAACTGAGAGGCTGCCGCAGATTGACCATCATCTGGCGGATGAGGTTCGTGATATTTTAGATATTAATAAGTCGGAGAGACATATCCGGGGTGGTATGGCTACGAGACAGAAGTATTTGCTTCTTCATCGGGTAAACTAAAAAAAATGGCTTGTCTGAATTGTTATAAAATATCTCTGAAATAAAAATCAAGAAAAAAACTCCTGTTTGTTTCAGAAACATCGAAAAAGATGAATAGGAAACAAACAGAAGTTTTTATTTTCCCTGGTTTTCCATTTGTTGTTGTAGTCGTTCAAGCTGTTCTCCTACTATGTCAAAATGCCGCTGCATTGCGAAGCTTCCTGCTACAAAGTCTTTGGCCACTAAGGAATCGTAAATATTCCAGTGGGCACGTCTTAACGCATCTGCCTGCCTTTGGTTTGCCATAATACGAACACGAAAATCTGCGATAAACTGATTTATTAATTCTGCGATCATCGATGTGTATAACACAATCATGCGGTTATGGGAAGCTTCTATGAGCTTGTTATGAAATTGCATATCAAGCTTACCGCTTTCTTTTGGATTCTCAATTTCATCCATCTTGATTAAAATCTGATGCATTTCTTCGATTTCTTCTTCTGTCGCATTTTTAATCGCAAGACGTAATGCTACTGTCTCATATCCCATACGAATATCATATACTTCTGTATATTTGATTTGCTGAAGCGACATAACCATGTTCATGAACTTTACCATATAGTCCTGTGGCTCACAGCGGAGATAGTTTCCACTTCCCTGCCTACATTCAAGAAGTCCGTTAATCTCTAACATGTGCATTACTTCACGGATGGAATTACGACTTACATCTAATTTCTCTGCGATTTCTCTTTCTGGCAGAATCTTGTCATTTATTTTTAATTCACCGGATAAAATCTGCTCAGAAAAATAGTCGAATACATACTGATATGTCTTTTGATTTTTCATTTTGTAAGTTTTAAAATCTGTGAATTCATTCATTCTCTCGCCACCTCCTTGTCATATTTTTATCATTCTATATATCTAAATGTCTATTTTATAGGATTCTTGCTCTTTTTGCAAGTGAAAAACTTTAACACGACACGATAAAAAAATGGCGGGCCTGCTGCTCATTTGCAGGCCCGCCTACAAAATGCGAAAAATGAATTTCACATTAAGCAAACATGTTTTGGCTCGAGATTTATTTGAATCTTTTCAAATAAACTTTATTATTCCGGTTTTTTTACCATAACGGAAACGCCATCCGGAATAATTGAAATATGGGCATCTTTTCCCTTTTCTTTTATGGCCATTTCCAAAGCTTCGTTTACATCATTTGCAACGGTAAAGCCCATCTCCTGTGCCATTTTGCGATGCTCTTCGCACATGACATAGATAACTTTATGCTGCATTAAGATACGACACTGTATCTGATATTCCCACTGGTCTGGTTTTGTCTGATCCTGTGGAACTTTTAAGATTTCTGCCATGAGGTCTGCCGGACTGGAGCAGTTTTTCAGTGCTTCATAGAAGCCTTCTCCTCCATGTCCGTCCCCACAATTGGAAACCATAATAAGAATACCATCATCTTTTGCTGCTGCTTCTGCCGCAGTCATTCCTTTTACAGATTGATACATATTCTGGTCAAGTGGATATCCGCCGTTGGTAGAAATAGCGATGTCTGCGGCTTTTTTAGGAACTACCTGGCAATAATCCTGCAAGAACTTACATCCTGCGGCATGGGCTTCAATTGCATCGCCTGCAACGGCGTGTACCACTTTCTTGTCTGCATCAATAATGACGTTAACAATATATTTCTGATGCGCCATTTTACTGGCAGCGATCATATCTTTATGAATCGGATTTCCCTCTAAGATTCCTGTTCTGCTGTATGGAGAATCAATGAACTTGGAGCAGTGATTTCCGAGTACCGTTACTTTGCTAGATACTCCTGGAAGGATGCTCTTTCTTCCTCCTGAGAAGCCTGCAAAGAAATGGGTTTCTATAAATCCTTCGCTTACGAGAAGGTCTGCATTTGCAGCGATTTTGTTAATTAAAAGAGGAGCTCCTGATGGAAGTGTACCGATGTTTGCCATTGCATCCATGTCCTGACTGTCATGAATCGCAATACACTCATTATCTACGATTTCCTCGCCAAACTTACCAACTAACTCTTCTCTTGTTGTTGCTCTGTGGAATCCCGTTGCAATCAAAAGGGTGATCTTTGCATCTGGATTGCCTTCTCTTATTTCTTTCAGCATAAATGGAATAATATGCTTACTTGGAACAGGTCTTGTGTGGTCAGAACAAATAATTACTACATTTTCTTTTCCTTTTGCAAGCTCTGAAAGCTTTGGAGAACCAATTGGATGCGCCATTGCCTCGAGAACGATTTCGTCTTCTGTCTTATCGCTCTTTGGCATGGACTCGATGGACGAGGATAAAACCTCGTAGTCCATCGAATCATCTATGTGCAGCATCATACCTGTGGTTGAAAAAGGTAATTTCATATCCATGCTGCTCAACTCCTTAACTATTTAACACCCATCCATCCAGAGATAACCATCATCTGTACTTCAGAAGTTCCTTCATAGATTTCTGTAATCTTAGCGTCACGCATCATTCTCTCGATTGGATAATCTTTTGTATATCCATATCCACCATATAACTGTAAGCAGCGTGTTGTTACATCCATAGCGTTTCTAGCTGCTACTAATTTAGCCATAGCTGCTTTGTGTGAGAATGGTTCGTGATCATCTTTTGCACATGCTGCCTGATAAACAAGAAGCTTAGCTGCTTCTGTCTGTGCACGCATCTGAGCCATTTCAAACTGTGTATTCTGGAACTGAGAAATTCTTCTTCCAAACTGTTTTCTCTCAGTGATATATTTTGTTGTTTCTTCTAATGCACCTTCTGCAATACCAAGTGCCTGTGCTGCGATACCAACACGACCGCCATCTAATGTCATCATTGCATATTTGAAACCTTTGCCAAGTTCACCAACAAGGTTTTCTTTAGGAACGATACAGTCTTCAAAAATAAGTTCGCATGTAGAGGATGCGCGGATACCTAATTTATCTTCATGTTTTCCGATAGAGAATCCTTTGTATCCTTTTTCTACGATAAATGCGGAGATACCTTTTGTTCCCTGAGATTTATCTGTCATAGCAAGTACGAAAAATACATCTGCTACACCTGCGTTTGTGATAAAGATCTTAGATCCATTTAATACCCAGTGGTCACCAGCATCTACTGCAACTGTCTGCTGTCCGGATGCATCTGTACCAGCGTTAGGTTCTGTTAATGCGAAAGCACCAATCCATTCACCAGAACATAACTTAGGAAGATATTTCTGTTTCTGTTCTTCGGAACCAAACTGATAAATAGGTGTTGCACATAAGGAAGTATGTGCAGAAAGGATAACACCTGTAGATGCACAGTATTTACTTAATTCTTCTACTGTCTGGATATATGCTAATGTATCCATTCCAGCTCCGCCGTACTCTTCTGGGAAAGGAATTCCCATCAGTCCCATTTCTGCCATCATTTTGACATTTTTCATTGGGAATTCTTCTGTTCTGTCGATTTCAGCAGCTAAAGGTTTTACTTCGTTTACTGCAAAATCATGCACCATTTCCAATATATCCTGATGTTCCTCGTCCTGTCTAAAATTCATAACTATTTCCTCCTGTCACGGTCGTTATTATTTCGTTGCTTTGAATTTAAAATAATGAATTTAAAATAATGAATTTAAAATGTTGAATTTAAAATAAACCCACAACAATATATAATATTGTTCACTTGTTTTACCTGTCATCGATTTTTCAAGCATTTTCCGCTCTGAAAAATCGACTGCAATTACTTTTTCTTTGTTATCATGTTACGTTTTTGTTGATATTTTTTTAACAAATTTACCTGTGACTCAATTCACAACAATCTTACCTGACGGCTATTTCATTTTATATCGTACTGGAAATCTCTGCAGGATTGATATATTGCTTTTATGTGTTTAGATCCGACCCTCCAGCTTGAGAGGGCCAGATAATTACAAACTTGGTAATACTATTTTTATACTTTGTCTTTCTTTATTCTATACTTTACGTTTCTCTCAACCATTTTCTAAAGATTGGTTCATTATGCTCTTAAACTTAATTTATATTTTTAAGCTTTCTCTGCTTTAAATGCTTCTGTTAATGCTGGAACTACTTCATTTAAGTTTCCAACGATTCCGTAGTCTGCTACATCAAAGATTGGAGCATCTGGATCTTTATTAATTGCTACGATTGTATCGGAACCAGAGATACCTGCTACGTGCTGGATAGCACCGGAAATACCGATTGCAAAATATAACTTCGGAGCAACTGTCTTACCTGACTGTCCTACCTGATGTGCATGTGGCATCCAGCCTGCATCTACTACTGCACGGCTGCATCCAACAGTTGCGCCAAGTACGTCGGCAAGATCCTGTAATAACTGGAAGTTTTCCTGAGAACCAACTCCACGTCCACCGGAAACAATGATCTCTGCTTCTTCAAGGTTGATAGATTCAGCAACTTCTTTTACTCTCTCTATGAGGGTTGTACGAATTTCATCTGCAGCTACCGTAATCTCTTCTTTTACGATCTCACCTGTTTTTGCTTCATCATAAGCACCTTTTTTAAATACTGCCGGACGAACAGTACCCATCTGAGGTCGGTTTTCTGGACACATGATTGTTGCCATCAGGTTTCCACCAAATGTAGGACGTGTCCATGCAACATTTCCTGTCTCTTCATCAATTGCGATTGCTGTACAGTCTGCCGTAAGACCTGTTTTTAATCTACAAGAAACTCTAGGTCCTAAATCACGACCATTGTTTGTAGCACCAATCATCAATGTTTCTGGTTTATATTTTTCTACTAATGCAACAAGTGCTTTTGCAAAAGCATCTGTTGTATAGTATTCATATTCTGGTCCATCAACGATAATTGCGGAATCTGCACCATAACAGATGGCATCTTTTGCAACACCCTCAATGTCTTTACCAATAACAACTGCGATCAATTCACAGCCTTTTTCCTGTGCAAGTGGTTTTGCTGCGTTGATTAATTCAAAACCAACATTTTTTGGCTTACCACATTCTGTTTCAATAAAAACCCAAATATTTTTATAATCTGCAAGATTCATTATTCAGTCCTCCTTACAAAATTTTTGCGTCGTAAATTAATTTAACAACCTCTTTTGCTGCATCTTCTGCTTCCATACCTTCAAGTTTTACACCATTCTTTTCTGTTACTGGTGTATATGTTTTCTTTACTTTTGTTGGAGAACCACTTAAACCGCAACGCTCCAGGCTGATTGCAGGAATATCTTCTTCTGTAAGAACAGGAATCTCTTTTTTCTTTGCAGCCATTTTACTCTTGATGGTTGGATATCTAGGTTCGTAAGGAAGTCTGACTACTGTAACTACTGCTGGAAGCTGTGTAGAAATCATATCGTAACCTTCGTCACATTCACGTTTTACCTGAATATCTCCGTCTTTTTCAATGATGTCTAATGCGTATGTAATCTGTGGAAGTCCAAGATGTTCTGCGATTTCCGGTCCAACCTGTGCGGTATCACCATCAACTGCCTGTTTACCACAGAGAATTAAATCAAATTTTAATCCTTCTTTTTCCTCTACTGCCTTGATTGCTTCAGAGAGGATATAGCTTGTTGCTAATGTATCCGATCCGCCGAACTTTCTGCTGGAAATAAGATATCCTGCGTCAGCTCCTACAGAAAGACAGGTTTTAATTGCTTCTTTAGCCTGTTCTGGTCCCATGGAAATAACAACTACTTTGCCGCCTAATTTTTCTTTTAAGCGGACACCTACTTCCTGTGCATAGGTATCAAAAGGATTTACAATACTTGGAACTCCCTTTCTTACCAGTGTATGTGTAACTGGATCTACCTTAATCTCATTAGTATCAGGTACTTGTTTGATACAAACACAAATATTCATTCTTCTTCCTCCTTAATATTACAGACGGTAGCAAACTTTGCCTGGATTTAAAATCATCTTAGGGTCAAATACTCTCTTGATGCCTTCCATAATCGCCATGTTTGTTTCTCCAACAGAATCAACAAGATATTTTACTTTACCTGAGCCGATTCCATGTTCACCGGAAACAAGACCGCCGCAATTTGTTGCTTCTTTATAAATAATGTCAAAGAATTTATCTACTCTCTTCTTGAACTCTTCTTCTTCCAGATCATTGGAACACTGGTAAATATGAAGGTTTCCATCTCCGGCATGTCCGAAGGATTTGATAACAAGACCACATTCTTCTCCGGTCTTATTTACAAATGTAAGGTATTCTGCAATCTTATTAACAGGTACAACTACGTCACACTCGTCAAGAAGCTTTGTTTCTTCCATGATAGCCTCTAAGAAAGAAGAACGTGCTGCCCATGCATCTTTCATCTTAGCAGATGTATCAGCTACTAATACATCAATTGCTCCTGCTTCTAATACAAGCTCTGCAGCCTGCTCGATCAATGCGTCTACTTCATCTTCACTGTTACCATCTAATGTGACAAGAAGATATGCACCAATCTGAACTCCTTCTAATTCCTGTGGGAATACGGACTTTCCAATGTAACGCTCGGAAGCAAGTACGATTTCTCTTTCCATGAACTCGATTGCCTGTGGGTTCATGTGAGCCATCTTAAATTTAGGTACAGTTGCAAGTGCTGTCTCTAAGTCTTCGTAAGGAATAATTAAAGATGCAACAGCCTTTGGTGCTGGGATAATCTTTAATGTTAATTCTGTGATGATACCGAGTGTTCCTTCAGAACCAATCATAAGGTTTAATAAGGAATATCCTGAAGATGTTTTGGAAACAGTTGCTCCAAGATGTGTAATCTCACCAGTTGGTAATACAACAGTCATTGCTCTTACGTAATCACGTGTTGCTCCATATTTAACAGCTCTCATACCACCTGCGTTTGTTGCTACGTTACCACCAACACATGCGAACTTTTCACCTGGATCTGGTGGATATAACATTCCTTTGGACTGGCAATCCTCTGCTAAATCATTTAACAAAACACCTGCTTCAATCTCAACAACGAAGTTTTCCATATCGTAGGATTTAATCTTGTTCATTTTAGAGATATCAATTAAAACGCCGCCATATAATGGAACTGCTCCACCTGCAAGACCAGTACCAGCTCCTCTAGGTGTTACAGGAATATTATTCTCATAACAAATCTTCATTACTGCTGCAACTTCCTCTGTAGAACGTGGCTGTACTGCTAAATCTGGCATATGCGTACCATAAATCGGCATCTCGTCTTTCGCATAGTCCGGATTAATCTCTTCTCCTAAGAAGACATTATTGGAAACTTTTTTAATTTCTTCGATAATTTCCGGTGTCAACTGATTGTACATATTTCTACCTCCTAATCATTTCCTTCTTTATATTTGAAATAATAAAGTTCTTAAATTAAATCATTTTTACTTTTCAGCCCATATCAATATCTTTAAACCATCTGGTTTCATCTGATTCATCCATGTTCATTTTACAAATGTTCATCAAAATGCCACTACATATGAACTATCTTTCACAAATTTATCTGTTAGAATCCTGCCATAGAACCTGCATAGCAGATAATTCCGGCAATGACTACATATATTACAAAATACTTAAATACTTTTCTTAAAATCTCACTCTCAGAACCAACGGCTCCGATAGCACCTGCTCCAATCGCGATACCCTGTGGACAAATCATCTTTCCGATGCCGGCTCCCATAACATTTGCCGCTGCCATCCAGGAAGGATTCAGTCCAAGAGAAATCGCTGTCTGACTCTGTAATCCACCAAATAATACACAGGTAGATGTTCCTGAACCGGTAACAAATGCTCCTAACGCTCCAACTAATGGAGAAATGAGCGGGTAGAACGGTCCTGCTACAACAACTAATGCTGCTGCGATATCAGAAATCATTCCGCTGTAACCCATAATCTTAGCTGTTGCCATAACACAACAGATAGTAAGAATTGTCTTCCAGTATTTCTTTAACGTTTCTATGAGAACCTTTCCCATTGTTCCAAAGGACGCTCCCTGAATCAGTCCACCGATAATCGCTGCGATAAAAATCATAATGCCCGGTGTATTAATCCAGCTAAAGGAAAGAGATCCTGGGTTGTCGCCTGCATATACGGTGACAGTTGTCTTTATGTCTGCAATCAGATTATGGATTGGCGGACATAATGTTGATGTAAACATTAACAGTAAGAAGATTAAGATGAATGGACTCCAAGCTTTCACTCCTTCTGAAGCGGTAAATCCACTGCTTTGTTCTTCTCCTGATAACTGTACTCTGTACTCTGGTTCTGGATTCTTATTTAAGAATCTTGCTGCTGCAACCATGCATATCATGGAAATAATAGAACCGATAATGTTAGGAAGTTCACATCCGATTACCTGTGCTGCAATGAACCACGGTACGGTAAATGATAACGAAGCAATTAAAACCATTGGCAATACACTCTTTAACGCCTTAAATCCTTTTCCTACGATAAATACCATGAAGAATGGAGATAAGAATGTTAAGATTACCTGAATCAATGCAACGCTTCCTGATAACTGTAAAGCATCAAGGTTTGTTACTGATGCAAGTGTTACTGTCGGAACTCCAACGGAACCAAATGCAGTTGGTGTGGAGTTAACAACTAAACAGGCAATAACCGAAAGAATCGGATTAATACCAATCGCTGCCAACATCGATGCCGGAATCGCTACCGCTGTTCCGAATCCAGCCATTCCCTCCATGAAATTACCGAACCCCCATCCGATAATCAGAAGTAATACTCTCTGGTCAACGGAAACACTGGCAAGCATCTTCTTAATTAATTCCATCGCTCCAGTTTCCAATGTCAGGTTATATGTAAACAAAGCTGCTACAATAACCAGGCAGATTGGCCATAGTGCATTAAGTATTCCCTCAAGTCCTGCGGTTGCAGTACATATGAGACTTAACTTCCAGTAACCTGCTGCTAATACTGCTGTGATTGCCAATGCAATCAGACAAGCTTTATGGCCTGCAATTTTTAGTACACTCAGTGCGATAATCAGCCATAAAATGGGCAGTATTGCTAAAAAAAACTTCAAAAACAACGATACAGCACCTCCTCTGCATACCCCTTAATGGGTCACCCAATGTTTATATTTGTATTATATCATTTATCTAAAATAATGCAATAGTTTTTGTTTTTTTCGGCATTATAGTGTATTTTGACAATATTTTTTTGGTATAAATTTTTAAATTGGACTCCCCAATTTGTGCACCCTTCACAATGGGTCACCCACTTTTTAAAGCAGGTTGCACAATAGATTACTCTTTTGTTGCGTTTTTTACTTGTTTCATGGTCGATTTTCGGATTTTTGTTTCTTTTGTTCTATATTTGAGAAATGAATGCTATTTTTTTGTTATTTTGACACCTCTAAGACTCCAGTTTTCAGGCGAATGGATGCTCCAAAAAGCGTCTCCCCACTTTGCAGGTTAAACAAAGTTTTGTGAATGTGGGTATGATTCGCAGCCAATATAATAGCAAATACTTTAGCATTGATTTTTTGAGATATCGGACTATCTTCAACTTTAAATTGATAATCCAATATGGATACGATATAATTTTCTTAACACTATAAATTATATTGCCAAGTCACCTAACACGACATTCTTGGGAGGTTTGTTTATGAATTTTCGTGCAAAAACTGTAAAAGAATCTATTGTTGAAACTGTTCACATTATCCGTCCATCGGATCTTAACGATGCTGGTCGCCTTTTTGGAGGTGTTTTGATGCAATGGATTGACGAAGTTGCTGCTCTTGTGGCAAAGCGTCATTCCCAGATGAATGTTACAACTGCTTCTGTTGATAATCTTCAGTTCTTACATGGGGCATTTCAAAGAGATGTTATCGTTATTATTGGAAGAGTTACGCATGTCGGACATACTTCTATGGAGGTAAAAGTAGAAACTTATGTAGAGAATACGGACGGGGAAAGAGCATTAATTAATCGTGCTTTTCTCACCTTGATTGGTCTAGGCCCAGATAACCGTCCTACTACGCTTCCACGTCTTATTTTAGAATCGGAAGAGGATAGAAAAGAGTGGGAACGGGCAGAAATTCGACGATCTCTTCGGAGAAAACAGAGGGAGGAAGGCTTCCACTTCTATGGAGAGTAAATATGAATTTGCCGCAGGCAAAGAGACGCCCCCGAAGAGAGTCTAGGCCACAAATATGGGGGCTAGACTCTCTTCGGGGGCTGTGCTTTGGCTGGGAGGAAAATTCTATTTATTGCTGGAGGGATTTGAATAGGCTCCAGAAGGATGTGGCTTTCTGTGGAGTTGTTTTTTGAAGGACTGATACTTGAATTATTGTTGTAGTATGCTGAAAACACTTCAAAAAAAGACATCATCCATAGGACATAATGTCTGAATCTGGGCGTGGTATTGTCATAAACTTTGCCACAGCACAGAAATCCGGGAATTAAATCATCTTCTCCCCGTGGAATGTCTCACTATTAACTGGGGTTCATATTCCAACCGCATTATCGGACGTTTCTTTTCTCTTTTACCATCTTTTTGTTCCATGCGGTTTTTCTGATTCATAAGCATTGATACGGCGTAAGCTCCTTTTTCCCCGATACAGTGGTCGATCGTGGTGAGGGAGATTCCTGAAAAAGAGGCTACAAGGGTATTATCAAATCCGCAGACGGAGAAATCTTCCGGGATTCGGTAGCCGAGGCTTGTAATTGCATCCATAATTCCGATTGCCACAAAGTCATTGGTTCCGACAAAGGCAGTAATATTTTCCAGACCTGTCTCTTTAACGTCTTCTTTATTTTCTATAGCGTGTTTTGATGAAATATCTTCTTGCTTTATTTTTTCAATCTTCTCCACTTTCTTTTTTTCTTTCAAAATTTGTACTGCTTCACTATCTTCTTTCTTTTTATATAAAAGTTCTTCTCGTTTTTTGAAATATTTTCTTGTAAGTCCATATCCGGTGTCATAATGCTTATTTCCTGTGATAGTTTCCTGGTCTTCTCTTTTTCCTGAAACGACATGAATCATAGCCGGATCAAAGCCCTGTCTTTCATATTCTTCCTGCATTCCTTCCAAACGTCTGCGTCTTGGCACTTCTATAGAGGATAAAGGGGTAGTCATATAACCAATATCCCGATGTCCTAATTCTAAAAGATGTGCAGCAATAAGCCGGCCGGACTTTTTACTGTCTAATTCTAATAATTCTATTTTTAAGTCTGAATTATGGTCGTTAATGAGGACTAACGGAACCTTTCCATGCAAATGATTCAGGGAAGTTACTGCTCTTGGGGCATAGGTATAGATCACACCATAAAATCCCGTGTCTGCCGCCATATTCAGATAATATTCTTCCCGTTCTTTGGAGCGGTTTGTGTATGCAGTAAGAGTACACAATCCATGTTCCTGTGCTTCCTGTGTGATAAATTGAATTAATGTTGTGTAATACTGTGTTGCAAGGGACGGACACATAATCATAATTGTATCATTCGTTCCTGTCTTTTTTCGTTTCGCTCTTGCCTTGTACTCGTATCCCATTTCTTTGGCAGTACGCTTTACTCGCTCAATTGTTTCTGGAGCAAAATGGATATCTTTTCTGCCGCTTAATATCATCGAAACTGCCGACTGGGATACAAAACATGCTTTTGCGATGTCTCTTGTTGTAGTTCGTTTTTTTTCGTTCATTCTATACTTCCTCTACATTATATTCTCTGTAAATTTATTTTACTTTAAGCAAAAACATTTTCCATATCTTCATGACATACTCTCCACCTGCAGGACACCTCTGAAAAAGGATAAATCAAAACTGTATTTCTATCTTTATTTCTCTTTGTACCGCATATCGCTAATCATTTTTTAAAAATTAATCAGAATCACACCGCTCTCCCATTTTCCTTTTGATTAGTAATCAAACCAACTGGTTTTCTCCTGTTTTTCCATGCATTTTTACTAATCATTTTCTTGATTAATTGTACTATGATTTTGATTAGTAATCAACGGTTTCCGCCCATATTGACGGATGATTTTTTGTGAGTATACTGAGAAATATCAAAACAACAACACAGTATTTACCCGTCATTTTAATCACCCCATTACATAATAGACAGGTAAAAAAACATACAAAACAATACATATGGAGGTTATTTATCATGGCAAAAAAAATCAATTTAAACGACTACTTAGGTCACAGCATGGATTGCACATGCGGAAAAGAACATAAGACAAATCTTAAAATTGTAGATATCGATAAAGATGCCGTAAGCCGTCTTCCAAAACACATTGAAGCGCTTGGATATAAGAAACCTTTCCTCGTTGCTGATGTAAATACATGGGCGGCTGCTGGAGCATTGGCAGCTGAAAAGTTAGATGTGGCTGGTATTTCCTATAAAAAATACATTTTTAATGAGAAAGAACTGATTCCTGACGAAAAAACTCTCGGTTCTTTAATGATGGCATTTTCCAGAGATTGTGACGTTATTGTTGCTGTTGGCTCCGGAACGTTAAATGACCTTTGCAAATTCTCCAGTTTCCAGCTTGGGCTTGACTACATGGTATTCGCTACCGCTCCTTCTATGGACGGTTTTGTATCAATTGGAGCTGCCCTCATCACAAATTATGTAAAAACTACTTACCAGGCTCATGTTCCTCTGGCAGTCATTGGAGATACGGATATTCTCGCTGCCGCACCGATGGAAATGATTACGGCAGGTCTTGGAGATATTCTTGGAAAATACACCTGCCTTTTAGACTGGAAAATGGCACACATTATCACAGGAGAATATTATTGCAGCCATATTGCAGATATGGTAAAAGAGGCTGTAGAAATCGTTGTGGAAGAAAGTACACGAATTAAAGACCGCAATCCTGATGCTGTAAAGGCAGTTACAGAAGCTCTCGTATTAAGCGGTATCGCTATGAGTTTTGTCGGCAATTCCCGTCCGGCTTCCGGAAGCGAACATCATCTTTCTCATTACTGGGAAATGAAGTTCCAAGCAGAAGGCAAAAAACCAATTTTACACGGTATCAAAGTTGGTATCGGTATGATTGCTGTCACAAAAATGTATGAAACCTTGGAAAATGAACAGTTTGATTTTGCCTCTTTAAAAGAACGCTCCTTTGATTATGCCGCATGGGAGAAAAAGGTAAAAGACTGCTATCAGGATGCCGCTCCCGGCATTATCGCTTTAGAAGAAAAAGCACAAAAAAATAATCTGGATAAACGAAATAAACGACTTGCTATCCTTGAAAAAAAATGGCCGGAAATCTTACGCACTATAAAAGAAAGCCTGCCTTCCTCAGCTGAAATGGAAAAACTGCTCGCAAGTCTTGGTGCACCAATTAATCCGGCACAGATTGGCGTATCTTCAGAACTCGTAGAAGATGCGGTTATCCTTGCAAAAGAAGTACGCGACCGTTTCACCTTATTGCAGGTTCTCTGGGACACAGGATTGCTGGATGAGTATGCAAAAATGATTGCGGCTTATTTTGGGGAGAAGGCTAACTGTTAAGTTTATTAAGAGACGAAACTAAGGAATCAAAAACCATGTCTTGTAAATATTTTCGCGCTCTGATATTATTTATATAAATACAAAAAACAACATGAAGGGAGAATGTACAAAATGAGTAAATATGCAATTGGGGTAGATTATGGAACACTTTCTGTAAGAGCACTGCTTGTAAACATTGAAACTGGCGAGGAGGCCGCTACTAGTGTTTACGAATATCCACACGGGGTTATGGAGGAACATCTTCCTACAGGAGAAAGACTTCCTTCTGGCTGGGCTTTACAGGAGCCACAGGACTATGTAGAGGGATTAATTATCACAATCCGTAACGTCCTTGCTGAAAAAAAGGTACTTCCAGAAGAAGTAATCGGTATCGGCGTTGACTTTACTTCCTCTACTGTTATTCCAGTAAAAGCAGATCGCACACCACTTTGTCACCTTGAAAAGTTCACACATAACCCTCATTCTTATGTAAAACTGTGGAAACATCACGGAGCAGAAGAAGAGGCTCTTCAGATTGACCGTATCGCAAAAGAACGTGAAGAAAAATGGCTTCCTCTTTACGGTGGAAAGGTATCCAGCGAATGGATGATCCCTAAGATTTTAGAAACTTTACATCACGCACCAGATGTTTATAAAGAAGCAGACCGTTTTATGGAAGCTCTTGACTGGATTATCTGGCAGATGACTGGAGAAGAAACAAGAAGTGCCTGCGGCGCTGGTTACAAAGCATTTTATCGTCATGACAGCGGATATCCAACAAAAGATTTCTTTAAAGCACTCGATCCTGCTATGGAAAATATCGTAGAAGAAAAACTCGATGCTCCAATTAAGTCTATCGGTGAAACTGCTGGATATTTAACAGATTCTATGGCAAGAGAACTCGGTCTTTTAGCCGGCACCCCTGTTGGAACAGGTATCATTGATGCACACTCTTCTCTTCCTGGCTGTGGAATCGGAACACCTGGTACCATGATGATTATCGTTGGAACTTCTTCCTGCCATATGATGCTTTCTGAAACAGAAGCAGGTATCGCCGGTGTTGGCGGACTTGTAAAAGACGGTATTATGCCTGGATACTTTGGATACGAAGCTGGACAGTGCTGTGTAGGTGATCATTTTGCATGGTTTACTGATAACTGCGTGCCAGAAAGCTATGAACAAGAAGCACGCTCCCGCGGCATCTCCATCCATCAGCTTCTCACAGAGAAATTAGCTGGTTACAAAGCTGGACAGAGTGGTTTATTAGCGCTCGACTGGTTCAACGGTGTTCGTTCTCCATTAATGGACTTTAACTTAAACGGTCTCATTATGGGTATGAACCTTCTTACAAAACCAGAAGAAATCTACCTTTCCTTAATCGAAGCAACTGCTTACGGTACCCGCATGATTATCGAACAGTTTGAAGATGCTGGTGTTCCTGTAAACGCACTCGTATTAAGTGGTGGAATTCCTGCAAAGAACAAGATGCTCGTTCAGATCTACTCTGATGTCTGCAACAAAGACATCCGTATTTCCGGAACAGATCAGGCAAGTGCACTCGGTGCTGCCATCCTTGGTATCGCTGCTGCTCCAGAACGCATTACTGGATTTAAAAATGCAAATGAAGCCGCAGAAAAACTTGGAAAGGTTCGCGATGAGGTTTATAAACCAAACCCAGATAATGTAGCGGTTTATGATAAGCTGTATCAGGAATATAAGACATTACATAAATATTTTGGAACTGGAGAAAATGATGTAATGAAGAGACTTAACAAAATCCGCGAAGACAGATTAAGTGAATAGATCCTTACTGATTTGTGAGTCTGCAAGGCAGACGAACTCCTAAAGCTAAATAGAGCATATTTGTGACTTTAGTCGCGGCGCATTGGATGCGAGTGCGTGGAGCGAACATTCAACGCGCCGCGACTAAAAGCACAAATATGGCTTATGAAGTTCGCTGGCTTCGTCTGTAGTTCGCTTAATGAATTAAATAGTAATTCTATTAGCAATAGCTTTCCTGTTTGTGTATCTTGCCTTTTTTCACTGTTTCCTTTTTATTTTCTTTCTTCTGGACAACACTCACTCTCCTTTTTGCCTGCTTCGCATTCATGACAAGCATCTGCAGACGGTTCTCAATATTTGCAAAGCTTACGTCCGGATCATAGTCGAGTGGAAGTATCTGTACATCTGGGTAGATTTCTTTTAATTTTTTGGTAATTCCTCGTCCTACTACATGGTTTGGAAGGCATCCAAATGGCTGGAGGATGAGGAAGAATTTGCAGCCATGTTTGGCATGATGCAGGATTTCTCCTGGAATTAATACACCTTCTCCAGCATCGAAGGTATGGTGAATGATTGGGTCGCTGTCTTTTACAAGTTCATCCATTCGGCAGGCTGGTTCGTAGAGCGGATGTTCTTTGGCAATGGAGTCTGTCAATTTATGGGCAAAGTCAAAGATGGTATCTGCGGTACGGTACCATACCTTCTGGTCAATCGGTTTATTTAAGTGATATTCTTTTATCTGGGCATCCTGATAGAAGTAAGTTTTGCGAATAACATCTGTCATTCTTGCCTCAATAATTTCAAATCCATTTTCTTCTAAGTATGCTTCGATATCGTGATTTGCTCCCGGATGGAAGTTTAGGAGGTACTCTCCGACAATTAATACCTGCTGTTTTAAGTAGGTGCGGTCATATCGAACTTTTTTCATGATTGTGATTGCCTTTTTAAAGCCCCTTCTTGCTCCTGCAATTCCGTGTTTTTCAAGGCCTTCGATTACTTCATCTAAGGCTTTTTCAAATGCGACATCTGCATCTCCTTTTGTCAGTTCATATGGACGGATTTTTCGAAGAAGTTCCTCTAATACATCGATCATTGGCAGGGCAAATGCAATTCTTGCTGCGGATAAAATGTTCATTTTAAAGCCAGGATGCATATCATGGGAATCGGCATCATCGTTGGTCAGTATTGGAACATCGGCATATCCAGCATCATCTAAGGCTTTTCTTAATAAAGCGCCATAGTGTGTCAGACGGCAGTCTCCCACATATTTTCCCATACCGATGGCAACTTTCTGTCCATCATATTTGCCACTTCTAAGTGCCGCTAAAGCTTCGCCGATAACAATCTGTGCCGGGAAACAAATGTCATTATGTACATACTGTTTTCCAAGACGGATAGCTTCTTCTCGTCCAATATCTAATGGAATGGCCTTGATTCCCTGTGTGGAAAGTGCCGCAGACATGACACGGCAGAACGCGTGAGAAGTATTTGGCACAAGTACAACTCTTTCTTTACGGCTTTCTTTTGTAAATTTCACTGGATATGGCTCTGCTAATGGTTTTACTTCATGGACTAACTTTTTCTCTCGGCCCATTTCTACCGTTTCTAAGAAAGAGCGGACACGGATTCCCAAAGGTCCTTGAATATCACTTTCATCCACCTTTAAAATGAGCGGTGTTTTACCAGAAATTTCTTTCATCATACGGACAATCTCATCGGATAAATACGCATCATGACCGCAGCCGAAACTTACAACCTGCACATATTCAAGATTCTCGCTCTGCGCTGCTAAAATCGCAGAAGATAACATTCTCGCATGATAATTATTTACCACATCAATACGACTTCGGTGAAGGTCTGTGCGATTCACTTCTGGTAAAGAATCCGCGGTAAGTACTGGGATTCCCGCCTTTGTAAACATTAGCGGAAGGTCATGATTTACCAATGCATCGTTCTGATATGGACGGGAGGCCAGTACTACGGCAAACTTTCCTGCTTTTTGTACATCTTCAAGGACTTTTGCTCCTGCCTTTTTCAGTTCTGTATCAAAACTCTTTTGTGCCGCATCTCCTGCTTTTATGGCTGCTAAAGTTTCTTCTTTTGTAATTCCAAAAGTTTCACTCATATACGCAACAAGCTGTTTCTGGCGGTCTTTTTTCGTATACCAGTGAAACAATGGTGCGTCATATGGCACACCCCATTTTTCAGATGGATTATCTGAGTTTCTTATGACGATTGGATATCCTTTTACAACTGCACACATAGACTGGCTGGTTTCTTCCGTATTTTCCGTTGGAACTGTTGTTACGGATGGCATGAAGATTCGGTCTACTTTATGCTTTACAAGATTTCTTATATGACCATGTACCAGCTTTGCAGGGAAACATACGGTGTCCGATGTTACTGCAGAAAGTCCATCCTCATACATTTTTCTTGTACTTTTATCTGAAATGCGTACTGTATATCCCAATGCCTGCCAAAAGGTTTTCCAGAATGGCATGGTATCCCAGTAGGATAATACTCTTGGCAAACCGATGACTTCTGTTCTCTGCTTTGTGCTTCCTTTTCCATGTTCTTTGATGTTTTCCCCGACATGTTCCGTGGCATGTTTATTTTTATATGTATTCGAAAGATTATGTGGATAATCTTTAAATAACAGCTCTTCTCTTATCTTATAAAGGTTTGGCACTGCATTTACCTTTTGCAGTTTTTCTTTTACCTGCCGGTTTACTTCTTTATCCTTTGGATTACCGATAACCTCTCCACGCTCACAACGATTATTTGTCACCCAGGAATTTCCGTTAGAAAACTTCACAATCGTTCTGTTACAGTGGTTTCCGCAGAATGGACATGGGGAATTAGCATCCTGTGTATAAGAAAAAGTATCTAAGTTCTGTAAATCCCAGATTTCTTCTGTTTCTGGACTTTTCTCGTATTTTTCCTTTGCAATAAGAGCCATTCCAATCGCACCCATAATTCCAGGATAAGGCGCTCTTACTACATCTCTTCCCACATACTCTTCCATCGCACGAAGAACCGCATCGTTCTCAAAGGTTCCACCCTGTACAACAATCTTCTTACCAAGAGAATCCAGATTGGAAACACGGATAACTTTCGTAAATACATTCTCAATGATGGAACGGCAAAGTCCCGCCATAATGTCTTCAGAAGTTCTTCCATTTCGCTGTTCGGTGATAATACCGCTGTTCATAAATACGGTACAACGGCTTCCAAGTACCGCAGGATTCTTTGAAGAAAATGCAGTCTTTGCGATTTCTTTTGTTGGGATATGCAAAGAAGACGCAAAGTTCTCAAGGAAAGAACCACAGCCGGAAGAACAGGCTTCATTTAAAAGAATATTGGTGATAACACCATTTTCCAGCCAGATTGCCTTCATATCCTGTCCGCCAATATCCAGAATAAATGATGCATCCTGAATATATTTCTCTGCGGCTCTCGCATGAGCAACCGTTTCTACCGTATGATTCTTTATGTCAAATGCTTTGGAAAAGAGCATTTCTCCATAACCTGTTGTTCCTGCTGAAAGAATTTCAAGCTCCGCCCCTGCCTCTTTATAACGCTCTCTTAAATCAATCAGTGCCTGCTTTGCTACCTTTAATGGGTCACCCTCATTTGGTGCATAAAAAGAATCTAAGATTTCTTCATTATCAGAAAGGAGAACAAACTTCGTTGTCGTACTTCCGGCATCAATGCCAAGATAACCTCGCACAACTTCTCCTTTTTGTGGCTTTTTCCATGTAATCTTTTTCTTTTCATGCTCTTTTTCAAAGGCAGCCTTCTCTTCCACAGAAGCAAAAAATGGTCTGGCTTTCTCTTCATTTTCTAAAGAAATATTTGTACCGTTTTTCTTAGCTTCTTCTTTTTGCTGCTGAATTTGTTCTAACTTCTTCAATATGTCTGCTACGGCAACTTTTTTACTGCCCGCAAACATTTCCTTTAATGATAAAGCAGCACCTGTCGCAATCATTAATTCGGGATGTTCTGGAATTAAAATATCTTCTTTTTCTAACTGTAATCTCTCAGAAAATACACGAACCAAGACCGGATTAAAAGTCAGCGGACCACCTTCAAACGCAACCGGACTCTCGATTTCAAGTCCCTGTGCCAGTCCACCGATTGTCTGCTTTGCAATCGCATGAAATGCAGAAAGTGCCAGATCTTCCTTCGCTGCTCCCTGATTCAAAAGTGGCTGAATATCCGTCTTTGCATATACGCCGCAACGACCGGAAATGTCATACACATGCTCACCCTTTGCCGCAAGTGCGTTAAATTCTTCTACCGGAACTTTTAGTACAGATGCAATTTCATCGATAAATGCTCCTGTACCACCGGCACAGCTTCCGTTCATTCGCATATCGGAAACACTTCTCATATGGTCAGTCTCGCTCTCTTTAAAGAAAATCATCTTTGCATCCTGACCACCAAGCTCAATTGCGGTTCCGACTTTCTCATACTTTTTCTGAAGTGCAATCGCATTCGCTGCTACCTCCTGTGCAAACGGAACACCCAAACTTTCCGCAATCGGCTTTGCCCCGGAACCAGTCAGACACACTCTGACTTTCTGCGCTGGCATTTTTTCATCGAACTTTTTCAATATCTCAAGTACACTCTTTAACTGATCCGCATGATGTCTCTCATAATTAGAAAATACGACTTTATAATCACTATTGCCTGTCTGCATAACCACAATCTTTGTTGTCGTGGAACCTACATCAATACCGACCAGAACTTCAGGCTGCTCTGCCTTTCTTCTTTCGTCTTTCATAAATAAATCCTTTCGTTTTATAAACATTTACTATCGCGTGTTTAAAAAATTCTTTCTGAAAGATGTGCGTTACAATTTGTGGAAGATTTCGCCTGAATGAGGACGGCGTAGCGGGCTACGTCAACTGAACGAATGCAAAATATACCGCAAATTGGGGCGTGCAAATTGCAGGAATGATTTTTCAAACACACTCTAATATAAATCTAACTTTTTGGATATTCTCAAATGTAATTTCAGTTAAAATCACTGTCGTAAAAATTGTTATAAAAATAAATAGCAGATGCCACAAAACATTGCCTGCGGCAAATCAGGATTTAAATCAAGGTTATGATTCCTTCTATAATAAACACTGCTGCACAGGCTCCTACCGCTACCACTATCAGACTTTTTCTCTGATAAGCAAGCACAATAGCAACCGCCAGTCCTGCAATAGCAGAGATAAGGTTTCCTGTCGCAGTAAAAATTGCCGGAATTGTCATCGCAGCTAATACCGTATACGGAATGTAGTAGAGGAAGGAGTTAAAGAATTTATTTTTTATTTTATGTTTTACAAGTACAAGTGGAATCACTCTTATTAAATAAGTGACGATTGCCATCACTAACAGGTATGGTAAAAATATTTTAAAGTTCATCTTCGCTCACCTCCACTGGGAATAATACAGCCGCAATGAGGGATGCGACTACGGTACAGATAATGATTGCAAAACCACCGGAGAGGTTGACAAATGCTGGGATGTATTTTAAGGCTACGCTGATTGCGACGGCAATACATACTGCTACAAACACATGGCTGTCATCTCTTGCTTTTGGTACGACAACAGCGATAAACATTCCGTAAAGTGCAACGCCTAATGCGTTTGTGATAATGGCAGGCAAAATGTTTCCAAGTAAAGCACCGCCTAATGTTCCGAGTGTCCATCCAATGATTGGAATAATGGTAAGTCCCATAAAATAGTTTCGTTTAATTTTGCCCGGATTCTGTATGGCTACGGCAAAGATTTCATCGGTGATGGCAAAGCCGAGAATCCAGCGCCAGATTCCTTTGAAGTCGTCATCGACTTTCTGCGATAATGAAATTGCCATCAGCATATATCTTAAGTTGATGATGAACTGGGACAAAGCCATCTCAACTAATGTTCCAAGTTCTGCTATAATTGTAAGTCCTGCAAACTGACCGGCAGAGGTCAGGTTTGTAAGTGAGATTAATACTGCCTCACTGACAGTTAAGTCTTTGTCTACTGCGAGAATCCCGAATGCGAAGGAAACGGCGGCATAGCCGAGTCCGATGGGGATTCCGTCTCTGATTCCCTGTTTAAAGTTCATACTTTCCCCCAACAACGACAGAGACTGCCAGCTTTCGCCCTGCAGTCTCTGTTACTACGCATATTTTTATGCTTCTACATCGTCAATCGCTTTTCCAATATCATGACGCATATATTTATTCTCGAAAGTTACCCACTCAGTTGCTGCGTAAGCATTCTTTCTTGCTTCTTTTAAATCAGAACCTTTGGCTGTTACACCGAGTACTCGTCCGCCGTTTGTAACGATGCCTTCATCTGTACGTTTTGTTCCTGCGTGGAAGCAGTAATATCCGTCATGTTTCTTGAATTCATCAAGTCCGTTAATAACATATCCTTTTTTGTAGGATACTGGATATCCATCAGAAGCAAGAACAACACAAACAGCTGCGTTATCTTCAAACTGAAGGTCGATTTCATCTAAGCGGCCATCAATGCAGGCTTCCATAACATCGATGATGTCATTTGTCATACGAGGGAGAACAACCTGTGCTTCTGGATCACCGAAACGAGCATTGTATTCGAGTACTTTCGGACCGTCTTCTGTGAGCATCAGACCTGTAAAGAGGATACCGACAAATGGTCTTCCTTCTGCAGCCATCGCATCCATCGTTGGCTGGTAAATGTATTTCTCACAGAATTCTTCTACTTCTTTTGTGTAGAACGGACTTGGAGAAAATGTTCCCATTCCACCCGTGTTTAAGCCCTGATCACCGTCTTTGGCGCGTTTGTGATCCTGTGCGCTTGTCATGCACTTGATGGTCTTTCCATCGCAGAAAGCGAGGACTGAAACTTCGCGTCCTGTCATGAATTCTTCGATAACCATACGGTTTCCGGCATCGCCGAACTTCTTATCTTCCATGATGGTCTTTACACCATCTTTAGCCTCTTCTAATGTATTACAGATTAATACACCCTTTCCAAGTGCCAGACCGTCTGCTTTTAATACAATTGGGAACTTTGCAGTTTCAAGGTAAGCAAGTGCTGCTTCGTCAGAATCAAAGTTCTCATATCCTGCTGTTGGAATGTTGTATTTTTTCATTAAATCTTTAGAAAATGCTTTGGAACCTTCGATGATTGCCGCATTCTTTCTTGGACCAAATACGCGAAGTCCTTCTGCCTCAAAGGCATCTACAACACCGCCTACTAATGGGTCATCCATACCGATAATTGTGAGGTCGATTTCTTTTTCTTTTGCAAATGCAACCAGTTTGTCAAATTCCATAGCTCCGATGTTCACGCATTCTGCATATTCTTCAATTCCTGCATTACCCGGTGCACAGTAAATCTTATCTGCCTTTGCACTTTTAGAAACTGCCCATGCGATTGCGTGTTCTCTTCCGCCGCTGCCTACGATTAATACTTTCATCGGACTTCCTCCATTTTATGTACAATATACTCTCAAAACTCTCAACATATCTGTTCTTAAAACAATTGTTAGTTTTGAAAATTCACTACGTCTCTTCCGTTATATTCTATTTTGAAAATATTACTATTTATCAATTGTAACAACTCTGCCGTCTACATGTACCTTTCCATTCGCAATCAGATTGATTGTTTCTGGTAGGATGTTCCATTCTGCCTGTTCCATGATGCGGCGCTGTAATACTTCCGGTGTATCTCCCTGTTCTACCATAACAGGCTTTTGCATAATGATTGGACCGGTATCGGTTCCCTCATCTACAAAATGAACGGTTGCACCAGATACTTTTACGCCGCGTGCCAATGCTTTTTCGTGAACATGAAGACCATAACAGCCTTTTCCACAAAAAGATGGAATTAAGGATGGGTGGATATTAATGATCCGGTTCTCATATTCTTTGATAACACATGGAGGTACAACGACAAGATAACCAGCAAGAACAACAAGATCAATGTCTCTTTCTTTTAAGGCCTCTAAGAGTTTCTGGTTAAACTCTTCTCTTGTCTCAAAGCTCTTTGGAGACAGAAGCAGTGCTTCCGTCCCATAGTTCTTTGCACGTTCTAATGCGTAAGCACCTTCATTGTTACTGATTACGACACGAATTTCTGTATTGGTAATCTTTCCACTGTCTACCGCATCAAGAATTGCCTGCAGATTCGTACCGCCTCCAGATACTAAAACTGCAACTTTTAGCATAATGTTACTCCCTTTTCTCCTGCTTCAACAGAGCCAACAACGTAAGCTTCTTCACCAACAGCCTTCAATGCCTCAATTGCTTTCTCTGCATCTTTTGGATCAAGTGCGAGCATCATACCGATACCCATGTTGTATGTATTGTACATCATTTCTTCTGCAATATTGCCTTCTTTTGCAAGGAGACGGAAAATAGCTGGTACTTCGTAGCTGTCTTTCTTTACAACAGCACGAGCACCTTCTGGAAGCATTCTAGGAATATTTTCGTAGAATCCGCCACCTGTGATATGACTGCATCCCTTGATTGTGATTCCAGCTTCTTTTACTGCTTTTAACGCTTTTACATAAATCTTTGTTGGAGTGATGAGAGCTTCTCCTAATGTTTTTCCGAGTTCTTCTCTGTATTCGTTTAATGCTTCTTTTTCCATAGGGAATACTTTACGAACAAGAGAGTATCCATTACTGTGAATTCCAGAGGAAGCAATTCCCACAAGGACATCTCCTGCCTTAATATCTTTACCTGTAATCAGGTCTTTTTCGTCAACGATTCCTACTGCAAATCCAGCAAGATCGTACTCATCTTCCGGATAAAATCCAGGCATTTCCGCTGTCTCTCCGCCAATCAGAGCAGCTTCGGACTGCTTACATCCTTCTGCAACACCGCTTACGATGGAAGCAATCTTTTCCGGAAAGTTTTTGCCACATGCAATATAGTCAAGGAAGAATAATGGTTCTCCGCCTGCACACGCAATATCGTTCACACACATGGCAACACAGTCGATACCTACTGTATCATGTTTGTCCATAAGGAAAGCAACTTTTAACTTTGTTCCAACACCATCTGTACCAGAAACCAGTGTAGGATTCTCCATTGTCATAAACTTCTTTAAAGAAAATGCTCCAGAAAATCCACCGAGGTTTGTAAGTACCTCTGGTCGCATTGTTCCCTGCACATACTTCTTCATTAATTCTACTGATTTGTATCCAGCTTCAATATCAACTCCGGCGTTCTTATAGTCCATGACAGACTCCTTTCTTTTATCCTGTATATATTTTTTATTACTAATTATTATAATTCCCCGCCAACGAATAGCTTTCCTTCCCTTTATCGAATACTACATCTGCTTTAAATACTCTTCGTATCCAATCTCTTCAAGCTTATCGGCTTTTGCTACTACCTGATTCTTTAACTTTTCAGAGTAAGCTTTTAATCTTTCTAACAGTTCGGGATCGGATGTTGCAAGCATCTTTGCTGCAAGGATTCCGGCATTGGCTGCACCGTTAATTGCCACAGTTGCTACTGGAATGCCTGTTGGCATCTGTACGATGGAGTACAAAGAATCTACACCACCTAAATCAGATGTCTTCATTGGAATACCAATAACTGGCATTGGGAAGATTGCGGCACACATTCCTGGAAGATGTGCTGCCTTTCCAGCTCCAGCGATAATTACTTTGTAACCTTTTTCTTCTGCACCTTTTGCGTAAGCGAAAAATTCTTCTGGCTCTCTGTGTGCAGAGATAATTGTCATATCAAAGTCGATTCCAAGTTCCTTGAGTACATCGGCAGCTTTTGCCATGATTGGCATATCTGAATCGCTGCCCATTACAATACCTACTTTAGCCATTGTTCTGCTCTCCTTTATAATGATTTTACTTATTTTACAAAAGCGTTCTTTAAATCTTCCTTCATATCAAGGACTGCCTGGCGGCTGGCATCTGCATAGTCCACTGGACTAAACTTTTCTTTATAAGGGTCTTTCTGGTAAGCACAGATAATTCCACGGCTGGAGTTTACGATAGCTCCAAGTCCGTCTTCATTAAAGAATGGTGCTAAGTCCTTACCTTTTCCACCCTGTGCACCATATCCTGGTACAAGGATATAGTTCTTTGGCATAATCTTACGAAGGGCTGCTCCCATCTCTGGATATGTTGCTCCAACTACTGCTCCAACGTAGCTGTAATCTTCACCCATCACTTCTTCGCCCCATTCTGCTACCTTCTCGGCAACAATCTCGTAAAGAGGCTTTCCATCGATCTCTCTATCCTGGAATTCTCCGCTGGATGGATTGGATGTCTTTACAAGGATAAATGCACCCTTATTATTCTCTTTACATACTTTTAAGAAAGGCTTTACTCCGTCAGAACCGAGATATGGGTTTACGGTTACAAAGTCTTCTGTAAATGGGGAGTATATATGCTCGCCAATCTTTACAGTTCCAACATGACCAATCGCATAGGCTTCAGAAGTAGAACCAATGTCTCCTCTCTTGATATCTCCGATGATAACAAGACCTTTGCTCTTCGCATAGTCACAAGTCTTTTTGAAGGCTTTCATTCCCTCAACACCAAACTGCTCATACATAGCAACCTGTGGCTTCACTGCCGGAATCAGGTCATAAGTTGCATCAATAATGCCCTTATTGAACTGCCAGATTGCTTCACAGGCACCTTCTAATGTCTCTCCGTATGCAGCAAATGCATCCTTTACAAGATGCTCTGGCACATAAGAAAGCATTGGGTCAAGACCAACAACGATAGGTGCGTCTTTTTCTTTGATTCCTTTTACTAACTGATTAATCATAACTTCCTCCAGAATTGTACTGATATCTTTTTCATTCTAGCATAAATTTTTTCAGATGTACACTCACGATATGCCAAAAAACGACACGATTATTGTTATCCGCGATATACAACTTTACCATCACAGATGGTATACTTCACTTTTCCGTATAACTGTGCACCAAGAAATGGAGAATTTTCTGCCTTCGATTCGAAAGATTCTACAGTGCGGACTTCATCCGGTGCAAAAATTACAATGTCCGCTGCCTTTCCTTCTTCTAAAGTTCCACAGTCAAATTTATAAAGTCTGGCCGGGTTCACTGTCATTTTTTCAAGAAGCTGCATCATTGTAAGATAACCTCTTTTTACAAGACTGGTAATTCCAAGAGAAAGGGAAGTTTCCAATCCGACGATCCCACTTGGTGCTTTTGTAAATTCCCTTTCTTTTTCTTCGATGGCATGAGGAGCATGATCAGTTGCAATCATATCAATCGTTCCATCTGCCAGTCCCTCGATTATCTTTGTTCTATCCCACTCGGTACGAAGTGGTGGGTTCATCTTTGCCATCGTTCCATAGTTCGGCACATCTTCTTCTGTTAATGTAAAATGATGTGGGGTTGCCTCCGCATATACTTTCGCGCCTTTCTTCTTTGCAAGGCGAACTAAGTCAACCGAACGGCCGGAAGAGATGTGCTGAATATCTACTTTAGCTCCTGTCTCAAGGGCAAGCATTACATCTCTGGCAACCATCACATCTTCGGAGATTGCCGGTGCTCCGCCAATACCCATTTTGTCAGAAATGACTCCCTTGTTAACACCATTTACTTCATTCAGTGTAGGGTCTTCTTCATGAAGTGAAATCGGCATATCGACTCTTGCTGCCGCTTCCATCGCTTTTTTGATAAACCCTGCATTGGTCAGAGGAATTCCATCGTCCGTAAATCCGCAGGTACCCGCTTCTACCATTGCATCAAAGTCTACTAATTCTTTTCCTTCAAAATTTTTTGAAACCGCTGAGGCCTGTTTTACATGGATTGGAAGGCTCTTTGTACGCTCTAAAATATCCTGAAGGACTTCTGGTGTGTCTACAATTGGTTTTGTATTTGCCATGCAAACAACAGTCGTAAATCCTCCAGCTGACGCTGCACGACTTCCTGTTTCTAAGTCTTCTTTGTACGTAAAGCCTGGGTCACGGAAATGGACATGAACATCAACAAGCCCTGGTGCAACAACACATCCTTCAGCGTTTAATTCCTCGGCTTCCTCTGCCCATTCTGGATGTTCTCCAAAGCCAATAATTTTTTCATCTTCTACCCAGATATTTGTCACTTCATCTCTTCCCGAAGCCGGGTCCATGACACGACCATTTTTGATTACTAACTTCATTGTATCTCCTCACTTTATTTTTACTTATCTTTGCAAAAATCACACTACTACTTGATTGCAACCTGCAAAGATTGTTTTTTTCAATAATTTAAAATTATTTTTCAGCACGACTTAATAACTACTCTAATAACTTTAATTACTGTATCTGTTATTTTCCCTCAAAAGGCTCATTTAACTTCAACGTACCCTCTAACACAAATCTTCCATCTAACAGAATCGGAATCTCTACGCGTTCCTCTGCTACATCATTCATAATTGGAACTTCAACGGTCTGAGCAGTAACTGCTGCAATTCTTGAAAGTTCCTCATAAGGAATCGTAATATCCGTATGACAATTAAAATACGCCTTCTTCGGATCTTCTTTTCGAAAGGCGGAACATTCGTTTTCTTTTGCCACGATTTCTTTGCCATCCGGGTTATACACACGGACATCCTCGCAGTAAGAATAGCATGTATCGCCAATAGCGATATGCGGTCCCATTTTCTCTGCGATAAGAATTGGAAGTTTCTCCATGATGCCATACTTCGCAGCCATTACATAGGCTGTTGTATTCGTTCCAATCGCACACTCTCCCATCGGAAGCGTCTCTCTGTTATATAAAAGATTCTCCTTGATAAACTTACGTCCATCCTCTTTATCTGGGAAGTTCGCACACTCATAGTCATCTACCATACCATCTTTAAAGGTAATCTTTAAATCTTTATAACAAAGACCATTTAAATACACTTCTGTCACATGTAAAAGTCCGTTTGTCCCCTTCAATTTCGGAGAAGTAAATACTTCGCCAACTGGAATATTTACATCGGCAAGACAGTTTTCAAACTTTGTCTCTTTCTGTGCATCTTTCAAATCACAAAGAGCAACGGTAAGATTTGTCATATTCCTTCCACGACCCATGATGTGTACGGATTCTGCCTGGTCAAGAATATTGATAATATTTTGCTGGATGCCTTTATATAACTCATTATCCAGCGTATTGACTTTACGGATTTCCTCAAAAATTTCCGGGAACTTTTCTCCAATAGATGGAACTGGATAGGCAATAATCGTAAAACTTCTTTCTTCCTGATTAATAAATTCATTTAACAGTTCATTCGACAAAGAAGAATATTCTACAGAAAGGCTCTGCTGACGCTCACTCAGTCGATAGCTTTCCGGCTTATTGACCGGCTCAAATGGTTCTTCTCCAAACACTTCGAAACATGCTGGTCCTGCAAAACCTGCCGCTTCCTGTTCATACTCCTCATATGCTTTTCTCATACAGCTTATCTTACGATCAACCATACGCTTATCGAGATAAATCGCATTATCAAAGCGGTGGTCATAACCATACTGTGGATTTGGATCAGAGGAAATGTATCCAATACGGAGGTTCTGTCGCTTATTTAACGTATTTAATGCCTCTCTGTAAATAACCGGCTTCAATCCCATAGCTGCAAACTGCCTGATTGCTGCACGAATGACTCTCTCAAATCCAATTGGATAACGGATATTTACTGTATCTTTTTTAGAAACATCGACTCCCTTTAATTCAAATCCTCTCTGGTACCCTTCTGTAAATGTCGCTGCAATCTGCTCGATTTCTTCGTCTGAAAGTCCATTTAAAAATTCTGCAGTTTTCAGTTCTACTTCTGAAATATAATCTCCATAAGAATACAAATACCGCAAATCTCCTAAATCAGAATCCATAATAATAGAAGTTGCAAAATCGAGTGCCGGATCAACTAACTCCCTTACTCTATAACCTGCCCAGTCATCGGCATAATCATAGAGAAACCAGTAAATCGTATCTTTAATCTGCTTATAACTTACTGTCTCATCTTCAAACATACAGTAAATTTCTAAAAACAGTTCATTTAAAATTGTAATCTTTTCAAGATTTTGCTCGAAAACAAAAGCTCTCTCAGAACGTAATTCCGTATATAAAAAACTCAGAATCCGACCAAACTCTTCTCCTAATTCCTGTACTGCAAATGCAGGATTCGCAAAAGACTTTCCGTAATTCTGAGGTAAAATATCCTGATAGAATAATTCATTTTCACTTTTCATCTGCTCAAAAGAACAGGATTTCCACTCATCAGAAGAAATGCATAAAAAATCTGACGCACATTTTTCTAAAAACTGTGCAGTCTTCTTAAAATAGCTGTGAACCTGTTCCTTCATACCGTTTTTCTCTCCGGCAGCAATCTCTCCAATTCTTTCTCTTGTCAATAAAAAACGTTCTTCTACTTCTTTATTGCTCTCTTTAAATAACTCTCTATAATCCATATAAGTCTTATCATCCTCTCTTTCTATACTTTTGCATAATTATCATCACATCATAATAAATGTAATTCCAATAAAAATCGCCACAATATTAATGCAGATTCCTGATATTTTGTATTTCTGGCTAGTTTTCGCATCATCGTAGCTCATTACGCCCCAGAGAACACAAAAAAATGCAAGAATCATGAGGATACAGCCAATTAATCCCCCAATAACATTCAGTCCTCCACCGGTCACGACAGACAATATTGTTAAAATCACAAAACCTATTAAAATGATAATCCCCATAACCAATGTAATTACAGCATTCTTTGAAACCTTTTTCTCAGAAAAGGAAATATTTCTTGTATTCATACTCTGGCCTTTCCTTTCACTTACTTTTCATCTTTTAATCTTCTTCTTTCTTTTTATTCTTTGCCTTCCATTTGTGATAAATAAATCTGATAATGCAATAGATGATCCAGCCAATCAGACCACCAACCGTATTCATCATCAAATCATCTACGTCAAACACACCAACCTTTGTGATAAGCTGTAATGTCTCTATGCAAAGGCTGAATAAAAAAGCATATATAATAATCCGGATACATCCGGTTTTCTCCAATCTCCATATCGGAACTAAAAAACCTATTGGGAAAAATACAAGCAGATTGCCAAATAAGTTTAGTAAAAATGCTCCGGCAGAAACATAATTCCTGTATATAATAAAACGGCGGATTTCCTCAAAAGGAACTAAGTTATAGCGATATGTGCTATAGCCATCCCCTCGTCCAAGCCGGTCGCTGAATAAGACAAAATATATTACGACACAGCCATATAAAATCAATAATAAAAGGCTTAGAGACCCTAACCTCTTTCTGTTTTCATTCATTCCTTTCCCAGCCTTTTTCCCTCAGAGCATATTTGAAAAATACTCTGGTTATTCTCGTTTCCATTCTTTTTGCTTTTATATTTCCTATAATACATTTTAAGGAACCGGTATGTAAACCGGTTCCCACCATTTTTAAATCATTATTTTCCCTTTTAATTTCAGGGCACGTGCTCCACTGACAATAGAAACCACGCCAACGCTGACTCCTACAATTACTGTGATAATTCCAACAACAATTCCTGAAGCACCAATCTGTCCCAATGTTTTAAAAATCTTTTCGTTCATACAAATCTCCTGTCAGAATATTACTTTACTCCATACTGGTCATAGTATGCATCAATGGCTGCTTTTAATTTATCATCAATGATGACTTTTCCTTTGTATGGTTTGTTGTAAAGATGTTCTACAACTTCTTCCATTGTAACGATTGCCGTTGTCTTCATTCCGTACTTTTCACTGATTTCTGTAAGAGCACTCTTCTCTCCCTGACCTCTTTCCATACGGTCAACAGAAACAACTAATCCTCCGACTTCTACATCGCCCTGCGCCTTAATAATTGGGAGTGTCTCCTGAATAGAAGTACCTGCTGTAGTAACGTCCTCGATAATGATAACTTTATCTCCATCCTGAATTGGGCTTCCAAGGAGAATTCCTTTATCACCGTGGTCCTTTACTTCCTTACGGTTACTGCAGTAACGGATATCCTTATCGTACTTTTCTGAAATAGCGATTGTTGCAGCAACACTTAATGGGATTCCCTTGTAGGCAGGTCCAAATAATACATCAAAATCAAAACCGAAATGGTCATGAATTGCCTGTGCATAATATTCGCCTAATCTCTTTAACTGAGAGCCAGTACGGTAAAATCCTGTGTTAACAAAAAATGGAGTCTTTCTTCCACTCTTTGTCACAAAGTCACCAAACTTCAGTACGTTGCAATCGATCATAAATTCTATAAACTCTTTTTTGTATTGTTCCATAACAACCTCCGATTTATCCTTTTGATTTCTATGTATTCTCGAAATTCTATTTATATCCTGTTTCAAGAATACATTCAGTTGTTCTGATTCTAACACAGTTTATTTGTATTTTCAACACGCTAGAGCGTGTTTGAAAAATGCTCTGGGAAAATGTATTCTGCAAATATGCTTATTTAATAAGTATATATTTTAGTCAATACATCCTATAATCTCGTTAATATCCTCGATATGGTATCTTTCCATATATGCCTTCATTCCGTCTAATACTTCCATTGTCGCACGAGGATTATGGAAATTCGCTGTTCCAACAGAAACCATTGTCGCACCTGCCATCATCATCTCGATGGCATCTTCTCCAGTGAGAATACCACCCATTCCGATGATTGGAAGCTTACATGCGTGGCTTACCTGATAAACCATACGAACAGCAACTGGCTTAATTGCAGGACCGGACATACCGCCTGTTTTATTCGCAAGCACAAACTTACGTCTGTGAATATCAATCTTCATTCCCGTAATCGTATTGATAAGAGAAAGTGCATCACATCCACCGGCTTCTGCTGCCTTTGCCATCTCTGTAATATCTGTAACGTTTGGGCTTAACTTCATAACGATTGGCTGTTTTGCCTTTGCCTTGATTGCCTTTGTAATTTCATATAAAGCATCTGGATTCTGACCAAAAGCGATACCACCCTCTTTTACATTTGGGCAGGATACGTTAATCTCTAATAAATCAACTGGTTCATCTGCGAGACGTTCTACAACTTCCACATAATCGGAAGTACTCCTTCCACATACATTGACAATAATAGATGCTCCTTTTTCTTTTAAATGAGGAATATCTCTCTTACAGAATAAATCGATTCCCGGATTCTGAAGTCCGACAGCATTCAGCATTCCACCATAAGTTTCTGCCACACGAGGGGTAGGATTGCCCTCCCACGGTACATTCGCCACACCTTTTGTTGTGACTGCGCCAAGTGCTGCAAGGTCTACGAACTGTTCATATTCTGCACCAGAACCAAATGTTCCTGAGGCAGTTGTCACAGGATTTTTAAATGTCTTTCCCGCTAATGTTACTTCTAAATTCATGCAAACACTACCTCCTTTGCATCAAATACCGGACCATCTTTACAGATTCGAGTATTGTTTACGTTTGTGTGATGGTCTTTTTCCTTTGTCTTGCAGATACAGCCAAGACAGGCGCCGATTCCACATGCCATTCTCTCTTCTAAGGAAATTTGTGCTTCCATTCCGTGTTCTTCGGCATAAACTGCGAGAGCTTTTAACATTGGCATTGGTCCACAGGCATAGATTACCTTTCCTTCAACACCATATTTTTCAATGGCATCAATAACGGTTCCCTTTGCTCCCTGACTTCCGTCTTCTGTTGCAACTTTTACATCACAGACAGCCTCAAATTCGTCTTTTAAGAAAGTGGAAGTTCTGTAACCAAGTACAACTGTTTTTTCTACATTAAGCTGTTTTGCAAGCTCTAACATTGGAGGAATCCCGATACCACCACCGATGATAATCGCCTTTTCCTCTTTTAAAGCAAATCCATTACCGAGAGGTCCCATAACTTCTAAGGTATCTCCCTCTTTCATCTCGGAAAATTCTTTTGTTCCCTCTCCGGCAACACGGTAAACTACTCTTAAAGTTCCCTCTTCTTTATTAATACCACAAATACTGATCGGACGAGGTAAAAGCTTACTCTTGTCGTTACAGTACATTGCAATAAATTGTCCTGGCTTTGCTAATGCTGCCCCCTTAGGGAAGGATAATTCCATGTCGAATATTCCCTCGTCAATCTGCTGCTGACGAACAACTTTTGCAGTTTCTTTTATCATCTCCATCTCTTTTCCTCCTTCTAAAAATAATGTACTCCCGAAAATTTTCCCGCAAAATCGAGTGCTGAAAACTTCCAAACAACCTACTTCTTATCTTACCATAAAATCTGCCGCACTGGCATATGAATATCTAATTTTATGAAAAGAAAAAATTTCCGTCAAAAAATCAGATAAAACAATACTCTATCCACACACTATTTTATGCCGTTTCATTCTTTAAAATATAAACCGGCAGCGGCGGATTATTGGGTTTATTATAAAAAGCTTCCACAAGTACAGTATATTTATCATCCGGCAATTCTCGAAGCCATGCAAGTACCTGCTTCTTCTCTTCAAAGCCACTGTCTCCCCCGCTATAAATAAGCAGGGAAATCATGCCGCCCTCATGAAGCAGATTCAGTCCCTTTTCAAGGGCCTCGATTGTTGTATCTGCCTTTGTGGAAAGGCTGTGATCCCCTCCAGGAAGATAACCGAGATTAAACATGATAAGAGAAACACTGTCTTTTTGAGCATACTTATCCATATGTGCATGACTGTCTAAAACAACTTCTGCCCTATCAGAAAGCCGTTCTTTTAAAAGCCGTTTTTTTGTCTGCTCTATCGCCATTTCCTGGATATCCATAGAAATCACTCTGCCCTTTTCTCCTACAAGCTTCGCCAGAAAAACGGTATCCTTTCCGGTTCCTGCTGTTGCATCAATGCAAAGAAGGGGTTCCTTTATCATCTGCGGTATCCGTTCATGACAATATTGTGTGATTGGCGTTCTTCTCTTCATTTTAATCTTGACTCTCCAATTTTTATTATATTACTATTTAATTCAAGTAAATTTAGCTACTGTCAGCCCTCAGGAAGATACCTGCTCCATATTTGTAATCTCGGAGCAAAGGTTGGATGCAAACGCATAAGCGAACATTCAACCTGCAGCGACTAAAATTACAAATATGGAGTAGGTATCTTCCTGAAGGCGTCTGTCCTTAATAAATTAATCTTTATTTAACGAAAAGGAAATAAGCAGCAACAACAATACCTAAAACAATACGGTATACACCAAATGCCTTAAAGTCATTCTTCTTAATATATCCTAACAGGAACTTGATTGCTACGATAGAAACGATGAAAGCAACCAGCATACCAACCACAAGGATTGTCACTTCCATTCCTGTATAATGGAAACCATATTTTACAAGTTTTAAGAAGCTTGCTCCAAACATGACCGGAATGGATAAGAAGAAAGAATATTCTGCTGCCACAAAACGGGAAGTTCCAAGAATCATCGCTCCAATAATTGTTGCTCCTGAACGGGAAGTACCTGGAATAAGAGCAAGTACTTGGAAACATCCGATAATCACTGCAATCTTATATGTTAAATCAGATAATTCTCCTACTTGTGGTTCTCTGTGTTTATTATAGTTCTCAACGATAATAAATAAAATACCGTATAAAATTAAAGTAAAGGCTACGGTTGGTGCATTATAAAAAAGTGCATCAATTTTATCATTAAAAGCAAGACCAATAACTGCTGCTGGAAGACACCCCACGATTACCTTTCCCCAGATATCAACAGTCTCTCTCTTTTCTTTTGCAGACTTCTTCGGACTGAATGGATTCAGCTTGTGGAAATAAATCACACAGACCGCAAGAATCGCACCAAGCTGAATGACTACTAAAAACATTTCCATAAAGTCTTTGGGTACATTCAGCTTAATGAATTCATCCACAAGAATCATATGTCCTGTAGAACTGATTGGAAGCCATTCTGTGATTCCTTCCACAATTCCAAGCAGGATTACTTTTAACATTTCAATTAACATTTATTTGTTCCTCCTGTAATATTTATCGCTTCATTCTACCATAAGTTACCGTATTTGTCCCCCTATTGCCGTAGAAGATTTTTGCTATTTTCTAAAAATTATATAACTTTATAGAAAGATAGTGCACTGCTACTCTAATTCTAAAAGTCCCTGTTCCATCAGATATTTGATAGAAAACAGCCTCGGTTTCTTACTGTTATCAAATCTTATTTTTATCTTATCGTCTTTTAACTCAAGAATCGTGCCTTTTCCAATATTTTTATGAACCACTCTTCTTCCCTTTTTGAACTCCTTTTTATCATAACGAAGTTCGCCGATATAGCGGGATATCTGTGCGTCCTTCTGATAAAGTTCCTTTAAAGAATATAGGAAAAGATAGGTTTTAGCTCTTGTAACAGCAACATAAAAGAGCCTTCTCTCTTCCTCTAAATCTGCATCTTTTACTGCTTTTTTATGCGGAGTTGTCCCCTCATTAATATCCATAACAAAGACGACCTCATATTCCAGTCCCTTTGAGCTGTGCATTGTCGTGAGTGTCACCCCGCTTTTTTGCTGCTGCCGTCCTGCCTCCATCTGCTTTTCTAATTCCTCCCCATAAGAGTCTATGTAGGAAAACCATTCTTCAAAACTATGATATTCTTTCGCACTTTCCTGAATCTGATTCAATACTTCCTCTAAATCATCTGGATTCATCCTTCGAAACTGTGCATATTCGTTCATATAGTCCTCATAACCAATCCCGTTACGAATATACTGTATGGCAGCATATGGTTCCATTTTTCGGAGCAGGCACAAATCCATCTCCAGCTTATCAATCTTTTCATAGAGCCATTTTTTGCCGAAGGTTTCCTGCTTTAACTTTTTCAAATCTACCTGGGGGTCAGTAAGCATACTTCTTGAAATATAACGTTTTGGGCGATTCATTATTTGTAAAAATAACTTTCTGTCTTTGTTTCCCATCGCAATCTTTATATACGTTAATATATTTCTTGCAATCCAGTGATCAAATATATTTGGAATCACATCTCGCATCTGAAATGGGATATTATACTCCATCAAGCGACCGACAAGAAGTCTTGGCTGTGTATTTGTTCTGAAAATGACTGCCATTTCTTCTAGTGGAATTCCCTTTTTATGATAAAAACGTATTCCTTTTAAAATATCAGTGCATTCTTCTCCAGCATCTTTTAAATATCGGAATGTAATCGGTACCTTTTTGCCGCGGGCTGCCTGCATATTTTTCGGAAAACGCTTTGTGTTATGGCTAATGAGATGTTCCGCACTATCCACAATCTCTGCACTACACCGGTAATTCGTATTTAAAATTACTTTTTTCGCATCGGGATAATCTTTTTCAAATCCAAGCATGATTTCCGGCCTGGCCCCACGGAAACGATAGATGGACTGATCATCATCTCCTACAATAAACAGATGATCTCCTTTTCCTGCTAACATCCGCACAATCTCATATTGTACTTTATTAATATCCTGAAATTCATCAATTAATATATACTGAAACTTTTGCTGCCACATGGCGAGGATATCTTTCCTCTCTTTTAAAAGTTCATAGCAAAAGACCAGCATGTCATCAAAATCTATGAGATTCTCCTCTCGAAGTCTTCTCTCATACCCCTCATAAATCTGAGCAAATAGCTCATCAGAGCAATTACTGCTGTGATAGTAGGAAAGGGACATCATCTCTCCTTTTACATAACTGATTTCGTTAATGATGCCGGAAAGGAATTCCTTCTCATCTTCGATTTCCAGTTCCATATTCTCTGTCATCTCTTTGATATAACGCCGCTTTACATCTTCACGGATAATATTTCCTGCCGTATATCGGTATGCATAGCGAAGAATCATAAAGAAAATTGAGTGAAAAGTACCAAATGTTACCGGTGCATTCTCCATCCCATCAAAGGCAAAAAAACGCTTTCTCATTTCTTCTGCCGCTGCCCTTGTAAATGTAATAACTAATATATTCGATGGATGTACCCCCGCATTTTCAATAAGCCATTTTACGCGATAAGTAATTACAAGTGTCTTTCCTGAACCCGGACCGGCAAGAACCATTAACGGACCTTCTTTATGTGTGATCGCTTCTTCCTGTTCTTTGTTAAAAATTGCTGGCACTTCTCCTCCTCCTTTCTTTCTATATGTACTCTCGGAATCTTTTTATATTATAAGGATTCTAAAAGTAATCCGAGATAACTCATCTATTTTTTAGAGTTTCTCCTACTTTAAATGTATCTCTCTGCAGGAGTACATTATCATTAATGATAAAATAAATGTTTGCAAAATAAAAGGGTGTCTCTCAACACCCTTTTATCTTTAATGCAGTTAAGTTAAAATACTCTTCTGCCATTCTTTGCTATTAATGTTTTGCAACGCTCTTAAGATATGCTTCAACTTCAGCTTCTGTTGTCAAAGACATTGCCTTAGCTGCAACAGCATCTGCTTCTTCTTTTGTCCAGAGAGAGATTCCCTTTCTGGTTGCTAAGATAGAAGTCGCACTTACACTAAATTCATTCATTCCAAAGGAAATTAATAATGGAGCAAGTAATGGGTCTGCTGCTGCTTCACCACACATACCAACCATGATTCCCTCTGCTCTTCCGGCTTTGATAACACGTTCGATAGAACGAAGTACTGCCGGATTGTAAGCGGAATAGAGATATGCAACCTCTGCATTACCTCTGTCTACTGCCATAGTATATCCTGTAAGATCGTTTGTTCCGATACTAAAGAAGTCTGCTTCTTTTGCAAAAACATCTGCCATTAAGCTTGCTGCAGGTGTCTCGATCATAATACCAACTTTGATATTCTCATCGTATGCAACACCTTCTGCCTTCAGCTCCTCTTTCAGTTCTGCAATCATGTTCTTCACTGCACGAAGCTCATCTAAACATGTAACCATAGGAACCATGATACGGATATCTCCATATGCGCTTGCTCTAAGCAATGCTTTTAACTGAGGACGATATAAATCTTCTCTCTTTAAGCATAAACGAATTGCACGGAAACCGAGGAATGGATTCTCTTCTTTCTCAAGAGCAAGATAAGGAATCTCTTTATCTCCACCCACATCCAAAGTACGGATAATAACTGGTTTGCCCTCTAAAGTCTCAGCTACCTTCTTATATGCTGCAAACTGCTCTTCTTCTGTAGGAATCTGAGGACGATCCATGAAAAGGAATTCTGTACGGAATAAACCAATTCCCTCGCCATCACACTCTACTACTTTAAGGGCATCTTCTGGCTTACCAATGTTTGCACAAAGTTCAACCTTAACACCATCTGCAGTTTTTGTCTCCTTGCCAACAAACTGAGCAAGGGCAGCTTTTTCTTCTAAATATGCTACTCGTTTCTGTTCATACTCTGCCTGAAGTTTCTCATCAGGATTAATATATGTCTGACCTTCTGAGCCATCTAAAACGACCTTATCTCCGTTGGAAATCTTTTCTGTGATTCCCGGTATACTGAGTACAGCCGGAATTTCAAGAGCCCGCGCAAGAATTGCTGAGTGGGAAGTCTTACCACCAACCTCCGTAAGAATACCTGTAACATTCTTAGGGTTGATTCCTGCAGTCATAGATGGCGTTAAGTCTTCTGCTACGAGAACAGTTCCCTCTGGTACATTCGCCAGATCTACATCTTCTACATCCAGAAGTATCTTCAATAATCTTGTCTTTATATCACATACGTCTGTTGCTCTCTGCTGGAACATCTCATCATCAATAGAAGAAAACATCTGCATATAATAATCACAGATTTTCTCTACTGCTGCTTCTGCACACATCTTATCATCTGCAATGCTTGTCTCCATCTGCCCAGTCATCTCTGGGTCCATAAGGAGAAGGACATGTCCTTCCAGAATCTCTGCTTCTTTCTCCCCTACTCTTTCTTTCATATCATCTGCCATTGCCTGTGTTTTTGCAATACACTTGTCAAGGGCTTCTGCTAATCTCTTCTTTTCAGCGTCAACATCACTGACTGCTTTATTATCGTATGCAAGGGAAGGCTCTTTTACAATAACAGCGGAACCAATACCGATTCCTGCTGATGCACCAATACCAGTATACATTATCTTCACCTCAAATTTTGATTTACAATTATTCTCCTAAACCGGATTCAATCATTTCGATAGCAGTCTTTAATGCTTCTTCTTCGTCAGCTCCATCACACTGGATTTCTACTTCAGAACCGCATTTGATGCAAGCACCGATAATGTTAAGAAGGCTCTTTCCGTTTGTTGCTTTACCGTTGAAGTTGATTGTTACGTCACTGTCAAACTTAGCCATTCCTTTAGCGAATACTCCTGCCGGTCTCATGTGAAGTCCCTGTGGGTTGTTGATTGTAACTTTCTGTGATACCATAGTTAATTTCTCCTTTTCTTAATAGGTTAATATAAATTAAATAATAGCTAAAGAAAACAGGATACTGTGCTGCTGGCTGATGCATTCGGTTAGTATTATACCCTGCATTCATACCTCCCCTTGTTCCTTTAGTACTCATTATTTTACCATTTTTTATATACACTGTCAATATAACAGCGCTTAGAGCGGTTTGAAAAATACTCTGGATTACCCGTAACTTTTTTCTTGTAATTCCATTTAAATCCTTGTAGATAAAAAGATATATTCTTTCTTTCCTGCCTCATCATCAGGATAAAGTTCTACATATTTTTTAGCTGCCTCATACGCCCTATCGTACTCCTGCGCCTTCTCATAAATAACAATCTTTCCGTACATAAAACCGGCCTTCGATTCGCCGCCCTGTTCGATTCCTTTTTGAATATATTTGAGAGCATTATCATAATCTTTCTGCTCTACATAAATCTCGCAGATTTTCTCTAAAAAATCTGTGTCATTTGTGCTGTTCCATCCCTGTTCATATACTTTCACGGCAGCCTTCGCATCTCCAGATTTTGCAAGACATTCACCCTTTAATATATAATACTGTGCATTTTTGCTATCATTATTTATGAGTTTATCATATATTTTCTCTGCTTCATCATATTCTTTTAATTGATAATGACTCTCTGCTAAATAGCAGGTCATATCCAAATCAAGCTTACCTGCAAATACAGACTGAAGTTTTAACGCCTGTCCAAGATAAGAAATCGTTTTCGAATAATCTTCCTCTTTAAAATAAAGCAATGCCTCTTTACGGTATTCTACTTTCTGCTGATAGTTATGCCACTGAAAAACACCAATTCCAGCAAGTAAGATTACAGCAGCGATTACAACACGAATTATAATTTTACGCATAGAAAACCTCATTTCTCTTTCAACGAAAGAAAGGATGCCGCAGCATCCTTTCCAAAGAACTATTATTTTCTTAAACCTAACTGTTCGATTAAGGTTCTGTAACGTTCGATATCTTTACCTTTTAAGTATGCAAGAAGATTTCTTCTCTGACCAACCATCTTTAAAAGACCACGTCTTGAATGATGATCCTTAGGATTTGCTTTGAAGTGGTTCTGAAGGTCGTTGATTCTTGCTGTAAGAAGTGCTACCTGTACCTCAGGTGAACCTGTATCTCCTTCTGTTCTTGCATATTTTGTCATAATTTCCTGTTTCATTTCCTTTGTAATCATGTTACAATTCCTCCTATTATTATAATCACCTTTACGAAGATAAGGTCGGAGACTCCATACCCTGGCAAAGGTTCTAGCAAAAAGCATCTTTCATAGATTAGCATACTCTTGTTTTTTTGTAAAGTTTTTTTACGAATATTTTTCAAGAAGTTTTTGAAAATATTCCGGAAGCGGTGCTTCAAACTCTACATACTCACCTGTTCTTGGATGAATAAAGCCAAGTACTCTGGCGTGAAGGCACTGTCCGGTAAGCCCCATCGCATTCTTCGGCCCATAGGTTGTATCCCCCAAAAGAGGATGCCTTATACTTGCCATATGCACGCGGATTTGATGTGTTCTTCCCGTTTCCAACTGACATTCTATGTGATTAAACTGATGGTTCAGATGACTGAGCACTTTGTAATGTGTCACTGCACGCTTACCATTCTTCGGTTCCACCGCCATCTTCTTTCTATCTGCCGGACTTCTTCCAATCGGTGCATCCACTGTTCCCTCTTCCTGTGTAAAATTATTGTAGACAATCGCCTCATACTTTCTTGTAATGGAATGTTCTTTTAGCTGCTCTGCCAGACTTTTATGCGCCATATCATTCTTACATACAACAAGAACCCCTGTCGTATCTTTATCAATACGATGGACAATTCCCGGACGAAGTACCCCGTTAATTCCGGAAAGATTATCCCGGCAATGATATAACAGCCCATTAACTAATGTTCCCGTATAGCGTCCCGGACACGGATGGACAACCATATCTTTTGGCTTATTGATTAAAATAACATCCTCATCCTCATAAATGATATCTAAATCCATCTTTTCTGGAAGAACTTCTAATTCCTTTAACGGAGGCACACAGATAACAACACTGTCCTCCACTTTAAGACGGCAGCCTGGCTTTTCTTTTTTATCGCCAACAGTTACCCGGCCTTCTTTTATAAGTTTCTGAATATAAGAACGCGAATGCTCTTTTAACTCTCCGGCTAAAAACTGATCAAGGCGCATTCCCTCCTGTTCTTCCATAACGGTATAATAATATTTTTGTTCTATATTTTGTTTTTGATTCTGCTGCATCATTTCATTTCTTTCTGCCATTTTCCCGTCCTGCCCTATTCCTGCTCTTTCTTTTTAGAAAATACTCTGTTAAGATCTTCTTCCTGATAGAAAAACAGTATCAGCACAACTAGCATAAATGCGGCAACCGTTACATAAATATCTGCCACATTAAATACTGGAAAGTTAATCAGGCTAAAATAAATAAAGTCTACTACATATTTCCGAAACACTCTGTCTATCATGTTACCAACCGCTCCTGCCCCCACAAAATACAGGCAGGCTTTCAGTGGTATAAAATGTTTTTCTTCCGGAATCTTCCCTGAAATCCACAGGAGACCGACAAGTACTGCTAATGTGATAATCAAAAAGAACCACTGTTTATTCTGCATAATGCCAAAAGCCGCTCCCCTGTTCTCCACATAGTATATTTCTAATACATTATGGATAATCTTAATACTTCCTATCGGTTTTAATATTTTTACCGCCCACAACTTTGTAAGCTGGTCAATCAGTAGTAATACAAAAAAAATGACTACTGACTTTGCTTTTTTTCCCATGATAATTTTATTCCTCCTGTTATTCTAGAGCATGTCTGAAAAATGTTCTAGAGCGTGCAGATTGCCTTTTTATTTTCAAACACGCTCTAAGACCGTAAGCATCTCTTCTGGTGTTACATCCTGATAAATTGCAGCTTCACCCACTTTGTCTAAAAGGATAAACTTAATCTTTCCATGTTCCATTTTCTTATCATGTCTTGTTTCTTTTACAATATCTTCTGCTTTAAGTTCTTCTGGTAATGCCGGAAAATCAAAATATGCATATAATTCTTTTATTTCTTTATTTTCTTCCTCACTAATATAACCTCTTTGGCAGGATATATCCGCTGCCAGTAAGGAACCTACTGCGACACACTCTCCATGTGCAAGAGAAAAATTCATTAACTTTTCGATAGAATGACCCAATGTATGACCAAAGTTAAGCAATGCACGCACACCATGTTCCTTCGGATCTTCCTCAACAACTGCCCGCTTAATCTCACAGCTACCCTCGATCATATAAGCTAGTGCCTCATCTTCCCTTTTTGCTACTGCCTCTTTATTGTCTTTCATCCATTCAAAATATGCTTTATCGCGAATCAATCCATGCTTGATCACTTCTCCCAAGCCGCTGTGGTACTGTCGCTCAGAAAGTGTTTTTACCGTATTTACATTAATATATACCAGCTTGGGCATATAAAATGCACCAACCATATTTTTATAGGCATGATAATCTACGCCAGTTTTCCCTCCAATACTGCTGTCTACCTGTGCTAAAAGACTGGTCGGAATCTGCACGAAATCAATTCCTCTAAGATACGTTGCCGCTGCAAATCCTGTGAGATCTCCAGTAACACCTCCTCCAAGTGCAAGAAGCATATCTTTTCTGTCAAATTCATGCGTAATAAGAAAATGATACAGACTATCCACTGTAGATAAGTTCTTACTTTCCTCTCCTTCCTGAAAAATGTACACTTCTAACTTCGCACACTCTTTCTCTAAAAGACTGCACACTTCCTCAAGATAATAAGATGCAACCTGCCTTTCTGTTACGATGCAAAGTTTCCGTTCTTTTATTCCAAAAACAGAAAGTTCTTTTACTAATTGATTAAAATTATTCTCAATTACAATATCATATACCTTTTTACCCTCTGCAGTTACTTCTAATCTTTTTGTTTCCATTGTTCCCTCCAGAATAAATATTTACACAGAGAGGGGATATATGAACGGCCTCCACTCCGTCCATATATCCCCTCTGTCTTTTCTCGTTCAACTATTCTTTTATCACCTTTTATGTATTCGCTTTATGTATCTGACATCTATGTCAGCTTAAAACTTCGTAAGTTCCGGGGACAACATATCCTCGCTTACAATCTCGTCTCTTAAATCTCCAGATACTTCAATATTACCTGGTGCCACAATAAAGATATTATTAGAAATCGCTTTAAGAGAGCCATCTACTGCGAAACTTGCTCCACCGATAAAATCAATGATTCTCTGTGCCTGTCCGATTTCGATTCCCTCTAAGTTCACCACAATTGTCTTGCCTTCCTTTAAGAAATCTGCTACAATCTGTGCTTCATTAAATGTCTGAGGTCTGATTACTTTCACACTTTCACCTTCTTCTTCTTTTCCATGAAATGGGATTACTCTGCTCTGACTGTCCTCATCGTCTTCCTGTGATTCTGTAAGATCTTTCTTCTTACGTCTTAAGGAAAGAATCGGTTTATGAGGTTCTTCTTCCTCATCTTCCATCTCTTCTTCGTCATAACCTTCTTCTTCGGTTACTTCGTTATATTCCTCATCAAACGGTTCCGTCTCGTCATCAGCATCATTTAACTTCATCATGTTTAAGAACTTTTCTGCGAACTTCACCCCATGTACCTCCTGTTATTTATTATAATTCCGCGCCCCAAAGATTCCGGTACCAACTCGTACCATTGTTGCACCTTCTTCAATGGCTACTTCATAATCATTGGTCATACCCATAGACAAAATGTCCATAGATACATTATCAATGTTTTTCTCTCTAATGTCAACAAATAATTTGTGTAATTTCTTAAAATAACAGCGATTTTCTTCTGGATTTGCCACAAAAGGAGCACTTGTCATCAGTCCTCTGATATGGATATGTGGAAATTTGCTAATTTCTTCTACAAGACTCATCACCTCTGGACCGTCGATACCAAACTTCGTATCTTCCTGCGCGATATTTACCTGTACAAGTATCTGTGCGTCCACACCTTTTTTTACCGCTTCTTTCTCAATCTGTTTTGCCAAATGAAGGGAATCTACAGAATGAATCAATTCTACTTTATCAATAATATATTTCACTTTATTTGTCTGTAAATGTCCAATCATATGCCAATGTACCGGTTTTGAAATATTCTCATATTTATCACACAGTTCCTGTACATAATTTTCTCCATATTCAAGCTGTCCTGTCTCTAAAAGTTCCTCAATATCAGAGAGAGGTTTCATCTTACTTACCGCAACAAGCGTAACTTCCTCCGGTTTTCTTCCTACACGTTCACATGCTTTTTTTATGTTGTTTTGTACATTTTTTAAATTTTCCTTCAGCATCAGTAAATCACCTGGCCTTCCTTCACTGTATCACTATTTAAAATAATTCTATCATAAAGTTCTATTTTACTGCCGGAAGTAGAAACAATGCAATAATCTCCATTCCTTTCAACCATATCCACCAGAGCAAAAACCGCATAACCCTTATTTACCATATATACCCCCAGAATCTCTACCTTATCGCTGTCTTTTATGGTATATATCTTTTGTTTATCCGTCTCAGATATAATAATTCCGGTCTTCAAATCTTTCGATACAACATAGGCATATTTATCATTTGTTTTATAGACAATGGCTGAAGTCTGTCTTAATACTTTTTCTCCCTTTTTGTTTGTTTCCATAATATTAAGCTGGTCTTTTTCAGCAGAATTGCCTCCGTGCACAAGAAAACTTTTCGGGATTCTGTAAACACTCTTTTTCACAAGAGAACTGGACGGAATTTTTAATCCATTCGTTTCTGATAATGTAAGTGATACAGACAGATACCGCTGATTTAAATAGCGCTGTATATAATTATCAAATGACAGTATCACATAATACTTTCCATTCTGTTTCAGGCAGCGGTAGGATGTTGTTGTCGTAAAATTATCTTTTTGAAACGTAACCTGTATGGATGAATTATCCTCTGCTCTTTTTTTGAGGCGGTTATAACCATTTTGTCCAACCGGCACCATCAGCTGCCAGTCCTGCCCTTTTATAAAACGATATACCGGAGAACCGGCTTTTTGCTTCTTATTCGTTCTAAGATCACTCATCTTCGCCTTACTAAGAAATGTTTCTTCTGACACCTGGCTCTGCTTTAAATTCTCCTGCCCATCAGACACAAAGGAAACCAGTCCCTCCTGTGCAGAGGTTACTTCAACGTAAGAATCTTTTCCATATTTTTCTTCCAATTCTGCTTTATGCTCTGTCAACATCGCATCCGTATAATCTAACAGTGTATTGTTTATGTCATTCTGCGTTTCATAGGATAGGGAAAAATGATTATCCGTATATCCCTCACTAAAAATTTTTAACTTTTCTATGATCTGTTCTTTTTCATCAAGACTCATTGTATTCTTTTTTTCGAGTACTTTTTTTAAATAATCCTGAATCTCACCGGTAGTATCTATCATATATACTACACCGTTTTTATTTACCATCGCACCATCCTGGACATAGTAATTAATATATCCATCCTGCGCTGCATTGACCAGATTTTCCTGGCGAAGAATTACTCCGGTCCCTTCTATGTTATCCACAATATCGCTTGCACTCACCTCATAAATAGCAAGCTTATCTTTTCCAATATAGGTAAGCATATATGCCATCAGATATACTACAATAACAAGAAACACCAGTGTTCCAAGATTGATGTGTATATGTAGCTTTCCCTTTTCTTTTCCGGCCATATTACATCTCCCATCTATTTAGCGCCGCGCCATTTAGATAATCACAGCGTATCCCCTGAACATACTGCCGTTCTTCCATAAGTGCTTTCCACTCATCTGTAAGCTTCCACCAACTGTTTCCCCAATTTGAAAAGGCAGAATCTTTTTCCGGTATTCGGCTAAATAGTCTCTCTACAACAATATCTTTTCTTAAAAGAGAGATAAATTCTGCCAGGCGTTCTATATACTCCTGTTTTGAACATATCTGTATATTGCCCGCTTCATATTCTTTATATAATGCACATTCCTTTGGAATATATAAAGAATGTAACTTTACCATAGAAACTGGCAGTGCAGATAATACTCTTGCAGACTCTCTGGCATCCTCCATCGTATCTCCTGGAAGATTCAAGATCATATGCACACAAACTGGAAAATGATGTGGCGCAATCAATAATACAGCATTAATAAATTCCGCCAGACCATGTCCTCTGTTCATAGCCGATAATGTATGATAATTCACTGTCTGAAGTCCTAATTCTATCGAAACTTCAATACCCGTCCGCTCACGGAAATTCTGAAATGCTTCCAAATAATCCTGTCTTATGCAATCCGGCCTTGTTGAAAGAGAAATTTCAACGATATTCTCCATTCCAGCGGCCTCTTCCATATATTGAAGCAAGGCAGGCAGCGGCAAAAACGTATTTGTATAATTTTGAAAATACACAATAAACTTATGAGCATGATACCTTTTCTCTACTTTTTCCCTGGAGGACTGTAACTGCTCTAACACAGGCATCGTACTTTCTTTTGCTTCAAATCCTGTTCCTGCATCTGCACAAAAGAGACATCCGCCTCCCTCTTTTCTATTCGGACAGGTAACCGGAAGATTTACCGGAAGCTTATATACCTTTTCTCCATATTTTTCTTTTAAATACTTTGAATATGCGTAATAATATTGTTTTTCCATTTTAGCTTAAACCATAAAAAGGCAGCCTCATAGTATTATGAGGCGCCTTAAACCTTTTCGTATCTTATTCAAATTCCAGATATCCGCCATGTATGTATATTACCGGACGGTTCTGTATCAGATAACATCGGATTATAATGCGTGAGAAACGTATTTCTGTACAGATTCCGGCATATTTTCTTTATCTACGGAAGCGCTGATTACGAAACTTACTCCAAACTTCTCGGATAAAGCATCCAGTTTTTCAACTGCATATTCAAGGTTGTCTTTGATACAAGCTGTTGTAAGGAAACTGTCAAGATAAATCTTATCTAAGTCATGATCCTGAGAGATAATTCCTGCGATAAATCCGAGGAACATATCTGTATCTGTAACATTAAATTCAGGAACTACGATAAGACGAATCTGATTGCTAAGCTCATACATATGCTTATTGTTCTTATCAAGGTAAACGATCGTGCCTTTTGTCAGCTTAATGTCATCATTTACCTGCTGAATTAAAATTTTAGTTTTTCCTTTTCCTTTCGCTCCTGCAATAATATCAATCATGTGAATATCCTCCTTTAGATATGTTATTGGACCGTAGTCCTTTCTTTTGTAATATGAAAGGCTCGTGCCACTTTCTTATATGCTATATTATAATTTATATCATATAAAAGCACAACCTTTAATTTGCAGTTTTCTCTAACAACTGTGACATAGATGAGTACAGCATATCTTTTGTTTCTGCTCCAAGTACTACAGAAAAGAAACGCTCTCCCTTTTTATTCTTTGTCATTAGGATCAGGCAGGACTTAGCCATGGAAGTAGTTCCTGTCTTTCCACCATACATAACAACGCCCTCCGGCACTGGGAATTCATTCAACAGATAGTAGTTTGTACTCTGCATATACTCATTAATTTGTGTTTTTTTCGGCGTAGTGTATGTCATTGTATAATCTTTAGAAGATACCGTATCAACAAAAGTATCATACTTTACAGCTTCTTTAAATATCAGATAAAGATCATACGCCGTTGTATAATGATTATTATCATGAAGTCCATTCGGATTTACGAAATGGGTATGCGTCGCTCCTAATTCTTTGGCCTTTGCATTCATCATGTCAATAAATTTAGATTCGGAGCCAGCCACATACTCTGCAAGTATCACTGCACAGTCATTCGCTGATTTGATAAGCATTGTATGAAAAACCTGCCCTACCGTAACAGTGTCTCCCTTCGTAAGCGTACTGATAACCGCTCCATTCTCCGTCAGATTAATATCATGTTTTAACGTAATTTCATCATCCATATTTCCATGTTCTAATGTTAATAAAGCTGTCATGACCTTTGTAATACTCGCTGGATACAATCTATCAAAACAATGATAAGATTCTAATACTTCATTGGTGCTGTCATTGATGAGCAGATCCGCATAATCATTACTCTGATAATTTGGATCGGTCGCTTCTGAATCAGATAACACTGCCAGATCCGATGCCATGCCTTTAAGATCTGACCCCACCTCTTCTTTATTTTTTGCATAATAAGAGGCAAAAGAATCTGTAATCTTAAAAGGCGCTGTACTGCATCCACTACATAATGCTGCTGCCAAAACCAAAATGCTTATTGTGCATATTAATTTCTTTTTCATAGTCACTCTTTTCTTTTTGTCCTATCTGTACATCTCACGCCACTCAAGATCTCCTCTTTCAAGTGCCTTAACTAATAATTCGGCAGTTGCAAGATTCGTTGCAAGTGGAATATTGTGTACATCACATAAATGCATAACATTGAAGATATCTGGCTCATGAACCTGCTGGTTCTGTGGATCACGCAGAAAGATAACCATGTCTATAAGGTTATGTTCAATCTGTGAAGCCATCTGCTGTTCTCCGCCAAGCGGGCCTGCCAGATATTTGTGTATTGTAAGGTTGGTCACTTCCTCAATCAGTCTTCCGGTCGTTGCTGTAGCAAACAACTCATGCTTATTGAGAATTCCTCGATACGCAATACAAAAGTTCTGCATCAGTTTCTTTTTTCCATCATGTGCGATTAATCCAATATTCATATATTTCCCCTCCTAGTAATGTCTTTGTAATCCTATATTTAGCACAATCCCTATACCTGCCATATAACTTAAAAGTGATGTTAATCCATAGCTTACGAATGGTAACGGCAATCCTGTATTCGGAAGAAATTCCGTTGCCACTCCAATGTTTATAAATGATTGAAAGCCTATAAGCGCCGCCATTCCCGAGGCAATGAGCCGCCCGCTCATATTCTTTGCCACATATGCCGTCTTTAAACATTCTATCACTATTATAGCCAATAATGCAATAACAATAACACTTCCAACAAAACCGGTTTCCTCTCCTACTACCGAGAAAATAAAGTCCGTCTGCTGTTCCGATACAAAACCGGTATCTGCTACAGTAACATCGGCTATGGTATTATTATTTAATCCCTTTCCGTACAGCTTTCCTGAACCGATTGCCATAACAGAATTATCCTGCTGATACGCTGATGTGGATGAGTATTTTGACGGTTCTAAGAAAGTCATAATTCGGGTAACCTGATAATCATGCAGTAAGATCTGATTCGGTGTCTGAATATACCATATGAATAAAAATCCAAGTGGTATCATTACTGGTATAATGATTTTCAACCATTTCTTAATTAAAGCCATTGAAAATCCACCTACAAAAATGACAGACAGTAAAATAAACGTAATGTCTAATGTTGTAGACAGGTTCGGTTCTATTACTACCAGAAAAAGAGGAAGGGCACATAAAAGAGCAAGTTTAAGCAGTACTTTCCACTCCATGAGATCTTCCTCATGCTCCTGTATGTATACCGCCACAAATATAATCATAATAATCTTAGTCAGCTCTGATGGCTGCAGTCTGGTAAATCCAAGATTAATCCATCTTTGTGCACCATTTACACTAACACCGACAAGCTTTACGAGAACAAGGAGTACAATATTAATCATATATAAAACTCTGTTGAAACCACATACAAAATTAAAATTTACAACAGACAAAAACAACATTACTCCTGTACAAAATATAAGTCCAACTAGCTGCTTGCTCGTATAGCTGCTGTCCGCACTATTGATAAACAATACTCCCATTCCACTCAAGATGAGAACCGCGCCTATCAATACCCAATTATAATTTTTAAATTGGTATTTTTGCTTTAACATGTTTGTCCTCCTGTATTCGCTACCTTGGAGACCGCAACTCCTTAATCGGAATATTCGCATAAATTGCCGGAACATTTCCGTGTCCGCCATCCGATTCCATCTGCGTTATCTGAATATCTAATCCGTCTGTATCAATCTCCATGTACTTCGAAATCACTTTTATTATGTCGTTTTTTATTAATTCCATCGTTTCCGGCGAGCAGTTTGCACGATCCGACACTAAAACGAGTTTCAACCTGTCCTTCGCCGTATTTCCCGATGTTTTTTTTCTAAGAAAGCCATCCATGAACCCCATTAGATTCTCCCCCTTTAATAGCCACGCTTAAATAAGTTTGCTATTTTTTTCAGAATGCTTTCTGTCTCGAATTCCATAATTGGCACTTCTTCTCCAAGCACTCTATGACAAATATTAGCAAACGCTTTTCCAGCCTGTGTATCAGAACCAACAAGAGGTTCTCCTTCATTTGTTGCAATAACAATACTCTCATCATCTGGGACAACCCCAATTAAATCAATAGCCAGAATATCAACAACATCTTCTACAGACATCATGTCTCCACGCTTGACCATATCCATGCGGATTCTATTGATAACTAATTCAATCTTTTTCAGCTCTTCTGCCTCTAAAAGTCCGATAATCCTGTCTGCATCACGAATTGCTGAAACTTCCGGAGTCGTTACAATGATTGCTCTGTCTGCACCTGCAATCGCATTCTTAAAGCCTTGCTCAATTCCTGCCGGACAGTCAAGAAGAATATAATCAAAGTCTTTTCTTAATTCATCTACTAACTTTCTCATCTGCTCTGGACTTACTGCACTTTTATCTCTTGTCTGCGCTGATGGAAGCAAAAAAAGATTAGAATATCTCTTATCTTTGATTAATGCCTGTTTTAAACGACAGTTTCCTTCCACAATGTCTACAAGATTATATACAATGCGATTCTCAAGTCCCATAACTACATCGAGGTTACGAAGTCCGATATCTGTATCAATCATAACAACTTTCTTTCCAAGTTTTGCAAGCCCCGTTCCAATATTGGCCGTTGTAGTGGTCTTCCCAACTCCACCTTTTCCAGATGTAATAACAATTACCTCACTCATCTCTGTTCTCCTTTATATTCATTAACTAATACTGATTTCGCTAATCAACGACCTCGTAATCGTCTCAATGAAAATACTGTCATTCTCCACGAATGCAAGCTTTGCCAGCAGTTCCTGACGATTCTTCTTTTTGGCATTCTTCTTTGTATTCTTCACCCTCTGATCCGGCGAGCGCGCAATATAACTGCCAATCTGAATCTGCATTGGTTCCATCATAAGTGCCGCTACAAAAGCACTATTATCCTCTGGATAGCCTGCATGTACCGTTCCTTTAAGGCAGCCTAATACAACAACATTGCCACCTGCAACAATCTGCGCCCCCGGATTAATATCCCCAAGAATTACTATACTTCCATCTACTTCTATCTTCTGTCCGGAACGTAATGTTCCACGGTAAAACTGTCCATTCTTTGCAATGCGGTTTTCCGGAAAAGACTCTGCTTCCTGACGTTTTTTTTCCTTCTTTTCTTCTTCTCTTATCTCATTAAGTACCTTTGCGAACTGCGTCTCATATACTTTTGCACCATCAATCACACAACTGATATTCAGTCCGCTGTTTTCAGATATTGTATCAACCAAAAGATTCTGTTCTCCTGACGTGAGCTCACGTCCTGTAAAACTGACTGCAATCGGTTTATTTAAATCGAAAAAATGAGTAGATTCCTTAAACTTGTTCCCGACTTCCCGAAGAAGTTCTTCAAAAGGAAGTGTCGGATTCAACACAATCTGAAATCCATATTTATTCCCTTTAATAATGACGGAACTTTTCATATCTCCTCCTGTTTTCTAACATGTGCTCCCGGAATCTTTCTGTACTTGAATTTGTGAGAGTACATCATTAATCATTACTTCCATCTGAACCTGTAGGCAGTAATGCTGTTGTTGCTTTTTTCTCTGCCTTGCTGGCCTTTCCAAAATAGTACTTATAGATATCTCTGGCAATCTCTGCCGCATTTGCTGAAGTATAACCATTTGGCACTACTACAGTCATGGTAATATCTGGATTGTCATATGGAGCATAAGATATAAATAATGCATGGTTCGGACGCTTTTTATTTTCCTGTGCCGTACCAGTTTTACCTGCTACCTTCATACCCTGTTTCTCATACAGATATTTGATAGAACTGTCCTTACCATTTACCACTCCAATCATACCCTTTTTGATCAGATCAAATGTGGAAGACTTTATGTCTAACTTCTCTTCTGTTCTCTTCTTATATGATGTAATTACACTGCCCGAAGAATCTGTTGTCTTCTCTATAAGAGAGAGGTCTATTAAATTCTTATGATTTACAAGAGAAGTTACATATCTTGAAATCTGACTTGGTGTATAACTGTGTGTACCCTGTCCAATTGCAGAACGAATCGCATCTTCATCAGAAATATGTGGTTCGTATTCTGTAATCTCTACTCCGGATTTACGATTAAAACCGTACATAGATGCATATTTCTTTAACTTTGTCAGACCTCTCTGGCTATTATACGTTCCATTCACTGTACCAAGATTATATCCCATCTGATAGAAGAAGAAGTTACAAGATACTGCGATTGCCCCACTTACATTAAGAGATCCATGTGCATTCGGATAAATCCAGCATTTAGCTGCCGGTGAAATCTTATCAAAAATCCCTGTACACTTCACATATGTAGAGGCATTCGCTACCCCCTCTTCTAAAACTGCTGTGGAAGAAATTGGCTTAAATGTAGATCCAGGTGCTGTCCTTGACTGCGTTGCCCTGTTTAGCATTGGAGAAGATAAATCCGTATTAAGCGATGCATAATAGGAAGAGTCAATTCCATTCGCAAGGCGGTTATTATTATAACTTGGATAAGAAACCATTGCCTTTACCTCCCCTGTATCTGGATCTGTGATAACAACAGAACCAGAACATGGATCAAGTGCGAGCTGAGCCGGCGTAATCTCTATATTCTTTATCTTCTTATACATAAAGTTATAGGCAGACATTTTACCTGTATACAAACTATTATAGTCCTTATCTTTCTTTTTATCAAGAACTCCCTGATCATACAAAAGCAGACAGACCTTCTTGCCGCTTAAATTGCCGTTTTTAATCATATACTCATATAGAATTTTATCAAAGTCTTCCTCAGATTTCAATGCATCAACAATATAATTTATCAATTCATCATAAATTTCATCTGCATCATAATAATCGGACTTTATGTTAAAAGAACTGATATTAATCCACTCATTATTAATCGCATGTCTTAAAAATTTACGGAACGTAATCTTCTCATCTTTCCAGTCAAGGTATACCTGATCATTCTCGTCAATTGAAGAAGCAACAAGAATACCATCGTTCTCAAGCATCTTGTAAATATAGCTTACATAGTCTTGTTTTTCTTCACTTAAGTTCTTACGGATTGTCGTGCCGCTCTGCAAATCTTTTCGAAGAGTACTAAGAACCGTTTCCTGCTTTTTCCTGTAAATCTGATAGACATCTTTTTCATTCGTTTTGGCCTTTTTCCTTGAAAGCTTGGAAATATTAATAATATTATTATCAATAAGTGCATAATACACATCTTTTATTGGAACTCTCTTTTCAGAACCTGCTGTGTCTGCTGTTGTCAGATGTGCAAGCAGAATTCCTGCAAGACGTCTCTCTAAAATATTATATGCATATTTTTGTAAATCTGCATCAATCGTCAGATAAACATTATTTCCGGCAGATGCCTTTGTTGTCTTTACTGTCTTAATAACCTTACCAAGATTATCTACCAAAACATCTTTCTGACCTTTCTTACCCTGGAGAGTACTTTCCATTGTTTTTTCAATTCCGGTTTTTCCTACAACATCGTTTGCTTCATACTTGCCGCTATTGCCATTCAGTTCTTTTAATTCACTTTCTGAAACAACACCTGTATATCCTAAAATAGAAGAAAAATATTTGGCATCATTATATTTACGAAGAGAGTCTGCCTTAATTGAAACTCCCGGATATTCATCATCATGTTCTGAAATTGCCGCGATACTTTTATCGCTGATATTCGTTGCTACGGTAATCGGCGTTGTCTGAGAATAACGATTCATAAATACATCATATCTTACAGACATAATCTTTAATGTATCCTCTGTAGAATAACTATCTGCGATTCCAAACATATTACCTGTTCCCTGCGGTCCGTTCTTTCCACTTCTTAAATATTCATATACCTCTTCTGGTGTAGAATTCAAATACTTCTCCGCTTTCTTTTTCTCGTCTCCTGAAAGATTATCAATATTGGTAATACCATAAATATCTTTTTTAAATCTGGCCAGCGAAGAACCTGATACCGTAAACTTCAGTTTTCCCTTACTGTTTACTGTCATAGGAAGACTGTAGTTTATCGTATCCCCATTCGTTTCAAGCACCTTGATCAACTTGTAGATCACTTCGTTCTTAACATCATTCTCTGTTACTTTCTGACCATTCTTCCCATTCGCATTCGTTCTCTCACGAGCAATTCGGCTTGTCTCGTCCGTATTTTCCAATGTCACCGTATAAGCCAGCTGGTTATAGGCTAACGTTTTTCCATTACAGTCATAAATATTACCTCTTGCACCACTGATTTCTATCGTCTTTTTTATTTTGTAATTAAAGTTTGCTAAATGTTCGTCACCCTGTATAATCTGCAAAACAAAAAGACGATAAATAAGGAGGCAGAATAACACCATCAGCAGTACTCCCACGATTATAATACGATTCGAAAGCAGCTCTATAATCTGTCCTCTTAATTTTGATTTATCTTTTTCCTGCTTTTTCTTGAACTTAAACAAAATCTGCACCCCTCTTTTCGTTCTTTTCCAGCCAATCATTTATCCTTAATAAAATCTGGTAGCATACAAGCCCTACCGCTACGGTATATACCATTTCCGGGAGAATAATATTCTTAAGGTAGTAAATAATCCGCAAATGATTCTGTAAAAGTCCGCAGAGAATATACATAATAAATCCATAAATCAAATCATTCACTCCGATTAAAACGAGAGGAAGAATATTATCATCAGAATAATAAATCCGATTAAAAAATCCATCTACGAAACCGAATACCATATATAAAAAGGCAAATCCACCGATTGTCGAACCGTAAAAAATATCCATCAGCAGACCACAGAAGAAGCCAACAATCATTCCTGGTTTCTGTCCGCGCATTACCGCTACTGAGGAAATAAGAATAAGTAAAATATTTGGCGTGATTCCTGCTAACTTAATCAACTCAAACACAGATGTCTGTAATATAAAACAAATAAATACCAGCACTGCTGTCACAATTCCTCGTTTCATAATAAATCCCTTCTTACACAAATGGCGGAAAGAGAAATATCTGTACGATACTCTTATTTCCGCCTGATTTATCCTTTAATCTGCACTGTCGCTGTCTGCGGGAACTTCTTTTAACTGTGTGATGACCAACACATCCTCGATATGCTGAAAATCCACAAATGGAGTTACCTTAGCAGACTTTGTAAGATTGGAGGAGTCTGTGGAAATCTTGCTTACTGTTCCGATTTTGATTCCCTCTAAGTACTTAGAACTGATATGTGACGTAATCAGCTCCTCTCCCTCTTTCATATCTGCATCTTTACTAATATAGGTCACATCAATTGTGCCATCTTTTTGCACAGACTCGCTGTTTCCCTGTACAACACAGGTGTCTCCTGCCTGTGAAGACTTTGCACTGACACTACTGCTATCATTAATGATAGAACATACTTTAGCATAGGTACGGCCAGTCTCTGTCACAATTCCTACCAGCCCGCCATCCGCTATAACGTTCATATTCACCTTAATTCCATCTTTGGAACCTTTATTAATAACAAATGTGTTATACCAGTTGCCGCTTCCTTTACTGATGACTCTTGCGCCAACCTTCTTGTACTGAGAATATGCCTTGTCTATCTTCAAGAGCTTCTGCAGATTATTTAATTCTTTTTCGTTGGTACTTAAAGTTTCGTTTTCCTGTGTTAACTCTCTGACTTTTTCATTAAGCTTTGCATTCTCTTTTTTTAGTTCTTTCATACTCTTAAAAGAGCCAGCATGATCGCCTACCCATACACCAAAAGAGTTAATTCCGTCCTGCATTGGGATTACTACTGTTTCTGCAACCGCAGAGAGAGGTTTCACTGCATCTTTTAATACTGCACTGACTGACAGAAGCAATATGCAGATGATTGTCAGAAAGACAAGCATCGTTTTGGGTGAAAACTCAAAATTATGACGATTTTTCATAGTACCACTCCCTGATTAGTGAAAATCAGAATCCTGTAAATTATGAGCCAGTCTTTCATAATCCGGATTTTCCATGATCATTCCAAGTCCTTTTACTACAGTAAGTTCTGGCTCTTCCATCTTCATAATAGAAAGACCTGTCTCCTGCTGAATAAGAAGATCAAGATTCTTGATATGTGTAGAACCACCAGTCATACATACACCATCATGCATGATATCCATAGATAATTCTGGCGGAGTTTTCTCTAAAATAAACTTGATTGCATCAATGATAGAAGAAAGGCTTTCTGACATTGCCTCAAAAATCAGATGATTTGTAACAGTTACCTTATTAGGAAGTCCCGTAATAAGATTACGTCCCATTACATCATAGGTAATCTCCTCATCCTCTTTGATACCGCTGGCAAGCTGCATTTTCAGTCTCTCTGCACTCTTCATACCAATCACAAGATTATGCTTTTTCTTTACAGTCTGCTGGATTGCCTCATCAAACTTTGTTCCACCAATTTTTAAGAGACGGCTCTGCACGATTCCTCCAAGACTGATCAGACTGATTTCTGTTGTATCTGCTCCAATATTAACAATAAGACGGCCGGTTGCATCCATTACGTCAAGTCCTGCACCAAGTGCATCTGCGATTGGCTTCTCCACAATACGAATCTTCTTTGTCTTTAAAGAAGAACTTGCGATCAGGTCATAGAATGCACGTTTCTCTACTTCTGTAATATCAGATGGTACTGCGATATAAAACTCTGCGTTACCGCCGGCAGCAAGACCTTCTGCAAACTTTTTGCCATGCATTCCTTTAAAATAAAGCTGGATCATCGTCTGCATCGCTGTAAAATCAGCAATAACACCGTTGATGATCGGCTGTTTTACTTCAATGTTCTTCGGTGCTTTCTCATACATAGAATATGCTTCATCACCTAATGCTAATGGTTCTTTTTTCTTCACCATAGCGATCATGTTCTTCTGATGTAAAATTACTCCTGCAGCTTTCTGGTAAATTTTGATGGAATTCGTTCCCATATCAATTCCATATATTTTTTCAGACATTGGTATGTCTCCTTTCGTTAGCATTTATACATGAAACAAATGCGGCATTACCGCATTTGTTTCTACTCTTTGTCAGCGTACTTTTAAAATCCTTTATACCTGATTTTAAAAGTACATTTATCCTCACATCATCTGTTGTTCTCTTAAGCTGGTATAACACTTATCCCCTATAATGATATGATCAGAAAGCGGAATCCCCAGGAGTTCTCCCGCCTCTTTTATCTGTTTTGTAATCACAAGATCTTCTCTGCTTGGTTCTGGACATCCCGACGGATGATTATGAATCAAAATCATGTAAACTGCCTCATACCGAAGCGCCTCCACAAAAATGGTCCGAACCGGAACCCAGGAACTGTTCGCTGTTCCTTTCGACAGTAAAATCTCTTTCATCAGCCTGTGCCGTCCATCCAAAAGAAGAAGCATTACCTTTTCAACACAAAGATGCCGCATCTCTTCCATATAATAGGCCGCAATATACTCTGGCGAGCTAAAATCACTCTCTTCTTTAATAGAAGCTCTTGCCAGACGTTTCGACAACTCCAGCGCACACAAAATCTCAATTGCCTTGACATTTCCTATTCCCGGAATCGTCTTTAACATCTCCATATCCAGATGATACAAGCCTACCAATCCTTTATAAACAGGATGTCTGTCTAAAAGTGCAAATGCAAGTTCTAATGCCGAGTAGTTCTTCGTTCCACAACGGATAAGTACGGCAAGTAATTCTCCGTCTGTAAGGCTCTCTGCTCCTGCCTTCAAACACTTCTCATATGGACGTTCTGTTTCCGGGCGCTGCTTCATCGTTACTGACTGTCTTTCCATATTGGTCCCTCCTGAATTCTCTCCAGACACGGACATGCTGATTGAAAATATTTTACCATAAAAACAAACTTTTGTATATAGGGTTCAAGGGTAGGTTTCGTTAACTTTCTGTGTCATTTATTAAGATATTTTTAAGTTTTCCTGTCTCATATATTTTTTGCAGAGACATCATAATTCCATATTTGGCATGTTCCCATGTAAGTCCGCCCTGAAAATAAACGGCGTATGGTTCTTTCATCGGACCATCTGCGCTAAGTTCAATCGAGGAACCGGAAACAAAGGCTCCCGCAGCCATAATTACCTGTGCATCATATCCTGGCATATCCCACGGTTCTGGACGAACAAAACTATCTACTGGTGCGGCCGCCTGAATTCCCTCACAGAAAGCTACCATAAGTTCTGGATTATGGAATTCTACTTCCTGAATAATATCATGACGGCTCTCCTTGCTGTCAGGAATTACTTTAAATCCTAACTTTTCATAAATATTTGCCGCAAAAACCGCACCCTTTAACGCGCCCTTTACAACTGTTGGTGCTAAGAAAAGTCCCTGTGTAAGTGAAGTTGTAACGCCAAGCGTTGCTCCCACCTCTTTGCCAAGTCCAGGAGAAGTCAGACGGTAAGCTGCCCTGTCGATACATTCTTTTGTTCCACAAAGATAACCGCCGATCGGAGCAAGTCCGCCACCCGGATTCTTAATCAGAGAACCGACAATCAAGTCTGCTCCTACCTGTGATGGTTCCTCAATCTCAACGAACTCTCCATAACAGTTATCTACCATACAGAGTACATCTGGTTTTCTTTCCTTAATAAAATGAATCAGCTCTCCAATTCTTTTTACAGAAAGAGTCGGGCGGGAGGCATAGCCTTTGGAACGCTGAATAGTAACAAGCTTTGTTTTTTCATTTAATGCCTTCTCAATACCATCCCAGTCAAACTCACCATCTGGCAGCAAATCTACCTGACGGTAACTGATGCCATATTCTGCAAGAGAGCCATTGGACGGACGAATCCCTATAACTTCTTCCAACGTATCATATGGCTTGCCTACAGGGGATAACAGTTCATCTCCTGGTCTAAGCTGGCTCATTAATGCAAGCGCAAGCGCATGTGTTCCACAGGTAATCTGTGGTCTTACCAATGCATCTTCTGTTCCAAATACATCAGCATAAATCTTCTCTAATGTCTCTCTTCCAATATCATTATATCCATAGCCAGTTGTCGGTGCAAAGCAAGCCTCACTTAAATGATTTTTCTGCATCGCACGGAGCACCTTCATCTGATTACATTCTGCAGTTTTATCTATAGATAAAAAGCGGTCTTTTAATTCTTCCTCTACTTTCATGCAAAAGTCGTAGACCGGCTTTGCGATTCCCATCTGTGCATAATACTCTTCCAGTATCTTATCTCTTTGTTCCATTACAGATTCCTTTCTCTTTTATTATATTTAAAACAGAATCAAGCAGGTTCTTTTCCTGTTCATATTCCTTTTTATTCAGCCAGACAACTTCTTTTTCCCGTCGAAACCAGGTAAGCTGTCTTTTTGCAAAACGTCTTGTATCTCTTTTGACTTTATCGACAGTCTCCTCTAAAGACATCTCCCCATCAAAATAATCAAAAAACTCTTTATAGCCAAGTCCCTGCATGGATACAAGATCCTTTGTGTATCCTTCTTCTATCAATCCTTTTACTTCCTCAAGAAGCCCGTCCTCCATCATCAGATCGACACGTCTGTTGATGCGGTCATACAGCACTTCTCTATCGTGATATAATACAAAATATGCAAAATTATAAGGGGAGTCTTTCTGCCTTTGTTCCTTATTATGCTCCGATAACTTATGTCCGGTCTCTTTATGGTATTCGAGTGCCCGGATTACTCTTTTTACATTATTAAAATGTACAATCTGTGCATATTCCGGGTCAACTTCCTTAAGAATTTCGTAAAGATATTCTTTTCCTTTTTCTTTCGCAAGCTGTTCTAATTCCTTTCGGTAACTCTCCTTTTCTTCATGCTCTGAAAAGTCAATATCATAAAGCAACGCCTGAATGTAAAATCCAGTTCCCCCGACAATAATCGGGATATGACCTGCAGCATAAATCTTCTCCATCGCAGCTTTCGCTCTTTCTACAAAAACAACGACGTTGAATTCTTCTGATGGATCAAATTCATCTACCAGATAATGCGGCACTCCGTCCATTTCTTCCGGACGAATCTTTGCTGTACCGATATCCATCTTTTTATACACCTGCATGGAATCTGCACTGATAATCTCTCCGCCAATACTTTTTGCCAGACCAATAGAAAGCTTTGTCTTTCCGGCGGCTGTCGGTCCGGTTAATATAATAAGAGATTTTTTCTGTTCCACAACCATCCCCCTCTACTGTACTCGCTTAAACTTTTTTTCTAATTCATACTTTGTCATAGAAATAATCGTTGGACGGCCATGTGGACACTGATATGGATTATCGAGCTTCATAAGCTGATCCATCAGTGCATCCATTTCCTGATAAGACATGGCTGTATTGCCCTTTACGGCTGCCTTGCAAGCCATCGTTGCCAATCTGTCTGTGATCATTTCTAAATTCATCTTACCACTGTTTTCCTCAATCTGGTCAAAAATTTCGATAAACAGCTCCTGCGGGTCAATTCCGAGCAGATTCGCCGGAACCCCACGAATACAATACTCGTTTCCGCCGAATTCTTCAATAAGAAATCCAAGTTTTTTGAAAGATTCTTCACAAATCTTAAACTTCTGCTGTTCTTTTATGCTAAAAGTAAGAATGACCGGAGGGGCAACCATCTGCTGGACAATTGTATTATTTTCCAAATCTTTCTTTAACTTCTCATACATTACCTTTTCATGTGCCGCATGCTGATCTACAAAAAACAGCTTCTCATCAAATTCTACCAGCCAGTAGGTGCGGAACACCTGCCCGATGATACGGTGCTTTGGACGGGCTTCTTCGGAAAGGAGCGGAACATCGGCGAAGCTCATTTGGGTGCCTTTTCCGTAAGTATCTGCTTCTTTCAGGAGTTCTTTCTGTCCACTTGGCTTTTTATCCTGTTTTATTTGTCTGTCATCACTTTCCGAATATTCTTCGGCTTTTGCAGTACTTTCATCCATTGATTTTGGAATCACATCATCAATCTCTTTTTTGATTGCGTTGTTCTCTCCGACATGCAGTCGGGCAATTCTTTCTTCTATCGAACTTCTTCGATTTGAAATTTCTGTTGCATTTTCTGAATTTTCACCGTGTACCCCTGAATAACTATCGACACTTCCAGACATATTTCCCGTAGTGTTTTGGGCAGGATTTTGAATAGGATTTTGTGCATTATTCCCGTCATTGCCCTGGACAGAATCTCGCACATTATTTTCCATACTATTTTTTGCTAAAACAGATACCCTTTGCTCTGCAGCATCTCCCTGCTCTTTTCTCTTCTCAATCTCTCGAATCTTTTCTTGAGAGAGAGAGGAAAAACGCTCTTCAATCGCCCGTCTCTTTCTTTCAAATGGCTCTGGAATCTTCTTTACGCTTTCTTTTCCTTTCTTATCATTACCGATCCCTACTTTGGGAATCAGTTCTTTTTTTACAAAGCTGCTTCGAACTGCACTCATCACAGAGGAATACAGTTCTTCCGCATTTCGAAAACGCATCTCCATCTTTGCCGGGTGAACATTGGCATCAAAACAATGCGGGTCCATCGAAATCATTAAAGCTGTAAACGGGAACTTATGCACCATTGCATGTCCTTTATAACCTTCCTCAATCGCCTTGCTGATGATATTATTTTTCAGATAACGGCCGTTTACAAAATAATTCTCATAATTTCGATTTCCTCGGGAAATAACCGGCTTTCCGATATAACCGTCTACCAGAATTCCGTTTTCATTTCCCTTTACAGGAAGAAGATTCATCGCCACATCTCTTCCGAAAATATTGTAGATCACATCTTTTAGATTTCCGTTACCGGAAGTAGATATTTTATTTTTATTATCACAGATAAACTTAAAAGAAATATCTGGATGGCTCAAGGCAAGACGCTGGATAAAGGATTCTACATAACCTGCCTCGGTCATTTTTGATTTTAAGAACTTTCTTCTTGCCGGTGTGTTAAAGAAAAGATTACGGATGATAAAAGTGGTTCCTTCAGGACATCCAATTTCATCATAGCTCTTTTCTTCTCCACCCTCTATCACATAGCGGATACCAGAAATTCCTTCATCTGTTTTCGTTACCAGTTCTACTTTGGCAACCGATGCGATACTCGACAAAGCTTCGCCTCGAAAACCAAGAGACACAACGGTCTCTAAATCACTCGCAGAACGGATCTTGCTGGTCGCATGCGGAAGAAAAGCCTTTCGAACCTGTTCTTTCTCAATGCCGCAGCCGTTATCTGTAATTCGTATAAAATCAATACCGCCGCCTTTGATTTCTACGGTAACTGCTGTAGAGTTGGCATCTACAGCATTTTCCACAAGCTCTTTTACAATAGAGGACGGTCGTTCAACAACTTCTCCGGCAGCAATCTGATTAATCGTACTCTGGTCAAGAACTCTTATCTCTGGCATAATTTCTCCCTTCTGACATTTTTATCTTTTCTCTATTATTCCATCACTTTTTATTTTTATGATCTCAATGCATTCATTATTATAGATATATCACTATGTTTGTATTAAGGAATAAACATACTATGTAACAGTCAATTTACTTACACTTCTTCTGCAACTCGTAAAGCTGATTCATTGCTTCCATCGGTGTCATATTACTGATATCTAACTTCTTCAATGTTTCTTCTACTTCACTTTTCTTTGGCTGTTCCGCAACCATTCCCATCGTATCAAACAGGGAAATCTGTACTGGTTCTACCTCTTCTATATGTTTCTTTCCAATATTTTTTGTATTCGCTGTAATATCAGACTCTTCTAGTTCTGCTGCGATTTCCTTTGCTCTTTCTATAACAACTTCTGGAACGCCTGCAAGCTTGGCAACCTGAATACCATAACTCTTATCAGCACTTCCCTTAATAATCTTACGCAGGAAAATAATCGTATCACCTTTTTCCTGTACGGCAATGCAGTAATTATTAACACCTGGAAGCTTACCTTCTAATTCAGTAAGTTCATGATAGTGAGTCGCAAATAGTGTTTTCGCACCAGATAGTGAAGAACCAGCTATGTACTCTACCACTGCCCACGCAATAGAAAGTCCATCAAAAGTACTTGTTCCTCGTCCGATTTCATCAAGAATCAGGAGACTGTCCTTTGTCGCATGACGCAAAATATTGGCAACCTCACTCATTTCCACCATAAAGGTACTCTGCCCAGACGCTAAGTCATCAGAGGCACCTACTCTTGTGAAAATACGGTCCACGAGACCAATGTTAGCAGACTTTGCCGGAACAAAAGAACCAATCTGTGCCATCAGTACGATAAGCGCAGTCTGTCTCATATAGGTAGACTTTCCTGCCATATTCGGTCCGGTAATAATATCCACACGATTCTTTTTATGGTCAAGCAGCGTATCATTGGCCACAAAAAGTTCCCCAGACATCATTTTTTCTACAACTGGATGGCGGCCATCTTTAATGTCGATAACGCCTCTCTGATTCAGCGTTGGTCTTACATACTGGTTTGTCTCTGCGACAAGCGCAAGAGAAGCAAACACGTCTGTCCATGCAATCACACTTGCTGTCTTCTGGATTCGCTCCATCTCAGCAGCAAGTTTTTCACGGATTGCCACATAAGTCTCATATTCTAAAGCGTACAACCTATCTTCCGCTCCAAGAATCGTTCTTGCAAGTTCGGACAGTTCTTCTGTTGTATAACGTTCTGCATTGGCAAGTGTCTGACGGCGAATATAGTAATCTGGCACTAAATCTTTATAAGAATTGGTTACCTCTATATAATAGCCAAACACTTTATTATAACGCACACGGAGATTTTTAATTCCTGTCTTTTCACGCTCTCGTTCTTCTAACTCGGCAAGCCAGGTTTTTCCATCGGTCTTTGCCTTCTTCAAATGATCAATTTCCTCATCAAATCCTTCTTTGATGATGCCGCCTTCCTTGATTGGGATTGGCGGGTCTTCCTCAATTGATGCCTCCAGTAACTCATGAAGATCTTCTAATGTATCCAAATCCCCGGCCATTTTAGCAAGAACCCCTTTACTGAACTGTGCAAGAATATCCTTGATATATGGCAGATACTGAATTGATGTCTTAAAAGAAATCAAGTCTCTTGGGTTCGCACTGCGATAACTTACTTTCATTGTAAGACGCTCTAGATCATAGATAGAATTCATGTACTCACGAAGTTCTTCACGCGCCATAAGATTATCTTTTAACATTTCCACCGCATCCAGTCTGTCCTGAATCGCTGTTTTATGAATCAGTGGCTGTTCGATCATCTTACGGAGCATTCTCGCTCCCATCGCTGTTTTTGTCTTATCAAGCACCCACAAAAGACTTCCTTTTTTTCCTTTTTCTCTCAACGTCTCACAAAGCTCTAAGTTTCTTCTCGTAGAACTATCGATCACCATATAATTTTCTGTGGAATACACTTTTAATTCCATTAAATGTGAAAGAGAATTCTTCTGAGTTTCATGAAGATACTGTAATAACGCACCACTTGCAATCACACCAAACGGATAATCCGTAAGACCGATTCCTTCTAAATTCGCAAGATTATACTGTTCTTTAATTAACATTTCACAATTATCTTTTTCAAAATAATAACTTGCAACCGGAGAAATAACTGCGCCGACCTTATCCTTGATAAAGTCAAAGTCCATGCCGCAGATACAAAATGCATCATTGCAGATAATCTCTGATGGCTGGAACTTATTCATCTCATCAAAAAGTGCGTCCTGATGTTCAACCTGCGTTGTTCGAAATTCACCGGTAGACAAATCACACACACCGATTCCGAACAGGTCATCTTCACAGAACACACTCATAATGAAATTATTTTTTGACTCATCAAGGCTCTGGGTCATAACATTGGTTCCCGGTGTAACTACACGGATAACATCCCTCTTTACAATTCCTTTGGCAGCCTTTGGATCCTCCACCTGCTCACAGATGGCAACACGAAATCCTTTCTCTACTAACTTATTAATATATGGTTCACAGGAATGGAAAGGCACCCCGCACATAGGCGCCTTTTCTTCCTGGCCACAATTTTTCCCAGTAAGAGTGATCTCTAACTCTCTTGACGCGGTAAGCGCATCCTCATAAAACATTTCATAGAAATCTCCCAGACGGTAAAACAAAATACAATCTTTATATTTATTCTTTATCTGGAAATACTGTTCCATCATCGGAGTCAGTTTAGCCATTGACGCTCAACCTCCCCAGATAATAGAATCCTTTGGATTCCTCTAATACAACAGGAACAATCTTTCCAATTAAAGAAGCATCTCCCTTAAAATGTACGACACTGTTATTAGATAATCTTCCGGTAACCATTGTGTCGTCTTTCTCATCAATTTCTTCTACCAACACCAGTTCTGTATTACCAGTAAGCTTACCATTCTGCTCTTTTGCCGCCTCATTTACTACTTTTAATAAGCGGTCAAATCTTTCATGTACCACATCGTCTGGCACCTGGTCTAGCATTTTTGCCGCCGGAGTTCCAGAACGTTTAGAATAAATAAAGGTAAATGCACTATCGTATTTTGCCTTTCTCACGACATCAAGTGTCTCCTGAAAATCTTCCTCTGTTTCTCCCGGAAAACCTACGATAATATCTGTTGTGATCGCAATATCAGGCACAGCGGTACGAATCTTATCTACCAGCTCAAGATAATGCTCTTTTGTATATTTTCTATTCATTAATTTCAAAATACGACTGCTTCCTGACTGTACTGGCAAATGAAGATGCTTACAAATCTTCTTGGAATGTGCCATTACCTCAATAAGCTCATCGGACAAATCCTTTGGATGAGAAGTCATAAAACGAATTCTCTCGATTCCCTCTACTTCTTCTACCATTGTAAGAAGCTTTGCAAAACTGATTGGATTCTCCAAGTTCTTACCATAGGAGTTTACATTCTGTCCAAGAAGCATGACTTCCACAACACCCTCGGCTGCTAACTTCTTAACCTCTGCTACAATATCTTCCGGCTTTCTGCTTCTCTCTCTTCCTCTTACATAAGGAACGATACAGTAGCTGCAGAAGTTATTACAGCCAAACATAATATTTACGCCAGCCTTAAATCCAAACTTACGGTCACTTGGCAGGTCCTCAATAATCTGGTCTGTCTTCTCCCAGACATCAAATACTCTCTTTCTTCCAGAAAGGCATTCATATAAAAGCTCTGCCAGCTTAAAAATATTGTGAGTTCCAAAAACCACATCGACAAACTTGAATGTTGTCTTTACCTTTTCCTGTTCCTCCGGCTCCTGCATCATACAGCCACACATGGCAATAACCATCTCTGGATTCTTCTTTTTATAATTCTTTAAAGCACCAAGTCTTCCATAAACACGAACATTCGCATTCTCACGAACTGTACAAGTATTATAGTAGACAAAGTCAGCCTTTTCTGTGTCCGCTTTCACATAACCGATATCCTCAAGAATACCATTTAACTTCTCAGAATCCTTAAAATTCATCTGGCATCCAAAAGTCTGATCATAGAATGTCAGCTTACGTCCAATCTCTAATTCTCTTTCCTTTATAATCTCTCTACACTTTGCAATAAAATACCGCTGTCTCTCCGGTTCCTGTTCCGGTGCAGGCGCGGTCGTATCAATTAATTCATAGTTTATATTCGTCATTATAATTATTTAACCTCCAAGTGTGTAAAATCAACTTTTTACGCAGATAGAGATATTATAGGATAACTTTTTTTATTTTTCAAGAAAAAAGTACTTGATTTTTATTTTTGTCTGTGCTATATTAGACAAGTCGCAACGATATGGTCGATTGGTCAAGCGGCTAAGACGTCGCCCTCTCACGGCGAAAACAGGGGTTCGATTCCCCTATCGACTATTTATTTTTTAAAACAAAATAAAAAAGTACTTGATTTTCACTTTAACTTGTGATATAGTAGTCAAGTCGTAACGACATGGTCGATTGGTCAAGCGGCTAAGACGTCGCCCTCTCACGGCGAAAACAGGGGTTCGATTCCCCTATCGACTATTTATTTTAAAAGGTTTGTCTGTTTAGGCAAACCTTTTTTGTTTCATAAAAGAAATGTCTGTTTTTGTTGGATGGAATGTTTTTATTTACAAAGCATACATTTTTCTGTTAACATTTTTATTTTTTTCATAAAGGAGGTACTTCTATGGCTTTTTTTGACACCTTAAAACAGAACCTTATGACTGCCAGCCAGGTTACAATGGATAAAGCAAAAAATACCGCTGAGATTTTAAAATTAAAAGACCAGATTCGCCAGGATAAACGAGAGATTCGTTCTGCTACTTATAAAATCGGGGAGATTTATCGGGAGCTTCACTTCGAAAACTATGAAGAGGCTTATGAGGATTGCTTTCAGAGGATTGAGCGTTTAGAACAGGCGATTGAGTGGAAGGAAGATGCGCTGAAGAATTTGAAACAAGAGGATTAATTGCTCTCTAGATTTTAAAAAAAACAGACGGAAATAAAAAATAGATATATAGTATCTGTTCCATATCACTGCACGAATAATGCTTACCCGCATTATTCGCTTGCTCCAAAGTCACAGATACTATATATCTATTTTTTTATTTCCTGTCTTTGATAAATTGGAGAGGTTATTCAAATTTTAGGTTACTACTTATACTTTTAAACGCCTGTCCTTGGCTACTTCTCTCCTTCTATGCTTAACAAGAAATCTATTACTCCGTTCCTACTATTTTTAAACTGTCGCCCTCCGATAATGTAAAAATGCCCGTACATCGACAGAATTCTACAAACATGAAAAATAGGTGATTTTGTTTCTCTTTCGTAGAATTAATGAAGGAGATATGGTAAAATATTTGTAAACTTTGGCTGGTCAACAGAAAGCGGGGAAATAAGTTAGAAAAGAAGAGGTAATTCGGGCGATGGATTAAAATAGAGACATATTGGAATGTAAATAAGCCAAGAAGAAGTACCCAGAATGGTATGAAAAGAGATTAAAATAGAGACATATTGGAATGTAAATTGTCGTGTAGAAATTCTTTTTGTGTCTGTTGATGCCATTAAAATAGAGACATATTGGAATGTAAATCGGAAATATACACACAGTTTTATCTTTCCTAATTCCATTAAAATAGAGACATATTGGAATGTAAATGCCAAAGGTGTATGTTTTTCCCGTCGCCGTGTCGGCATTAAAATAGAGACATATTGGAATGTAAATGAAGAACCAGAACAGAAGCCGAAAAAGAAAAGCTTCATTAAAATAGAGACGTATTGGAATGTAAATTATAATTTGACATAGCTTTAAGCTGCATATTGTAGATTAAAATAGAGACATATTGGAATGTAAATAGAGAATTGTTACATAAATATAATTTGATGTCCAAATTAAAATGGAGACATATTGGAATGTAAATACAAATTGGATCTGCCTCACTCTGCCGCCTTTTGTATTAAAATAGAGACATATTGGAATGTAAATAAGGTAAAAAAGATATAGCAATCAAATATGGTAACTATTAAAATAGAAACATACTGGAACATAATATTTATTTTCCATCCCGTCAAAGACAGAAAACTAATTTATTACAATACAAAGGATTTTCACTTATGAAAGAAAGACTCATTTTTCACGTTGACGTAAATAGTGCCTATTTAAGCTGGGAGGCTGTCCACCAGCTTAAAAATGGTGCTTCTACAGATATCCGAACAATCCCATCGATCATCGGTGGCGATACTTCTTTGCGCAAAGGAGTTGTTCTTGCCAAGTCGCTTCCTGCTAAACGTTTTGGTATTCATACGGGAGAACCGGTTACCGATGCTCTGACGAAATGTCCTACTTTACAAAGTTTTCAACCGAATTTCCCTCTTTATCACAAATATTCCAAAGCTTTCATCACTATTTTAAAGAAATATGCTCCTGTGGTAGAACAGGTTTCTATTGATGAAGCTTACCTTGATATGAGCGGACTTCACTACTTCTACTCTACTCCGCTTGAAGCTGCCGAAAAGATTCAAACCGATATTAGGGAAACTTTAGATTTTACCGTAAATATCGGCATTTCTTCAAATAAACTTCTTGCAAAAATGGCTTCTGATTTTGAAAAACCAGACAAAATCCACACTTTGTTTCCATCTGAAATAGAAAAAAAAATGTGGCATCTTCCTGTCCGCACTCTCTTTTTTACCGGAAGAGCTGCCGCACAAAAGTTAAATCAGCTCGGGATCTATACTATTGGTGACATTGCCAAAAGCAACCCTGACTTTTTAAAGGCACACTTAAATTCTCAAGGAGTTACTTTGTGGAACTATGCAAACGGCAGAGACAATTCTCCTGTTAAAGAATCTCCTGATGCTCCAAAAGGCTATGGGAATTCCACTACTTTAAGCAAAGACCTCACTTCGCTTTCTGAGGCGAAACCTGTCTTATTAGAACTCTGCGAAACCGTCACTAAGCGACTTCGTGAAGATCAGGTTTACGCACAAGTTATTGAAATAGAACTCAAGGACAGCCATTTTCGCAGGAAATCCCACCAGACAGTCCTTGATTACTCTACAAATACTACTGACGACTTTTATCAAATCAGTGTAAAACTTTTTAAAGAACTCTGGGATGGCACCCCAATCCGGCTTCTTGGAGTACGAGGCGGCAAACTCACCCTCGACAAAATCGAACAGATACAACTTTTCACTGAAACTGCCTCCTCACATGAAAAACGAAAAAAAATGTCAAAGCTCGATGCAGCATTGGATTCCATACAAAAGAAACATGGGAAAAATTCAATAATGAGGGCGAGCAAATTGTGATTTGCCGCAGGCAAGGGAGACGCTCCCAAAGAGAGACAATACGCTATATTTGTGACTTTAGTCGCTGCAGGTTGAATGTTCGCTTATGCGCTCGCATCCACCCTTTGCTCCGAGGCCACAAATATAGCGTATTGTCTGTCTTTGGCTGTTGGAGCAAAATCAGAATTAATGTTGGAGAATTTGGGGATTCATCAGAGCAAGTTCAAGTTGCGGATGAGCAGCTTGGACGCAGTGAAACGAAGCATTTTTATAGATTACAGGAGATGCAGGTTCGTCTGTTTATTTCTCCAACCCTACAAATCAGATTTTTTCTCTTTTTGTTGTTAAAACAACGGTTTTTTCTTCTCATCTATATTACAATAACACAGAACCAAGAAATCCAGACTGTCACAAAGCTTTCCACATAACTGTGACAGTATTTTTATCTCACATAAATTCAAAAAACAAAGGAGAACTAACGATGATTCGAAGAATTATACACATTAACGAAGAAAAATGTAACGGCTGCGGTGCCTGTGCCGATGCCTGCCATGAAAGCGCAATTGGAATGGTAAACGGAAAGGCAAAGCTTTTGCGTGACGATTACTGTGACGGACTTGGTGACTGTCTGCCGGCCTGTCCTACTGGAGCAATCACTTTCGAAGAACGTGAAGCTGCCGCTTATGATGAAGCTGCAGTAATGGCAAATAAACAGAAAAAAGAGACTTCTGCCATTAATACTGCACAGTCTGTACCACAATCTAACGAAGCGAAAAAAGCACACACAGCTCACGGTTGTCCAGGCCAGCGTATCGCACAGTTTAACCGCCAGAACACAGCAGATTCTGCCTCTGATAATGAAACTACTTCTACACCTGCTGCAATCACCTCTCAGCTTAGCCAGTGGCCAGTGCAGATTAAATTAGCTCCAGTTACTGCTCCATATTTTAACGGTGCAAAATTGTTAATTGCTGCTGACTGTACCGCATATGCTTATGCTAACTTTCATCAGGATTTTATCAAAGGAAAAATCACTTTGGTAGGCTGTCCAAAACTCGATGCTGTTGACTATAGTGAAAAACTTACAGAAATTATCGCTGCTAACGATATTAAAAGTGTTACTATCGTCCGTATGGAAGTTCCTTGCTGCGGTGGATTGGAACATGCCGCTGTGACTGCTTTGAAAAACAGTGGAAAGTTTATTCCATGGCAGGTGGTAACAATTTCTATTGACGGCAAGATTTTAGAATAAATAGAATTTCCCTCCCCAGCCAAAACACAGCCCTCTTTTGATAAATAAAGCATATTTGTGGCCTCGGAGCAAAGGTTGGATGCGAGCGCTTTTACGCGAACATTCAACCTGCAGCGACTAAAGTCACAAATATGCTTTATTTATCAAAAGAGGGCGTCTCCCTTGCCTGCGGCAAATTCCTATTTAAAGCTCATGAAATATCGGTTGCATCTTCTCAAATGTACAAAACTGTGTATACCCCAGTTTGCGAAGTTCCTCCTTCGCCCAATCAATATACGCCCCAAGATGCTCTTTCTTATGGCTGTCACTTCCAATTGTAATAATTGTACCGCCAAGTTCTTTATAAAGCTTTAATATATCTCTTGATGGCGTCATATCCGAAAGACCATATCTATGATTTGAAGTATTTACTTCAATTCCCTTTCCATCTGCGATAACCGTCTTTAAAATTTCTGTGAGAAGTGGTTTTAATTTTTCAAATGGATACACACCGTAACTATCATAACGCACAATCAAATCCATATGTCCTAACACACTATAGTTGTGATAATTCTGTACAACGGAAAGTAGTTCTTTATAGTAGCCCTCGTTGTACTCCTGCTGTGTGCGTCCACTTTGGTATTCATTTGTCCAAAATTCCTGGTCTCCTGCCTGATGAATGGACAAAATGATGAAGTCAAATGGATAACTGCGAAATAACTTCTCATACTCTGGAATAGTATGTGTCTGCACGCCAAATTCCATCCCAGCTTTTACTGCGATTTTGTCTTTATATTTTTCCCTCAGTTTTTCTATCATTGAAAAATATTTTCCATAATCGACATTGGTAAGAGCAACCTGCTCTGGCTCTCCCTCGTCTCCCGGACGATATTTAATTCCTCTTGGGTCATCCCAGTCGCGGTATGGACCATAGTCTACGTGGTCGGTAAAACATATATCCTTGATACCTAATGAGATGGCATCTTTTACTACTTCCTCCATCGGGTAAATGGAGTCATTGCTGAATTCTGTATGTACATGGTAATCTGCTAACATATTTCTCCTTTATCCAATCGCTTTTCTCATATCCCTTATCTCTTTTTGGATTTCCTGATATCTTCGCTGTCTTTTCGCAATATTTCCCCTCTCTTTTCCTGAAAGTTCTTCTGATTCTATCTCTTTTATGGACTGTTTCAGCTCTGCTGCTATACTTTCTTTTTTGGTGATTTCTTTTTCGAGGTATTCTTTTAATACTGGATTTTTCGTTTCAATCAGATATTTTCCATACTGTTCATAAATACTTTCCATATCTTTCTCTGAAACTGCCTGATTCACTGGTATTTCTGATATCTCTTTTATATATTCGTGAATGGAAGGCTCCTGGTGTTTCAGGCGTTGTGGCTGTGTCCACGCTGGTTCCGCTTTAATGATTACATAGTATTTGCCATCTTCTTTTAAGAACCATTCTTTTTCAATCTGATAGTGATATTCTTTTAAGAGCCGGCGGATCTTGAACCATTCGGATTGTGGCTGCAAAATAAATTCTTTTCCCTCTATTAAAAATTCTGGTTTGGCTTTTAATATTTTACAGATTAAATCTCCGCCCATGCCTGCGATGATTACGGTATCTGTTTCTCCTGGCTCTAATGGTGCAAGTCCATTTCCGAGACGGGTAGCTATTTTCCCGCCAAGTTTTTCTTCCCTGATATGTTCCTGTGCTTTTTCGAGTGGGCCTTTATTCACATCCATTGCAATACCGGCTGGTGAAAGATTATTTTTCACCAGATAAATCGGGACATATCCATGGTCAGTTCCAACATCTGCCACACGATTTCCCTTTGTTACTGCTTCTGCCACTGTTTTTAATCGTATTGAAAGTTCCATTTACTTCTGTAATTCCTCCTAAATTATACTATGTACCGGCGAAAATACGACTCATAAAAAATAGCACCCCAAAAAATTTCTCTCCCCACTGATACTGATTTGTTGCTCGCTGCCTACAGATATGGGAGTCATCTCACATCTGATATATACGAACAAATGCTTCTATTGGAGAACCATCACTTGGTCTGCTATTTTTTATTATTCTCTTCCTATATCATTCTTCTAAATGTCATTTCTCCAAAGATTACTCTTCCAAAAAATCTCTTAGTTTCCTGCTTCTTGTCGGATGCCGAAGCTTTCTCAAGGCCTTCGCTTCTATCTGACGAATGCGTTCTCTGGTTACCTGAAATTCTCGTCCGACTTCCTCAAGTGTATGCGGTTTGCCGTCCTCTAAGCCAAAACGGAGTGCAAGTACTTTCTGCTCTCTCTCGGATAAAGTATCCATCACCTTTTCAAGCTGTTCTCGGAGTAATGTATGCGCTGCCTCATCAGCAGGAACAGGAATGTGCTCATCCTGAATAAAGTCTCCAAGATGGCTGTCCTCTTCCTCGCCAATTGGGGTTTCTAAGGAAACAGGTTCCTGTGATATTTTCGAAATCTCAAGCACACGCTCCACAGGCAGGTTCATTGCCTCCGCTATTTCTTCTGGAGTCGGCTCTCTGCCGTATTCCTGCAACAGTCTTCTGCTTGTACGATTCACCCGGTTCATAGTTTCTACCATATGGACTGGAATCCGTATGGTTCTTGCCTGATCAGCAATCGCGCGGGTAATAGATTGACGAATCCACCAGGTAGCATAGGTAGAAAATTTATACCCTTTTCTGTAGTCAAACTTTTCTACCGCTTTGATCAGTCCAAGATTGCCTTCCTGAATCAAATCAAGAAACTGCATCCCCCTGCCGGAATACCGCTTGGCAATACTTACCGTAAGTCGAAGATTGGCTTCAGAAAGCTTCTTTTTTGCCTCCTCATCTCCCTCCTCCATACGTTTGGCCAGCTCTATCTCTTCTTCAGAACTTAATAATGGAATCCTGCCTATTTCTTTTAAATACATACGAACAGGATCTTCGGCATTACCTCTTTCTGTAAATGAGTTCTCCGATTCTTCTGCTGTTTTTTCATAGCCTTTTTCAATTTCTGCAGTTACCTGTACATTTCCAATCCTATCTGGCTTTTGAAAAACATCCATATCGTTTAAAGAATCGATTTCTTCCACATCATCTTCTATATCATCCGCATTAATATCGGGCATAGTCAGTACATCGATTTTTTGCTCTTCCAGATAAGCAATAATACGCTCAAGCTGTGCCTGCGTCAGAGGACTGTTCTGAAAGACATCTCTTATCTCCTGAAGTTCTACCACGTTCTTCTGCTTCTTTGCTCTCTCAAGCAGACAATTCATCTGGCTGCCAAAAATCTGTTCTTTCCTGCCCAAAATACACCCTCCAAATCTTACATACTCCAGGGGTCTGCTTTTTTGATTATACAAAATATAGCAAATCCCAGCGTACATTATTCCTGCTCTTAGTTTTACCAGCTTTATACTCGGTTTATACTAAATTTCTGCATTTTATTTTTCAGGGATAAAAGTTCCTGCCAGCGCATAATATCACTGGTATGAACCATCTCATCCTCAATGCTTGCAAGTTTCACTTTGCGCACTACATCTGAAAGCGCTTTATCTTCATCTTCGGAGGAAAGTCCGTATTTTAAATGTGTATTAAAGATTGCCGCAATTTCTTTTTGTTCTTCTGCATCGGTAAATCGACTTAAAATTGCTGCCGGATTTATTTTCTCTTCTTTATCTAATTGTTCAAAAAGCATAATCGCCACCGAATGGTACAGCGGCTCAATGAAGTCATCGGCCCCGATATACGGCCGGATATATTGATACATATCAGGATGTTCCACAAGCCAGGTAAGAAGAAGTCTCTGTGGCTGGTTTTTCGTATTTTTTTTCTTTTTCTGCCGCCGCTCTTCTGTTTCCGGTGCCGTCTTATACTGCTCATTCACCTGCTCATACTGATAGCCTAATCCATAACGGTTCACAAGATTTTCAAGGTCATTCTTCCTTATCATAAAACGGTTAGCCGCTGATGTAAGATAGGTCTGCCGTTCTAACGGTTCCTCAATCTGTGCTAACTTTTTCGCCACTTCATGAAGAAACTCTGTCCGGCTTTCCGGGTCCTGCTGATTATACTGTCCATAAAGGACAAGCAACTCAAACATTCTTCCAGATTCTGCTTCATCAATCCTCTTCTGGTAGCTTTCTGCCCCCTCTGCCTTAATCAGCTCGTCCGGATCTTTATATGGCTTCATGGATAACACCCGGCCCCTCAGACCATTCTGCCGCAAAATTGGCAGGGCCCGAAGTGCCGCCTTTATTCCAGCTCCGTCACTGTCAAACGACAAAATAACTTCATTCGTGTACCGCTTTAAAAGCATCGCCTGATTCGGTGTAAATGCCGTTCCTAGTGGAGCAACTGTATTGGTAAATCCTGCCTGATGTAACGAGATGACATCCATATAGCCTTCACACAAAATAATCGCATTACTTCGCGATCTCTTTGCATAATTTAATCCATATAGATTTCTTCCCTTATCAAACAAAATAGTCTCTCTGGAATTTAGATACTTTGGTTCTCCATCTCCCATCACACGGCCGCCAAAACCGATTACTCTCTGGTTCATATCCATAATCGGGAAAATAACACGGTTAAAAAACTTATCATAATTTCCCTTTACTGTATCAATATTTACAAGAGAGGATTCCTTCATCTGGTAATCCGTAAATCCCTTTGACCTTAAATACTGATATAAATCATCCCGGTAAATGTCTGCATATCCAAGTCCGAAATGATTAATCGTCTCATCGCTCAGCCCACGATTCTTAAGATAAGAAAGCGCCTGTGTTCCTCTCTCACTCTTTAAAAGATAATGGAAATATACTGCCGCTTCCTTATTCATATCTCTAAGTGTCACTCTGGCATCCGCCTGCTGTCTTTCCTCTGCCGTCTGTTCCCTTTCTGGAAGTTCTACTCCGGCCCTCTGTGCCAGATTTTGCAATGCCTCCACAAAGGAGAGCCGGTTATATTCCATAAGAAATGTATAGACATTTCCGCCCTGTCCGCAGCCAAAGCAATAATACATTTGCTTGTCCCGGCTGACAGAAAATGACGGGCTCTTTTCATTGTGGAACGGGCAAAGCCCTACATAGTTCGAACCTCGCTTTTTTAACGAAACATAAGAGGAAATCACATCGACTATATCATTTTTTTCTCTGACCTCATCAATCAGTTCTTCTTCATATCTCATCTTTTTCCTCTTTATCTAAAACAATTTTGTTCCTGTTAGTTACATTATATGTTGACAATTCAAAATTATTATACAATTTTGTAACTATTCAGAACGAATTCGCATGTTTATCGAAAATCTGCAGGATTCTGAATAGTTCAAGAATGCCCCGGTATTCTTGCTGCGAGATGCGCGTCATGCAATGCATGACATACTTATTCTGTCATTCTACACGTTTTTGAATAGATACAAATTTATTTTGAAAAGTCTACACAATTCCAAATAATTGTGAGCCTACTTATCCTGATTCAAAACCGCAATTGCATCAAGAGATACTTTCATAAGCTCTCTTACTTCTTCCTCCGTAATTCCCATACGTTCTGCGATTTCCGACGGTTTTGCCTCTCTTTCATACTCTTTTGCAAATGCCGTCGCAATATCATTCATTTCATTCACACGGTTTGCCATCTTTACTGCGGAACGAGTGGAAGAATTATATTCTTCTAATGTCTCCTCTAAATGTTTGCGAATCATTTTCTCAGAAAATGCATGGAAATCTTTATCGATATCCGGCTCAAATTCATTCACAGCAACCATCAGCCCAATATTGCTCTCCTGAATTAAGTCACTTAAGAGAAGTCCCCTTCCCTCGTATTCTTTGGCAATCTCTACTGCGCGGGAAAGATTCGCTTCAATCAGCAGGTTTCTTGCCGTATCATCACCGCTGACAAGCTTTCTTGCAATTACTCTTTCCTGTTCCCCAGATAATGAATTCGCTTTTTCCATCTCTTTTAAGTAAAAAGCTACAATCTCTGCATCCATCGGATCTTCTTTATTCGGAATCTCCTCGTCCCCGATTTCTTCCTCAAATCTTTGCACACGATTCGTAATATAAATGTGGTGGGATTCAAAATAATTACATATAAAATCAAGCTGTTTTTCCTCTAACTTCATGTCAGAAAAATAAGAATTGATTTCTTCCATAGATAACTGATTGCCGTTTGTCTCTCCAAGACGTTCTAATTCCTGAATTGCCTGTAAAAATTCTGTCTGACCTGCCATGACTTTACTCCTCCTCTTTTGCGGTCTTTTTTTGTTTTTTCTTTTCCTGTGATTTCTCATCCGCTGGAAATACGATATGAAGCTGTCTTCTCGCCTCATCTAAAACTTTCATGGTCTCTAAAGTAATCTCTCGTGATTTCTCCCATCCCATGCCCGTTTTTATCATTTTAATAAATTCCTGTGTCTCATAATTTAAAATATTATCAGACTGTTCAAAATGAATGGACTGTACCACTCCTTTTCTCACGATGCGTAAATCTTTGATATTCTCAATTTCCTGCACAAGCATGGAAGCATCTTCTCCCTGAATCTGACTTGGCATCGCTGAATCTGTAATCTTAGAGTAAATGGCCTCTCCAATCATATCCGGATATTCCATAAGAATTGTTCCTGCCCCATCCACACCATTGGAAAGCTTGATTCCTGATGCCTTGATGGAAACTGGTGCACCGAAAAGCCGAATCATGCAGGCCACCACATACACACCGATATCCATTAATGCTCCATTTGATAATTCCGGTTTAAATGCATTCTCAATAATTCCTCTCTTATAATTATCATAACGGGAAGAATACTGACAATACTGTAAGGTTGCTCTTCGAATCTTACCAAGCGATTCCATATACGGAAGCATCTTCTCAAAGCTTGGCGCATAAATAGAACGCATTCCCTCTAAAAGTATCAGATTCTGCTTCTCAGCTTCCGAAAACATTTCCTCCGCTTCTTTTAAATTCGAAGCCATCGGTTTCTCACACAAAACATGCTTGCCTGCTTTTAGCAATGTCATAACCTGGTCGTGATGACAGCAGTTCGGGCTTGCCACATAAACCGCATCAATACAGTCACTGTTTGCAAATGCCTCTAAATCATCAAAATATTGCAGCCTGCCTTTCTGAAAACCAAACTCTCTCGCTCTCTCTAATGTTCTTGAATACACCGCTGTAAGTTCAAAATCTTTTCCATAGCGGTTTGCCTGCCAGAACTTCTGTGCAATCTTCCCTGTTCCAATCATTCCAAATCGAATCATTTTTGTTTCCTTTCCTTCTCCTCCTGTCCGTCCTTTTAAACAGTCATACCAGGTAAGATTATCCGGGTTTTCTCCCTGTTTTCTAAGATATTCTTCTAACAACTTCACATCTTTTATGATATGATCTGCTCCGGCTTTTGATAATTCTTCCTCTGACCCGTAACCGTAAAGTACACCGACAGATTCTAAGCCACAAAGCTTTGCCCCCTCAATATCATGCTTTCTGTCCCCAATCATGATGGCATCTTGGGGCTTAATCTCACAGGTCTCTAATATGTAACCAATGACTTCTGCCTTTCTTTTTCGTGTGCCGTCTAATTCGCTTCCCCCGACAAAGGAAAAATAATCGCTAAGGCCAAAATGTTCTAATATCTGCTTTGCAAATACAGCTGGCTTTGAAGTAGCTACAATTAATGTAAATCCCGCTTCTACAAGCCGACTTAACATTTCTGGAATTCCCGGATATACCTCATTCTCAAAGATTCCCTTTGGTGCAAAATACTCTCTGTAATATTCCACTGCCTTCCCGGCATCTTCTTTAGAAAGTCCATAAAACTCCTGAAAAGAATCATCAAGCGGCGGCCCTATAAATGGAATCAGATCTTTTAAGTACTTTACATGAATCCCGAACTTTTCCAGAGCATACTGAACGGAGGAGGTAATGCCCACCATCGGATCGGTCAATGTCCCATCCAGATCAAATAAAAGATATTGCTTCAATATATTCCCTCTCCCTTCTTCATTATTACCTGTCTCTAATTATAAAAGAAAACTGCATAAAACACAAACATATTTTTACACCATGATTGACAATACAACCTTTATAAAATATAATAATACAAATATATTTTTTTTAAAAGGAGATGATGTTTTGGACCCCAGTTCCATACGCCAAATTGTGATTCTGTTAATATTGTTACTGCTTTCTGCTTTCTTTTCTTCCGCAGAGACAGCCCTTACTACGGTAAATAAGCACCGGATGCGTGCCCTTGCAAATCAGGGCAATAAAAAAGCCGCCAGAGTGCTTGCTCTGATAGAGAAGCCAGAAAAGATGTTAAGTGCCATATTAATCGGTAACAACATTGTAAACCTTTCGGCTTCTTCTCTGACCACCACATTGGCAATGAGCCTTGCATCACAGGCAGGTCTTGGAAAGAACACCAGCACTTTTGTTGGTCTTGCAACAGGTATTCTTACTCTTCTTATCTTAATTTTTGGTGAGATTACCCCAAAAACAATCGCTACTATGAAGAACGAGAGCATGGCTCTTCTGTATTCTGGAATAATTTATACGATTACAACCGTACTTACTCCTGTCATCTATGTAGTGAATCTTTTCAGTGGTCTTTTATGCCGTTTATTCGGGATTAAACCAGGAAGCGGACAGGCTATAACAGAATTAGAGCTTCGAACGATTGTTGATGTCAGTCAGGAGAGCGGCGTAATCGAAAAAGAAGAAAAAGAGCTTATAAATAATGTATTCGATTTCGGTGATTCTGTCGCAAAGGACATTATGCTTCCACGTATTGATGTCTCTTTTGCTTCCGTTGATATGTCCTATGATGAGCTGGTCGAGATTTTCTTAGAAGAACAGTACTCAAGACTCCCTGTTTACGAGGAGAGTAAGGACAATGTTATCGGGATTCTTAATTTAAAGGATTTATTCTTTTACCGGGAGACACACCGCAATGAAGCATTTGACATATACAAGGTACTGAGAGAACCATTTTTTACTTATGAATATCAGAAAACCTCCACTTTAATGGAGGAGATGCGCAATAACTCTATCAGTTTTGCCATCGTTCTTGACGAGTACGGTTCTACCGCAGGACTTGTTACTTTAGAGGATCTTATTGAAGAGATCGTCGGTGATATCAAAGATGAATTTGACGAGTCCGAAACAGATGCGATTCGTTGTATCGGCACCGATGAATATGAGATAGAGGGAAGCACCAAGCTTGACGATCTAAATGATGTCCTTGGTACAGAAATTGAATCCGAAGACTATGATTCAATCGGCGGACATATGATTGAGCTTCTCGACCATCTTCCAAAAGAAGGTGAAACAGTAAAGGAAGGCAATTACCTCTATTCGATAAAAAAAATGGATAAAAACCGGGTGGAAATTGTTTATTTAAAGATTGAACGGCACACTTCTGAAGCGGAGCCAGCAGAGATGTAAGCTATTTGCCACCTCTAGATCCGGATAATTTCCAGAGGGATTTATTCGGATCTTCTTTTTATAAGGGTTCAAGCTAATTATTTTAATTATTACATTTTCTATAGAAAATAAGATAAGAAAGGACAACAACTATGATTACGGACAAACAAAGACAGCGTGATTATGAGTATGAGGCGGATTACCAGTCCAAAAGCCGCTACACAACAGAACAGTGGACAAATATTTTAAATTCCGGCCAGCTTGACGAAAAAAATATCTCCCTGCTCAAACAGATTTATTCTTCCTTTAACCATGCTGCAACACTTCTTCAGCTTTCTTTTGAGATCGGACGCACACAGGAAGACATTTTATCGCAGTTAAATTCTGCTGGTCAGCTTCTTGGCGAGGCAAACAGCATGAACCCGGAAGTTGATTACGAGGGTAATGAATACTGGTGGTATCTTTTCTTCTGGGGAAAAAATACCGATGCAAAAACACTCGAATTAAAAATGCATCCAGAACTGACAGAAGCAATCGGTACATTATATCCTGAATTAGAAGAATCCTATTATGCTTTTATGAGTGATGTGGAACGAAGCCTCCAGACTCGTTACAGCCAGGAAGATGCCGTATGGATTGCCGCCGCTGTCCTTCTTTACGAAAAATATTACTGCAACCCGGGAATCAGTTCTGATGATATTCTCCTAATGCAATATGAGGTGCAGACCCGCTCCCAGAAAGTATATGGGCAGGATGTTAATGCTAACACCATCACACAGATCTGTAACGCTGATGAGCGTGGTCACCGTTTTAATTATTTAAGAGATATTTACAAATATTATCGTGTATCTTTTCCTGGGGAATTTGAGGGAGAACGAGAGCGCCCAGACCCGGAAGAAGTGGATTATGATGCATATGTCTACTCTATTCTCGGTTACATGAAGCTTTCTAAACTTACCGACTTTATTGAGCATGAGTATGCGCACCTTGTCGATGAATCTTATGTGGAACTTACAAATGCCAATGGATTCGTCCGCATGGCAGCCTATTTATCAAGACAGGGCGGCACTCCATTTTCTCTGGATGATACTTCCGATAAGGCACTTTCCCTCCGTGCCGATGGCGAAGATGCTTCCGAAACATTCCACAAAATAAGTGAGGCACTTTTAAAAGAATATCCGAACTTTACTTATGCCGCAAAAGGAGACTGGTATGTCCCAGAATCCAGCACTGTTACCGGCGTTCTTCAGGACATTTTGTATATCCCGTCCTATGCCGGACATAACGCTTTCATCGGTATCCGCACCGTATTAGATGAGGATAAATTAAATATCGAAGTTTCTCTGAACCTTCCTTGCGTTTCTGACGAGGAAGTCATGCTCGATATTCACGACAAATGCAATATGCTCACCCTGATGACGGCAGCACCATTTCAGGTGACTCTCGTGCCTTCTGAAAGTTCTGACTTATCTCCATCCGGTGATAAAATAAAGGCATTTGTCCTCTATCATTATGATGACTTTAAAACAATGTCAGAAGAAGATATTGTAGGACTGTTTTCTACTTCTTTAGAAATCTTTGCCTCCTATTATACAGATATTTGCCAGAACTATTATCCTGCGATAGAAGATGACGGAAACGTTGAAATTGGAACTGAAACTGGAGATAGCAGTGAAACAGGAACTGACTCTGTCACCGATCCTCTGGCGGCAGCACTCGGCTCTAAATTAACTTACCGTCCTGCTGCTGATGTACAAGGCCCACAGATTATTTATAAAGAAGGCGGCACACCAGCGTCCACTGATTTTATCACAAAAGCCATTCAAGGTTATGGAACAACACCAGCCTCTGATGAGAGAACTTATGAAAATGAAACAGCTTCAAACATCTCTGCAGACAGCACCTCTGCTGGCGATGAAGAATTTTCTTCTTTTGTAAATAAAGCCGCTTTAGAGGGGGATGACGAAGAAATCCCAGCAAGAAAAACCGGAAACTATTCTGGCAGAAACACTTCTATTACCGGAGCAGGTTCTTCTGCTGGCAGTAACCGAACTTCCGACTCTAGTTCGATAAATACAGCCTCTGCTGGCTTCTCTGCTTCTGCTGGCTTCTCCGGCAATAGCTCTTTTGCTTCTGATGCTACCTCTTCAGCCGCAGCGGTCGGGGCTGCCACAGGAGCAGGCAGCGGCACTCCTGTTACAGCAAATGTTTCCATTACCCCGGATTCCGTATGGCCTTATCCTGACAATGCCATCGCTTCCACCCATCCAGACCGTAAAGAGCAGAACTTCCGCCTCTATCCAAAAAACACCCTGATCAAAGGTCCGGTAAAGACAGGAAAGTTCCATCAGGCAATTATGACTGCTGTCGGTATTATTGAGGGTAAGGACTCCAATATGATGAATATTGAACCCGTACCTGATGTATTAGAGCATTATCAGCAGTATGTTGATGAAGGACGAATCCTTCATATCTCTTACCCTGACATCAACAGTGACGGCTACGACGGTTTTATCGAGAGAAAACGCGGTCCATTCATCGAGGATGGCATTTTCAAACAATTTGCCAATAAATGCGCCGACGGGCGCTATGTTGTTATGATGGAAGAAGTCGATTTAAACTGGATGCACCTTTTCAGAGAAACTGCCGTTCTTTTACGCGAGAACCGCCGCGAAGGCACCAGTAGCGAAACAGCCATAACGCTTCCTTTTTCTAAAGAAAAGTTTCGGCTGCCTTCGAACCTTTACATCGTTGCTACCTGCGATTCCATCGTCTGTGAAGACACTATTTTAGGAGCAATTGACCACGATTTCTTCATCCGTCCCGTATCTCCAGAACCGGAAATCCTACATGGTATGCGCGTAGAAGGGATCTCCCTGCAGCGTCTTATGACAACCATCAATATGCGTCTCTCCTACTTTTTAGGTGCAGACTACCAGCTTGGCGAGGGATTCTTCCTGCAATCCCCTGACAAAGATAGCTTTATCTCTCTTTGCCGGGTATTTAGAGAACAGCTTGTCCCACTCCTTGAAAAATGGTTTGACGGCGATATCGAACGTATCCGCTATGTCTTAGGCGATAACGGAAAATCCCGTCCGGATACGATTTTCTTTCAGGAAATTCCATTCAGAGACGGACTGTTCAAAGGAGAATTGCCGGATTCCTTTGATAAGGAGAGACGGATTTATCGCTGTAATGAAGATGCTTTTTACAATCCGAAGAGTTATATCGACATTTATGATTAAATTCTGATTTGCCGCAGGCAAGGAAGACGCTCACAGCAAATAAAAGAACCTATATTTGTGACTTTAGTCGCTGCGGTTTGAATACTCGCTTATACACGCTCGTATCCAAACCTTGCTCCGAGGCCACAAATATAGGTTCTTTTATTTACTGTGAGCTGTCTTTGGCTGCTGAAGTAAAGTCAGAATTTATGTTTTAAAGGAGATTGGGGGAGCCTCCAATAGATTGTGGCTTCTCAAAGTAATTGATAAGTTATTTTAAGTGTCAATTTCCTTGAAAAGTAATCTTTCAGAATTTCTTTTTTTCCTGTCCCCATCCCCAAATCTTTTTCAACTGATTTGTAGAATCTGGAGTAAACAGCCGCCATAAAAGTTTTTGTGCCGGATTTCTCAGAAAAAATTGAAAAAGAAGTGGCTATTCTAAGCTTGAATTTTGCGACTTTGCGCTGTGGAATTCTGACTGTAACCTTGCGAGCTCGTTTTCGATGCCTTAGCAGGTCGAAAGAAGCTCCAGTGGAGGTTCCTTCGAGCCAAGGTTGTCCTATCAGGCAGAATGGAACGTTTAGCGCAACGGAACAAAATCAAGCTTAGAATAGCCACTTCTTTTTGAAGTTATCTAGGAAAATCCGGCACAAGATATCTTCTATAGCGGCGTCTCCTTTGCTACGCAAATTGCAAAAACCCCGAAAGATTATTTATCTTTCGGGGTTCGTCTTTTTTATGTACTTAATTAAAAAATTCTACGAATTGTCACGATAGAACGATATGCAGCACCTTTCGTAATCTTGATACCATCTCTTGGATTACTAGCATGGATTACTCTGTTATTGCCCATATAAATTGCTACATGACCGCTGTAACAAATAATGTCACCAGGTTTTGCTTTGCTTAAGCTACTTACTCTTCTTCCAACGTTTCTCTGTGCATAAGAAGAATGAGGAAGTGACTTACCAAAATGTCTATATACACTCATAACAAATCCTGAGCAGTCAGCTCCATGAGTAAGGCTTGTTCCACCCCATCTGTAAGGATTTCCAAGGAATCTCTTCGCATAGTTTACAACACTCTGACCTTTGCTCATTGTAGTTGCAGAAGCGGTTGCTCCATTAGCGATTGTGATATATTTACCCTGTGTATAACCAACCTTACCTTTTACTTTTACCGCAACCCACTTAGAGTTGTTAGAAAGGAGTGTTACTTTTGCTCCTCTTTTTAAAGTAGTAATCTTCTTTGCTTTCGTACTCTTTCTTGTACGGATGTTTAAGATACTAGAGTTTACTTTACCTTTTGTTACTAATTTTGCAGCCTCTACCTGTGCTACATTATTTACCCCTGACACAGGAGCTATATTAAAAAGAAAGACTGCGGTAAGTAAACCGGCTGCCACACGTTTCATTCTATTCAGCATATTTCATTCCTCCACAAATTCATAATCGAACATTTATCTAACTGAGGCTCATTATAACTGTTGAATGTGTCTAAAATGTGACTTTTGCAATATTTTTTAATAAAACCGTAATATCCAACAATAAAACGATAAGATTTTTTCTAAAATATAAGCATATTTTTGCTTATCTGTAAACAAATCATGACCTTTCAGCCACAATTAAAACACTATTTACTCTGGGAAAGCAGTTTTTGTTTTAACTCATCTTCAAGTTCTACCAGCTTGCCCTCGGCTTCTCTTCTCTTTTCCCGGCCTTCCTGCTGAATCTTCATCACTTCATCAATCGTGCTCATAAGGCTCTCATTTGTTGCCACGAGAGTTTCCATATCAATAATTCCCCTCTCGCTTTCCTTTGCAGTTTCAATAGTTGCTGTTTTTAACTTCTCTGCATTTTTCTTAAGAAGGTCATTCGTAAGATCCGTAACCTTTCTCTGCGCTTCTGCCGCTTCTCTGGAATGTTCTACACCGAGTGCGATAATCATCTGGCTCTTCCATAAAGGAATCGTATTTACAAGAGTAGACTGAATCTTCTCAGACATTGTAATGTCACTAGCCTGTACCATACGAATCTGTGGAGCCATCTGTAAAGATACCATTCTTGTAAGCTCCAAATCATGAATCTTCTTTTCAAAACGATTACAAAGTGCCTCTCTGTCATTAACTTCCTGTGCATCTTCCTGACTTCCCGTTTCCTGCGCTTTTTTTCGAAGTGCCGGAAGAACCTCATTGGTTTCTTTCTCAAGCTTTTTCTTTCCCGCAAGAATGTACATTGTAAGCTCACGGAAATATACTTTATTTAAATCATAAAGCTGATCAAGCATAGCGCTATCCTTTAAAAGCTGCACCTGATGTCCCTCTAACTTCTCACAGATCTGGTCGATGCTTCCCTCCGCTTTACTATAGCGGAGTTTCAATGTCTGCGCTTTTGATGCCTTTTTCTTAAAGAAACCGACAATACCTTTTTCTTCTTCCTCATCAAATCCTTTCAGTTCCACGACAACCCCATTTAACAAATCACCGATCTCTCCTAAATCTTTAGAACGTACTTTTTCCAGTGTTCCTTCTGAAAAATCAGACATCTTTTTCTGTGTTCCCGCACCATACTGTAAAATGGATGTGGAATCTTCTAGCTGAATCTGTTCTACAAACGCATCCACCTGTTTCTTTTCTTCTTCTGTCAAATACTGTTCTTCTTCATAAACTTTCGGCTCTGCTTTTTTCTCCTCTGCTGGAAGTTCCGGTGCTGCTTCCGGTGTCAAAGTAAGGGATGGACCCTCTTTTAATAATTCTTCAATATCCATATCTTTATTCTCCTTATATAGTGTTTATTTGCTATTTCCTCTGCTACTTTTTTAGATTCTTTCAAGAATGCCCCGGCATTCTTGCTGCGAGATGCGCGTCATGCAATGCATGACATACTTATTCTCCAACACCGCTGCTTAAAATTTTATAACTTCAACATCGGCTCTTTCTGGTCTGCATGTATCCCGTCTTCAGTCAAGCCATCCTGCTTCAACATAACCTCTAATACCTGAATATCTGAAGAGATATCCATGGCTACATTCTGAAACATCTCATCAAATAATTTTTCAAGAGCCTGATTCATCGTATCTAAGGAATCTTCTATCTCTTTTTTTGTTTTCCTGATATTCTCTCCCTGAACCGGCTGTTTCTCCACATCTTCATATACTTTAAGAAGTTTTAATACAGATGGAAAATAATATTTAAACAGCCTGTCCGTCTGCGAAATACTTTCTGGATGCTCCGATGCACATACAAAAATACGGGCGGTAAGCGTTTCCATCTGCTCAACCTTCCTGCGCATCTCATCAGACACAATCTCTTTCTTAAGCTCTGCGAGCTGCTCTAAATACTCCTGCCCATCTTTTTTTATTCGATGGATTTCTCTTTGCTCAAATGGAGCAGCCTTTAGTGCCTCTTCTGCCTCTCTTGCCTTCACTTCTTCCTGCTCTCGCTGTCTTTTTGCAGCCATAGCACTTGCATATTGCTGCTTTGACTCATCCGTAAGCATGAGACACGTTTCTCCCGCATCAAGTTCCGCTCCGATAATCAATTCTCTATCTGTAAGGAAATGAATATCTTTTAAAATTTTCTTCCTATCCCATCCTACTCTGCTCTCAAGATCCTCTATCATAACATAGGGCTTTCCTGTCCAAATACTTGCATATTTTCTTATTCTTCTTGCTCTTTTACTGTTAAGAATACCTCTTCCAAGTAAAAATGCACTGACAATAGTAAATGGAATCATAACTGCCGCGGATGTAATTGCTGCACCTATGGGAAATGCCACTGCCCCCAGGAATGCTCCAAGACCAATGCCTGCGCCACCAAAAGCGCCAAGTCCGGCAGCCCCTACTGCAATTTCAGCCGGTCCACTGTAAAGCCCCGGATTCTTCTTAAGCTTTCCGGCAATGACCTTTCTTCCATGTCCGACATTCACATATGCCTGGCTGCTTTGATATCCCCTTGCCTTATCAATCTGTTTTGCGGCCTCCTCTTTTGCTTTATCCACCTGTCTGGCGGCTTCTTCTTTCGCACGGTCAATCTGCTTTGCGGCCTCTGTCCTGGCCTTATCTACCTGTTTCATTGTTTCTTCTCTGGCAACATCAATTGTCTTTTGAATATTATGACTCAATTCTGCAAAATCCATAGATTCGGCAGATTCCTGTATCATGGAAAAAATCTTATCTCCCCAGTTTATACCATCTGCCTTGCCATTATCATTCTTGTCTTCAGAGGATTTTCTGTATCTTTCCCCCTGATTCCCGTGATTTTCACTATCTGAAAAATCAAATCTATCTTCCTGATTACTCATATACATACTCCTACCTTATATTTCTCTTACTATATCACAGATTTTATCGTTTTTATAGCGTAGAATTTCTTACAAAGGAATTTTCCATCTAATTTATGAATATACTAAAAGAAAAACGAGGAAATCACTTGGCAATCAAAATTTATATTGATCAGGGACATAATCCGGAGGGAATTAATGCAGGAGCAGAAGGTTTTGGAATACGAGAGCAGGATGTCACTTATCAAGTGGGACGTTTTCTCTATGACATTCTATCAGAAGATGACCGATTTGAGGCCCGCCTCTCACGCCCTACGCCACAGACCACCTTAGGATACAGCAATACAAGCAGCTTGAGGGAACGTGTGACGCAGGCAAATAACTGGCCAGCAGATTATTTTATCAGTATTCATGCAAATGCCAGCGAAAATCCTGACATAAATGGAACAGAAGCTTACGTTTCTTCCACAGATTCCGCAGCTTGGTATCTGGCTCAAAATATTGTCACAGAAATCGTGCGTCGCACCAGTACAAAATATAATGGTGTATTTTCCAGACCTTCTCTCTACGTCTTAAAAAACACGAAAATGCCTGCTGTTCTCGTGGAACTTGGGTATATTACGAACTATGAAGACAATCAGCGAATGATTAATGAACCTTATCAGTTCGCATATGGAATTTATGTGGGACTTCTCAATTATCTGGGATTAAAACAATAAAATAGTAATTTCATCCCCAACCAAAAAACAGCTGCCGAAGAGAGAAGATACTCTATATCTGTGGCCTTAGTGGAGGATTGAATATAAGCCATTTAGCGAATATTCAACCTACAGTGACAGAGTCACAAATATAGGGGCTCTTCTCTCTTTGACAGCATCCCCTTTGCCTGCCGAAAATAAGCTTTTAACCCAGATTCCTGATTTTAAAGTCTCTTTCCGCCTCTCGTTTTGCGTCCTTTTTCGCGATATCCTGTCTCTTATCATACAGTTTCTTACCGCGTGCAAGACCAATCTCCACCTTCACGAGGCTGCCTTTGAAGTAGACTTTTAACGGCATTAAAGTATAGCCTTTCATTTTAATCTGTCCAGCAAGTTTATTAATTTCTGACTTATGAAGAAGGAGCTTTCTTACACGCAGCGGATCTTTATTAAAGATATTTCCCTTTTCATAAGGGCTGATGTGCATATGATTAATGAGGATTTCTCCTTTATTGCTTATTGTTACAAAGGATTCTTTGATACTGCATCTGCCCATGCGCAGGGACTTTACTTCCGTTCCGTGTAGGGCGATACCTGCCTCATATTTTTCATCGATAAAATAATCGTGATATGCTTTTTTATTGTTGGCAATTAATTTAATACCTTCTGATTTTGCCATATTGATTCCCCTTTCCTGTTAGAGTGTATTTAAAAATGCTTTTTGCAAATTGGGGCGTGCAGATTGCAGGAATGATTTTTCAAACACGCTCTAAATTTCGTCAATTTTCTTTTTACTATATAGATGCAGCAAACGGTCCGCTTCTTCATCGTCAATCCAGTCATTTAAAAGAATACCGTCTTTATCAGGAAGGCTCTCTCCTGTTTCGTCAAATTCGGATTCTTCCTGGTTCGCTGGATATTCTCCGTCCACAAACTCAAAATCTTCAGATTCTGTATTCTCTTTCTTTCTTGACGGCATTCCGTTGCCATAGTAATCATCTGGGTCTGGATACTCGTCATACTGAGAAAATTCTTTTAATATAAAGTCAATGGTCCGCTCCATTTTATCGGCAGAACGAACTACGATTTCTGCTTTTTGTCCTAATGTAAAGATTCTTCCGGTATGCTCTCCGGTCAGTTTATAGCTTTCTTCATCAAATACATAGAAATCATCAAGAAGGCTGTTGATTGGCACCATTCCCTCGATAGTATTGTCAAGTTCTACAAAAAATCCCCAAGAAGTTACTCCGGAGATAACTCCTGTGAAAACTTCTCCGATATACTGCTGCATATATTCTACTTTTTTGAGCTTATCTACTTCACGCTCTGCGTCCTGCGCGCGGCGTTCCATTGTAGAACTCTGCTGTGCTACAGATGGAAGGATTGCCTCATAATGTTCTAACCGCTTCTGATTTAATTTACCGTGAATATTCTCCTTGATGATCCGATGAATCTGTAAGTCTGGATAACGGCGGATTGGTGAAGTAAAATGGGTATAGTACTGTGTGGAAAGTCCAAAATGTCCTACATTTAATGTGGTGTACTTTGCCTGCTTCATGGAACGAAGGGCAAGGCGGCTGATTAACGGTTCTTCCGGCTCTCCTTCTAAAGAAAAGAGAAGCTTCTGGATTTCTTTAGGATGAAAACTCTCTCTTCCTGTCTTCATATAATATCCAAAGTTGTGAATAAATGTATCAAGCTTCTTGATCTTATCGCTGTCCGGTGCCTCATGAGTACGGTAAACGAACGGAATTTCCTGCCAGAAATAATCTTCGGCAACGGTCTCATTCGCAAGAAGCATAAAGTCCTCGATAATGTCTGTCGCAACATTTCTCTCATATGGATGAATATCTACTGGGTAGCCTTTTTCGTCCACAACAATCTTAGATTCTGGGAAGTCAAAGTCAATGGCTCCACGCTTTCTACGCTTTTCTTTTAAGATTGCGGCCGCTTCTTTCATTAAGAAACACAGGTCATGAATATCCTCTCTTTTACCCTCTGGATGCTCTTTTCCTTCAAGGATTGCCTTTACTCCTGTATAGCTCATACGCTCATCAACACAGATTACAGATTCCGTAATCGTATGGTCAAGTACATTGCCGGACGCATCAAAAGTCATCATGCAGCTCATTGCCAGACGCTCCACGCCAGCATTCAAGGAACAGATTCCATTGGAAAGTTCTTTTGGGAGCATTGGAATTACCCGGTCAGCAAGATAGACACTTGTCGCTCTCTCTAACGCTTCTTTGTCCAATGGAGAATCTTCCTTTACATAATGAGATACATCCGCAATGTGTACACCAAGATAGTACTTATCCTCTTTTTTAGAAAGGGTAATCGCATCATCTAAATCTCTGGCATCTTCGCCGTCAATCGTTACGGTAAGAAGGTCACGGAAATCCGCACGCTTTCCAACCGGCTGTTCTGTAATTTCCTGCGGAATAGCCTGTGCCTCCTTTATAACAGACTTCGGAAATTCTTCTTCGATTCCATAAGCACGAACAATACTTGTCACATCCGTTGCCGGGTCATCCATCGCTCCGAGAATCTCAATAACTGCTCCTTCTGGCTTCTTACGCTCTCCACCGAAGTCTGTCAGGCGAACAACAACCTTATCTCCATCTTTTGCACCATTGATGTGCTTCTTGGAAATAAAAATATCTTTATCATAATGACGGTCATCGGGAAGAACAAATCCAAAGCTTGTATTCTTCTGGAACGTACCGACTAATGTCTTACAGCCACGCTCTAAAATCTTTAAGATCATACCTTCACGGCGTTTTCCTTCCCCGCCAGTCTTCTTTGTTACCTTTACTTTGACAACATCTTTGTGAAGCGCTCCGTTAACATACGTTGCCGGAATGAAAATATCCTCTTCTTCTCCCTCAGCCGTCACAAAACCAAAACCACGGGCATTCGCAGTAAACACTCCCGTCACGTTCTGATTCTCCGGTTTGATATACTTGCCTCTGGCGGTAAGTTCCACACTGCCGTCTGCCACAAGAGCATCCATCACTTCTTTTAATGCCCCTCTGTCTTTATGTGGCACGTCCATAAGATATGCCATCTCTTTTAGCTTTAATGGGATATAATTCGGATCATAGATCATATCCCTGATACTGTTTTTACGCTGTTCAAATAATAATCTGTCTTTCATATACTAGTTTCCCCTATCAAAACTTTGTCAAAAAAAGCCGTCTCAGTTCAGCTTGCGAATTGAGACGGCATCATTAGTCTGCTTTAAAATTACTGGAAAACCTTCAGGCAAAGGCCGATGGCTACTACAAAGAATAAAAATCCAAGAATTGCTGTAATTCTCTCCAACTTACCTTCTTTAGTCCGACCACGGTTCTTTCTAACATAAGAATCAGAATCAACCTGTCCGCTTAACGCACCGAACCCTGAATTCTTGCTTTCCTGCATCATTACCACGATAATCATCACAAGACATATTAACATAAAAATAATTGTTACTAATGTTCTAGCCAAAATTCACACCTCCTGCCATCTACACAAAATCTAAATTATTATAGCACAGTTTTTTCCATAAAACAAGCTTTTAATTCGACTGTGTTGTGGATTCTGCAGAGTCTGCAGACTGTTCTGCTAAATAATCCTGTGTGCTTTCCGTAATTCCATCAATAAATGTATCAAAAATGGATTTCGACTGTGTCATAGACTCCTGTAAATTACCATTTTTAATATATTTTTTGTATTTTTTAAAGTTTGTATTGCTTGTTGCTAATGTATCCAATGAAGATCCATCAATCGTAAACTTCTCTGTATTAAATACTTTTGCATTTCCGGCTCTTAAGTTCTTCTCAAGTTCTGCAGCCTTTGCTGCAGTTCCATCCGTTACATGCTCATCATTTAACTGGGAAATAACGACTGCATCTTCTGCATAACCCGCTGTCCAGTCTGCTGCAATTTCTTTTCCATTTAACACCTTGTTCACTGCATAAGTATAATACTTACTCCAGTCAGATGTAACAGAAGTCAGCGCATCTTTTGGTGCAGTAGAGATGAGGTTCACATCATTACCGATAAGTGGTGTATCATTTTCTGCACAAACAGTCGCAACTGCCGTTGTATATGTGTACTGCGCCATCATCTTTACACCTGCTGCAATAAGCTGTCTTGCCGCCTTACCATCTGCATCATAAACACCTCTTTTGCCGACATAACGGACTAAAATTGAAGACTGAGAACAAACTCTTTCTACCCCAAGATAAAATGCATTGATGCAGCTTGTTGTCTTTGCTGTTTTATCATAGGCCACAAAACCAATGACACACTCAGAAGCACTAATATCTCCTTTGTCTAAAAGATGATTTAATTTCACACCTGCTACAAGACCTGCTACATGATATGCTTCATAAATTCTTGTATCATAATTGTGGAAGTTTGAAAGACCACTTTTCTTTGCAAGCTTTCCACCTTCCTGACAAAACTGTACATCAGGATATTTTTTCGCAGCTTCTTCTAAAATACTTTCCAAATTCGGATTTTCTGCAAAAATAATGTCACAGCCTTTTTCGACAAGCTCTGCGGCTTTCTTCTCACAATCTGCCTTTTTCACACTTTCTGCAATAATAATCTGGTCATCGGCAATACCTGTCTCTTCCTGCATTTTGCGGATTCCCTGTACACGGGCAACGGTATCAGGCGCATCCCCATCAGAAGATAACAGATATCCTACTTTAATGCTTCCGCTATCTGCTGTCTTTGTCTGCTGCTTATTCCCTGTATTCTCAGGAAACAAAGACTTACTGCTTCCGCATCCGCAGAGGGAAAATGCCATTATCAACGCTATAATCACTGCTATATGTTTTCTCATGTTTTCAATTCCTCCGTTTCTGTGCTTAACGGTCCTCCCTGAAGTAAGCCAGTCCCAGACTTTCTGGTGGCTGCTGCTCTTTCTTCTTACGAAGACTTGTGATAATAAGCACAATAATTGTTACCAGATATGGAAGCATCTTGAAGATTTCCTGCATACTTCTTCCAAGTCCTGGTATATAAAGATATAAAATGTAAAGTCCCCCGAAAAGAAATGAACCCCAGATTGCATTGATTGGTTTCCAAAGAGCAAAGATAACCAGTGCTATCGCAAGCCATCCTCTGTCACCAAATCCATTATTTGTCCAGGTTCCTCCAGAATATTCCATTACAAAATAAAGACCTCCAAGACCGGCAATTCCTCCGCCGATCACAGTTGCAAGATATTTATACAGTGTAACGTTAATTCCGGCTGCATCTGCTGTCGCAGGACTTTCTCCTACAGCGTTTAAATTAAGACCCCAACGGGTTCTCTTTAAGAAAAACGCCATAAGTAGTGTAATAATAATTGCAAAATATGTCAAGAACCCATAATTAAAAAATATGTCCCCGATAACCGGAATCTTTGACAACAGTGGGATTTTAGCACGATAAGCATCTCCGGTAATTGCTACAGATATCTGTCCAACACCACCGGCAAGTGTGGAAAGAGAACCACCAAAGAAGTTACCAAATCCAACACCAAATGTTGTGAGCGCAAGCCCTGCAACATTCTGGTTTGCTCTTAATGTAATTGTCAGCACACTGAAAATCAGCCCGCCAAACGCCGCCATCAAAAATGCAGCAAGGAGAGAAAGAATCATTCCCACAAGGCCATTTGGATGTGCGGCAAGTTTTTCATAATAGAAGGCTGCCATCAATCCGGCAATTCCTCCCATGTACATCATTCCAGGAACACCAAGATTTAAGTTTCCTGACTTTTCCGTGAGAATCTCTCCGTCTGCGCCAAAGAGCATACAAATTCCCTGCATAATCGCTTTTTGTATAAAGGTAATTAATACTGACATTTCATTCTCCCTCCTTATGCGCTGTGCTTTTTACGAAATTCCAGTTTATAGTTAATGAAAAATTCACATCCGATTACAAAGAACAAAATAATTCCGGTAATTACCTCTGATGCATTTTCATTCAGGTTATACTGTGTTGCAATCTGGATTGCTCCCTGCTGCATAAATACGAGAAGGAATGCAATGACTGCCATCGCCCACACATTAAACTTCGCAAGCCATGCTACGATAATCGCAGTAAAACCACGGCCGCCTGCTGTACTTGTAGAAATTGTGTGGGAAGAACCGCTTACAAGAATAAATCCGGCAATTCCGGCGATTCCGCCAGAAATTCCAACTGTGCGGACGATGACCTTTCCTACGTTAATCCCTGCATAACGCGCGGTATTTTCACTCTCACCTACAACAGCGATTTCATAACCATGTTTTGTTCTCTTCATGTAGATAAACATTAATACTGTCAGTAATAACACTATAGCAAGATTCCATCCATAATCAAGGCCAAACAGCTGTGGAAGCCAGCCTGCTCTCGTTGACGCATTAATGATTCCAACAGAGTTAGAACCTGCCGGGTTCTCCCAGTATACAATGCAAAATGTTACGACCTGCATTGCGACATAATTTAACATCAGGGTAAATAATGTCTCATTTGTATTCCATCTTGCTTTAAAGAATGCAGGAATGATTCCCCAGATTCCTCCGGCAATAAAACTACATACAAACATAAGTACAAGCAGTAAGCCTGTTGGGAGGGCATTGCCCGCATAAATCATCATAGCCGCAGAAGCAACACACCCCATAAGAATCTGTCCCTCTGCACCAATATTCCAAAACTTCATTTTAAAGGCAGGAGTTACCGCAACAGCAACACAGAGCAAAGTTAATGCATCTCTTGCCGTTACCCAGAAACGTCTGCCCGTTCCTACCGCTCCTTCTACAATTCCTTCATAGACCTCTACTGGATTCATTTTAATAATTATGAAAATAAAACCTGCACATACAATAAGAGAAAGAAGAATCGCAATAATTCTTACCAGCCATTTCTTTCCAAATGACATATCCTCTCTTTTTGAAAGATGTATCAGTGGCTCTTTCACTGTATTATCCATTATTGTTCCTCCTTATGGGATGTCATCAATCTTCCCACTTCTTCTTTTGTTGTCTTTCTCGCATCTACGATTCCTGTTACCTTGCCATCACAAAGTACCATGATTCTGTCACAAAATTCCAGAAGCATATCTAAGTCCTCTGCGACACAGACAACTGAAACTCCTCTTTCTTTCTGCTTATTTAACAAGTTATAAATCATATAGGAAGAGTTAATATCAAGACCACGTACTGGATAGGCTACTAAGAGAACCGCCGGAGAAGATGCGATTTCTCTTCCGACAAGAATCTTTTGTACGTTACCTCCAGAAAGTCTTCTTACTGGATAGTCAATATCCGGTGTCACAACATCCAAATCTTCTTTAATCTTTTCGGCAAGTTCCTTCGGTGCTTTTAAGCTGGTAAAGAAGCCTTTTCCCTTTCGAAAAGAACGAAGCAGCATATTTCCTGTCATACCCATGGAGCCGACAAGTCCCATACCAAGACGGTCTTCCGGAACAAATGAATGGCGGACGCCAAGTTCATTAATCTGCGCCGCATCATATTTGGCAAGGTCAATATCTTCTCCTTCTGGTGAGTGGAAAATGACACTTCCTGATGAAAGCTTTGTAAGACCAGCAATGGCCTCTAATAATTCCTTCTGTCCACTACCGGAAATACCGGCAACTCCAAGCACTTCCCCGCCAAATGCTTCAAAGGATACATTCTCCAGGACATGCAGCCCATCTTCATTCGTGCAGGTAATGTTATTGATTGTAAGACGTTTTTTCAAGTCATGTGGCATTGGACGGTTAATATCAAGAGAAACTTTTTCTCCCACCATCATCTCTGTAAGGGATTCTACTGTTGCCTCTGAAGTCTGCAGCGTTCCAATATATTTTCCCTTTCTAAGAATAGCAACACGGTCGGATAACTCTAATACTTCATTCAGCTTATGTGTGATAATAATAATTGCTCTGCCATCATCTCTCATATTTCTTAGAACTTCAAACAGTTTATCTACTTCCTGCGGAGTCAGTACCGCTGTCGGCTCGTCAAGAATTAAAATATTTGCTCCGCGGTAGAGCATTTTAACGATTTCTACGGTCTGTTTTTGTGATACAGACATTGTATATACTTTCTGTGCCGGATCAAGATCAAAACCGTATCTATCTACAAGTTCCTGAATATCTTTGTGCACCTTTTTCATATCAAGGACTGCATTTCCTTTTAAGCCAAGAATAATATTTTCGGCAGCAGTCATAACATCAATCAATTTAAAATGCTGATGAATCATTCCGATTCCAAGATCAAAAGAATCTTTTGGAGAACGAATGGAAACTGCCTTTCCATCTACTAAGATGTGACCTTCATCCGGGAAATAAATTCCAGAAATCATATTCATTAATGTGGTCTTTCCACTTCCGTTCTCTCCAAGCAATGAAAGAATCTCTCCCCGCTTTACTTTGAGATTGATTCCATCATTTGCGACAATTTTGCCAAATCGTTTTGTGATATTTTTTAATTCTATGGCATATGTCTGTTCCAACTTTATATTCCTCCATTATCTGATTTTATGTACTCAAAAAATATTTTTACTCCTGATTCCGTGAGTACATGCATTTGTTTATAGGCAAGTCAAAAAAGACTGGCTACTTTCTTCTTTGATTTAACTGTAAACAAAAATTCTGTTTTATTCCATGACTGAAAATCGGGCAGAGCCGCCATAATGACCGCTCTGCCCTTGTCATTGATTGTATTGTTAAATTACTTTGTAATGGAGTTAATTCCATCAATGATAAATGTGAATGCTGGTGCTGAAGGCATTCCGCTTTCTACATCAGATTCGTGGAAATATCCATCTTTGATATAATCTTTTAATTTTGTTGCGTCCTTGTCACCAGATTCTACGAGTTCTTCAAGAGTCTTACCGCCAACTGTGAACTTAGAAGTATCAAATACATGAAGAGTTCCATCTTCGATTCCCTTCTGTGCTTCTTCTACTTCTTCCTTTGTTCCCTCAGCAACTGTCTTATCGTTAAGCTCTGTGATTGCATCTGCTCCGTCTTTTACACCTTTTGCCCAGTCTGTCTCGATGGCCGTTCCATCAATAACACTCTGAACTGCATATGTGTAATAAGGACCCCAGTTGATTGTTGCAGAAGTAAGTGCTGCATCTGGTGCTGTAGGAATCATATCAATGTTATATCCTACACAAGGAACCTTCTTTGCTTCACAAGCTGTAGGTGCTCCTGTTGTATCTGCATGCTGGCTGATAAGTACGCAGCCATCTGCGATTAACTGTTCTGCACATTCTTTTTCAAGGTCAAAAGATGCCCAGCTATTTGTATATTTTACTTCCATTGTAGCGGAATCACAAACAGATTTTACTCCAAGATAGAAAGAAGTAAATCCACTGATAACCTCTGCATATGGGAAAGCTCCTACATAACCGATCTTACATTTATCTTTTGAAACTTCGCCATTTTTAATCATCTCATTTAACTTCATACCAGCAACAACACCGGATAAATAACGGGATTCATAGATTCTGGTAAAGAAGTTATGCATGTTAGAAAGTCCGCTGCTCTTTGCCTGATATCCTGTTGCATGACAGAACTGTACGTCCGGATAATCTGCTGCGGCCTGAAGAATATAACTTTCATGTCCAAAACTGTTTGCAATGACGATGTTACATCCCTGTTCTGCTAAGTCAACTGCTGCATCGTAACAGCCTTCGTCTTCTTTGATGTTTGTCTTGATAACTACCTGATCATCAGAAAGTCCAAGATTCTTCTTCATCTCTTCTACTGCTTTTAAATGTGCCTCAGTGTAACCTTCATTCTCATCACCAATCATGATACATCCAACCTTAATATCGGATGCGGCTACTGCCTCTCCTGCTGCCGAACTTCCTTTCGCTGATGTGGAACCTTCTGCTCCGCCTTTGGAAGATCCGCAGGCACAAAGTGATGCTGTCATTACAGCGGCTAAAATAAATGCCAGTAATTTTTTCATTTTCTCTCCTCCTATATCTATTGCTTATGAAAAAATACATTTCTATATTAGACTACATTTTTTCAGAAGTAAAGTCGAAATAGACAGAAAATAATTTTTTTCTCACAATTCCTTCATTTTTTAGCTTTTGTAATACAACTTTCGTTCTCTTTATTTCCTTTTTCTCTCCCTATCTGCCATAGCTTCCATTATTTCCAAGTTCTTCTTCAATCCGCATTAACTGATTATACTTTGCGGTACGTTCTGCACGGCACGGTGCGCCTGTCTTAATCTGTCCGGCATTTACTGCTACCGCCAGATCTGCAATGGTTGTATCTTCGGTATCTCCGCTCCGATGAGAAATAATCGTGCGATAGCCCTCTTTTTGTGCCATTAAAATCGCATCTAATGTCTCTGATAATGTGCCAATCTGGTTTGGCTTTATTAAAATTGCATTGGCGATTCCCTTCTCAATACCGTCCGATAATCTCTTTACATTAGTTACAAACAGGTCATCCCCGACAAGTTGTACTTTCTCACCCAGACGGTAAGTAAGTACTTTCCATCCAGCATAATCCTCTTCACTCAGCCCATCTTCAATAGAAATTAATGGAAACTGTTCTACAAGTTCTTCATAATACTGCACCATTTCTTCTGCATTCCTGCAAATTTCTTTTTCCCGCATCCGGCTTTCTCCCGGAAAATAATACCGCTTTGTATTTTCATCATATAATTCAGAAGCCGCTGCATCCATCGCAAAAAAGATATCTTCTCCTGGCTCATATCCGGCAAATGTTGTTGCCTCCTGCAAAATTTCCAATGCCGCCTGTGCGGAATCTAAATCTGGAGCAAATCCACCTTCATCCCCCACACCGGTAGAGTAACCTTTTTCAGAAAGTGTCTTTTTTAACTGCTGATAAATTTCCGCACACATCTGAATTCCTTCGGAAAACGTTTCTGCTCCTGCCGGCATAATCATAAATTCCTGAAAATCAATTGAATTTTTCGCATGACATCCGCCGTTAATGACATTCATCATCGGTACCGGCAATACTTTGCCGTTTACTCCGCCAACATAGCGGTAAAGCGGGAGACCAAGCCCATCTGCTGCCGCTCTCGCTACAGCTAGAGAAACACCTAAAATAGCATTAGCACCATATCGACTCTTATTCTCTGTGCCGTCTGCCTCCCTTAAAATACGGTCAATTTCCCTCTGTTCCAAGGCATTACAGCCACATAGACGGTCACAGATTCTTGTATTTACGTTGGTGACGGCGCGCTCCACGCCTTTCCCTCCGAAACGCTTTTCCTCATCCCGAAGCTCAACTGCCTCAAAACGTCCTGTCGAGGCTCCCGATGGCACAATAGCCTTCCCCATCGCACCGCTTTCTAAGCGCACTGTAACCTCTACCGTAGGATTTCCTCTCGAATCTAACACTTCGAGTCCATGTACATCTTCAATATTAAAACCTTTTTTCATAAAAAAATTCCTCCTTACTGAATCTTGAAAATATTTCCTTTCTTCAGTATGGGAGGAATTTGATTTTTTATACATGGAAATTAAGCATACTGTTCAATATATGCCTTTACAACTGCCACAAGCTTTTCATAGCTCATACTTGCAGTATTTAAACAGAAATCATAGTTCCTGGAATCATTCCAGTCCTTACCAGTATGATATTTATAATAGTCTGAACGATATTTATCTGTCTTTTCAATCTTGCGGATAATATCCTTCTCTGTACCTCCGTTTTGTGTCTTTACACGAGTAATACAGTCTTCTCTTGGGGCATAGAAAAATAAGCGGATTACGTTCGGATTATCTTTTAAGATAAAGTCTGCGCATCGTCCGATGATAACACAAGATTCTTCTGCTGCCACTTCTTTAATTACCTTGGCCTGATAGTTAAAAAGATTATCGTCAGATACAAAGTCATCGCTTTCCGGCGGGAATACTTCTCCTTTGTAAATCTTCTTACTGATACCAAACAGAGGAAGAGACTTCACCTTCTCGTCTACCTCTCCAAACAGAGCTTCATTGATACCGCTCTGTTCGGAAGCCATACGAAGCAATTCTCTGTCATAGCAGTGAACACCAAGTTCCTTGGACAAAAGTTTACCTAAAGTTCTTCCACCACTTCCATAACTTCTTGCAATCGTAATTACTGTATGTTTCATTGTAACACCTACTCTCCCAAATATGCCTTTTTAATAGACTCATTATTCATAAGTTCTTTCGCATCACCGCTAAGAGCAATCTTACCAGTCTCTAAGACATATGCTCTATCAGCAATTGCCAGTGCCTTCTTCGCATTCTGTTCTACAAGAAGTACTGTCGTTCCAGCGGCAGAAACCTGCTGAATAATCTTAAAAATCTCATCTACAAAAATCGGTGACAGCCCCATAGAAGGCTCATCCATCAGAATAATCCTTGGTTTAGACATTAATGCACGTCCCATCGCCAACATCTGCTGTTCTCCACCACTTAATGTACCTGCAGACTGATTTCTTCTCTCTTTTAATCGTGGGAAACTTTCATATACTATTTCTAAAGACTGTGCGATCTCATTCTTATCTTTTCTTGTGTATGCGCCTAACTTCAGGTTCTCATATACAGAAAGATTGGCAAATACACGTCTTCCTTCCGGCACATGAGCCATTCCCATTGTTACGATCTTATGTCCTGGTACTTTTGTAATATCCTGTCCTTCAAACAGAATATGTCCCTTCTTTGCCTGAAGCATACCAGTGATCGTCTGAAGAGTTGTTGTTTTTCCGGCACCGTTCGCACCGATAAGAGCGATAACTTCTCCCTGATTTACCTCAAAGGAAATCCCTTTGATGGCCTGAATCATCCCATAATATACTTCAAGGTCTTTTACTTCAAGCATTGCCATAAAGTTCTTTCCTCCTATTCTCCAAGATATGCCTTGATAACTTCCGGATCATTTAAAACATCTTTTGTCTTACCTTGTGCAAGTACCTGACCAAAATTTAATACGGTAAGTTCCTCACAGATTCCGGAAACCAGTTTCATATCATGTTCAATTAATAATACTGTCATATCAAAATTATCACGAACGAAACGGATAGTGTCCATAAGCTCGATTGTCTCATTTGGGTTCATACCAGCCGCAGGCTCATCTAACAGAAGAAGCTTTGGATTTGTCGCAAGTGCTCTGGCAATCTCTAACTTACGCTGGTCTCCATATGGAAGATTCGATGCAAGAAAATCTGCCTTATCATCAAGTTCAAATACTTTTAAAAGCTCCATTGCCTTCTCGTTCATTTTTCTTTCCATCTTGCGGTACTTTGGCAAACGTAAAATACCTGTCAAAGTGGAATATTTGTATTGATTATGCAGTCCAATCTTTACATTATCAAGAACGGACTGCTGAGAAAACAGACGGATATTTTGGAATGTTCTCGCAATACCTGCTTTGTTAATCTCAATCGTTTTCTTTCCAACTAAGTCTTCTCCATCTAACTTGATGATACCATCTGTTGGTTTATATACGCCAGTCAGCATATTAAATACGGTTGTCTTTCCGGCACCGTTTGGGCCAATGAGACCGTAAAGCTGGCCTTTTTTAATGTTAATTTCAAACTGATCTACGGCACGAAGGCCACCAAAAGAGATACCTAAATTCTTTACTTCAAGTAATGCCATCTTTACTGTACCTCCTCTGCTTTTTCTTTTTTGCCAAACATTCTCTTAAGGGAGTGTTTCTCTCTCCACTCAATTGCCTTTGGTGCCCAGTTAAAGAGCATCATGATAATTAATACAATAGCGTAAATTAACATACGGTAATCAGCAAGTCCACGAAGAACTTCCGGAAGCATTGTAAGAACAACGGCCGCGATAATAGAACCACGGAAACTTCCCATTCCACCTAAGACAACAAATACAAGAATCATGATGGACATGTTGTAACCAAAGTTTGCAGGAAGGGCTGTTAATGTAGAAAGATTGTGTGCATAAAGAACACCACCTGCACCAGCAATAGCTGCAGAAATAGTAAATGCCATCAGTTTATACTTTGTAATATTAATACCTACAGACTCTGCTGCGATACGGTTATCACGAATCGCCATAATCGCACGTCCTGTTCTTGAATTCACAAGGTTAAAGGATACAAAAAGGCTGATTAAAATAATAATAATACCAACAACAAAGGTAGACTGGTTTGGTGTACCAACGATACCTTTTGCACCGTCAATAATCATTTTTCCATCTGCCTGCATATTTAAAGAGGCACTATCCTTAATGGAAAAATGGAATCCCCTGCTGTCTCTTCCAAGATACATAACGTTAATTACGTTCTTGATAATTTCACCGAATGCCAGTGTTACGATAGCAAGGTAGTCACCGCGAAGACGAAGAACCGGAATACCGATTAACCATCCAAATATTGCTGCAACAACAGTACCAATAAGAATTGCTAAAATAAAACGAAGTGTCTCATTCATTCCTGAAGTCATCATGCATTTGGAAAATACTGCACTGGAGAATGCACCAACACACATAAATCCTGCATGACCAAGACTCAGCTCACCAAGATATCCTACACAAAGATTCAGTCCGACTGCTACGATAGAATAAATACAAAGCGGAACTAAAAGTCCCTGCATCAGACTCGACATCATTCCTGTAGATATCATAATCTCTACAATAATAAATACTGCGATTACCATAGCGTAGGTAATCAGCATACTTTTTGTCTGTTTGTTCATACTTTTTAAATTTGCTTTTTTCATTTCTTATGCCACCTACACTTTCTCCTGAACCTGCTTGCCAAGAAGTCCCGTAGGTTTTACTAAAAGTACGATAATCAATACGGCAAATACGATTGCATCGGATAACTGAGAAGAAATATATGCTCTTCCTAAAATCTCGATTACTCCCAATAAAATACCACCAATTAATGCTCCAGGAATAGAGCCGATACCGCCAAATACCGCTGCGGTAAACGCCTTAATACCAGGCATCGCACCCGTGTAAGGAGACAGGGTTGGGTAAGCGGAACATAATAACACACCTGCAATAGCTGCTAATCCGGAACCGATAGCAAATGTAAGGGAAATTGTCTTGTTTACATTCACACCCATGAGCTGTGCTGCGTCTTTATCTTCAGATACGGCAAGCATTGCCTGACCGGATTTAGACTTTTTAATAAAAATCATTAACGCTGCCATGATAATAATACAACTGATAACAGTTGCGATTGTTACACCAGAAATTGTAAGGTCTCCACCTGCAAGCTTAATTGTAGGGATACTTACAACCGATGTAAAGGACTTTGTATCTGCACCAAATAAAATTAATGCGAAGTTCTGCAGAAAATAGCTGACACCGATTGCTGTGATTAATACGGCAAGCGGGGAAGCCTTTCTCAGTGGTTTGTACGCAATTTTCTCGATAACTACACCAAGTACTGTACAGCCGATTACCGCTGCAATAATACTTACGGTAGAGTTTAAATGAAAGCTGCCCATTAAAACGAAAACGATATAGCAGCCAATCATGATAACATCGCCGTGAGCGAAGTTCAGCATCTTAGCGATACCGTATACCATCGTGTAGCCAAGGGCAATAATTGCATAAATACTACCCAGACTGACACCATTGATCAAATAGGATATAAAACTCATCTTTACCTCCATGCCGCTTATGCGGCGTTTCTAGAAACTTTAAAAAGTTCATGTCTTTTTTATATCACAGAGAAATCAGCTCGTAATCTTTCTGTGATATAAAAAGGATATAACCTAATACAAAAAAGGGTTACCCGCAGGTAACCCTTCCCTGGGCTATATATTATTTAAATTACATTGCTTTGTAAGCACCGTTCTTAATAATAACAGCCTTAGGAGACTTAGTTACTTCTCCGCTTTCATTCCATGTAAGACCGTCTTTCCCACCTGTGAGACCCTGCATCTTAATCTTAGTCATAGCACCTTTTAATGCATCACACATATCAGAAGCACTCATATCTGTAGTTGCTTTAGATTCCTCGATTGCTGCCTTTAATGCGTAAACAGCATCGTAAGAGTCTGCTGCGAACTGGTTAGGAGTATCTTTATATTTTTCTTTGTAAGTCTTTACAAAGTTCTGAACTGTCTTATCTTTCGCATCTGCTGCGAATGGAGTTAAGAGCATGACATCTTCTGCTAACTTAGTATCAAAGTTCTCTACTGTAAGGATACCATCCATTCCGTCTACACCAAAGAATTTAGGTTTATATCCCATAGTATCTGCCTGCTTTAAGATAATAGAAGCTTCCTGATAGTAAATAGGTAAGAAGAGTAAATCAGCTCCTGCATCCTTTGCTTTCTGAAGCTGTGTACCAAAGTCTGTCTTAGAATCTGCTGTAAATGCTGCTTTAGAAACAATCTGCAGTCCCTTATCCTTAGCTTCTGCTTCAAACTTCTCTTCGATACCTGAAGAATATACATCAGAACTATCATAGATAATACCAATCTTCTTAGCAAGCTTATTCTCTGCAATATACTGAGCAGATGCAATACCCTGGTTAGGATCTGTAAAACACACCTGGAATATATTACCGTTTCCACTGGAGAGTACAGATGGTGCAGATGCAGATGGAGTAATCTGGAACAGATTATCAGAAGCTGTCTTACCTGCTACTGCGATACATGGGGCAGTTGTTGTTGTTCCTACTAACATCTGCATGCCCCAGTCTTTTAATGTATTGTAAGCATTAACTGCTTTCTCTGCATCGTTCTGGTCATCTTCAAAACGGTATTCAATCTGCTTACCGTTAATACCACCTGCAGCATTGATTTCGTCTACTGCAATCTGTGCTCCGTTCTTTACGGCTGTTCCGTAAATCGCTGTTGCTCCGGTAGTCGGTCCAATACCACCAATATAATATTTGTCTGCATCTTTCTTAGATGAAGAACCTGAATTGCTACCACATCCTGTCAACGCAGTTACTGCCATAGCAGCCACTAACATTACGCTTATAAACTTTTTCATTATTTTTTCCTCCTTGATAGTTTATAACGAAAAATATATCTTTAATGTATCAACTCAATGACAAGTATTCTGCTTCCACTACCACTTTGTCAATACCTTAGATATTTTTATGGACTTTATTTTACTACACTAAAGCAATAAAATCAAGTTCTTTTGAAGGATTAAAAAATTTTTTTGCATATTTTTTTGTTTTTGGCTTCATTTTTCACTTTTTATCTCATAGGCAGCCCTCTGTTTCTCCACGATCTAAATTCATGTATACGATACACTTCCTATAGAAAACACACAAATCTGCTCTCTGATACCTTAATATTTTGAATGTTATTTATAAAACAAAACAACTCCGCTCGCAAAAACAGATAGGAACAACCTGCTTTATGAGCGGAGTTTGAAATAATTACTTTTTTGACGGAAAATCAACCTTACCAGTCAAACAGTTTAACACATTACATTAATGAGAGAGGATTTCTGTTCCATCTTCCGTCACTAAAATTGTGTATTCCCACTGTGCAGACGGCTTACCATCTTCTGTGCGGATTGTCCAGCCGTCATCTTCATCTTCCCATACGTCTGGTTTTCCCATATTTACCATCGGCTCAATCGTAAATGTCATACCTGGTACAAAAAGGATTCCCTCATCCGGCTGCCCAATATGATTAACCCACGGTTCTTCATGAAATTGCACGCCACAGCCATGTCCACCGATTTCTCTTACGACACTGTATCCATTCTCAACAGCATGTTTGTTACAAACATACCCCATATCACCCATGGTTCCCCACGGTTTTGTTGCTGCAAGAGCAAGGTCAACACATTCTTTTGTCACGCGGACAAGTTTCTTCTTCTCTTCAGAAACGTCACCGATACAGAACATCCTTGATGCATCACCAAAATAGCCATTATAAATTGTAGTACAGTCTACATTAAGAATCTGACCACTCTTTAAAATCTGGTCATCACTTGGAATACCATGACATACAACATCATCAATAGAAATACAAACACTCTTTGGATACCCCTGATAACCAAGACAAGCTGGGATTCCACCGATTTCTCTTGTATATTCTTCGATAAGACGATTGAGTTCTCCTGTACTTACTCCCTCTTTTACATATGGAGTGATAAAGTCAAGAACCATTGTATTCTTCTTACCAGCTTCACGGATTCCTTCTATCTGCTCTGGTGTCTTAATCATAGAATGGTCTGGTACTTCATATCCTCTGTTCCAGTAATCTTTGATACGGTTATCAAAAGACATATGACATGCTTTATATTTCTTTCCGCTGCCACACCAGCATTTATCATTTCTTCCTATTTTCATTATTAAATCCTTCTTTCTGTAACGTTCCTCTAATTTATATTTAAGGCAGTAATTTTTTATTTGTAACTTCCGGAAATCTACTGTTTCCTGACAAGCGCTTAAACTATATATAAGTATTTTACTGTATAAATATCATACTTACTTAATTCAAGTCGAACGTCCGTGAGACTTGGCGCGTGATTCTGGTCAGCGAAGCTGACATGTTCCTATCAGAATCACTGCGCATCCTCGCGGAGCGTTTATCTCAGTCGGAGATAAACATATCGCACAATAACCAATTGCTGGTTATATCACTGCCAACATATCGTATATTAAGCCACTTAAGCTTTTTTTGCAATATATTTTTCTTTTCTAATATTTATTTTGTATGCCAATCTACATGTCTTCGCATCTGTTCTGTCATACATATTATTGCCTAAATGTACTTTCTATATCTGTCCAAATCACCATTCATATCTATTTGGGATAAATACAGATTTTTGCATTCTTATCTACGGTCTGCATAATCTTTTTCATATATTTCTGTTTCACAGCCACGCAGCCACCTGTGTATGGATTGCTTCCTGTGCAGTGTAAGAAAATAGCAGAGCCTTTCTTATAAACACAGTTTTTATTATAGTCAATCGCTAGGGCATAATTATAATGTGGCTTATAATCAATCAGATGCTCTCCAGAGCGGCTTGCTTTCACCTTACGGATATCAATCATCTGATTATAATATCTCCTATCCCCGCTCCAATAATGGTATTTATTCAGCTTTATGTATTTTATCTTACTGCGTGGATTCTTCTTAATTCCGAAAGCCTTTGTAAAACCATAAGTACCAGTTGGCGTTTTCTTATCTCCCTCACGTTTCTTACCAATACCATTTTTACCGACATAACCGATACAGCCAAATACTTTTTTAAACTTTCCATTTACTTTTTCATACAAAACGATATTTGCCTTGCTTTTACCTCTGTATTTTACGAAGATAAGCTGGTTTACTTTTTTGCTTTTTTCATATTTTTGGAGAAGCGTTGTCCATTTGTCCTTTTTGACTTTGGATCTATTAGCTACTGTTGTGCTCTGGCTTTTTGCAGTCGCTGCTTGTAGAGGAATCGCGTTATCTGCCGCTATAAATATGCTTATAACAAAAATAATGCTTAAAAAGATGGCTAATCCGTTCAAATAACAACTGCCTTTTTTGGTATTTTCTTTCATAATACGTGCTTCCTTTCTTTTTTATTCTTATACTTAATTTAGCAAATTTATTATAACATAAAAAAAGCAATCAAAATATTTACGATTGTTTTTTTGATTGTTTTTAAATGAAAAAAAGACCTTGCAAATCTGATTTTTCACAAATCTACAAGGTCTATTTTGTTTATTTTTTTATTGGACGCCAATCATCTCTGCCCTTTTCAGGATAACGATATTTGTCCCCCACAAATACAGCCTGCTTATTTCTTGATAAGAAGTGATTTTCCTGTCATTTCTGCTGGCTGTTCCATTCCCATCATCTCGATTAAAGTTGGCGCGATGTCTGCTAAACATCCGCCTTCTCTTAATGTGTAAGCTGGGTCGTAATTTACAAGGATAAATGGAACTGGATTTGTTGTATGAGCTGTGTATGGTTCACCTGTTTCATAGTCAATTAACTGCTCGCAGTTTCCGTGGTCTGCACAGATAAACATCTGTCCATCTACTTCTTTTAATGCTGCTACAGCATTGCCAACGCAGGTATCTACAGTTTCTACTGCCTTAATTGCTGCTTCCTGTACTCCGGTATGGCCTACCATATCAGGGTTTGCGAAGTTGATGATGATGATATCATATTTGTCAGATTTGATTGCCTCTACAAGTTTTTCTCCAACTTCTGGAGCGCTCATCTCTGGCTGTAAGTCATAAGTTGCTACTGCTGGAGACTTAACAAGGATTCTGTCTTCGCCCTTATTAGGAACTTCTACACCACCGTTGAAGAAGAATGTTACATGAGCATATTTCTCTGTCTCTGCAAGACGAAGCTGTGTTAAGCCGTTTGCTGCAAGAAATTCTCCAAATGTATTTGTGATTTCTTCTTTGTGGAATGCGATGATCTTTCCAGGGATTGTCTCATCATATTCTGTGAAGCAGACATAAGTTAATGGAAATACGCCATTTCTTCTCTCAAATCCTGTAAATTCAGGGTCACACATTGCACGAGTGATTTCTCTTGCACGGTCTGGACGGAAGTTGAAGAAGATAACGGAATCGTTTGCTTTTACTGTGCCTACTGGCTGCCCGTCTTTCTTGATTACTGTAGGGATAACGAACTCATCTGTCTTATCATTATCATAAGAAGCCTGAATTGCCTCTACTGCATCTGCTGCTTCATTACCTTCACCGTAAACTAAAGCAGCGTAAGCTTTTTCTACACGATCCCAACGGTTATCTCTGTCCATTGCATAGTAACGACCTTCGATAGATGCAATCTGGCCTACACCGATTTCTTTGATTTTTGCTTCTAATTCTTCGATAAATTCTTTACCAGATGTTGGAGCTGTGTCACGGCCATCTAAGAAACAGTGTACGCATACGTCTGTAAGCCCCTGTCTCTTTGCAAGCTCTAATAAAGCGTAAAGATGTGTGTTGTGGCTGTGTACACCACCATCGGATAATAATCCGTATAAATGAAGGGTAGAGTTATTCTTTTTACAATTCTCTACTGCTTCTAAAAATGCTTTATTATCAAAGAAGTCTCCATCCTGAATTGCTTTCGTGATTCTTGTAAGCTCCTGATATACGATACGTCCAGCACCCATGTTAAGGTGTCCAACTTCAGAGTTACCCATCTGTCCGTCTGGAAGTCCTACGGCAAGACCGCTGGCATTTCCTTTTACAAATGGACATTCTTCCATTAATTTATCGATATTTGGAGTGTTTGCCTCATATACAGCATTGGCTTCATGTCTGTCATTTAAACCAAAGCCATCCATAATTAATAATACTGTAGGTTTTTTACTCATTTTATAATCTCCCGTTTAAAGTGTATACTAATTCTATAAAATAATCATACATTGCTATTGATATAATCCTGCAACATTTTATAGGATTGGTATAGTTGACCCGCGGAGAAATGTCCGCGGGTTACTATTTTCGTGATTCAAATATGGAATCTATTATTTATTGTAGTTTACGATCTGACCAAAATCAGCCTTTAAGGAAGCTCCTCCAACAAGTCCGCCGTCAATATCTGCCTGAGCAAATAAGTCTGGAGCTGTCTTTGCGTTTACACTTCCGCCGTACTGAATACGGATTGCAGCTGCTGTTGCATCATCATAGATTTCAGCGATACATTTACGAATCTCCGCACAAACTTCCTGAGCCTGCTCTGTCGTAGCGGTCTTTCCTGTTCCGATTGCCCAGATTGGCTCGTAAGCGATAACTGCTGTCTTAGCCTGAT